>Ga0206117_100531_pt1 | contig 36366 bp, 36 predicted proteins | sample 3A5Ametagenome_FD_177997 | JGI IMG/M metagenome (GOLD analysis project Ga0206117, IMG submission 177997) | Enriched microbial communities from leaf-cutter ant dump, University of Wisconsin, Madison, United States - 3A5A | ecosystem: Environmental > Terrestrial > Nest > Insects nest > Nest dump... | reverse complement strand
GGATTTTTTGCCGCGTCCAGCCGGTAACGATGGGCCGGTTGATTCCGATCAAATCGCGACGCCGGAAATCGCTCCATCCTGTCTGGGCAGGCGGCGTGGCCGCCCTGGCGGATCGCCGGTTACTAGCATCCCGAATGGAGAAGCATCATGCAAGACAAGGAACTCCGCGACACCATCGAAGAGGCGCTCGATTGGGAGCCGGGTATCGACCCCGCGCATATCGGCGTCGCCGTCTCGAACGGGATCGTGACGCTGTCGGGTCATGTGGCAAGCTATACCGAGAAGCTCGCGGTGGAACGCGCGGTCTCGCGCCTGCGCGGAGTCAAGGGCATCGCCGAGGAACTGGTCGTCCGTCTGCCCAACGAGACGAAAAGAAGCGACGACCAGATCGCCGAGCGCGCCCGCAGGATTCTAAACTGGGATACCACGCTGCCCGGCGACAGTATCGCGATCAAGGTCGAGCACGGCCGCGTCACCTTGAACGGGCAGGTCGATCATTTCTATCAGCGCATCGCCGCCGAACGGGATATCCAGAAACTCGGCGGGGTCATCGGGGTGATCAACCTCATCGCCGTCCGCCCGCCCGTGCAGTCGCCCGCGGTCCGCGAGCAGATCACGAATGCCTTCAAGCGCGACGCCGTGCTCGATGCATCCGCCATCACCGTGACCACCCGCGGCGACCGGGTCATCCTGAACGGCGAGGTCAAAAGCTGGCGCGAGCGCCTGGTCGCCGAACAGGCAGCATGGGCCACCGCGGGCGTTGCCCAGGTGGAAAACCACCTGGTCGTCGCCTGACGTGAATGGTCCCGAAGGTTGACGGTCCTGCCGCCATGAATTCCCCGCCGCGCCTGCGGGCGATGACCAATCGGCGGATCGCCGACAGGCTGGAGGAAGCGGCGGGCCTGCTGGCGCGCCAGGGCGCCAACCCGTTCAAGGTCGCGGCCTTCCGTCGGGCGGCGGCCGCCGTCGCGAATGCGCCGGATGTGCAGGCGCTGGCCGATCGCGACGGCGCCGCCGGCCTTCGGACGATCCCCGGGGTCGGGCCGGGTATCGCCGCGGCGATCCTGGAAATGCAGCGTACGGGGCGCTGGGGTCGACTGGACATGCTGCGCGGCGACCTCGATCCGCAATTCCTGTTTCAGGGCGTCCCCGGCGTCGGCAGCAAACTGGCCCAGCGCATCCATGAGGCGCTTGATATTGCCACCCTCGATGAACTCGAGCTTGCGGCCCGCGACGGGCGGCTGGAGCATGTTCCCGGCATCGGCCGGCGACGCGCGATGGCGATCGGCGCCGGCGTCGCCCATCTGCTGGGCCCCATATACGATCGCGCACAACCCGCCGGGCAGGAGCCTTCGGTCGACATGCTGCTCGATGTCGATCGCCAGTACCGCGAAGCGGCGGCGGCGGGCACCCTGCCGACCATCGCGCCGCGGCGTTTCAACCCGCTGCGCAAATCCTGGCTGCCGATCCTTCATGCCGAACGCGGCCCCTGGCATTTTTCCGCCCTGTTCTCGAACACCTGGCGGGCGCACAAGCTTGGGCAGACGCGCGACTGGGTGTCGATCTTCTTCCATCAGGACGACCTGATGGGCGGCCGCCGCACCGTCGTCACCGAGACGCACGGCCCGCTGACCGGCCATCGGGTCGTACGTGGGCGCGAACCGGAATGCCTGCGCCAGGCCATGGCCGCGACCGAACCGCCCGTCGGCGTCGAGCCGACATCCCAGGCCGAGCCCGACGATCTTGCCGCATCGCCCGCGGCGCCGGCCGAGGGGGCCATCGACGATGTTGGCGGCAATACCGGCCTGGCGCGATACCCCGCCCTCGGTCCCGGTCAGGTGCCGTTGCCGACGGATGCCCCTGGATGAATGCCGATGTCCTCGCTGCCGGGTGAAGATCCATGTTCAGAACCATCCTCGTCCACCTGAGCGGTACTGCTGGCGATGCGGCGGTCTTCGCCGCTGCCGCCACCGTCGGGCAGTTGTTCAATGCACATCTGATATTTCTCCATGTCGGTTACGACTGGGCTGCGCTGGCCGCCACGATGGCCGGGCTGGGCACCGGGTTACCGCCGGAAAGCGATCTCGTCACCCGGGTTCAGGAAAACGCGGTCGAACGGTCCAGGGTGGCCCGGGCGGGGTTTCAGCACTTCTGCCGATCGCACGATGTCATCGTGGCCGAAACGCCGGCGGCGCTGCCGACGATGTCGGCCGAATATCGCTACGAATACGGCAACGAGGCGGATGTCGTGGCCGCCCATGCACGCGCCGCCGACCTCGTCCTGCTCGGCCGGCAGAAGGGCGGCATGGCCATTCCGGTCGTGGCGGAAACCACGCTGTTCGACAGCGGCCGGCCGCTGCTGATCCTGGGACGCCGCCCGCTGCCGCGGGCGTTCCGCACGGTAGCCATCGCCTGGAAGGCAACCCGCGAAGCGGCAGCCGCCGTGGCGGCGGCCATGCCGTTGATCGAACGTGCCGAACGGGTGCTGATCATCGAGATCGACGAGGCTTCCCCCTTTGATGCTGATGAAAGCGCCCGCCTGACCAACGCTCTTCGGTGGCACCGCTCGAATGCCAGGGCGCGCCTTCTGCCGGCCGGGGTGGGGGGTGTGACCACGACCCTCATGGAGGCCGCGCATGAAGGCGGCGCGGACCTGCTGGTGATGGGCGGATACGGCCACAGCCGTTTCCTCCAGTTCATTTTCGGCGGCGTGACCGATTCCGTGATGACCCATGCGGCCTTGCCGGTCGTGATCACGCATTGAAGTGACGGCGCGCCCGGAACACATGCCGGCGCCGCGGTATCAGCCTTTCGCCAGCCTGGTGAAGCCGGCTCGAATGGCGCGATACAGATGCCCCCTGGCCCCTGGCCGCAGGGCTACCTGCCTCAGCGCCAGTTCCTTGCCTTGCGCGCACAGCGTGATGCTGAAGCGTCGGCCGGACTGGCTTGGCAGCACGCCGATGGTGACGCTGATATCGCCGGACGCGGGTCCGACCATGCCGTCATGACCGATTGTCGGGTCGAAGCGCCACATCGCGACCTTCATTGCTGCTGGCGACGGCGCTGTCGCCACAGGGTTTGGCGATGCTGATCGCCGTCACACGTTGAACTTCTCCGGCGCCTCGTGCCCGCCTTCGGTATGCGCTCTCGATCCGTGACGCCGGGCGGATTCGCGGCGGCGGAGCTGGTCCAGGACATCGTCGAAGGCATGATGAATGGCGAGCATCAGGTCGACATGATCGCGCTCGGCATGCGGGGCGGCGGCATCTCCGGCGGCACCGTTCCGCCAGCCGAGCTGCACCCGAACGACGTGCATCTCGCTCTTGTGCCCGGAATGGGGCGATGGGTCGATCGTGACCTGGCAGGTGTCGACCTCGTCGGCAAAGCGGTCGAGCTTGGCTGCGCGTCGGCGGATCGTGGCGACGATCGCGGCCGGTGCGTCGATGCCGCGCGGGGAAATGTTCAGCTTGATTTGCATCTTTGCTTCTCGCGGATTCAGGCATGCGGAAACATCCGGCGCGGACTATCCCCTATTTTCGCCGACCCCCGCGTTGATCCTGATCAATACGCGATCCCGCATGCCCGGCAACTCTCGAAGAATGGGCCGGCCATGCAGGACGGCCGTCAGGGCCGATAACCAACATCGATCCGGGCTGGCGGGTCCTGATCGTCAGCCCGGACGGGCCGGAACCTGGCTCTGGGCCAGGCCTTCGATGACCTCGGTTTTCAGAAAGACGACCTCCGCCGCCGACGGCAGCGCGATGACGCCGTCGCGCTTCATCCGGTTCAGCGTCCGACTGACCGTTTCGAGGGTAAGGCCGAGATAGTCGCCGATGTCGCCGCGTGTCATGTCCAGATGCACCCGGTCGGGACGTTCGCCCCATCGCTGACGGCGGCCGGCCAGATCAAGCAGGAAGGTAGCAATTTTTTCCCGTGGCGATTTCCGCCCCAGCAACAGCATCTGGTCATGAGCGGCATCAAGTTCGTCGCGGACGCGGGCGAACAGTTCATGCTCCAGACCGGGTACGCGCTCCGCCATCTGTCGCAATGCGGGTGCGTTGAACCGACAAAGCTGGCTCGGGCTCACGGCTTCGGCACTGTAGGAATGAACCGCGCGGCTGGACAACCCGATGAAATCGCCCGGCAACATGAAACCTGTGATCTGGCGGCGGCCGTCCGACAGCGTCATGCTCAGCCGGACCGTCCCGGCGGTGACGTTGTAGACGAAATCCGCCGCGTCGCCCTGGTCGAACAATGTCCGTCCGGGGTCCAGCCGGATCACCGTCGCGATCCGTTCCAGTTCGACCAGTTGTTCAGCGGTCAGGGCCCGGCAGATGGTCAGGCAGCGGCAACGACAAGTCGTGCAGGACGCGTCAGACGAGCGCAGCCTTTCGCAAGGCGTCAGGTTGTCGGCATCCGTACTGCAAGACGACGCCTGGATGAAGTGCCGCGATGGAAATGTGCTCATCACACCCCCCAACCCACCACGCGATAATTTTAACCCGCGTGAATGGCCATTTACGCGGAGACATAGCCTGTCCAGACTGGGCTACGGCTTCAGAATACCACTCGCAATAAAAAAAATTGGCGGTATACATCAAATATTACTCAAATGCCCCTGTCATTCGGCAGGGAACATTCTCGCACACTTACAGATCGGATCGCTTGGCGGTACTCTAGCCCTGACTTCCGCCCATGTCGATATCCCTAATACAGACTGCGCCCGCACTTCATGATCGGTAATCGAGCCAATTTCTGAATCGCATAAGCAATCTATGGAAGAAATATGTGTGGCGTTCACGACTTTAGATTGCGGTTTGACAGGGATAAAGGGTGCAGGCACGGTGGGGCCAGACGTGGCGGCGGCGGTCGGCAGAACCCATGCCGACCGACCCGGCCTCGCCGCCGCCCAGCGATGCGTCGCGAATCCTGGCGCGGGCGGAAAATCACGCCGCCGATCTGCTGGCCATGGGTGCAGGGCCATCCGCCCCCCGATGGCCCCTCAAGCCATATATTGGCCGCCATTGATCGACAGGGTGGCCCCGGTGACGAAGGCGGCTTCGTCCGATACCAGAAACCGGACCGCCGCAGCGATCTCCGCCGCCTGGCCCAGCCGGCCTACCGGGATCTTTGCGATGATCTTTTCCAGGATTTCGGGGGGAACAGCGGCGACCATGTCGGTCGCCGTGTAGCCGGGGGCGACGACGTTCACGGTGATGCCCTTCCCTGCCCCTTCCAGTGCCAGCGCCTTGGTGAAGCCGACGACCCCCGCCTTGGCCGCGGCATAGTTGGTCTGGCCGAACTGGCCTGCCAGGCCGTTGATCGACCCGATATTGACGATCCGTCCGAAGCCGCGGGTCCGCATGCTGTCGATCACCGCATGGCACATGTTGAAACAGCCGCCAAGGTTGGTGTCGATGACCTCGCGCCATTGTTGCTGCGTCATCTTGTGAAGCGTGGTGTCGCGCGTGATGCCGGCATTGTTGACCAGGATGTCGATCGGGCCATATGTGCCGACCACCTGCGCGACGCCGTCCCGGCAGGCGTCGAAATCGCCGACGTCCCATCCGTAGACCGGAATGCCGGTCTCGCGATGAAACGCCGCGGCCTTGACGTTGTTGCCCGCATGGGTCGCGACGACGGCATAACCCGCGTCGGCCAGGGTAGTCGAAATCGCCGCACCGATACCGCGCGAACCGCCGGTAACGAGAGCCAGTCGCCTGGTCATGTCCACAACCTCCTGAAAATCACCTGTCTCACATCTCCTGCTCGGGCAGCGCGGGTTCCTTCCGCGCCTCGGGCAGCTCGGTCATGGTCGCCTCGGTCAGCAGCAGGACACTGGCCACCGACACGGCATTCTCCAGCGCGATGCGCACGACCTTGGTCGGATCGATGATGCCGGCTTCGTAGAGATCGACGTAGATGCCGGCCGCCGCATCGAATCCCCTGGCACCGGCGGCTTCGAGCATGCGGGCGACCACGACGCCGCCGTCCACGGACGAGTTCTCGGCTATCTGGCGGGCAGGCGCCTCCAGGGCGCGGCGCAGGATCTGCATGCCGGTACGCTCGTCGCCGGCGGCCTGCGCCTCGTCGGCGGTCACGGCAGCGATGCAGCGGAGCAGCGCCAGGCCGCCGCCCGGCACGATGCCTTCCTCGACGGCGGCCTTGGTCGCACTGATCGCATCGTCCAATGCCTCCTTCTTTGCCTTCATCTCGGATTCTGCCGGGGCGCCGACCCGGATCACGGCGACGCCCGCGGCAAGCTTGGCCACGCGTTCGCGCAGCTTGTCGCGGTCGTAGTCTGACGTCGTGTTCTCGATCTCCTGCCTGATCTCGCGGATGCGGGCGTCGATCGCCTGGCGTGTACCGCCGCCGCGCACGATCGTCGTGTTGTCCTTGTCGACGACGACGCGCGCGGCCCTGCCCAGCTGCTCGATGGTCGTGCCCTCGAGCTTGAGCCCGAGGGCGGTGGCGATCACCTGGGCGCCCGTCAGGACGGCGATGTCCTTCAACATCGCCTCGCGCCGCGCACCGAAACCCGGCGCCTTGACCGCGCAGCATTTCAGCACGCCGCGCAGCTGGTTGACGACGAGCGTGGCCAGCGCCTCGCCCTCGACATCCTCGGCGACGACCAGCAGCGGCCGCCCGGTCTTCACGATCTGCTCGAGCAGCGGCAGCACCGTCCCCAGCGTCGCCACCTTGTGATCGACCAGCAGCAGCAATGCATCGTCGAGCACCGCTTGCATCCGATCCGGCTGGGTGACGAAATAGGGCGAGATGTAGCCGCGATCGAAGCGCATCCCTTCGACGACTTCCAGCGTCGTCTCGGTCGTCTTCGATTCCTCGACGGTGATGACGCCTTCGTCGCCGACCTTGTCCATCGCTTCGGCCACGAGCGCGCCGATGGCGGTGTCGTTGTGGGCGGATATCGTCGCGACCTGGACCTTGCCGAGCTTGGTGCCGACCGGCCGGGACATCGCCTTCAGCGCATCGACGGTAACCCGTGTCGCCCGCTCCAGCCCGCGCTTCAGGTCGATAGCGCTGGCACCGGCGACGACGTTGCGAACGCCGTCGGCAAAGATCGCGTGCGCAAGGACCGTGGACGTCGAGGTGCCGTCACCGACCAGATCGCCGGTCTTTTCGGCAGCCTGGCGCAGCATCTGCGCGCCCAGATCTTCCTCGGCATCCCGCAGGCTGAACTGCCGGGCGATGGTCACGCCATCGTTGCACACGATCGGCACCCCCCACTTCCGGCCGATCAGCACGGATTTGGACTTGGGCCCAAGGGTCACGCGCACCGCGTCGGCCAGTTGGGTGGCCCCGCGCAAGACCTTCTCCCGCGCCGCGGACCTGAACATCACCTGCATGTGCGCCACCGGCATTCTCCCTTCATCGAGGACCGGATCACCTTGTGTTGGCCGGTCGCCGGCCGCTTTGACCTGAATCAAGGCGGGCCCATCGGTCGCGGCACATAGATAGCCGGCCACCTCGCACGGGAGGGCCTGATGACCGACAAGGAACTGCAGGCGCTGGTTCTGGCCGCGCTGGAATGGGAGACCGGCGTCGATGCCGCCCATATCGGCGTTGCCGTGGACGACGGCGTCGTCACCCTGTCGGGGCATGTCGCCAGCTACGCCGTCAAGCTTGCCGCCGAACACGCCGTGACCCGCATCAAAGGGGTGCGGGGCCTGGCCGAGGCCCTGGCGGTACGCGCGCCCGTCGGGGATGATCATGCCGACGACCTGATCGCCGATCGCGCCCGGCGGATACTGGACTGGGACGTCACGATACCGGCCGATGCGGTGTCGATCACCGTGGAACGCGGTCGCGTCACGCTGGACGGCACGGTCGAAAGCTATGCGCAGAAGCGCGCGGCCGAACGCGCCCTGCGCAAACTCGGTGGCGTGTCCGCAATTCACAACCGGCTCGAGATCCGGCCGGCCGCCCGCTCCGGCTGCATCCGCGACCAGATCGAGGCCGCGTTCAAGCGCGATGCCGCGTTGGACGGGCGCGAGATCGCCATCGTGGTCGACGATGGCCGCGTGGTCCTGAGAGGCGAGGTCGGCAGTTGGCGCGAGCGCGAGCTGGCCGCCGAAACGGCCTATGCGACCGCGGGCGTGACGGCCGTCGAGAACCTGATCACCGTCGGCTGATGGGCGACTTGATCCGGATCAAGGGCGTCCGGCGCCGCCTGGTCTAGACATCTATCGATCGCTTCCGCAGGAAAGAGACAGTCCATGTTCAAGACCATCCTGGTTCCCGCCAACGGCACCGATGCGGATGACGCGGTCTTTGCCGCGGCGGCGGCCATCGGCAAGCCCTTCGGCGCGCATCTGGTTTTCCTTCATGTCGGTTATGACTGGGTATCTTTCACCGCGACCATGAGCGGCGCGGGAATCGGCCTGCCGGTCGACAGCGAGATCATCACCCGCATCCAGGAAGAGGCCACCCGACGGGCCGAGGACGCCCGGGCGAACTTCGACCGCTTCTGCCGCACCACCGGCATAGCTGCGATCGACGCGCCCGCGGCGATGTCGAAGATGTCGGCGGAATATCGGATCGAAGCGGGCGGCGAGGCGGATCTGTTCACCGACCACGGCCGCACAGCCGACCTGATCCTGGTCGCGCGCGAGACCAGCGGCGCGGCACCGCCCTTGCTGACCGAAAACGTGCTGTTCGACAGCGGCCGGCCGCTGCTGATCCTGGGGACCGAGCCGCTGCCGGGCAGGTTCCGGACCGTCGCCATCGCCTGGAAGGCGACACGCGAGGCCGCCCATGCCGTCGCCGCGGCCATGCCCTTCATCGAGCGCGCCGAGCGTGTCGTGATCCTTGAGGTCGGCGAAGACGCGCCATTCGAGACCGACGACGGCATGAGGCTGGCCACCGCCCTGCAATGGCATCGCGGCAACGTGACGTCGCGTTTCCTGCCGGCCAGCGACGAAGGGGTCGGCGCCACCCTGCTGGCCGCCGCGCGCGAAAACGACGCCGACCTGCTGGTGATGGGGGGATATGGCCACAACCGTTTCCGCCAGTTCGTCTTCGGCGGCGTCACCGACACCGTGACGACGCATGCGCCCCTGCCGATCCTGATGGCGCATTGAGAAAGGCGCGCGGCGTGGCCCCCCTTGATTCCGATCAACGTCGATCGCCAGGGCTTCCCCTACCCTTGCTTTATCACGCAAACAAAGGAGCGTTCCGATGACCGCCAAGGACCTTGTTCCGACCAACCCGCTGGAAAGCCTGCACAAGGAGGTCGACCGCCTGTTCGGCGGCTTGTTCGACGACCTTGCCTTTCCGCGCTGGCGTTTCGTCAGTTCGGGCCAGCTGCCGCGTGTCGATTTCAAGCATACCGCCGCGGGCTACGAGCTCGACGCCGAACTGCCGGGTGTATCCACCGCCGACGTCAAGCTCGACCTGGCGAACGGCGTCCTGACCCTGAAGGGCGAGAAGAAGTCGGCGCAGGAAGAAAAGGGCAAGGACTTCATCCGCGTCGAGCGCAGCTACGGCAGCTTCTCGCGGTCCTTCACCCTGCCCGAGGATGCCGACGGGGAACATATCACCGCCACCGCCAAGGACGGGGTGGTCACCATCGTCATACCGCGCAAGGCCGGCACCGCCCATCCCGCGCGCAGCATCGACATCAAGACGGCGGCATGACGGCGTGGCCGGATCCGGCAGCCGCGATGCCCGACATCCGCTCGATCGTCGTTCATGTCGACGAAACCGCCTTCTGCCCCGCCAGGCTGCGCCTGGCGGGGCGTCTGGCCGACCGTTTCGGGGCGAGGCTGACGGCGGTCTGCGCGGCGCCGACCGCGATCGCCGGCCCGCCGGCACCGGGCGAATCATCAGCGGGCTGGACCGCGCTGATCGACACCCGCACCCGCGAGGCGCAGCGCCGGGCCCATGAAAACTTCATGGCCTTCCAGCGCGATTACCCGCATGCGGTGTGGCAGGCCTTCGGCGCCCAGGCCGTCAGGGCCGCGGGCGGCACGGCCGCAATCCTCGGCCGACTGGCGCGCGGCGCCGATCTTGTCGTGGTCGGCCAAAGCGGCCGCGGCGAGGAGCGATCGGATACGCCGGGCACGCTGCCCCAGGATCTGGTGACGATGGCTGGTCGCCCGGTGCTGGTCGTGCCCCATATCCTGGCATTTCCCGATAGCGGCAGGCGGGTCGTGGTCGCCTGGAACGACAGTCGCGAGGCAGCCCGCGCCATGGCCGACGCCCTGCCGTTCCTGCGCAGCGCCGACCGGGTCTGCGTGATGGCGGTCGGCCGCGCCGACAAGCTGGGCGTGTCGGCCCTGGACATGCCGCTCGGCTATCTCGGCCTGCATGGCATCACGGCCGACGGCGAGATCCTGCAGGCGGCGCCCGGCGGCGAAGCCGGCGCGCTGCTGGAACATGCCGCGCTGATCGAGGCGGACATGCTGGTCATGGGCGGATATGGCCACGGCCGGCTGCGCGAACTGCTGCTGGGCGGCATGACCCGCGAGATGCTGACCCGCCTGCCCCTGCCGGTGCTGATGAGCCACTGAAGGACAAGCGCGGCCTCAGCGCTGCAGAACGTAAGTACCGGGCGCGTCCGGCCCGGTTGCCAGGGCCGGCGGCGTCCGGCGTTCTCCCGATCGCGCCGCCAGCCAGTCGGCCCAGGCCGGCCACCACGATCCGCCATGCCGTCTGGCGCCTGCCGCCCAGCTGTCGGGATCGACGTGGTGGTCATCGCGCACCACGGCGCCGATCCGGTATCCGGCGCGCGACGTGTGATCGTCCGTCGTCGCCGGCGGGCTGACGATGCCGACGTTATGGCCGCCGCTGGCCAGCACGAACGTCGCCTCCGACTGGCTGAGCCAGGTCAGCTTGTAGACCGACCGCCACGGGGCGATGTGATCGCGCTCGGTGCCGACCAGGAAAAGCGGCGCCTCGATATCGGTCAGCAGCACCGGCTTGCCGCGAACGGAGTAGCGCCCTTCGGCCAGATCGTTGTCGAGAAACAGCCGGCGCAGGTAGTCGGCATGCATCCGGAACGGCATGCGGGTCGCATCGGCATTCCAGGCGGTCAGGTCCGTCGGCGCGGGACGCTCGCCCAGCAGGTACTGGCGGATCATGCGCGACCACACCAGGTCGTTGGACCGCAACAGCTGGAATGCGCCGGCCATCTGCGTCGTATCGAGGTAACCGCGGTCCCACATCATATCCTCCAGCCACGTCACCTGGCTGTGGTTGATGAACAGCATCAGCTCGCCCGCCTCGCTGAAGTCGACCTGCGCCGCCAGCATCGACAGCGTGCGAAACGGCGATCGCCGCAGGGCGGCGAGATGCGCCGCGGCGATCGCCAGCAGCGTCCCGCCCAGGCAATAACCGACACCATGGACCGCCGTATCGGGCATGATCTTCGCGATAACCTGAAGTGCCGCAAGCGGCCCGAGCGTCAGGTAGTCCTCCATGCCGAGGTCGCGATCCCCGGCATCGGGGTTGCGCCAGGAGATCATGAAGACCGTATGCCCACGGTCCACCAGGTAGCGCACCAGGCTGTTGGCCGGCGACAAGTCCAGAATATAATATTTCATGATCCAGGCCGGCACGATCAGGATGGGCTCGGCGAATACCGTCGGGGTTGCCGGCGCATACCGGATAAGCTCGATCAGCCGGTTTCGATGGACCACCTTGCCCGGCGTCACCGCCACCGTCCGGCCGGGCTGGAACCGGGGATCGGGGTCCCCCGGACGGCCGGCCACCAGGCGAAAGGCGTCCTGCGCCGCGTTCTGCCAGCCGCGGCGCAGATTGTCGCCCGCGGTCTGCACGGTGACGCGCAGGACTTCCGGATTGGTGCAGGGAAAATTCGCCGGACAGCCCGCATCGAGGATCTGCCGCACCGTGAAGCGGACGATGTCCGCATGGCGCGGATCCACCCCGCGCACGCCCGTCGTGGCGTTGTGCCACCATTGCTGGGTCAGCAGAAACGATTGCCACAGCAGGCTGAACGGCGGCCGCTGCCAGTCCGCTCCATCGAAACGGCGATCGCCGGGCAGCGGCGAGATGGCGGGCGGCGCCTCCGGCACCAGGGCCGACTGGGCGGCAAAGTGCAGAAAGCGAATCCACTTCCGACAGGCCTTTCGCGCCAGGTCGGCCTGCTTGGCAGGGGCATTGGCCAGATGGATGCCCCAGTCCGAGAAGGCTTCCAGCAGCGCCGCCGGCGACAGGCCGCCGGTGAACTGGCTCTGCCAGGCATGGATCTGGCGATCGATGGTGAAACTGTCTTCCTCGGCCTGGCGACCGTCGGGGCCGGGCGACCCCGACGGCATCGGCTGCACGCTTGTCACGGCCGGGCTCAGCCTTCCTTGCGCGGCGCGCCCGGCTTGGTGGCCGGCCAGAACGGGAACGACCCCGCCGCGATCTGGGCCAGACGCTGGCCCTCCTCGAAATAGTCCTGGGTCGCCGCCATGGCCCAGTTGCGCTGGAGATCGACGATTTCGGCCAGCGACTTGCATTCGCTGATCGCCGCGCCCAGCTTTTCCTCGGCCCGCAGACGCTGGTCGTAGAAACGCAGGACTTCGTTGCGCCAGTCGGTGCAGGCCTGCATGCAGGACTGGCCGGACTGCATGAAACCTTCCAGCATCGAACCGCCGTTCATCATGGCCGTGACGAACGGAAACCCGGAGTCCGGGGCGTCTTTCTTTGTCTGATGATTAGCCATGTACGTCTCCTGTGAAGCTGCCGATACCGGCACGTCTTCACTATCCCGGGACTTGATTCGGGCTGCCTTGATCATGATCAAGGGGATCCTTGTTCCTCTGCCCTGCGCCGGTGAAAATCCAGAAAGGCCATCTTGGCGAGCTGCGCCAGCCCCAGGTAGCAGGCCGTCAGCGCCGCCAGCGCGGCAAAGAAATCGGGCGGCAGCGGAACGAGCCCGAACCAGGCACCGATCGGCAGATAGGGCAGCAGGCCGGCCAGCACGGCGGCGCCAAGTGCCGTCCCCGCCAGCAATGGATGCGGCCTGGCGCGCAACGGGTTGCCGCCGGTCCGGATGACGAAGACGACCAAGACCTGGGTCGCCAGGGATTCGACGAACCAGCCGGTCTGGAACTGCGCCATCCCGGCGTCGAAGACCCAAAGCAGGATGCCGAAGGTCAGCATATCGAAGGCGGAGCTGAGCAGCCCCAGCGCCAGCATGAATCCCCGGATGAACCCGATATCCCAGCGCCGCGGGCTGGACAGCGCGTCGGGATCGACGTCGTCGAGCGGGATCGGCACCTGCGACAGGTCGTAGATCAGGTTGTTCAGCAGCACCTGGATCGGCTGCATCGGCAGGAACGGCAGCAGCACCGAGGCGGCGGCCATCGAGCACATATTGCCGAAGTTCGAGCTGGTCCCCATCATCACGCATTTCATGATGTTGGCATAGGTGCGCCGGCCTTCGCGCACGCCCGTCTCGATCACGCCCAGGTCGCGTTCCAGCAGGATCATGTCGGCGGCATCCTTGGCGACGTCGACCGCGCTGTCGACCGAAATCCCGACATCGGCCGCATGAAGGGAAGGAGCGTCGTTGATGCCGTCGCCCAGATAACCGACGGTATGGCCCCGCCGCTTCAGCGCCAGGATGATCCGATGTTTCTGCGCCGGCGTCACCCGGCAGAAGAGATTGACGCTTTGCACCCGGGCCAGCAGCGCATCGTCGCCCAGTTGGTCGATCTGGGTACCGGTCAGCATCGCATCGACGTCGAGGCCGATTTCCGTACAGACATGCCGGGCAACGAACTCGTTGTCGCCGGTGACCACCTTGGTCGCCACGCCCAGGCGGCGCAACCCGTCGATCGCCGCCGCGGCCGAGGCCTTGGGCGGGTCGACGAAGACGGCGAAGCCGGCAAAGATCAGACCGGCCTCGTCGGCCGCGACGGCCCTGAGCTGGTCGGCCGCCGCCGACCGCCAGGCAATGCCGAGCAGCCGATTGCCGGTCCGGCTCAGTGCCTCGAACGTTGCCATGACGCCCGCGCGCGCGCCGGCGTCCAGCGCGCTCGACTTGCCCGCGACCTCCAGGCGATCACACAGGGCAAGCACGTCCTCGGGCGCGCCCTTGACGATCAGCAGGCGCTCGCCTTCGCGCTCGACCAGCACCGACACCCGCCGCCGCTCGAACCCGAAGGGGACCTCGTCGATCTTGCGCCAGGCAGCACCGTCATCGTAGGGCCGCTCCAGCACCGCCGCATCCAGCGGGCTGCGCAGACCGGTCTCGAACCGGCTGTTCAGCCAGGCCAGCTCGAACACGCGCGGGCTGTCGCGGCCATCCGGCCCGACATGGCCGGCCAGGCTGATGCGGGCCTCGGTCAAGGTGCCGGTCTTGTCGGTGCACAGCACGTCCATCCCGCCGAGATCGTGAATGGCCGCCAGCCGCTTGACGATCACCTGGCGGGCGGCCAGCCGGATCGCCCCCCGGGCCAGGGTGACCGACAGCACCATCGGCAGCAGTTCCGGCGTCAGCCCGACGGCTAGCGCCAGGGCGAACTGGAACGATTCGAGCATCGGCCGCTGCAGGACCAGGTTGACCATCAGCACGAACAGCACCAGCGGCACGGTCAGGCGGATGATCATCATGCCGAATTGATGGACGCCGCGTTCGAGCGCGGCCGGCGGCGCCGGCGACCGCAGGGTGTCCGCGATATGGCCGAGCTGGGTATTGGGGCCGGTTTCCACCACCAGCACGCTTGCCGACCCGCTGACCACCGAGCAGCCGGCGAATGCGGCGTGCGACGGGTCGCCGCCGGCACCGGCGATCGCCTGTTTTTCGCAGGGATAGGGTTCGCCGGTCAGCAGCGCTTCGTTGACGAAGAAGTCGCGCGCCTCGATCACCAGCCCGTCGGCCGGCACCAGGTCACCCGCCGCCAGCCGGACGATGTCGCCCGGCACGATCTCGGCCGCCGGCAGGCGCCGTTCGGCGCCGTCGCGCAGGACCAGTTCGTGCAGGCCGACCGAAAGTTTCAACCGTTCCGCCGCTGTTGCCGCCCGATGTTCCTGCACGCAATCGAGCGTCACGCTCAGGATCACCATGGCGGCGATGATGAAGAAACTGGCACGATCACCGGTGACGGCCGACAGTACCGCGGCACCGAGCAGCACCATGACCAGCGGGTTGCGAAAGCGGGCGACGAACCGTCCCAGCAGCGATTGCCCCGGTTCCCGCCGGACGAGATTGGGGCCGGCGCGCTGCAGCCGTTCGGCAGCCTCGACGCTGGACAGGCCGCCCGTGCCGCAATCGAGCAGATGGCGGGTCTCGGCAAGCGACCTGTGCCAAAACGTTTCCGGGGATCGCGGGGCCGCCATGACGCCACCTTGTCGTTGCAGGGCGCTTATCGTCGGCCGCGAAGAAACCGACATTGATCTCGATCAAGGCCGTTGCCGGCCCGCCGGGGCTAGAACAGCGGCACACAGCAGGAGCCGCAGGTGATGTTCAGGACCATCCTCGTGCCGCTGGCCGGCGATTCCGCGGTCGCGCCCGATGCCTTGGAAGCGGCGGGCAATCTGGCCGCGATGTTTGGTGGCCACCTGGTCGGCCTTCACGTGCGCACCGATGGCGCCACCTATCTCGATGCGCTCAGCGGCGGTGGCCTGCTCGGCTCGATGCCGGCCGAGGAACTGGCCGAACTGATCGATCGCGATGGCGACAAGCACTGCCAGGCGGTACGCCGGCAATTCCAGGAGTTCTGCAGCCGCCGCAACATTCCGATCCTGCTGCAGGCATCATCGGCACGCGAAGGGATTTCGGCCGAGCTGGAGATCGAATACGGCGATGCCGCGGACGTGGTTGCAAGCGCGGGCCGGGCCTGTGACATCACCGTCATGCGCCGGCCGACCGACACGGGCGTACCCCAGGGCGTGCTGCATGCCGCGTTGTTCGAAACCGGGCGCCCGTTGCTGCTGGCGGGCCCGTGGCCCGCGATCGCCTACGACAGGGTCGTGATCGGCTGGCGGCCGGCAGCCGAAGCCGCACGGGCGGTGGCCGCCGCGATGCCGTTCCTGGAACGGGCCAAGGCGATCGAGGTCGTCTGTGTCGACGCTGACGCCGAGCATCGCCTGGACGCATTGCGGCTGGTCGACAATCTGCGCTGGCGCGGACTTGCGGCCACAGCGCGGCCAGTGGTTTCCGATGGTGACGGCGAGGGCGAGGCGTTGCTGTCGGCGGTCCGCGGCAGTGACGGCGATCTGCTGGTGATGGGCGGTTTCGGCCATAACCGGTTCAGCCAGTTCGTGATGGGCGGGGTCAGCCGGCATATCCTGCAACATGGGGATTGCGCGGTCCTGCTGGCCCATTGACGGGTGGGCGATCACAGATCCAGCGTGACATCCGTCGTTCCCGGATCCTGCCCGTGCCCGGTGGTGAACCCGAGGCGCCGGGCCAGGCCCAGCATGCGCCCGTTCTCGTTCAGCACGACGCCCAGGATGCGCCGCAGGCCCCGCCCGCGGGCATAGTCGACGATCGCCTGCATCAACGCATGGCCGACGCCGCGGCCCTGCCAGTCGGACCGGACCATGACGGCGAATTCCGCCGTCTCGAAATCCGGGTCGGCCAGCAGATGGACGATGCCGACCACACATGGCCCGCCGCCGTCTTCCGTCGTTGCCACCAGGGCCATTTCGCGATCGTAATCGATCTGGGTCAGGCGGGCGCGCAAGGCAGGCGGCAGCGTGCGCAAGGTACTGAAGAAGCGGGTATGGACGTCATCCGGCGTCAGGTGGTCGAACAGGTCGTCCATCATGGGCGCATCGTCGGGGCGTACCGGGCGCAGGCCGATGGCCGTGCCGTCACGCAGGGTGACCGTCCCGGCGAGTTCCCGTGGGTATGGCCGGATCGCCAGCGCGGTGGCCCTGTTCGCCGGCTGCAGCACAATGCGGCAAGACGGCCCGCCGGCCGCCGTGCCGACGGTCAATGCCTTGATTTCGGGATGATCGATCGCGATCCGGCCAAGGGCCATCACCACGTCGACCATGCCCTCGGCGGCCACGTCGCGACACAGATCGGCCGCCAACACCGGATCGAGGGGCGGCAGGGCGAACGCGGGGGATGCGCCGGCCGCGGCGGACAGCCAGACCATCGGCCCGAATACGGGGTCGGCGCGCAGACCCGCCTGCGCGCCTGGCGGAATGGACCCGACCCCGTAGGCTTCCAGCAGGGCCCGGCCATCGTCGTCGTCACAGCGCCGCACCGGGTCGCCGATATCGGCGGCATGGGCGGGCACATGCTGGACCAGGCCTTGAAGCCGCCGGTGGCGCAAGGCCAGGGCAAGGCCGCGAATGGCGCGGACGGGACCGGCATAGAGGATCACATCAGCCGCGGCCAGGGTGGCACGATCGCCGGCATCTGCGTCGGGCAGGCCGGCCGCCACCCATCGCCCCGCAGCGACCGGCCGGCCGGCCAGCGCCGCGACGATCCCGGCGGTCGGCACCAGCCCGTTCGGCGCATGCGCCAGCAGCACCGCCTCGGCCCCGTCAGCCGCGGCCAGCGTCGCCAGGATCTCCGGGAACCGTGCGGCCGGCGCATCGTCGCCGATATCGACCGGCCGGCCCTGCAACTGCAGGCCGGTGGCCACGGCGGCATCGGCCGCCATGGCGGCAAGCCCGCGGCCGTTTCCAGCGATCGCGACCCGCCCGCCACGGGGCCGACACCGGCCGGACAGCGCGACAGCCGCGTCGAAAAGATCATCGGTGTCACCGACGCGCAGGGCACCTGCCCGACGCAGCACGGCATCGTAGACCGCATCCGTCGCCGGATCCTCATCACCGGCGGCCCCGGCACGACAGACGATCACCGGCTTCATCCGGGATGCCGCGCGCAGCGCCGACATGAACTTGCGGCCCTCGGCCACGGTCTGCAGATGCAGGGCGATGACATGGGTCGCCGCGTCGAGCGCCAGATAGTCCAGAAGGTCGGCCAGGTCGATATCCGTCCCGGCGCCGACTCCGACAAGCTTGCTGATGCCGACCCCCGACGCGCATGCGCGGGTCAGCATGGCCGACGCCACGGCATTGGACTGGGTAATGCAGGCCAGATGGCCCGGTCGCGGCAGATCGGGCGCCAGGCTGGCGTTGAGCGCCAGGGCCGGCACCAGCACGCCAAAGCAGTCCGGCCCGAGAATGCGGCCAAGCCAGGGGCGCGCGGCGGCCAGGATCGCGGCTGGCGGCCCTGCATCGGGCCGGGGCGCCTCGTCCTGGCGCGGCAGCAGGACGAAGCCACGGCAACCACGGCGCCCCAGGGCCGCCACGACCCGCGCCCTGTCCTGCGGCGCGACGGCGAGTACCGCCAGGTCGGGAACCAGCGGCAGGTCATCGACATCGGCATAGGCCGGCGCGCCGTCGATGGCCGGCGCCCGCCGGTTGACGGCCAGGACGGGCCCGGCGAACCCACCCCGGCGCAGACGCCGGAACGCCATGCCGCCGGGCAGCATGGGGTTGCGGCTGGCCCCCACCACCGCGACGGCCGACGGATGAAACAGGCTGTCCAGGTGGCGGATGGTCATCGCACCACGTCAGGCCGGCGCCGGCCTGACCGAGACGACACGGAACGGCCGGATCACCCCGTCATGTTCGGTGATCGAGACATAGTCGCCGACGCGGAAGCGATGATCGGCCAGCCGGTAGACGGCCTCGTCGTCGTCATCGCCGGGGCGATAGGAAAATGCCCATCGCGATCCCCTGGCATGCACCAGGCGCCCGATTTCGTCATCCACCCCCGGGGCGAAGCGGCGCACGGTGCAGGCCGCCCGCTGCCGCCGCCATGCCTCGGTATCGAGATGACCATCGGCATCGAGGGGGGCAACCAGGTCATAGCCGTGCCGGGGATCCCCGTCCGGATGTTCCCGGGTACGGGCGAGCTCGAGTCTGATCTTGCTGGTCATTTCACATCCGTCCGGATTGATCGCACCCAATCCACCATGGCGGCCCCTTTCCGGCCTTGATCGAGATCAATAACGGCGGGGGCGCCCGGTGGCATGCTGCGGCCTGCAACAGAAGGGTTGGATCCGATGACCATCCGAGACCTGATCGTCTATGTCGACGACAACGCCGTCGACGACACCGCAATCGACATCGCCGCGACCCTGGCGCGTCGTGATCTGGCGCACCTGACCGGGGTGTTCGCGATACCGCCCATGCAGATGCCGATCACGTATGAACCGGTCATGTTCGAGCCGCTGTGGCAACAATGGCGCGAGGATTGCGATGTCGCCGCCGTCCGCAGCCGTCGGCGCTATGACGCCAGGCTGCAGGCGGCAGGTATCGAAGGCGGCTGGCTGGTCGCAAGCGGCGGGCCCGATGCCGCGATGCTGCATGCAAGTTACGTCGACCTGGCCGTGATTGCCCGCGGCAAGCCCGATATTGCTGCCGGAATGGCGGTGCTGGCCGAAGACCTGGCCATCGACGGCGGACGGCCGGTGCTGATGGTGCCGCCAGGTTGCGCCCCGATCGTCGGCCGCAACGTCGTGGTCGCCTGGAAACCGACGCGCGAGGCCGTGCGGGCGGTCAACGAGGCATTGGCCGTCATCGAGCCAGGCGCCAGGATGACAGTCCTGGTCGTCGACCCCCGGGATACCCCCGAGCACGGCGAGGAACCGGGTGCCGACATTGCGACCCACCTGGCCCGGCATGGGGTGCAAGTCACCGTGGAGGTGGCGCTGTCGGGCCATCTCGACGTCACCGGAACGCTGCTGCGCCGCGCGGCCGAACTTGGTGCCGACCTGCTGGTGATGGGTGCCTACGGACATTCGCGTCTGCGCGAGCGGATCCTGGGCGGCGTGACCCGGGACCTGCTGCGCGCCGCCCCGCTGCCGGTGCTGATGGCGCACTGAAAGGACGGCGTGCCGTGCAGAAGCAGCATCAGATCAGTTTCTGGTATCTGTTGTTTGCGGTTCTGGCGGTCATCATGATTCGCGACCTGGTGCTGGAGCATCGCGACGTGCGACAGGTCGATTACAGCGAATTCCTGGCACTGCTGTCGGATAAGCGGGTCGACGACCTGGTGATCGGGCCAGGTCGTATCACCGGCACCATCCGCGGCACCGATAGGGAAAGCGCCGGGCGTTTCGCCACCGACCGCGTCGACCTCGCCCTTGCCGACACACTGCGCCAGGCCGGAATACGCTTTGCGGGCGAGCCCGAGCCCGGCCTGTTGCAGCGTGTGCTGAGCTGGGTGCTGCCGTCGCTGATCTTCATCGTGTTATGGATGTTCCTGCTACGTCCGATCACCGGCGGCGCGGGCGGCCTGATGTCGATCGGCCGCAGCCGCGCCAAGGTGTTCGTCGAAACCGACGTGAAGGTCACGTTCGCCGACGTCGCGGGCGTCGACGAGGCCAAGCTGGAACTGCAGGAAATCGTTGCATTCCTGCGCAACCCCAGGGAATACGGTCGACTTGGGGCACGCATGCCGAAAGGCATTCTGCTGGTCGGTCCACCCGGCACCGGCAAGACGCTGCTGGCCCGCGCCGTCGCGGGTGAAGCGGGCGTGCCCTTCTTTTCGATCAGCGGCTCGGAATTCGTCGAGATGTTCGTGGGCGTAGGTGCCGCTCGGGTGCGCGACCTGTTCGAGCAGGCACGACAGCATGCGCCGGCAATCATCTTCATCGACGAACTCGATGCCCTCGGCCGCGCGCGCGGTGCCTTCCCCGCCGCCGGCGGCCATGACGAGAAGGAACAGACACTGAACCAGCTGCTGTCGGAACTGGACGGTTTCGACACGCGCGAAGGCGTGGTGCTGCTGGCGGCAACCAATCGGCCGGAAATCCTGGATCCGGCCTTGCTGCGTGCCGGCCGCTTCGATCGCCAGATACTGGTGGATCGGCCGGATCGCGCGGGGCGCGTCCAGATCCTGGCCGTACACCTCAAGAAAGTGCGTATCGGACCGGATGTCGACCCCGACCGGGTCGCGGCGCTGACGCCGGGCTTCAGCGGCGCCGATCTCGCCACCCTGGTCAACGAAGCCGCCCTGCTGGCCACACGCCGCGGCGGCGATACGACGACGATGGCCGATTTCACCGAAGCCGTCGAGCGTGTCGTCGCCGGATTGGAAAAGAAGCATCGGCTGCTGAATCCCGCGGAACGTCGGACGGTCGCCTGCCACGAACTGGGACATGCGCTGGTCGCCCGCTGCCTGCCGGGCAGCGACAGCGTCCACAAGATCTCGATAATCCCGCGCGGGATCGGCGCGTTGGGCTACACGATCCAGCGCCCGACCGAGGACCGCCATCTGATGACCCGTACCGAACTTGAAAACAGGATGGCGGTACTGCTTGGCGGCCGGGCATCGGAAGCGGCGCTGATCGGCGACATCTCGACGGGTGCGGCCGACGATCTGGTCAAGGCGACCGACATCGCAAGATCGATGGTGATGCGTTACGGCATGACCGGGGCGCTCGGCCAGGTCGCCTACGAGGACGAGACACCACGATTTCTCGGCACGGCGCCGGAATTCGCCCAGCAGCGTCATTTCGGCGTGAAGACCGCCGAACAGATCGACCTGGCCGTCCGTGCGCTGGTCGATGCCGCGTTCGGCCGCGCCGACGTCCTGGTCCGACGCCATCGCAGCCTGATCGAACAGGCGATGACCGTCCTGCTGGACAAGGAAACGCTGACCGACGATGACGTGGCAAGGCTGCTGCCGCTCGATCGGCTCGTCGAGCCGGCCGCCGTCTGACGATCTACAGGATCACTCGCCTTCGGCGAGCAATCGGATGGCACCCAGCCTGAGAAAGACGATTTCATTTGCCGCGGGAAGCGAGATCATGCCCTCGCGCTTCATCCGCGTCATGGTACGGCTGACCGTTTCGATGGTCAGGCCGAGATAGTCCGCGATATCGGTGCGGGTCATGTCGAGGCGCACGCGATCGGGCGACTGCCCCCATCGCTCGCAGCGGCGGGCCAGGTCGAGCAGGAACGTCGCGACCTTTTCCCGTGGCGATTTCCGGCCAAGCAGCAGCATCTGGTCATGCGCGGCATCGAGTTCGTCGCGGGCGCGGTCGAACATTTCATGTTCGAGACGGGGAATGTTGTCGACCAGCCGCTGCACCGTCCGGATATCGAAACGGCACGCCTGACAGGGCCCGATCGCCTCGGCGCCGTAGGGATGGGTTGCCCGGCTGGACAAGCCGATGAAGTCGCCCGGCAGCATGAAGCCGGTGATCTGCCGACGACCATCGGCAAGGGTCTTGCTGAGCCGTATCGTGCCGGCGGTCAGATTGTAGACCCAGCCGGCATCGTCACCCTCGTCGAACAGGGTCGCCCCGGCCTCCAGCCGCACCACCGTCGAATGTTTTTCCAACTCGGCCAGTTCGGCAGCCGACAGGGCGCGGCATATTGTCAGGCATCGGGCCACACAGGCGGCGCAAGACGCGCGGGTCGTCCGCAATCCGTCGCAGCCGGGACGTCCGGCTGCATGCCGTTGCGTCAAGCGGCTTTCCCCTGGAAATGCGGTGAAAGAGGACATTGTGCGACCCCCCAAACCCTAGTCCGTTAGGTCTAGACTACTCGACCTTTCAGGCGGAGAAATGCGGCGCATCGCCGCACAGGCTCGACATTTCCGTCGAATTGATTCTAATCAAGACCAACAGGGCACAATGGTAGAAAAATATAAGCATGAATGCTAACAGCAGGGCGCATCACGTATATGACCTGACAGCGCTTACTCCCGACCGGGTCAAGGCGGTCTATCCCCTTGTCCGCCATCATAACGACAGCATCGACCTCGACACCTGGCGCGACTTCGCGACCCCGCTGATCGACGGCCTGCAGGCAGATCACCGGCCATCCACCGGCATCGTCGTCGCAACCCGGCGCGGGGCGGCCCGGGGAATGTTCGTCTACATGCGCCTGCCGCATCTGGGCCTCGGCCGGGCCCTTCTGGTTCCGCACGCCTTCTGCGCGGAAATGCTGCGAACGCGACCGCTTTGGGCAGTGCTGCTGGGCGAGATGATAGCGATCGCCAGCGATCTGGATTGCGCGATGGTACGACTCGTCGCCCATCCCCCATGGGATGATCTTCCTGCAGCTGTCAATCAGCTGGAAAACGAGCCCATCCCGGTCGAGCTGCTGCTGGTCGACGACCGGGTTGCGGCGCTCTAGAAATCGACAGCGGGATGCCGATCCGCAATGGCGCTTGACGGAAATCAAGGCGGTGCCTTGTGTCGCATTCCATCCTCGTAGCGTTGGCCGGCCCGGGCCAAGGCCTGTGCCGACCCATCCAGACCTCGAGGAAAACTCATGCCAAATCCATTCCGCTCAGGCGTGTGGCCGGCCAGTCTCACTGGCGCCGCCGTACTGTTGACGACGCTGTTCTGCGCCGCGACCTCCACCCTGGCGCAGGAATCGGCTCCGGATCCCTTCATCGCGGCCAAACAGCCGCTCTTCGGCATCGCGGACCCGCGGCCCGACAATGTCGACACCAGCGCGCGCTCGATCGTGCTCCCAGCCGCGGACGGCGTGCCGATCACGGTTCGTCTGGCCTGGGATGGCCGGTCCGCCGATCTCGATCTCCATGTCGTGACACCGCAAGGCCGGGAGATCGCATATTACTCGACGACGGATTCTACGACGGGCGGCCGGCTTCGGTGGGATCTGATCCCGTCGACGAGCTGTGTCCCGAACCGGCCGGCAACGGATGAGTATGTCGATTTCACGACGCCCACGGCCGGCACCTACATCGTCAAGGTCGCGATGTACTCGTCACGCGGCTGCGCGGCCTATCCGATCAACTATACGGTCGAAGCGATCTACGGCGGGCAGACGGGAACATATTCGGGGACCTATACGGCGGCCAGCCAGGCGACCGGCAATGCCGCCAGCGAAGTGCTGCGCTTCACCTATGATCCGACGCAAGTGACCGCACCGGTCGTCTTCTCGCCGGTGGCGAACTGCCCCGGCAATCAGACCTATTCCATCCCCCATCTGACGACGACTGCCGACAGCCGCGGCCAGGTCTTCACGAGCGCCGTGGCGATCGCCAACCTGAATGCCGCATCGACGGCCACCATCCGCGCTTGCGCCTACACGGTATCCGGCTCGTTCATCGGCGGCAGCCAGTTCACCTTGAGTCCGGGCCGGCGGATCTTCGCGATCAATCCGGGATCCACCGATATCCCCAACGGCATCACAGCGCTGCGCGACTTCTTCCAGGTTTCCAGCCTCCCTGCGAACAGCGACTTTCACGCGGTGGTGCGCAGCGACACCAATGTGATCGTCGAAGGCGGGTTCGTCGGCAATGGCGGGCAGTTTTTCCTGTTCGCCAATGCCGCGGGCATCGGCGGCAACATCGGGCAGGCGCATATGGGCACGCTGTCCAGCTACCCGGGCCTGTTGTTCCTGGGCAACCCCAACGCATTGGCCACCACGGCGCGGGTAAGCTTCCTGAAGGCCGACGGCACGGTGGCCAACGCGACGCAGGCCTTCGATGTCCCGGGATATGGCAGACTGCGCCTCGACCTTGGCAACCTGACAGACCCGACGGGCGCCGCCATCGCCATCTCCGACTACTACTCGACGAGGATCGATGCCGGCCCGGCCGGCCAGCTTGGCGGCTGGGCCGCGACGGTGGTTCCAGTCGCCGGCACCAGTACCGTTTCGATTGCCCCGCTGCAGGTGATCCGCGCGCAACCGAACTGAAACCAGCGCGACCGGGCCGTGCCGCAACAGGTGACCGGCCCGGCCGTGGCGACGGAGAATTGAGGGCGACATCATGACCTTCCGACGGAACTCGGCATGGGAACATGCCGGACAGATCAGTCCGGTCGGCTTCGGCCTGCTGCTCGGGGGTGCGGCGGGAGGGTGGCAACTGATCTGGGCGCTGGCCGTATCGGCAGGCTGGGGACCGCGCGTGGTCAACCTGCTGCTCTGGCTTCATGTGACGCGGCCCGTGCAAGGTACCGAAGGGGCCGGCGAGGGCTTCCTGCTGCTGACGGCGCCTGCGGCCGCAATCGGGTTCGCGCTGGGTTATCTGCTGGCCAGACTGTGGAACCGGCTGGGTTGACGCCTCATCGTCGATTGATCCCGATCAACGCCGCTTTTCCGGGCCCGTTCGAAAATGTCAGGAAAAGGGGAGCTTGCGCCGATGTCCGAGATTTCATCAGTACTGGTCCATGTCGACGAAAGCAGGCACTGCCCGGACCGCATCAGGTTTGCCGCGGACCTGGCCCAGCGATCCCATGCCTCGCTTGCCGGCCTGGCCGTCGTGGCGGGCGGGATGCCGCCATCGCCGCCCGCCCGGCACGACACCTTGAAATCCTGGAATGCGGCCATGACGGAGCATCGCCAGTTCGTCAGGGGCCGCGTCGAGGAACATTTCGCCGGGCTCAGGCGTCAGATGCCGGGGGCGCAATGCGATACCCGCGAGCTGCAGGGTGCCGGCAAGATCGCCGCCGTGATCGCCCAGGAAGCCAGGCGCGCCGACTTGGTCGTCCTGGGCCAGAATACGGCGGACATGGCCAGGCCCAACGGCACCGGCATGACGGCCCAGGACGTCATGCTCACCTGCGGACGCCCCGTGCTGCTTGTCCCACATGTCGGAGGATTCCCCGGCATCAGCAAGCGCCCGCTGATCGCCTGGAGCGAATCGCGCGAAGCGGCGCGGGCGCTGCAGGATGCGCTGCCGCTGCTGCGCTACGCGGATACGGTCTATCTGCTCGAGGTCGGCGATCCCGACGCTTCCCCCGGCGACATCGCCCGGCGGCGCACCGCCCTGGCGGGCGTGGCGCGGTATCTCGAATCACATGCGCTGCTGGTTGCGGTGGAATATCTGCCCGCCGCACATGCCGGCGATCCGGGACGGCTGATCCTGTCGCGGGCGAACGAGTGCGGCGCGGATCTTCTGGTCATGGGCGGTTACGGACACAGCCGGGTCTGGGAAATCGCGTGGGGCGGGGTCACTCGCTCGATCCTGTCGTCGATGAACCTGCCGGTCCTGATGTCCCATTGACCTGTCGCGGCCTCTACGACCTTGACTGTGATCAATGCGAGCGTCGCCAGCCCGGGCATCCTCTGGGGCGCCGGTCACCGATATCCGATCGGCGTCGCATCACAAGGAGATGACCAGATGCCCAAAAGCTTTCGCCCGGCGATCACCCCTTTCATTGCCGGCGCCATGGCTCTGCTGGCCGTGGGTTGCACCCAGCTCAGCGATCAGGACCGCGCGCTGCTGACCGATGTCCGGGCGACCGCCGACCGCGCGGCGAACAACGCGGCTGCCGCGCAATCCACCGCGGCCCAGGCTGCGGCGGATGCGGGGCGCGCCGCGACCGAGGCGAAGGCAGCCGCCGATGCCGCCCGCAGCGCCCAGGCCAGCGCCAGCACCGCGGCGGCCGATGCCAAGGCCGCCAGCGACAAGGCCGACCGCATGTTCAACAGGTCCTTGCGCAAGCAATGACCGGCGGTGCCGGTGGCGTCGTCAGCGGACGATCGCCACCGGTATGCCGTTGCGGCGCCGGGCGGCGAGTGCGACGACATCCCAATCGATCCGGCCCGCCGCCTCGGCCGCCACGGCCAGCACCAGTTCACGCAATCCCGCCGGTTCGTCCCGGTCGACGGCCTCGCCGTTCTCCAGCGCATCGATCTGGTCCAGGGTCGGATGTATTTCCAGATACAGTACCCCCGACGCCCAGCCGAGCTTGACCGGCTCGAACACGAAGGTGACAGGCAGGCCGACCGCCGCATCACGATAAAGCGCGGCGATGTCCGGCTCGTACAGCCTGATGCAGCCATGGCTGACCCGCCGGCCAACCCCGTAGGGCTTGTTCGTTCCATGGATCAGCACCCGCGGCCATTCCAGGTAGAGCGCCCGGCTGCCCAGCGGATTGTCGGGGCCTGGCGCAACCATGTCAGGCAGCCAGGGGCTTTCCTCGCGGACCGATGGCGGCGGGTACCAGGCTGGATGTTCCTGCTTGCGCAGGATCCGGGTGGAACCGACGCGCATGTCCCGTTCCTCGACGGCAATCCCGATGGGAAAGCTGCTGACCGCGCCGCGCTGGAAAAAATAGAGCCGCTGATCGCCGAAATTGACGACGATGCCGCGCCGTACGCCAGCCGGCAGCAGATGGGCTGCCGGCAGCACGATGACGGTGCCGCGCGGGATCAGCCAGGGATCGACACCGGGATTGGCGGCCAGCACTTCGCCGTAGCCGAGATCATTGTCGACGGCCAGGTCGGGTAAGGTGTCGTCGTCACGTGCGACATGCAGCCGCATGGCGCCGATCAGATCGCCCGGTTGTTCGGCCGATGCGCGGCGCGGGGTCAGGCCGGCAAAGGCCGAACATGCCAGCGCGGCGGCGGAGGCGACCAACCGGCGCCGGTCGATCGGTATCTCGCCGGGGTCTTTCATGCCCCCAAGGCTAGAGCGTCCGCCGGCGATCGGGCTTGATCGAGATCAAGGCCCCGATGCAGAATCCGCGGCGAGGTACCCCGATGATCGACAGAGAAGACTGCGTGAACGCGCTGGCCCGTATTATCGTCCATGTCGACGATACCGACGACTGCCCGAACCGATTGCGCCTGGCCGCGATCATCGCCCGCCGACTGGGCGCCTCGCTGACCGCGCTTCACGTGACGTTGCGTGCAGCCGATCCCTTCGCCATGCCATGCATCCCCGATTGCAGTCGGATCGAAGAGACGGCGCGCGGCATCCGCACCACCTTGCGTCATGCCGAGGAGCATTTCCATAAACTATCGCACGACATGCCGTCCGCACGCTGGCGGGTCGTCGATGCCGAGCCGAGCCTGTTCGACGACGTCGCGCCGACCTTGCTGCGCGAGGCCCGCTTCGCCGACCTCTCGATCGTCGGCCAGGCAAGCGACGGCAAGCCGGGCGACCATCGGGTGGGTGCCGTGCCGCAGGAACTGCTGCTGCGCAGCGGGCGCCCTGTGCTGGTGGTGCCCCGGGATTGCGCCGCGGTCGCCGCCATCGACCGGATGATGGTCTGCTGGAAGGCCGATCGGGAATCGGCCAGGGCGGTGCGCGACGCCTTGCCCCTGTTGCGGCAAGCAACGGCCGTGCGGCTCGTTCAGGTCGGTGAGCCGGGTGAAGACGGCGACGATGCCACACGCACGACGCTGGAGCTGGAGACCCTTGCCGACTATCTGGCCGCACATGGAATCGCGGCGACGATCCAGCGGGACGACAATGCCGCCGGTCAGCCGGTCGGCACCCGCCTGCTGCAGCAGGCTGCAGCGTATGGGGCGGATCTGGTGGTCATGGGCGGCTACAACCATTCGCGGCTGCACGAATATCTGCTGGGCGGTGTCACCCGTCATATCCTGACCGAGACGACGCTGCCCGTCTTCCTCTCGCACTGAGCACGATCAGGGTACCAGGACTGCCGCCCCCTGAAACCGGCCGGCACGCAGGTCGGCCAAGGCCCGGTTCGCGTCACGCAGCGGATAGACGGTCGTCGTCATCATTGGCTTGACCTTTGCGGCGACGGCGAGGAATTCGATCGCATCGGCGCGGGTCAGGTTGGCGACGGACAGGATCTGCCGCTCGCCCCACAGCAGGGCATAGGGAAAACCCGGAATATCGCTCATGTGGATGCCGCCGCAGACCACCCTGCCGCCCTTGCGGACCGCGGCCAGCGCCGTCGGCACGAGGTCGCCGACCGGCGCGAAGATGATCGCGGCATCGAGCGGTGCGACGGGCGCCATGTCGGATGCGCCGGCCCAGACCGCGCCCGATCTCAGGGCGTGCTGCTGCGCCGCCGTGTCGCCGGGCCGGGTGAAGGCATGGATCTCGCGCCCTTGCCAGCGCCCGACCTGCGCCAGGATATGGGCGGCGGCACCGAAGCCGAACAGGCCCAGCCGTCTTGCCCCGCCCGCCGCCCGCAGGCTGCGCCAGCCGATCAGCCCGGCGCACATCAACGGCGCCAGGGCGACCGGATCCGCGTCATCGGGCAGGCGGAATGCGAAGGCCGCGTCCGCCACGACATGGGTCGCGAAGCCGCCGTCGCGGGTATAGCCGGTGAACAGCGGCGCATCGCAAAGATTTTCGTCTCCGGCAAGGCAGTATGGGCAATGGCCGCAGCAATGGCCAAGCCAGGGTATCCCGACCCGATCGCCCGCGGTCAGGCCCGTCACGTCGTCGCCGAGGACATCGACGCGCCCGACGATTTCGTGGCCCGGCACCAGCGGCAGGCGGGGATCCGGCAGATCGCCGTCGACGACATGCAGATCGGTGCGGCATACCGCGCAGGCCTCGACTTTCACGCGTATCTCGCCCGGCCCGGGAAGCGGATCGGGGCGCGTCTCGAACTGAAGCAGCGGCGATCCGCCGCGCAGAACCATGGCCTGCATCTGCCCCTCCTGTTCCATGCAGGCGATCCTAGCCGAAGACCGCCGTGGCGACTTGACTTCGATCAAGGCAGTCGGCGCGCGATGTCACGACACTGGTCGCGCGTATTCGTGTCGGTTCCGGAGGAATGCAATGTATCGGGCAATCCTGCTTCTGCCCCTGGTCGCCCTGCTTGGCGGGTCGACGATCGCGTCCGTCGCGGCGGCGTCCGACCGGAGTGCGGAGGCATCGTTCGTTCAGGCCAATTGCGCGACCTGCCATGCCACCGGCCAGTTCGACCACACCTCGCCACGCGACGGGGCCGTCCCGTTCGCCGAACTGGCCGCCAATCCCGCGGTGAGTGCCCTGGCACTGCGCGTGATGCTGCAGACGTCGCACCAGACCATGCCGAATCTGAGGCTGACGCCGGATCAGATGTCGATGGTGGTCACCTACGTCCTGGGCCTGCGCCGCGGCGCGGCGTTGCCGTCCCGCGGCTTGACCCAGATCAACGACCAGGCCGGTCCCGACCGGCAGGATCACAAAAATCCCTGACAGGAGGACGGCCATGCCCGCGATCTCGACCATACTGGTCCACGTTGACGAAACCAGACATTGCCCGGCCCGCCTGGGGCTAGCCATCGCCATGGCCCGCAGGCTGGAAGCCAATCTGGTCGGCCTGTTCGTCGCGCCGCCGGCGACGATGCCGCTTGCGCTGCCCGGCGAAGTCAGCCCCGGCTGGATCGACGCGCTGGCCCGGCATCGTCAATCGGCCCGGGCGCGCGCCGAGGAGCATTTCGCAGCGGTCAGCCGTCAGATGCCCGATGCCATCTGGCGCGTCGAGGAAGCCGATGGCCTTGGCCGCGTGGCGCCGGTTCTGGTGCGCGAGGGGCGGCGCGCCGATCTCGTGATCGTCGGGCAAAGCGACGCCGATGCCGCTTCGCTCGAGGGTCCGGGCACGGTCGCGCAGGATGTGATGATGTCGGCCGGCCGGCCTGTCCTGATCGTACCTTATGCCGGCCGTTTCGACGGTGTCGGCCGGCGTCCGCTGATCGCCTGGAGCGAGGGGCGCGAAGCGGCGCGGGCCCTGTACGATGCCCTGCCCCTGATGCGCGATGCCGAAAAGGTCATGCTGCTGGAGATCGGCCCCGCCTGGGCCGGCGAGGAAGAGGTTGCCCGCCGGCGCGAAGGCCTGGCCGGCCTTCGGCGCTATCTCGAAGGACACGGCCTGCCGGCGGTGTCCGAATATCTGCCCGGCGTGACGGGCATGGGTGAAGCCTCGCTGATCCTGTCGCGTGCGGCCGACCACGGCGCCGATCTGCTGGTGATGGGCGGATATGGTCATTCCCGCCTGCAGGAACTGGTGCTGGGCGGGGTGACCCGATCGATCCTGTCGTCGATGACCCTGCCGGTCCTGATGTCCCACTGAACCGGGGTCGAGCGATGCGCCCGCGGGACTTCAACACCATCCTGGTCCATGTCGACGACAGCCGCCATACCGCCGGGCGCCTGGCCGTGGCTCGCAGCCTGGCGCAACGGCATGGCGCACGGCTGGTCTGTGCCTATGTCGCACCGTCCAGGGTCGCGCCGTTCACCTTGTTCGGTTGGACTACCCCCGACTGGAGCGAGACGATGGAGGCGGCCCTGTCCGCGACGGAAGCGCGCGCCAAGGAACACTTCGCCACCTTCAGCCCCGGCCTGCCCGGCGCGGAATGGCTGCGTATCGACGGCAACCAGCCTGATGGCCTCAGCGATCCGCCTGCCCTGCTCGCCCGGGCGGCGCGGCGGGCGGACATGGCGATCATCAGTCAGATCGGCCAGGGCGAGGATCACGATGATGCGCCGGGCCGGTTCACCGAGGGCCTGATTGTCGGATCCGGCCGCCCCGTGCTGGTCCTGCCCGATGGCGGCCCGTCGGCATCGGTCGGCGAAAACGTCCTGATCGCCTGGAGCGAGCGGCGCGAGGCGGCACGTGCCGTCAGCGATGCCATCCCCATGCTGCGCCTGGCCAAGACGGTGGAAGTCGTCGAAATCGCGCCGCCGGATGCCCGGCCTGGCGAACGCGAAGCCGTGCGCGAACGGTTACGCTCGGTGGTGGCTTATCTTGCCCGCCATCACGTCCGCGCCGAACTGGCCGTCGAGACCGCGACCGGCCCGACGCTGGCCGAACAAATTCTGATGCGCGCGGCCGAACGCCGGGTCGACCTGGTGATATCGGGCGCTTATGGCCATGCCAGGCTGCGCGAATTCATCTTCGGCGGGTTCAGTCATGACCTGCTTAGCAAGGCGCGAGTACCGGTGCTGGTGGCGCACTGAACCCTGCCCTCCGGCATCGGCATCATCCGCACCGGACGTGCGGATGATGCCGGGGACCGATGATCACGCGGCGAGGTCGGGACGATCCGCCCAGGCCGCCGGAATTTCGATGTCCAGATCCAGCGTGATCTCGGCGAATGCCTTGCCCAGCGCGTCATTGCGCAGCGATGCGGTGCCCCCGCCGCCGAGCGCCTGGTGCAACATGAAGTTGACGGCCTTGACCCCCGGTACGTCGTAGCGGTCGATGCGGCCTTTCACCAGATGCGCCAGATGCCGTCCCACCACCTCGGGCGTCACCGCCTGGCGCAACAGCGGGTAGAAATCGGGGTGCCGGGCGATGATGGCCAGATGGGAAATATCGGCCTTGTCCCCGCTGCGCGCCATCGCGATCGACCGCAACGGCCTGATGACCGTGGGGCCATCGTTCGGGGCGGACGGCGCCGCTGCGGCCTGGCCGGGCGCCACCCAGGCATCGGTCGGCGCGATCCGGTGCAGCAAGGTTTCGTCGTCGACCGTGACGGTGATCGCCAGGTCCGATTTCGGCACCAGGAACGAAAACAGCCGGTAGACCGCCTGCGGCTTGGGCCGGCCGCTGAAACCCGTGGTGCCGGGCGTGCCGCCGGTGCCGAACGGGGCGATCTCGCGGGCGAAGATGTTGATGGCCTTTTCCTCGGGATGGCGAACCGAGACGCGCAGCACGACTTCCCGCGCATCCGACCTGCGCGCGCCCGCCCCGAAGCTGGCCACCTCGCTGCCCAGCGCCTCGATATTGGTTTCAGCGTAGGGGCCGAGATTGGCCGCACGGAACAGGTTTGCGGTGCGCTCGATGATCGCGGCGCCGATCAGGTCCGCCTTTTGCGCGGCGTCGCGACCAACCATGGTGAGCATCGCGGTCGCGCGATAGCCGTCGGGATAGGTCGCGCTGACCTTGTAGCTATCGGTCGGCGGCCTGCCCCGCACACCGGAGAACAAGACCCTGTCCGCACCATCCTCGGCGATCGTCACTTCGGACAGATCGGCGGTGACGTCGGGTAGCAGATAGTTGCGGGGATCGCCGACTTCGTAGAGCATCTGTTCGGCCGCGCCCGTCGGCGTGATCAGCCCGCCGGTGCCCGGCGGCTTGGTCAGGGCGAAGGTGCCGTCGGCGAAACATTCGGCGATGGGGAACCCCATGTCGGCGCGCCCCTCGACCAGGCGCCAATCGGTAAAGAGACCGCCGGTCACCTGCGTGCCGCACTCGATCAGATGGCCGGCCAGGGTGCCGGCGGCCAGCCGGTCGTAGTCGGTCGGCGTCCAACCGAATTCATGGATCAGCGGCCCCAGCACCAGGGCGCTGTCGGCACAACGGCCGGTGACCACGATATCCGCGCCGCGCGCCAGCGCCTCGGCGATGGGAAAGGCGCCGATATAGGCGTTCATGCTGGTGATCGTCTCGGGCAGCGGCGCGCCGGTGAACATCTCGCGGGTGCCGGCGGCGCGCAGCTCGGCCTCGCGCGCCATCAGGTCGTCACCCTCGACCACGCCGATCCGCAGCGACACTCCGACCCTGGTCGCCAGGGCCCGCAGCGCGTCGGCGCAGCCGCGGGGATTCATGCCGCCGGCATTGACGACGATGCGGATGCCGCGCCGCATCACCTCGTGCAGCACGGGCTTCAGGCTCAAGCCGACGAAGTCGGTGGCATAGCCCAGCCCCGGGTCGCGCGCCCGGGCCTTGGCCAGGATCGCCATGGTCAGTTCGGCCAGGTAGTCCGAAATGATATAGTCGACCTCGCCCATGGTGACGAGCTGTTCCATCGCCCCGACGCTGTCGCCCCAGAAACCACCGGCACCGCCGATCCGCACGGACTTCTTCATCATCGTCACTCCCTCGATCTCAGCGGTTCGGCCAGGCGGGCCGGCGCCGCTCGTTGAATGCCATCAGGCCTTCGCGCGCGTCGCCGGTCATGATCATCGGCCCCACCTGGGTTTCGGCGAAGGCGATCATTTCATCGAACGACATCGTCTCCATCGCGCGCAGCGCATAGCGCCCGCGCCGGATCGCCACCGGCGAGGCGGCACGGATATCGGCCAGCACGGCATCGGTCGCGGCGTCGAGGTCGGCGGCCGGCACCACGCGGCTGACCAGGCCCAGCGTCAGCGCCTCGGCCGCACCGACCAGCCGGCCGGTATAGCTGAGGTCGGCCAGCACCCGGGCCGGCAGGCGATCGCGCAGCACCGCCACCACCTGCATCGGGAAGATGCCGATCTTGACCTCGGGCAGGCCGAAGCGCGCGGTATCGGCGGCAATCGCGATGTCACAGACGCCAAGAAGCCCCATGCCGCCGGCCATGCAGGCACCGTTGATCCGCCCGATGATCGGCACCGCGCTGTTCTTGCCCGCCCGCAGGAAATCGGCGAAGGGCAGCCGCAGCTGGGCGAAATCGGGCTGGAACGGCGTGTCGCCGGGCGTCAGGTCGGCGCCGGCGCAGAACGCCTTGTCGCCCGCACCGGTCAGCACGACGGCCCGGATCTCCGGGTCGCGGCCGGCCGCAATGATCGCCTCGCCCAGCCGACGCATCAGGTCGTTGGTCAGGGCATTGCGCCGTTGCGGCCGGTTGATGGTCAGGAAGGCGACGCCGTCGCGCGTCTCCTGGACAAGCTCGTCGGGATCCGACATTGCCAAAACTCCGAATTCAGACCTGCTCGACATGCGCGCGGACCGCGCCCGTCGCCTGGTCGACCCAGCCATGGGCCGCCGCCTTCCCGATCATCTCGGCCAGGGCCTGGTGCCACGCCCCGTCATCGGGACCCAGGCCCCGCAGGCCGCCGGGCGACATCCATACGGCATCGATGCCGGCGGCCCGGCCCAGATCGCCAAGCGCTGTGGCCAGCGCCTCGGCATCCGTACCGGCCGGAACCTGCAGCTTGAACCGCCTGAAGTCCCAGGGATCGTCGAGAACGACGGCCTGGCCCGGCACGACCCTGACGATCATTTCTTGCCGGCCTGCTGGGCCTCGTGCTTCTTGAAGGCGAGGTCGACGGCCTCCAGCCGCTTGGCCCGCTGCGCCTCCTGGTCGGCGACGATCCAGTCGAACGAATGGCGCCGGTTCTGGTTGGCCTTGGCGAAATGCGGCATGACGAAGCGGGCATAAAGTTCGTGGGACCGCCGCGTCTGTTCCCAGTCGGCCCAATCGACATGCTGCTGCAGGAAGAAACCGAATTCGCCCTGCTGGCCCTGCATGCGCTCGATCATCGCGATGGCGTCTTCGGGCGTGCCGATCACGGCGCGCTTGGATTCGATCAGCACGTCGACCAGTTCGCGTCCGTCCGACACATAGGGGTTGTTGGAGGCGACGTCGTAGAACTTGGCCCAGCGCTCCAACCCGAACTTGACGTTTTCCCGGGCCTGGGCGCTGGTTTCGGCAATGTGCATCGGGGCGACCAGGCGCAGCTCCGAGCGCTGCATGGTGTGGCCGTTTTCGGCCGCGACCTGGCAGGCGACTTCCCAATTCTTGGCCAGCACGTCGAAGCCGGCGACGACCGAGGCGGCGATGCACAGCATCGACATGCCGTACTGGCCCGCCAGCCGGCCGCCGGACGGGGTGATGGCGCTGGCAACCGCGAATTTCGGCGGGTCCGAGTAAGGCAGCAGATGGGCGCGGGCATCGTTCAGCTCGAACCACTCGGTCTTCATCGTCACCGCCTCGCCGTTCATCAGGCGGACGATGGCGTCGAGCGCCTCGGCCATGCGATCCCGGCTCTTGTTCGGGTCCAGCCCGATCATCATGGCGTCCGACACCAGCTGGCCCGGGCCGAACCCGAAGGTGACGCGGCCCATCGTCTGGTGGTCGAGCTGGGCCAGCCGGTTGGCGACCATCAGCGGATGATGATAGGGCAGGCTGATGACGCCGGTGCCAAAGCGGATGCGCCTGGTGGCCTGGGCCGCCGCGGCGATGAACAGTTCGGGCGAGGCGATCATCTCGAAACCGCTGGAATGATGCTCGCCCACCCAGATCTCGTCGAAACCCAGGCGCTCGAGATAGCCGCACATTTCGATGTCGCGCTGCAGCGCCGTGGTCGGGTTTTCCTCGACCGGGTGATACGGCGCCAGGAAGATGCCGTGCTTGAGAGGCGTCCTAGACATCACTGTCCCCTTGTTTCAACGAGCGAACTTGCGCTTGACCAGGTCGATGCCGCCGGCCAGGCCCGACGGCATGACGAAGACCAAGACGACCAGACACAGGCCATAGGCGATGCCTTCGAATCCCTTGTCGGCGATATCGGCCGAGATCTGCGGGATGAAGACGATGAAGGCGCCGCCGAACAGGGCGCCGGGCAACCAGCCGAGGCCGCCCAGCACCATGCCGACGAAGAAGGCGATCGACACGTTCATCGTGAAGCTGTCGGGCGACACGTACTGCACGACGATGGCGCTGAGGCCGCCGGCGATACCGGCATAGAGGCTGGAAATGCCGAAGGCGGTGGCCTTGTAGAGCCAGATGTTGATGCCCATGGCGCGGGCGGCGATCGGATTGTCGCGGATCGCGAGCAGCGCCCGGCCCGACCGGCTGCCCACCAGGGCCAGCGCCAGGAACAGCAGCACCATGACCACGGCCAGCACGAAGAAATAGATCCATTGATCCTGGTCCAGCGGCAATCCCCAGGGCACTTCGGGCTTGGGCAGGGAGATGCCGTTGACGCCATGCGTCCAGGGAGTGAGCGGCGTCAGCTTGAGCACCTGGGGTGTGGCGACCGACAGGGCAAAGGTCGCCAATGCCAGGTAGATGCCTTCCAGG
>Ga0206117_100530_pt1 | contig 36382 bp, 31 predicted proteins | sample 3A5Ametagenome_FD_177997 | JGI IMG/M metagenome (GOLD analysis project Ga0206117, IMG submission 177997) | Enriched microbial communities from leaf-cutter ant dump, University of Wisconsin, Madison, United States - 3A5A | ecosystem: Environmental > Terrestrial > Nest > Insects nest > Nest dump... | reverse complement strand
CCGATCATCTCGGCCATCGCCAGCGCCTGCGCCAGCGTTTCCTGGCCGGCGAGGGCGCGGGCATGCCCGACTACGAAATCCTGGAACTGATCCTGACCGGGGCCAATCCGCGCGGCGACGTCAAGCCGCTGGCCAAGGAACTGCTGCGCCGCCTGGGCAGCCTGAGCGCGGTGCTGGCCGCCAGCCCGGAACGGCTGGCCGAGATCAAGGGCTGCGGCGAGGCCGCCATTGCCCTGCTGAAGGCAACGCGCGAGGCGGGCTTGCGCATGCTGCGCCAGGAAGTCGGCCAGCGGCCGGTGATCGGCCATTGGCAGGCGCTGATCGATTATTGCCGCGCCCGGCTGCGGCACGAGACGACCGAACAGTTCCGCCTGATCTTCCTGGACGTCAAGAACCAGGTCCTGGCCGACGAACAGCAGGGCCGCGGCACCATCGACCACACGCCGGTCTATCCGCGCGAAGTGGCGCGGCGTGCGCTGGAGATCGGTGCGGCCGCGGTGATCATGGTGCACAACCACCCGTCGGGCGACCCGACGCCCAGCCGCGCCGATATCGACATGACCCGCCAGGTCGCCGACGCGCTGAAGACGCTGGGCATCGCCGTGCACGACCATGTCGTGATCGGCCGCGACGAGTGGCGCAGCTTTCGCGCGCTGGGCCTGCTTTAGGCGCGCACCATGCGACGGGTCGCCGTCAGGGCCATGACGGCCAGCACCAGCGGCGCGAAGGACAGCCACAGCACCATGTCCCAGCCATAGGCGGTCAAAAGGCCGCCCGACAGGAACGAACCGATCGCCATGGTGCCGAACACGGCAAAATCGTTGAACGATTGCACGCGGGCCTTTTCCTCGGGGCGGTGACAGTCCAGCACCATGGCCGAGGCGCCGACGAAGCCGAGGTTCCAGCCGATGCCCAGCAGGACCAGCGCCGTCCAGAAATGCGCTGTGTCGGTGCCCGCCAGGCCGACCACCGACGATGCGCCGGTCAGCGCCAGGCCGGCCGCGACCGCGCGGGCCGCGCCGAAACGCGCGATCAGCTTGCCGGTCCAGAAGCTGGGCGCATACATCGCGATGACATGCCATTGCAGGCCGAGATTGGCGTCTTCCTGCGGCAGGCCGCAGAACTTCATCGCCAGCGGCGCCGCCGTCATCAGGAAGTTCATCAGCAGGTAGGAAACCACGCCGCACAGCACGGCCAGAATGAACCGCGGCTGGCGCGCGATCAGCATCAGCGGCCGGCCGCCGGCCCGTTCGGCCGCGCCGGGCTTGGGCAGCCGGACGCCCAGCAGGATGATCGCCGACAGGGCGGCCACCGCCGCCTGGCCCAGATAGGTCGCCGCGAACAGATAGGGCTGCCACAGGTCCATGGTGTGGGTGACCAGCTGCGGGCCGATGACGCCGGCAAAGACCCCGCCGGCCATGACGGCCGACAGGGCACGCGGCCGCCGTTCGGGCGCGGCGCTGTCGGTCGCGGCGAACCGGAAGGACAGGACGACCGCGGCATAGGCCCCGCCGCAGAGCGTCGCGACGCAGAACAGGATGAACGACGCCTGCAGAATGGCCAGGCAGGCCAGCAGGCCGGCGGCCACGCCGCAGCCGGTACCCAGCATGAAGGCCGCGCGCCGGCCATGGCGTTGCGCCACGGCACCCGCCGGCAGGGTGCACAGCGCCATGCCGACGACGAAGATCGAGATCGGCAGGGTCGCCAGCGCCTTGCTGGGGGCCAGCATGTCGCCGACCACGGCGCCGGTGGCATAGACGATCGTCGAATTGGCGCCGGCCAGGGCCTGGGCGGTCGCCAGCCGCAGGACGTTGCCGCGTTCGATCCGGCGCAAGGCGGCGGGGCTGTCGATGGTGGTGGAGGTCATGCCGTCATCCGCTTCCTGTCAGTGGTGCCGCCGCAACCGCGCGTCAAGCAGCGCCTGGGCCTTGCCCGCCTCGCCGCTGCGCATCAGGGCCTGCAGCAGCATGTCGTGGATCAGCGCGCGCTGGGCGCCGCTGCCGCCGATGCGGGCGACGTCGGCGGCCATCGGGGCCAGGCGGCGCGCGCAGCCGGCGTAATCGCCGTCGACGAAGGCCAGCGCCGCCCGGCAGATCGCGGCGACGACGGGGGCGGCAGCCCCCGTCCCGCCCTCGATCGCCGCGATGCGGTCGGCGGCGGCATCCCCGGCCCCGGCGGCGGCCAGCACCAGGCCCAGATGCACGTCGACGAAGGCATGGCCGGCCGCGGGGAACTTCGCCTCGGCGTGGTCGCGGGCCCGGGCCCAGGCGTCGGCCGGCACCGGATGGCCCGCCGCCCGCAGCCGCCACAGCAGCGAAACGGTATCGGTGACGATGTTCAGCGCTGTCCCCTGCGAGGCTTCGGCCCGGATGGAATGGTCGTGGATCGCCAGCGCCCGGTCGGCATCGCCGGCTTCCAGCGCGGCCAGGGCCTGATGCCAGGCCAGGTGGCCGTGCAGCAGGCCGGCCCGGTCATAACCCGGCAGCCAGCCGGCGATCAGCGCATCGGCCTCGTGGCTGGCGCCATCCTCGACCATTCCATGGGCCAGGGCATGCACGGCATTGGCGTTGGCCGGCCGCAGGTCCAGCCCCCGGCGGGTCAGGTCGCGACCGCGCGCGACCGCGCCGTTTTCGGTGTGCGACCAGCCGCGATAGGTCAGGAACCACCAGTCGTCGGCGGCGAACCGGCCGGCATGGCGCTCGCACAGATCGACGCGGGCCTGATCGTGGTCGGCCATGCCGGAAAAGGCGAACAGGCCGAAGGCGCCCATCGGCAAGCCGAAGATGACGACGTCGCGCGGCCAGTCGTCCAGATGGGCCAGGGCCTGTTGAAGGGCGGCCTGGCCCTGGCCGTTGATCGCCAGCGACAGGGCGGCGACATGGCTGCATTCGCGCGGCGTGCCGTTGCGGGCAGCGGTCGCGACCGCGTCGGCGATGCAGGCGCGGGCCTCGGCCACCTGGGCGCGGGTGGCGTAGGCGCGGGCCAGGGCGGCCCGGGCCAGCGCGAAATCGGGATCGGCCGCGACCGCCCGCTGCAATGTTTCGACCGCGCCGGGCCAGGTCGACAACAGCAGGTCGACGCCGTCGCGATAGGCCTGGGCGGCGTCGGGCGATGTCGTCGAAAGGCTCAAATCCCGGCTGTCGGCATGGGCCATGGCGGATCCTGTGGTGGGGTGAAGCGGCCGGCCGGACTTCCTAGCAGAAACCGTCTTGGCGAACTACCGACGCTTTGCCAAAATATGTTGATTATCGGACAATCCGGGGGTTCGGATGAACTGGTCGACGATCGCAGCGCCGCCGGATGCCGTGCCGCCGCGGCCGCTGACCATGCGGGCGCAGTTCATTCCGGCGCGGCATCAATTTGCCGATCATGCCCATGACTGGCATCAGCTGGTCTATGCGATCGACGGCGTGCTGACCGTCTCGACCGAGGGGCAGACCTTCGTCACCTCGCCCGACCAGGCCGCCTGGCTGCCGCGGGGCACGGTGCATCGTGTGGGATCGCTGCTGGGCGCGGCCTTTCGCAGCCTGTGGATCGCGACCGGTTCGGGCGAAGGGCTGCCGCCCGAGCCGACCGTGCTGGCGGTGTCGCCGCTGCTGAAGGCGCTGATCGTCGAGGCGGCGGCGATCGACGGCATGGCGGATGACGAGGGTTACGGCGGCCGGGTGGCGGCGCTGATCCTGGACCAGTTGCGCCGGGCGCCGGCCTTGCCGGTCGCCTTGCCCTGGCCGCGTGGCGGCCCGCTGGCCCGGCTGTGCGAGGCGCTGTATCGCGACCCCGCCGATGGGCGCAGCGCCGACGACTGGGCCCGTGAAATCGGGCTGTCGGCCCGCACGCTGACCCGCCGGTTCGAGGCCGAGCTGGGCGCGCCGTTGCGATCGTGGAAACGGCGGCTGCGGCTGTTCAGGGCGATCGAGCTGCTGGGCGGGGGCAAGTCGGTGACCGGAACGGCGCTGGACCTGGGTTATGCCTCGGCCTCGGCCTTCATCGCCGCCTTTCGCACCGAGATGGGCACCAGCCCGCATGTCTTCGCCCGCCGGAAGGGGCGGCGGTCTCAGAAACTGTAGCCATAGGTGACCAGGCCGCCGATGGTGTCGAGGTTGCTGCCGTTCTGGTACTGGCGCGCGACGCCGACCTGCAGGCCGATGCCGTTGGCGAAGGTATAACCGATCGAGGCGGTGTAGAGGCGATTGCGCGGGCTGGTCGCGCCGCCCTGGGTATTGCGCAGCCCCCACACCGCGGATACCTGCCACGGTCCGCGGTCCAGCGTGGCGCCGATGCTGGCATAGACGCGGTCCTGGACGCCGCCGCCCACCGCGCCGCCCTGGTTCCACATGCCGACATATTCGGCCAGCGGCGCCACCGACCATTCCCCGCCCAGGGCGATGCGGTATTGCGCGCCGATGGCGACCATGGCCTGGCGCCGCGTGCCGCCGGCGCCCTGATCCAGGCTGGCCAGATCGACATTGGTCTGCAGCCCGGCCAGCCCGCCGACATCCTGGGCGCGCCAGGACAGGGTCGCGGATGTCGGGCCGGGCGTGTTGCCGACACCGCCGTCGTCAAGCCGCAGCCGCCCGGGCCGCATCGTCGTCGGGCTGCCTGCGGGGGGCCGGTCGAACAGGCTGGTCGACAGGGCGGTATTGTCCTTGAACCAGGCCGACAGCCTGACCTGGTCCCGGCCCAGCCCGGCAAAGCTCCAACCGACCCCGGCCCCGATGCCTTCGGTCAGCCAGTAGTCGGCGATCGTCAGGTTCTTGCCATAGACCCCGGGGGCCATCGCCCAGAAGATGCCGAATTCGGGATTGAACTTTCCGGCAAAGGCGATCAGCCGCCCGTCGTCGTAATTCACGAAGGCCTGTTGCAGGTACAGCCCCTGGCCCTGCAACAGGGCGGCGCTGGTGGGCGTCTGCACCTGGTCCAGGAACAGCGTGGTCTGCACCGACCAGTCCCGGTTCAGGAACAGGGCGGTGCTGAGCGGGCTGTGGGCGATATAGGCGTTGGGGTCGTATCCGGTCCCGGCCGGGCCGGCGACGTTCTTGTCCAGTTCGACCTGCAGGAACAGATTCCCCGCGATCAGCGGGCCGGCCACCGGGCCGGACACCACGACGGTCTGCTGGGCGGCGGCGGCGGTCGTGATGACGGCAAGCGGTGCCGCAAGGACGATGCGACGCAACATGGCAACCCCCGGTCCGGACGGCGACTTATAGAAATCGCCGCCGGGACCGGGCCACTTGTAAAGGATAAGCGGGTCACGGTGCCGCATCCATGGCGACCGCGACATCGCGACCGGCTTCGAGTTCGGCCAGGCGCGCCTGCAGCGCCGCGCGGATCGATGCATAGGCCCCGCGCCCCAGCACCAGGCGCCGCGGGGCGACGGGCGCGGTCGCCGCGGCGATGATCGCCGGTACCATCAGGGTGACGTCGCCGGTGATGTCGAACGTACCCTCGGCAAAGGTACGGCGCAGCATGCCGACCGGCGTGTCGCGATAAGCCGGCGTCGCCGGCGCATCGACCAGCCCGTGGGCAAAGCCGGTGCGGGTCGGCCCCGGTTCGGCCAGGATCAGGCCGATGCCGAACGGGGCGACTTCCTGCGCCACCGCCTCGATGAACCCCTCGATGCCCCATTTTGTAGCGTGATACAGGCTGAAGCCGGGATAGGCGATCTGGCCGCCCTCGGACGAAACCTGCAGGATCCGCCCGCCGCCCTGGGCGCGCAGGTGAGGCAGCACGGCGCGGATCAGTTGGATCGATCCCGTCAGGTTGGTGGCGATCTGGTGCGCGATCGCCTCGTCGGCCAGCTCCTCGGCCGCGCCGAACAGGCCGTAGCCGGCATTCGAGACGACCACGTCGATCCGGCCGAAGGTCGCGAAGGCATCGTCGACCACGCGCCGCAGCGTCGCGGTGTCGGTCACGTCGACGGTCGCGACCCACAGGCGGTCCCCGTGCGCGGCCTGCAACGCCGCCAGCCCATCTGCCCGCCGCACCGTTGCCGCCACCCGGTCGCCGCCGGCCAGCAGCGTTTCCGTCATCGTCAGTCCGAACCCCGACGACGCGCCGGTGATCAACCATGTCCTGCTCATGACCCTGTCCTTTCCTGTGGCGTCGGGACCCAGCATGAGCATTGCCGATTGATGATACTATCCGTCGAATCCGGCACAAGCTGATGAGAATTACCCATGAATGGCAAGGCAAGCCTGGCCGACCTCGAGGCACTGGCCGCGATCGTCGCCCATCGCAGTTTCCGCAAGGCCGCCGATGGCCTGCAACTGTCGCCGTCGTCGCTGAGCCACATGATGCGGGCGCTGGAACAGCGCCTGGGCGTCAGGCTGCTGAACCGCACCACCCGCAGCGTCGCGCCGACCGAGGCCGGCGAACGGCTGGTCGCCCGTCTGGGACCGGCGCTGCGCGAGATCGACGCGGCGCTGTCCGAGGTTGACGATTTCGGATCGGGGCCGCGCGGCACGCTGCGCATCAACGCCAACGAGGTCGCCGCCCGCCTGCTGCTGCGCGGCATCGTGCCGGCCTTCCTGTCGCGCCATCCCGGGGTGGCGCTGGACTTGGTCACCGAAGGCCGCCTGGTCGATATCGTGGCCGAGGGGTTCGATGCCGGCGTCAGGCTGGGCGAGGCGCTGCCGCGCGACATGATCGCGGTGCCGCTGGAAACCAGCGCCCGTTTCATCGCCGTGGCCGCGCCCGCCTATCTGGCGGCCCGGAAAGCGCCGCGCACGCCCGACGGGCTGATGCAGCACGCCTGCATCCGGCAACGCCTGCCCAGCGGCAAGCGCTATCGCTGGGAATTCGAGCGGCGCGGTCAGGAACTGGTGATCGACGTGCCGGGAAACCTGACCCTCGATCATCCCGACCTGATGGTCCAGGCGGCGGTGGCCGGCCTTGGCATCGCCTACGTGCCGGAACACTGCGCCCGGACCTGGCTGGATGGGGGCGCCCTGGTCACCGTGCTGGACGACTGGTGCCCGGAAATACCCGGCCTGTACCTCTATTACCCCGGCCATCGCCATGTGCCCGCCGCACTGCGCGCGTTCATCGACGTCGTCAAGGCGCAGCGTTGAATGGGCGGGGCCGGTGCAAGGGACCGGCCCCGGACCCGGTCAGATCTGGGCGAAGCCGCCGTCGACCTGCAGGTCGATGCCGGTGACGTAGCTTGATTCGGCCGAGGCCAGGAACAGGGCGGCATCGGCCAGTTCCTCGGGCCGGCCCAGCCGGCCCAGCGGGATGACCTGGGTGAAGGCGGTCTTCATGGCGCTGACTTCCTCGGCCGTGGTGGCCAGCCCGTCCATGATAGGGGTGTCGGTGGCGCCCGGGCTCAGCGCGTTGACGCGGATGCCGCGGCCGCTCAGTTCGGCCGCCCAGGTCCGGGCGAACGATCGCACCGCCGCCTTGGTGGCGTTATAGACGCCGTGCTCGGGCACCGCCTTCACCCCGGCGACCGAGGCGTTCAGGATGATCGAGCCGCCGGCCGAGATCAGCGGCAGCGCCTTCTGCACGGTAAAGACCAGGCCGCGGACATTGATGCCGAAGATCCGGTCGAAATGCTCAGGGCTCACCGTGTCGATCCCCTGGCGCTCGACCACGCCGGCATTGGCGAACAGGACGTCGATGCGTCCGTGGGCGTCGGCCACCCGGCGGTACAGGCGCTCGATGTCGTCCAGCTTGGACGCATCGGCCTGGATCGCGGTGGCCCGGGGCCCGATCGCGGTGACGGCGCGGTCCAGTTCGGCGGCGCGCCGGCCGGTGATGAAGACATGCGCCCCTTCGGCGGCGAAGCGCCGGGCGGCGGCCAGGCCGATGCCGCTGCTGCCGCCGGTGATGACGGCGACCTTGTCCTGCAATCTCGACATGTTGGTTTCTGCTTTCCAGCTAGGCCGCGCCCATCGGCGGCTGGTCTGGAAATGTGCCCGCGATGCCCGGTCTGGCAGGCGGCGGGGCGGCATAGACCCTATTCCGCCGCGGCATGGACCTCGGCCAGCAGCCAGTCGCGAAAGGCGGTCAGCCGCGGATCGGCCAGACCATCGGCCGCATCCTGGCCATCGGCCGGATAAACCAGGTGATAGCCGTAACCGCGGGCGGTGCCGACGCCCAGTTCGAACAGCCGGACCAGCCGGCCGGCCCTGATGTCGCCCTTGATCAGGTTCAGGTCGGCCAGGCCGATGGCATCGCCATCCAGCACCGCCTGGACCACGTGGGCGCTGTCGGTGAAGGTCAGGCAGGCCGAGGCATCGAAATCGGCGATGCCGGCCGCCGCCATCCACATCGGCCAGTTGGGCCAGACCAGCCCGTCGCTGCGGAATTCGACATGGCACAGCGTATGGCCGATCAGGTCGCGCGGCCGCCGGGGCGCCCGGCCCGATTGCACCAGGCGCGGGCTGCAGATCGGCACGACCATCGCATCGAACAGGCGGTCGGCCCGGGTGCCGTCATAGCGGCCGCTGCCGAAGCGGATCGCGGCATCGATGTCGTCGCCGGCAAAATCGCGCAGGGCATCGGTGATGTCCAAGGCCAGCTCGATGCCGGGATGGTTCGCGCGAAACCCGGCCAGCCGTGGCAGCAGCCAGTTGGCGGCGAACCGGGCATCCAGCGACAGGCGCAGTTCGGTCCTGCCGCGCCCGAGGCGGCGGGCACGCATCGCGGCGCGCTGCAACAGGTCCAGGGCTTCGGTCGCGGCCTCGAACAGTACCTGGCCCGCCGGCGTCAGGCGGATCCGGCGGCTGGTGCGGGTAAACAGCACCAGGCCGGTCTGATCCTCGATCTCCTTGATCTGATAGCTGACCGCCGCGGGGGTCAGGCCGAGTTCGGCCGCGGCGCGGGTGAAGTTCAGGTGGCGGGCCGCGGCCTCGAACAGGCGCAGGGCGCGGGTGCCGGGCAGGGCCTGATGCATCGATCTTCAAATGAAATTTGATGATGATTTCAGGATTACTTGTTTCCCGGCGGGTGGTCAATCGGGCCAGCATCGAACGGCTTGATGATCAGATGTTGGAGATTTTCATGTCCGCGCCCTCCGCCGCCGCCGACGCGCCGGCCGTTCACTGGCCGGCCCGCCTGTGGGTGGCCCTGTTCATCTTCAGCGGGGTGATCCTGCTGGACGGTCTCGACATCTCGATGATCGCGGTGGCGATCCCGGAGATCCAGCAGGCCTTCGGCATCGACGCGGCGATGGCGCAATGGCTGGTCGGCGCCTATATCCTGGCCTTTGGCGGCCTGCTGCTGCTGGGCGGGCGTTGTGCCGACCTGTTCGGCCGGCGGCGGGTGCTGGTCGCGGGCCTGGCGGTCTTTGCCGCGGTCTCGGCGCTGGGCGCCTTTGCCGACGACGCGGTGCTGCTGATCGCCTCGCGCTTCGTCAAGGGCATGGCCGCGGCGTTCACCGGTCCGGCCGCGATGTCGCTGCTGACGACGACCTTCGCCGAAGGGCCCCAGCGCAACCGCGCCTTCGGCATCTTCAACCTGTTCGAGGCGTCGGGGTATTCGTCGGGCCTGCTGATCGGCGGGTTGCTGGCCGCCGTCGACTGGCGCGCGATCTTCGTGCTGCCGATACCGATCGCGCTGATCCTGCTGATCGCGGCGCTGCGCTTCCTGCCGCCCGATCCGCCGCGCGACCGTCCGGTCCGCCTCGATCTCGGCGGTGCGACGACGCTGGTGGCCGGCATGCTGCTGACCGTGTTCACCGTGGTGTCGGCCGAACATGCGGGCTGGGTGTCGTGGCGCACCATCGGCGGTTTCCTGGTGGCCGGCCTGCTGCTGGCCGCCTTCGTCGTCATCGAACTGCACGTGGCCGAACCGCTGGTCCGCCTGGGCATCTTCCGCAACCCGACGCTGGTCGCCGCCAATGTCAGCGCCGCGCTGCTTTACGGCGGCGCGATGGGATTCCAGTTCCTGATCGCGCTGTACCTGCAGAACCTGATGGGCTGGCAACCCTGGGCGATGGCGCTGGTGCTGCTGCCGGCCGGGCTGATGGTGGTGGTGATCGGGCCCAGGCTGGGCGCGTTGATCAGCCGTCACGGTGCCCGCCGCGTGCTGCTGGTCGGGCTGGCCGCCTTCGTGCCCTGTTATCTGCTGATGCTGCGCATCGGCCCCGAACCCGATCTGTGGGGCGTGCTGCTGCCGGCATCGGTGCTGTGGGGCCTGGGTTTCGCCCTGAGCATCTCGGCCCTGATGGTCGCCGGCACGACCGGCGTGGCCGATGACGAACAGGGGCTGGCGGCCGGGCTGCTGAACAGTTCGCTGCAGGTCGGCGGCGCCTGCGGCCTGGCCGTGGTCACCGCCGCGATTCTGCCCGGCACCGAACTGGCGATGCTTTATCCGGGCATCGCGGTCAGCCTGGGTTTCGCCGTGGCGACGCTGCTGGTGCAGGTTGCCGCCCGGCGCTGATGCGCAGGTCCGGGTCGGCGGCGAAGGCGTCGGCCAGGAAATCGACGAAGGCCCGGACCCGCCCCGCCTGCAACCGCCCGCCCGGCGTCACCGCGCTGATCGGGTAGGGCGGCGGGGCGAAATCGGCCAGGACGGGAACGACGGTGCCGGCGGCGATCTCGTCGACCACCAGCCAGGTCGGCAATTGGGCCAGGCCGATCCCTGCCAGGACGCCCGCGCGGATATGTTCGGCATCGCCGCTGCGGACCGGCCCCTGGGGGATGAAGTCGACCGCGCCCGCCGGCCCGCTGAATTCCCACGGCCGCGGCCGGCCGTCGATCAGGTAGGTCATGCAGGGAAAGCGGCCCAACTCGCCCGGCGTCTGCGGCGTGCCGTGGCGGGCCAGATAGGCGGGCGTTGCCAGCACGGCGATGTCGGTGCGGCCGATGCGCCGCGCGGTCAGGCTGGAATCGGCCAGATGGCCGATGCGCACGGCAACGTCGATGCGGCGTTCGATCAGATTGACGTAACGGTCGGAGATGTCGGTTTCGACCGAGATGTCGGGATAACGCGCGAAGAACGCGGGCAGGCGGGGCATGATCTGCACCCGGCCGAACGATGCCGATATCGCCACCCGGATCGGTCCCGACGGCGCGACCTGGCCCTGGCGGACGCGTTGTTCGGCCGCGGTGAAATCCTCGATCAGGCGCACCGCCGAATCGTAATAGGACTGGCCGGCATCGGTCAGGCTGAGGCCGCGCGACGACCGGCGCAGCAATTGCGCGCCCAGCCGCGCCTCCAGCCCCGCGATCTGCTTGCTGACCGTCGGCTGGCCGATCTTCAGCGCCCGGGCGGCCTGGGAAAAACTCGCCGTCTCGACCACGCGGACGTAAAGCCGCATCACATCCAACCGGTCCATCGCCAATCCTATTATAATAGCGATCGCTATATAATATGCCTGCGCGGTTTCGTCCAGGGGATCAGCGGCCCAGGCGGGCCAGCAGGCTGCGCACGATCAGGATGTGGAACGGCTTGATCGCCGCCAGATACGCCCGGCCCAGCCGGTTGTGGCAGCGCACCGCCGTGGTGGCGACCACCATGTCGTCGGCGGTCAGTCGCACCGACAGGCGGAAATCGAGATGGCGGTCATCCTCGCCCAGGATCACTTCGCCGGGCGTGGCTGACAGCACAGGAAAAAAATCAATGCGCGGGCCGTGGGCGGCATGGCGCAGCTCGGATGTCGTCTTGACCCCGAAGCGGGCCATGATCAGATCGCGCAGCTGCAGCAGGACGCGGAAATAGGGCGGCGGGTCGGCCAGCAGCGCGGCGGCGATGGCGGCGGCATCGGTCGGTGCGCCCGCTGGCCGGCGCACCGCATAGGCATCGACCAGGTCGGCCCCGTCGTACCAGCCGGCAATGGCGCTGTCGCGCGGCGGGGCAACCGCTGTCACGGTCATTGCATCACCGACACGATCAGCGCCGCGCAGGCGACCAGCGCGGCGGCGCCGCGCAGATGGTTCCACATGGTCCAGCCTGCCTGATACCGCATCCAGGCGGCGGCCGCCTCGGGGGCTGCGGGATCGAGCCTGGCCAGCATGTTGTTGCGCGGCACGTTGGCGGCGATCGTGACACCGAAGCAACCGGCCAGATAGAGCAGGGCGCCGGCGACGGCCCAGCCGTCGGCGTAACCCAGCGCCCCGGCGACCAGCACCACGATGCTCAGTGCCGCGGTTCCCATGAACCCGGTCATGAAGCCGGTCGTCACCGCCTTGACGTTGATCGCCTGCATCGCCGCGATGCCCTGCGGCGGGGACAGAAGGGCCAGGGCGGGCATGACGAAGGTCGAGAAGGCATAGAACACCCCGGCCACCAGGCCGGCGCCCAGCGCGGTCAGCAGGGGCAGGATGGTCCAGATCATCTCAGATGCTCCACACGCCGGTCGCGGCGGCCCGGGTGGCATAGTCGGCGAAGCTGCGCGGCGGCCGGCCCAGCGCCCGCATGATGCCGTCGGCCACCTGCGCGTTGCGTCCGTCCAATACCGTGCCGAACAGGTAGGTTACAAGCGCCACGATATCGGCCGGCACGCCCGCGGCGGCCAGCCCGGCGGATTGCTGGTCGATGGTGATCCGCCGATAGGCGATCGGCCGGCCCGCGGCCTGCGCGATCGTGGCGACGGCCTCGGCAAAGGTCAGGCAGGCCGGGCCGGTCAATTCGTAAAGCTGGCCGGCATGCCCGTCCGCGGTCAGCGCCGCCACCGCGACCTCGGCGATGTCGTCGGCATCGACGAAGGGTTCGGGGATGTCGCCGGCGGCCAGTGCCACCGTGCCCGAACGGATCGGGTCGACGAAGATGCTTTCGCTGAAATTCTGGGAAAACCAGGACGCGCGCAGGATGGTCCAGTCGACGCCGGCGGCCCGCACGGCATCCTCGGCCCGCTGCGCCTCGTCCTCGCCGCGGCCCGACAGCAGCACCAGGCGGCGGATGCCGTGGGCCCGGGCGCGGGCGGCGAAGGCCGCGATCGTCTCGGCCGCGCCGGGCGCCGCCAGGTCGGGAAAATAGCTGACATAGACCGCCGTGACGCCGTCCAGCACGGCATCCCAGCCGGCCGGGTCCTGCCAGTCGAAGGCCGGATCGCCCTGGCGCGAGCCCGGGCGGACGGCATGGCCCCGGGCGGCCAGCAGCGCGGCGATACGGCTGCCGGTCTTGCCGGTGGCGCCCAGGACCAGGATCGGGTCTGCGCTCATCTGGTGCTCCTAATGTGAGGGTTCGTCATGTTTGCCAGAATGTGATAGATCCTCATATTATGGACGTCAAGGTCAAATATGAGGGTTTGTCACGTTCATGTCCGACGCGGAAAACGGCGAAGCCTTGCGGCGCCTGCCGACCCAGCGGCGCAGCCGCGAGCGGGTCGAGCGGATGCTGGCGGCGGCGACGGAACTGATCGCCGAGAAGGGATCGGATGCCCTGCGCATGGGCGAGGTGGCCGAACGGGCGGGGGTCTCGATCGGTTCGCTGTATCAATTCTTCCCCGACAAGGCGGCGGTCATCCGCACGCTGGCCGAGCGCTACAATGCCGCCGGCCGCGACTGCATTCGCGATGGCCTTGCCGGCGTCACCGATGCGGCGGGCCTGCGTACCGCCTTCGCCGCGCTGGTCGATGTCTATTACGGCATCTTCCAGGCAGAACCCGTCATGCGCGACATCTGGTCGGGCACCCAGGCCGATCCGGCGCTGCGCGACATCGACCGGACCGACAGCCGGATCAACGGCGCGGTGCTGGCCGAGGTCATGGCGCGGGTCAATCCCGGGGCCGATCGGGCCGCGATCGACGCGTCGGCCTTCCTGGTCATGCAACTGGGCGAGGCGACGATGCGCCTGGCGATCTCGGTCGCGCCGGAGGAGGGCCGGCTGCTGGTCGAAACCTACAAACGCATGGCGATCGGCGAGATCGCGCGGGTTTGAGGGCAGGGGCCTTCAATTGCCGGGCGCTTTCGTGATAAGCGATGGCCTTCCCCCACTTCCAAGACGTCGAGACGCCCGAAATGATTCCTCGTTACACCCGGCCGGAAATGGCTGCGATCTGGAGCCCTGAGACCCGTTTCCGCATCTGGTTCGAGATCGAGGCCCATGCCTGCGACGCGCAGGTCAAGCTGGGGCTGATGCCCAGGAAGGCGGCCCAGGAAGTCTGGAAGAAGGGCAAGTGGGAGATCGACCGCATCGACGAGATCGAGCGCGAGACCCGCCACGACGTCATCGCCTTCCTGACCAACCTGGCCGAGCATGTCGGGCCGTCGGCGCGGTTCGTCCACCAGGGCATGACGTCGTCGGACGTGCTGGACACCTGCCTGAACGTCCAGCTGGTGCGGGCCGCCGACATCCTGCTCGACGATCTCGATCGCCTGCTGGCCGCGCTGGAAAAGCGCGCCTTCGAACACAAGCTGACGGTCTGCATCGGGCGCAGCCACGGCATCCATGCCGAGCCGACGACTTTCGGCATCAAGCTGGCGACGTTCCACGCCGAATTCCAGCGCTGCCGTGCCCGCCTGGTCGCCGCCCGGGCCGAGGTCGCGACCTGCGCGATCTCGGGCGCGGTCGGCACCTTCGCCAATATCGACCCCAGCGTCGAGGAACATGTCGCCGAAAAGCTCGGCCTCAGCCCTGAGCCCGTGTCGACCCAGGTCATCCCGCGTGACCGCCATGCGATGTATTTCGCCGTGCTGGGCGTCATCGCCTCGTCGGTCGAACGGCTGGCGGTGGAAATCCGCCATCTGCAGCGGACGGAAGTGCTCGAGGCCGAGGAATTCTTCCATCCCGGCCAGAAGGGTTCGTCGGCGATGCCGCACAAGCGCAACCCGGTACTGACCGAGAACCTGACCGGTCTGGCCCGGCTGGTGCGGTCGGCCGTGGTGCCGGCGATGGAGAACGTCGCCCTGTGGCACGAGCGCGACATCAGCCATTCGTCGGTCGAGCGCGGCATCGGCCCCGACGCGACCGTTCATCTCGACTTCGCGCTGAACCGGCTGGTCGGCGTGGTCGAGAAGCTGGTGGTCTATCCTGAGAACATGCAGCGCAACCTCGATCGCCTGGGGGGGCTGTGCCATTCCCAGCGCGTGCTGCTGGCGCTGATCCAGGCGGGCTTGAGCCGCGAGGCGGCCTATGCGCTGGTGCAGCGCCATGCCATGCGCATCTGGCGCGAGGGCGGCGATTTCCTGACCCTGCTGCAAAGCGAGCCCGAGGTCACCGCGGTGCTGACGCCCGACCAGTTGGGCAAGCTGTTCGACCTGGGTTATCACACCAAGCACGCGGACACGATCTTCCGCCGTGTGTTCGGCCGTACCAGGCCCGCCGCGGCCAAGCCTGCGGCCAAGCCCAAGAAGGCCGCCGGAAAGCGCCGGGCCTGATGATCATGCGGGGGGCTGTGGTCGGGGCGGCCGTGCTGGCCGCCGGGCTGATCGTGGCGGCAATGCCGGCGCGGGCCGAGGTACTGGCCTGCCCGGCGGTCGTCACGGTGATCGAACGCACCGATGCGCCGTCCGGCTGGGAGGCGACGCCGGGCAAGAGCGAGCGGCGCCTGGTCAATTTCCAGGTGTTCCGCGGCGCGCTGGGCGAGAAGCGCGATCCGGTCAAGCCGGTTTCGCGCCAGCGCCGGGCCGACGGCGCCACCGTCACCACCTGGAAGCTGGCGTTATCGGCGGCGCGCCCCGGCCCGTATTTCGTGTCCTGCGTCTATCAGGGCACCCAGGTCGGCGTGCTGCGCGAGATCACCACCGGCATCGATCTGTGCGAACTGGTGGCCACGCCGGGGTCGCGCGGCCGCGCCACTGCGGTCTGCCGTCCGGCGGGGTAGGGTGCCCCGCTTGTCATCATCAAGATAAGGCGATCGTCATCCCGGCCTTCGCCGGGATGACGATTCGCTCTGCAAGCCACGCTTGCGCGCCTATGCCGGCGGCTATGGGGTCAGGCCCGGCGACGACGGCCGATAGGTTCAAAGTCTTGCCGCGTCATCCCGCCCGCACCTGGCCCAGGAACCGGTCCACTTCCGAGCGCAGCCTGTCGGCCATGGCCGACAATTCGCCCGATGCGCTCAACACCTGATCGGCGGCATGGCCGGCTTCGCCGGCGGCGCGGTTGACGCTGGCGACCGAGGTCGAGGCTTCCTGCGTGCCGGCCGCGGCCTGCTCGACATTGCGGGCGATTTCCTGGGTGGCGGCACCCTGTTCCTCGACCGCCGAGGCGATCGAGGCATTGATCTCGTTGATACGCCCGACGGTGCCGCCGATGTTGCGGATCGCGTCGACCGCCTGGCGGGTGGCGTCCTGCACGCCTGAGATCTGCTGGCCGATCTCCTCGGTCGCCCGGGCCGTCTGATTGGCCAGGTTCTTGACCTCGGAGGCGACGACGGCAAAACCCTTGCCGGCTTCACCGGCCCGCGCCGCCTCGATCGTCGCGTTCAGCGCCAGCAGGTTGGTCTGCCCGGCGATCGTCGTGATCAGCCCCACCACCTCGCCGATCTTGTCGGCCGCGGCGGCCAGGCCCTGGACGATCTTGTCCGTCTCGTCGGCCTGTTCGACGGCGCCCTGGGCGATGCGGCTGGCGGTCGCCACCTGGTTGGAGATTTCGTTGATCGACGCGGCCAGTTCCTCGGACGCGGTCGCCACCGTCTGCACGTTGGTCGCGGCCTGTTCGGTCGCGGCCGCGGCCGACAGGGACTGGCGGGTCGTAGTGGTGGCGATGCCGGTCATCGATGTCGCAGTCGCCTGCATCTCGGTCGCGCCTGAGGCCACGGCGTTGACCACGCCGCCGACCGCGGCTTCGAAATCGCCGGCCAGCTTCAGCAGCGCCTCGCGGCGCAGGCGCTCGGCCTCGATGCGCGACCGCTCCTGCTCGGCCTGGCGTTCGGTGGCCTGCCGGCGCTCGGTTTCCTCGGCCTCGCGCTGGCGCCGTTCCTCGGCCTGGCGGGCTTCCTCCTCACGCTGGCGGCGTTCCTCGGCGTCGGCACGCTCGCGCGCTTCCTCGTCGCGCTGGCGCTGTTCGTCGCGGATGCGGGCTTCCTCGGCCTCGGCGGCCAGGCGCCTGGCCTCGATCCCGTTCTGCTTGAAGATCTCGACCGACCGGGCCATCAGCCCGACTTCGTCACGACGATCCTGGCCATCGACCACCGCCGAGAAATCGCCGCGCGCCAGCACCTGCATGATGTTGGCCAGGTTCTGCAGCGGGCCGGCGATGCCGCGCTGGGCAATCCAGAAGGCGATGGCACCGGCGACCAGCACGCCCAGGCCCAGCACGATAAACAGCATGTTGCGGGTGGCGTGATAGACGCCGGTCAGATCGTCGGCGGTCCGCTGCAGGTCCTTGAGCTGGACGTCCAGTTCGCCGGCCACATCCTGGCGCAGCTTGTCGACGGCGGGGCCGAGTTGCTTGTCGATGATCTGGACGGCCTTGGCGGCGGATTCCTGCCCTTCGACCTGGGCCAGCGCCTGCACCTCGCGCGACGACTCGTAGATCCTGTTGTAATCGGCCTTGATGCGGTTGATCGACGTCGCCGCCTGCGGCAGGCCCTGCAGCGCCAGGTCGGCACGCCGGGTGAATTCACGCGACGCCTCCTCCAGGTTGCGCAGCGTCACCCGGATGTCGGCCTGATTGGTCTGCGCCGTCATCTGGTACAGCAGCGACATCGTCTGGGTGATGGTGACGTTGAGCCGTGCCATCCACACCAGACCCGGCGCATCCGAGGTCAGGATATCGGTGTTGCGATCGTCGGCCTGCCCCATCCGATAGATCGACAGACCCGTCGTCGCAATGCCCAGTATCGCCAGCATCGCGATGACGATGACGATTTTGTACAGAATCCGGATGTTTTGCATGCCAGCAGCCCGCCATTTCCCGATTGCGGTGGATATGGCGGGCATTTGAAGCAAAACGGCGCGTCACTAGCTATGGCAGAATTGTAAATATATTTACACGACCCCTCTTCCCCGCCGCCTCCGCCGCCGCCCGGGCGGCGGCGGCCGGCGCGTTCAGCCGGCGCGAACCTGGCCCAGGAACCGGCCGACCTCGCCCCGCAGCTTCTCGGCCAGGGTCGACAACTCGCCCGACGCGGTCAGCACCTGGTTGGCGGCATGGCCGGCATCGTCGGCCGCCCGCTTGACGCCCGACACGCTGGACGAGGCCTCCTGCGTGCCGGCCGCGGCCTGCTCGACGTTGCGGGCGATTTCCTGGGTGGCGGCGCCCTGTTCCTCGACCGCCGAGGCGATCGAGCCGTTGATCTCGTTGATGCGTCCGACGGTGCCGCCGATATTGCGGATCGCCTCGACCGCCTGGCGGGTGGCGTCCTGCACGCCTGAGATCTGCTGGCCGATCTCCTCGGTCGCCCGGGCCGTCTGGTTGGCGAGGTTCTTGACCTCGGAGGCGACGACGGCGAAACCCTTGCCGGCTTCGCCGGCCCGCGCCGCCTCGATCGTGGCGTTCAGCGCCAGCAGGTTGGTCTGGCCGGCGATCGTCGTGATCAACCCCACCACCTCGCCGATCTTGTCGGCCGCGGCGGCCAGGCCCTGGACGATCTTGTCGGTCTGCTGCGCCTCAACGACCGCCCCCTGCGCGATCTGGCTGGCGGTGGCGACCTGGTTGGAGATTTCACGGATCGAGGAGGCCAGTTCCTCGGATGCCGCGGCAACGGTCTGCACGTTGGTCGCGGCCTGTTCGGTCGCGGCGGCGGCCGACAGCGACTGGCGGGTCGTCGTATTGGCGATGCCGGTCATCGAGGTGGCGGTGGCCTGCATCTCGGTGGCGCCCGATGCCACCGCGTTGACCACGCCGCCAACCGCGGCCTCGAAATCACTGGCCAGCTTCAGCAGCGCCTCGCGGCGCAGGCGCTCGGCCTCGATGCGCGACCGCTCCTGCTCGGCCTGGCGTTCGGCGGCCTGCCGGCGCTCGGTTTCCTCGGCCTCGCGCTGGCGCCGTTCCTCGGCCTGGCGGGCCTGTTCCTCGCGCCGGCGGCGCTCCTCGGCGTCGGCACGCTCGCGCGCCTCCTCGTCGCGCTGGCGCTGTTCCTCGCGGATGCGGGCTTCCTCGGCCTCGGCGGTCAGGCGCTTGGCCTCGATGCCGTTCTGCTTGAAGATCTCGACCGACCTGGCCATCAACCCGACCTCGTCCTGGCGGTCCCTCCCGGCGACATCGGGCGAATAATCGCCCCGCGCCAGCACCGCCATGATCCGGGCAAGCTCCTGCAGCGGCTTGGCGATGCCGCGCTGGGCGATCCAGAACGCCATCGCGCCGACGACCAGGACACCGGCCACCAGGATCAGGATCAGCATCCGGCGCGTTTCCTCGAACGCCACCGTCAGGCTATCCGAGGTGGCGGTCAATGCGTCGATCTGCTGATTGACCTGAGTCGAGATATCACGCCGCAGATTTTCGAACGCCGGCCCCAGCGTACCGCTGACGATCTGCGCCGCGCGCGTGTTGCTTTCCGGCGTATTCTCGATGGCCAGCGCCTGGGCCTCGCGCGAGCCGTCGATCAGGCGGGCATAGTCGGCCTTGAGCCGGTCCAGGGTGGCGGCCTGGCCGGGGCTGTGACGGCGGGCCTCATCGATACGCTGATCGAATTCCAGGACGGCCTCAGACAAGGCCTTCTGCGCCCCCTTGATCGCCTCCGGCGTGGTCTCGGCGATCATCTGATACAGCAGGCTGGACGACCGATTGATCGTCGCATTGGCACGGGCCAGGAACACCAGCGCCGGCGCATCGTCCTTTAGGACGTGCGTGTTCCGCGCGTCGGCCTGGCCCATCCGCTGGATGGACAGGCTGGTCGTGCCGATGCCCAGCAGCGCCAGCAGCATGATGACCAGCGTAATCTTGTAGAGGATCCTGATGTTCTGCATGGGTATCACCCGTTGAATTCACGTCACGCTCCCGGGCAATCTCATACAAAAGGATCGGCGTACCTACCGCTGATTTGTAAAATTTCTTTTCGCCTTGTAGTTGCGAAACTTTCGCAAATTACGGCGGCTAGAAGGCCGACATGGCGACCAGGGGCGACAGGAACGCTGCCTGCAGTTGACGGCGACCATCGCCCCGAACAGGACGGGATCGACACCGAAAAAATGGCTGAGCAGCGGAGAAAGCAGCTTTCGTCTACGGGCGGGCGCGTGCGGCACCCGCATCCAGGCGACGCATACTTTCGGAATTCAGGAAAAAAACGAAATAACCAGAACACGAATTCCGGATCGTTATTATGTTATTTTGCAGGCGCCAGGTGTGCCAGCCCGAGCGCAGCTATTGCTGGCCACGGGCCTTGCCATCTGCGCGATCAGGCCCTATATTCAGCCACGTCGACTTATGTTGGTTTCGGCCACGGTTTTCCGCCTCGCTCCGGGTTTCATGCCCGCCGGGTGCCGGACCGGCCCTCCCCGAGCCCCTCTATCAAGTTTGATCCGCCGGTCCCTCTTGGCCCGGTGGCCTGAAGTCATACGCAAGGAAGTCACCTTAATGCCCACTATTGGCACCGTTAAGTGGTTCAACGCCCAGAAGGGTTACGGCTTCATCCAGCCCGAGAGCGGCGGCACGGACGTGTTCGTCCACGTCTCGGCGGTTGAACGCTCGGGCCTGGCCGGCCTGAACGACGGCCAGAAGATCGAATTCGACGTCGAGCGCGACAAGCGGAGCGGCAAGTCCGCTGCCGTGAATCTCCGCGCGCTCTGAGCGCCAGCCGATCGTACGACACCTCGTCGTGCGATGACGGGGGCGCCCGCCGGGCGCCCCTGGGCTACCCCCTGGCAGGGTAGTCCCGACGCGCCGCGATAAGCGGCCCGTGTCCACCGGATGCGACCGGTCGGATCGATATTCCCCCTTTTACCGTTACTGCCTCGCGAATGACTTCAAACTGAAGCATTCCACATGAAGACTGGCACGTGGCCTGTCGGCCATCTGCCCATTGTTACAGGACATATCCATGCATAACGCTACCCATACCATCACGGCCCCGTACCATCCGATCACCACCCCGCGCCGCGCGCCCCAGCCCGAGTCCAAGACCACCGCCATGGCCGGCATGACCCGCGACGAGGTGCGTCGCCTGGTGCTTTCCCTGATCGGCTGACCTCTCGGCCGTATGGCTGGCACGCGTAAGCGGTGCTAGCCTCCCTCCCCGGGGCCTGACGGCCGGAACGGGGAGATGCCTGATGAAACGTTGGGTGTGGATGATCGGTGCGGCGGCCCTCGTGCTGGCCGCCGGGACGCCCGAGGCAGCCCAGCTTCGTCTCCGCGTGATGGAGACGACCGACATCCACATGAACCTCCTGGATTACGACTACTACCAGGACAAGGCCACCGACCAGTTCGGCCTGGCACGTGCCGTGACCCTGCTGAAAGCCGCGCGGGCCGAGGCGCGCAACAGCCTGTTCTTCGACAACGGCGACCTGTTGCAGGGCAATCCGATGGGCGATCTGGTCGCCCGCGTCCGGCCCCTGCAGCCCGGCGCCGTCCATCCCGCCTACAAGGTGATGAACGCGCTGGGCTACGACGCCGGTAATATCGGCAATCACGAATTCAACTACGGCCTGCCCTTCCTGCGGCAGGCCCTGGCGACCGCGGCCTTCCCCTATGTCAACGCCAACGTCTATGTCGACGACAAGGCGGGCGGGCCGGACGCCGGCAAGAACGCCTTCACCCCCTATCTGATCCTCGAGCGCGAGATGGTCGACGAGTCAGGCCAGACCCACCGCCTGAAGGTCGGCGTCATCGGCTTCGTGCCGCCGCAGATCATGCAGTGGGACCGCGCCAACCTCGAAGGGCGGGTCACCACCCGCGGGATCGTCGAAACCGCGCGCCGCTTCGTACCGGAAATCAGGGCCAGGGGTGCCGACCTCGTCGTGGCCATCCCCCATTCCGGTTTCGAGAAGGCCGATGCCGCCGCCGCGGCCGAGAACGCGGTGTCAGGCCTGGCCGAACTGCCCGGTATCGACGTCATCCTGTTCGGCCACGCCCATGCAGAATTCCCCGGCAAGCAGTTCGAGGGACACCCCAAGGTCGATCTGGCCCGCGGCACGATCAACGGTGTGCCCGCGGTCATGCCCGGCCGCTGGGGCGACCATCTCGGCATCGTCGACCTGGTGCTGGACGATACGGCGGGTGCCTGGAAAGTCATCGAGTCGCGTGCCTCGATCCGGCCGATCTTCGATCGCGCGGCCAAGAAATCGCTGGCCGACGCCGACCCGATGGTGATGGCCGCGATCGGCGACGAACACAAGGCGACGCTCGACTATGTCAGGGCCCGGGTCACCGAGACGGCGGCCCCGATCCATTCCTATTTCGCCCAGGTGGCCGACGATCCCTCGGTCCAGGTGGTGTCGCTGGCGCAGATCGCCTACGTCAGGACCGCCATCCAGGGCACCGACTACGAGAAATATCCCGTCCTGTCGGCCGCCGCCCCCTTCAAGGCGGGCGGGCGCCAGGGCTGGGGCTATTACACCGACATCCCCGTCGGGCCGGTGGCGATCAAGAACGTCGCCGATCTCTACATCTATCCCAACACGCTGAAGGCCGTGCTGATCACCGGGGCCGAACTGCGCGAATGGCTGGAAATGTCGGCCGGGCAATTCCGCCGCATCGACCCGAAGGGCGCAGCCGACCAACCGCTGCTGAACGACGATTTCCGGTCCTACAATTTCGACGTCATCGACGGCGTGACCTACGAGATCGACGTCACCGAACCGGCGAAATACGATCCCGCCGGCAAGGTCGTCGCCCCCGCCGCCAACCGCATCAAGAACCTGGCCTTCGCCGGACGCCCGATCGACGAGACGGCGAAGTTCATCGTCGCGACCAACAATTACCGGGCCTATGGCGGCGGGAATTTTCCCGGGATCGACGCGACCAAGGTCATCATCGATGCACCCGAGGAAAACCGCGAGGCCCTGATCCGCTATTTCAACGCCAACCCGACCTTCAACCCGTCGGCCGACGGCAACTGGCGCATCCGGCCGGTGCCGGGCGTATCCTTGCGCTTCTTGTCGGGGGCGGGCGCCATTCCCCATCTGGCCGCCAATCCCGGCATCCGGCTGGTGCGCGACAACGGCGACGGCTCGGCCCTGTTCGAGCTGGTGCCGTGAGGGCCGCGGACGATCGTTCACGCGACACTGCCGGATTCTTTACCCATCTGGTCGACAGTCCAATCTAGCGTCAACATGCTGCCATGTTGAAGCTGCCGGCCATCACCTATCCGATCACCGTCGATACGATCGGCAAGGCTTACATGCTTGATAACGGGATCAAGGCATCCTGCCCGCATTGCGGGGCGACCGGCTATCTCGATCTGATCGAACTGATTGAACAGCGCGGCCACGACTGGCCGATCGACCTGATCACCGCCCCCTGCCCGACCTGCGGCAAACCCGCCCGGCATGCGCTGGCGCATCAGACCGGCCAGGCCCGCCAGGATGGCCAGATCCTGTATCCGCCGCCGCCGCGCGACGGTGGGCGCGACGTGTGGGAAATCGCCTATCGCCGCTATCGCCAGCAGCGTGGCGCGACCGTCGGCGACGAGGCGGGGCAGCGCTAGATCAAAGACTTGGAGCATCTTATCCGCGTCCGAGAGGACGCGGGATGCGCTAGCTGCAGTCCTCGTCCGGCGCGATTTCGGCCCAGGGGCGGTTCTTGGGCAACGCATCGCGCACTTCCCACGGCCGCCCATCGACTTCCAGGATCTGCACGACATAGACCGACGCCCCGGTTTCCGCCGCCAGCCGCCGGGCCTCGCGCAGGGCATCGGCCTGCCGGTTGAAACGGATCGAAATGGCGGGCACGGGAAATCTCCGGTCTATGCACGGCTGCTGACATACCCTGGCAACAGCCCTCGCTACCCTCCGGCCCATCGTTTGCAGATCGTTTGCAGGAGGATGCCATGCTGAAATTCTATCACGGTCCCCAGACCCGGTCGTCCAGCATCTTGTGGCTGCTGGAAGAACTGGCCGTGCCCTACGAGATGGAGGTCATCGACATTCGCGCGCCCGGCGGGGTGCCGGACGACTATCGCGCGATCCAGCCGCACAAGAAGGTGCCGGCCATTGTCCATGACGGCGTCGCCATCACCGAGCGCGCGGCCATCGCCGCCTATCTGGCCGATGCCTTCCCGGCAGCGGGGCTGGCCCCGGCGATCGGCGACCCGCGCCGCGGTCCCTACCTGACCATGCTGGCCTATGTCGACGCGGTTGCCGACCCCGCGATCTCGGCCCGTGCCCTGAACCTCGACTATGACGGTTTCGCGGTCTCGTTCGGCCGGTTCGACGATCTGGTCGCCAATCTCGAACGGCGGCTGTCGGCACAGCCCTATGCGGTCGGCGACAGCTTCACCGCCGCCGACACGCAGCTGGGATTGATGATCCACTACAGCCGCAACATCCTGGGCACGCTGCCCGACCTGCCCGCGTTCCGCGATTATCTCGGCCGCGTCACCGCCCGGCCGGCCTTCCAGCGCCTGGGTGCGCTGGACGCCGGCCGCTGATGCAGGCGATCAGCCGGCGCGGATCTGGGTGAGGAAACGACCGACTTCCTGGCGCAGCCGGGCGGCCTGTCCCGACAGTTCGCCCGAGGCGCCGAGGACCTCGGCCGCGGCCGCCCCGGCCTCGCGGGCCGAGGTCGAGACGCGCACCACGTTGTTCGACACGACGCGGGTGCCCGAGGCGGCTTCGTCGACGTTGCGCGCGATCTCGGTGGTCGCCGCCCCCTGTTCCTCGACGGCAGCGGCGATCGACGAGGAGATCTCGTTGATCTCGCCGATCACGTTCGAGATGTCGCGGATCGCGCCGACCGCTTCCTGGGTCGAGGCCTGGACCGAGGCGATCTGCTGGCCGATCTCCTCGGTCGCCTTGGACGTCTGGTTGGCCAGGTTCTTGACTTCGGAGGCCACGACGGCAAACCCCTTGCCGGCCTCGCCGGCCCGTGCCGCCTCGATCGTGGCGTTCAGCGCCAGCAGGTTGGTCTGGCCGGCGATCTGGTTGATCAGGTTCACCACCTCGCCGATCTTCTCGGCCGACGTGGCCAGGCCGCGCACGATCTCGTCGGTATGCTTGGCATGGACCACCGCCCCCTGCGCGATGCGCGACGACTTGGCGACCTGGCCCGAAATCTCGCGGATCGAGGCGGCAAGCTCTTCCGAGGCGGCGGCGACGGTCTGGACATTGGTCGCGGCCTGTTCCGAGGCCGAGGCCGCGGCCATCGACTGCTGCTCGGTCTGGTCGGCGATGCCGGTCATGCTGGCCGCCGTCGCGTTCAGCTGCGTGGCGGCCGAGGCCACGGTTTCGACCACGCCGCCGACGGCATCCTCAAAATTCGCGGCCAGGCGCACCAGCTCGGCCTTGCGGGCGGCCTCAGCCTCGGCGCGCAGGCGTTCCTGCTCGGCGCGGCGCTCGGCGTCGGCGCGGACCTGGGCTTCCTGCAGTTCGCGTTCGCGGCGCGCCTCGGCGTCGCGGTTTTCCTGTTCGTGGCGGCGGCGTTCCTCGGCGGCCTCGCGCTCGCGCTGGGCCTGCAGGGCCTTCTGCGCGGCTTCGCGTTCGCGGGTCGCCTCGGCCTCGGCGGCCAGGCGTTCGCCGTCGATCAGGCCCTGCTTGAACCCTTCGACCGCCTGGGCGATCTCGCCGATCTCGTCCCTGCGGTCGCGATAGGGCACCTCGGTCGTCAGTTCGCGGCGCGTCAGCGCGCCCATGGCCTGCAGCATCGCGTCCAGCGGCTGCAGGAACGACCGGCGGATGACCCACACCGACATGCCCAGCGAGACCACGACGCCGACGGCGGCACAGGTGATCAGCAGCCAGAACAGCCGGTCGTAGGACGCATCCATCGCATCGTTGATCGCGGCAGCACCCTTGAAGGCATCGGCCGAGAAACGGTCGACTTCGTCATTCAGGCGCTGGCGGTTGGCGCGATTGGTTTCGTTGTCGCCGTATTCACGCGCCTTGGCAGGACTTTCTTCCCGACCCAGCCGGACCATCTCGGTGCGGAAGCGGACGAAATCGTCCAGCGCGGCATAAAGTCCGGTGGCCGGCGGCACGCCCAGCGCAGCCTCGATCTTGCGCATCTCCTCGGCGCGCTTGCGCATCTGGTCGAGGAATTTCAGCATGCCGTCGCCGAAGCGTGCGGCCGTCGCGTTGTCGGCCGACATGTACATGCCGCGGCTGTCCATGACCACCGCATAGACCAGGGCGTTCATCTGCTCGCCCAGCAGCGAGCGGCGCGCGGCAAGCTCGACCTGGTTGGCCTGCTCGTTGAAATCGCCCAGCGCCTTGACGCCGATGGCCGCCAGGGCGATGCCGACGACGGACAGCAAGCCCACCACGCCGAGCAGCTTGGTCGAGATACGCATGGGAAGGCTCCTCAGGCACGTTTATTGCCGAATTACGATGCAATCGGCCCGAGAAACGGACAACGTAATTAGCAAAATTTAATGTAAAATTCTGTCACAATCACACTTCTTGCGTGACACAAACCGGCCCGCTACAACCGCCGCCAAGCGCCCGCCGACGCGGCAGCATGGGAATACCGCCGATGACCACCATTCCGCGCAGGCTGCAACTGGGTTGCGGCCGCAAGCCGCTGGCCGATCATCTGAACCTCGATATCGATCCGGCGCTGGACCCCGACATCTGCTTCGACCTGAACCAGCCGATGCCCCTGCCCCATCGGGTCGAGACGCGGCGGTTCGGTCCGGTCACGCTCGCCCCCGGCATGATCGACGCGATCATCGCCGACAACGTGCTGGAACATATCCGCGAGCTCTACACCGCAATGCGCACGGCCTGGGAATTGCTGGCGCCCGGCGGCATCATCAGGGCGATCGTACCGCACGACCTGTCCTATGGCGCCTGGCAGGACCCGACCCATGTCCGCGCCTTCAACGAACGGTCCTGGATCTATTTCTGCGAACGCTGCCCCTGGCCGGACGGCCGCTTCGAACAGGTTCGGCTGGACCTGGTGCCCAGCGAACTGGGCATGGACCTGATGGTCCAGGGCGTGGCCCAGGACGTCATCGCGCGCACGCCCAGGGCCATCGCCGAGATCGACGTGACGCTGCGCAAGGTCTAGCTAGAACCTGAAACGCGACAATGTGGCGATCCGGCCGTCGGGCAAGGCGATGCGGCATTTCTCCGTGCCATCGAAGCTTAGGCGCACCGGTCCGACGATGCTGGCCGATGCCGGTATTGCCGCCGTGGCGGCACCGAACGGTGCACCGCCCGCATATTGCATGAGGATGCCCGAAAAGCTGAGGTCGTCACCCAGCGCCGCCTGCGCGCTCTGCCATGCCGGGCGTCCCGCCGCGTCATAGGCCAGTACCGACAGATAGCCGATATGCGCCACCGACCCATCGGGCTGCGGCTGGGTGTCGATGGCCAGGAAATAGCCGACATTGTTCCCCGCGCCGGCCTCGTACCACCATCCGGCCTGCGGCAGCCCGGCGAACCCTGTCGTCCTGATACCCCCGATCGCGAATGGCGCCAGCGCCTGCGGCGGGGCAGATCCGACGGACAGGATCGCGCTGGTCCCGGTTTCGGCCGTCACCAGGCTGAATGCCGGTCCCGATGCGCCCGCCGCATCCAGCCGGCCGCTGCAGGTCAGACCCGACAGCGTGCAATAACCCGCCAGCCACTGGCTGCGGCCCTGCCCGTCATAGGCCAGCCCGCCGACATAGGCCCTGGCGCCCCAGCGTTCCATCACCCAGCCCTGGCCACCGCCGACCGACGGCATGGTCCAGTAGCCGGTCTTCGCCGGCAGCGGCAGCGGGTTGGCCGCCAGATAGGCCTGGCCCGCGGCCGGATTGCCGTTCACCAGGTCGCGTGCATCCGAGGCAAAGGATATCGTGCCGCCGTCGCCTGACAGGGCCGGGCTCCAACTGGCGCCGTTGCCCGGGCCGCCGGATGCCGTCTGCGTCACCAGCGCGGTCACGCCGCGCTCGACGTCGCGCACGAAGATCTGCACCAGCCCGTTCCCGGCCAGGCCCGATACCAGGTTGGTCGCCGCCGAACGGAACACGACGAACCGCCCGTCGGCCGAGATCGCCGGATCGTCGCTGATCCCGTTGCCGGCCGTCACCGCCCGCACCGCCCCCGTCGTCACGTCGGCCAGCATCACCTGGCCGTCGGCGACAAAGGCGATCCGGTCCGCCCGTGCCGTCAGCCGCGGCCGCGTGCCCGGTGCGATCGTGCGCTGGCCGCCGGTCATGTCGCGCAGATAGACCTGGGCACCATCGTCGAAGGCGACGTAGCGGCCATCCCACGAGATCGAGGGATTATTGCCCGTACCAATCGATACCGGCTCCAGCGCACCGGTCTGCATGTCCTTGCGCCAGATCCGCCGCTGACCGGCGACGCCGATGCCGAAATTCGTCGCCATGCTCTCGAACGCGACGTAGCGACCGTCCTGCGACAGCGCCGGGTTGTCCGACGCGGCATTGCCCACGATACCCCCCGCCGTCACCGACACCATGTCGGGCGCCGGCGTCACCGCGCCGTTCAAGGGGACACGCGGATACCCCAGCGCCGTGCGATAGACCTGCCGCATGCCGCCGTTCGGCGTCATGCTGACCGACGGCGCGTTCGAGGCAAAGGCCGCATGGAGACCGTCGGACGACACCGCCGGGCTCATCGATGCGCCATCGGCCGCATTGGCCACGCCACCGCCGGGGATTGCCGTCTGGCTGAGCCGGTCACGGTCGCCCGACAGCGCCTGATAGCGGACGATGTCGCCGAAGCCGTTGGCGGATGCCGGGAAGATGTTGGTCGCCGCCGTCTCGAACACCATCTGCCCCCCGTCCCACGACAGCGCCGACCGGCCCGACCGGCCATTGCCGCGCGCACCATCCAGGCTCAGCGATACCGCCGAAATCGCCACCGGCGAGCGCGGCGCATAGAAGTTCATCTGGATGGTCGACACATAGCGCTGCCCAGCCCCGGTCACGGTCAAGGTCACCGGCACCTGCGCCACCCGGATCAGCACCGGATAGATCGTGTTGGCCCACGAGGCCCGCGCATCGGCCCGTCCCGCCCGACCGTCCGCCGCGGCATCGGCCAGCGGCTGGATCGGCAGGTCGGACGGGATCGGGACATCATAGGCAAACGACACCGTCGACGGGTTGAAGGTCAGCCAGGACGGCAGCGGCGCCCCGCTGTTCCGTGCCGCCGTGAACGTCAGGGCCTGCGGATTGGTGAAGGATGCCGCCAGCGACAGGCTGCCCGTCCCGGCACCAACCGTCGAGACGTTCTGAATCGCAGTGACCGGCGCCGACACGAAACCGGGCGGCGGTGCCGGCGGCGGCATCGTGCCGCCGCCTGCGCCACCGCCGGAGGCGGTGAAGCTGGCCGTGCAGGTAAGGTCGGCCGATGGCGTTACCGTCAAGGGATTGGTCGTGCCCGCGCAGCCTCCACCCCAGCCGGCGAAGACATAGCCGGTGGCCGGTATCGCCGTCAGCGTGACCGACGTACCGGAACCAAGCTGCGCCGAACAGACAGTCCCGCAGTCGATCCCGCCCAGGCTGCCGGTCACCGTCCCGTTCGCGGGCGCCGTCACCGACAGGTTGAAGAAGGCCCAGAGAAATCGGGCCAGCCGGCCATAGCCGTTCGCCCCCGCCGCGGTGAAATCGCCGCCGACCAGGATGTTGCCGTTCTGCTGCAAGACGACGGTCCGGCCGCCATTGTTCAGCGAGGGGTCTCCGAAGCTCAAATCGAGCGCCCCCGTTCCGGTCAGCCGCAACAGATAGTTGCGCGGAGGGGCACTGGGACCGTTATCGGCCCTGAACGCGCCGGTCACCACCACCTTGCCGTCGGCCTGGATCGCCAGGCCCCGGACATCACCGCCGAGATTCGTGTTGGCGAAACTCGGATCGGCACTTCCGTCGACATTCAGCCTGGCGATACGGCTTCGGTTCGTGGCACCGACAGTGGTGAAGCTGCCGCCGGCGAGGATCTTGCCGTCGTCCTGCAGCGCGACCTTGTAGACCGACCCGTTGAATGTCTGGGACAGGAAACCAGTGTCCTGGGTTCCGTCGGCATTAAAACGGTCCACGAAACTGCCGCCACCCGCGACGATCTTGCCGCCGCTGGTGACGGCGATACTGAAGACCGTCGTCGGTACGGGGGCAGTGAAGGCGCTGTCGACCACCCCGGCGTCGGAATATCTGGCGATAAAATTGTGGGCCTCGCCGCCTGCCGTCATGAAGTCGCCGCCGAAAAGGATGCGCCCCTGATCGTCGACAGCAATCGCCCACACGTTGTCGTCGAAATTCGGATCGAAACCGACGTCGACATCGCCATTGCTTTCCAGGCGGGCAGCCTTGTGGCGCGTAAGATTGTTCACGTCCCGGAACGAACCGCCGATCAGGATCTTGCCATCCGATTGGATCGCTATGGCGTAGATTTCACCATCGATGTACTGGACCGCAAAACTGGGATCGAGAGACCCGTCGGCAAGGAAGCGCGCCAGATTGCTGCTGGGCTGATTGCCGCCACCGGCGGTGGTGAAGTTGCCGCCCACGACGATCCGGCCGTCCGACTGGACTGCGACCGCCTGGACAACACCGTTGAGATTCGGATTCTGGAAGGTCGTATCCAGCGGATCACGCACGGCGTCGGCCCGGCCCGGCAGGGGGACGAGCAGCAGCAAGACGGCCAGCAGGCTGACCAATCGTGCCGCAACCGCCGAAACAGTACCAGGACGCCAGAAAATCCCGTACGAGGCGACCATCACGCCCTCCAGATCGAAGCTGGGCCGGACGCTATCGCCGCGGACATACGGCCAGCACCCCATGATCATGGGGTGCGCGCAAATAATTCTGTCGTTAGCCTGTGATTTTTCGGATCCCGCAAAAGCGGGACACAGGGCGGCGGAAACGGGCCATGGCGCTGATTCTGATCATCGAGGACGAGGAGCATCTGCGCCACGGCCTGGCGCAGGCGCTGGCGCGGGCCCGGTTCGACGTCGCCGAAGCCGAGGACGGCAACGAAGGTTATGCCGCGATCCTGGCGCAGCGTCCCGACCTGGTATTGTGCGACATCAGCATGCCGGGCATGCGCGGCGACCAGCTGCTGCGGCGGCTGCGCCGCGACCATCCCGACCTCGATCGTACCCCGTTCCTGTTCCTGACCGCGCTGGCCGATCGCGACAGCGTGCTGGCGGGCCAGGAAATGGGTGCCGACGACTACGTGACCAAGCCCGTCGATCTCAAGCTGCTGGTCGGGCTGATACGGCAACGCCTCGACCAGGCCGAACGCTGGGGGCAGAGCTATCTCGGCGAATTCGAGCGCGAGCGGCGAGATCTTATCGACACCCTTTCGGCGCAGACCAGGCTGTCATTCCTGTCCGCCGCCGACGTCCTCAATCGCCTGGGCGACGCCGTGCTGTTGTTCAACGGGACCGCCGAAGTGATCTTCGCCAACCGCGCCGCCCAGCGGCTGCTGGCCCAGAACGACGGCGTGTCGTTCCAGAATGGTCGCCTGGCTGCCGCGCGCGGCGACGACACGCGCCGGATCCGCGACGCGCTGAAGATCATGCAGGGCAGCGACCCGACCCGACCCAGCCTGCATCTGAGCATCGAACGGCCGTCGGGCAGGCGCCCCTACACGATGCGCATCACCCGGCTGGAGGGTGGACCGGGGCTGGAGGACGGCAGCGATGCGCTGGCTGCCGCATTTCTGTCGGACCCGGAAATCAGGCCGCGGCCATCGGCCGCATCGCTGATGGAACTGTATGGCCTGACCCAGGCCGAGGCCCGGACGGTTGCCGACCTGGCAACCGGCCTGTCCGTCGATGAGGCGGCGGAGATCCAGCATATCAGCCGCAACACGGTCCACCATTACCTCAAGGCGGCGTTCCGCAAGACCGGCACGGCGCGGCAAAGCGAGATGATCGCGATCGTCCTGTCGAGTGCGACCATCGAACCCCAGCCCGACCCGGACGACGGGGCCTAGCACCTCCATGTTCCACACACCGACCCTGTTCGGCGTGATCACGATGGTCAGCGTCTTCGTCGCGCTGCTGGTTGTCGTCGTGTGGCGCGGCAACACACGATTTGCCGGCATGCAGCCCGTCAAATACGGCATGTCGATGATGGCGGCCGGCCTGGTGATCCAGACCCTGCGCACGGTCGCCATGCCGGAAGGCGGCATCACGGCCGTCCTGATGCTGTCGAACTTCCTGCTTGTCGGCGGTTCGGTCGCGACCTTGAACGGCGGCAAGCTGCTGGCGGGTGCCCAGGCGACCTGGCGCCGCGACGCGGCCATCGCCGGCATCGCCTATGCGGTCTTCCTGTACTATCTGCTGGTCGAGCCGTTGATGCATGTCCGCATCATGGTGTTCGGCCTGGCCAACGCGCTTCTTTGCCTCAGCACCTTCATCGCGCTCCGGCATCTTCGCCGGGACCGGACCGGCAGCAAGACGAGGACGGCATTCTCCGCCTTCCTGCTGCTGCACGGCCTGTCCGAGCTGGCCCGCGGTTTCAGTGCCGGATATCTGTACCCCGTCGCCGACTTCTCGACCCCGAGCCCGATCCTGACGCTGTTTCCGATCGAATTCATCTTCGGCATGCTGGCCCTGACGGTGCTGTCGCTGCAATTCGTCAACGAGCGCCTGCAGCGCGAGTTGCAACGTTCGGAAGCGCGCATCACCAGGGCGTTCGACGTGGCCAGCGATGCCTTTCTGGTCTTCGACAACGACGGCGGGCTGATCGCCGCCAACGCCCGCTTTGCCACGATCTTTCCGGCCGCCCGCGATCGTACGCAGCCGGGCGCGGACATAGATCGGGTTCTGGACGAGCCCGCGGCCTTCGGCATCGAGGACCGGTGGCTGGCGCGGACGAGCGGCGGCTTCACCCTGGCAGCGGCGCAGGATGCCGTCGTCGGGCTGGATGGCGACCGCTGGGTTCATGTCAGCGCGGCCGCCACCGACGGCGGCGGCCTGGTGCTATGCTGGAGCGACATCACCAACTTCAAGCAGGCCGAAGCGGTCCTGGCCAACGAACTGGCCCATCAGAAAGAATTGGCGGCGATGCAGCGATCGTTCGTGTCGATGGCCTCGCACCAGTTCCGCACCCCGCTGTCGATCATCGATCTCGATGCACAGCTGATGGAGGACCAGTCGTCCTTCGACAGCCGCAGTGCCATGGCATCCGGTGCCCGCCGCATCCGCTCGACCGTTCAGCGCCTGCTCAGGCTGATCGAACTGATGCTGGGCGCCGCCAGGGCCGAGGAAGGCAAGATCGAACCCCACCTGACGCCGACCGATCTGGGCCTGATCGTGCGCGATACCTGTGCGCGCGTCCATGAGACCGTGCCGTCGCGGCAGATCGAGGTCGATACGGCAGGCCTGCCGCCATCGGTGATCTGCGATGCCAATCTCATCGAGCATGTCATCACCAACCTGTTGTCCAATGCGCTGAAGTATTCGAGCCGGACACAGAAGGTGATCGTCAGGGGCGGCACCGAAGGCGCGATGGCCATCATCGCGGTCACCGACTTCGGCGTCGGCATCGCGCCGGAAGACCAGCACCAGATCTTCGAGCGTTTCTTCAGGGCCAGCAACGCCCGCAGCGTCGCCGGTACCGGCATCGGCCTGACCTTGGCCCGCTACATCGTCGACCTGCACGGCGGCCACATCGCGGTCGAATCGGCCTTGGGCGCCGGCTCGACCTTCACCCTGCGCCTGCCGATCGGATGACGACGGTGGGCAACGGTCCTTACCGCCCCACCCCCAGCGTGGCGAACAGCGCAGGCAGCAGCCTGGCATAGGCGTAACCGGTGCCGAGCCGGCGCGCCTGGACCCGCGCAAGTTCGGCCCTGACCTGCGGCGGCGCGGCAAGCAGGTCGTCGACCCGGTCCAGCATGCCGTCGATGTCGGTGAAATCCATGGCCGGGCCCGCCTCGCCCCAGATTTCCGCGCTGTCGTGGCAGCGGGCCTGGACCAGCAGGCCGCCGCATTCGCTGACTTCACGCGGACGGTTGTAGAGGGCGGTATCGAACGACAGGCTGCCGAAATCGATCGAGACGGCCGACAGCGCATAGCGAAAGCCGCGCAGCTTCGCTTCCTCGGGCCGGGCGGGAATGCCGACCTTGGGCCAGAAATCGCCGAACAGCATCAACCGCTGGCCCAGATGGCGATGCAGCCGCGCGACCTCGACCCGACGTTTCCGCCCCTTGGCGTCGTGGATCAGCGCATCGGCCACGCGGCCGCGCCACAACAGGGTTGCGGCATCGCCGCCGGCGGTGTCGGGCCGGCCGTCCAGGAAGGCGTCGATGCGGGCATGCATCGCCGCGACGTCGAGGTCGGCGATATCGGGGGTCGCCGCAGCGAAATCCTGCAGGGCCGGGGTGAACACCGCCTCGTGGTCCTGGCCGGGATTGCCGAGATAGACGACACCGTCATGGACCAGGTCGCGCCCGCCATCGGCCATGCCCTGCAGGGTATTGGCCAGCAGCTCGGCCATCGACACCTTCATCTGGCGATGGGTCGCGGGCCGCAGCCAGCCATAGGCATCCAGACCTACCGCGGGATCGACCCAATAGCCGTCGGCCGTACCGAACGGCAGATGCACGACCCGCGTCAGCCCGATATCGCGCAGGCGGCCCGCCTCGCGCCGGCAGGGCGCGGCCAGCCAGAAATTGCCATCGCGCAGGTAATCGTCCGGCGGGGCCGCCTGCGCGCGGGCGATATTCCAGACTTCCATGAACAACGACCCGAAGGCGATGTCGACGATCGGCGGCCGGCCGACGGGGACAAAGCCGGCCAGCGGCGCGAAACCGAACGACCCGAACCAGTCCGAGGTGAGAACCAGATCGAACGGCACCCGCGACAAGGCCGCGACCGCGTCCGGCGTGGCCAGATCGACGTCGCGGCGCAGGCGCAGCACGTCGTGCCCCAGTTCCAGCAGGGCCGAGGCCAGTGCGCGGAATTCCTCGATCCGCCAGCGGTTCTCGATCAGACAGACACGCAATGCGTCAGCCCCGCGGCACGAAACGCTGTTCGGCCTCCTTCATCGCGGCAACACGCTGCAGGCGGAAGATTTCCTCGACCGCGACGATGTCGCCGTCGGCGCCGCGGATGCCGCCCTCGGCCCGGATGCGGCGGAACACCGCCTGCATCGCGGTCACCGCCGCCCGGATCGCGTGGTTGCCATAGATCACCAGCCCGACCTTGGCCGTAGCCCGCATCCGCGCCTCGTCCAGGTCGGGATACAAGGTCGGCACCAGCGCCAGCGGCACCGGCCCGTCCCAGGCGGCGATGAAGGCCAGCACCTCGTCGGGCGTGCGCTGCTTGGAATGCACCAGCACCAGGTCGGCGCCGGCCGCGGCATAGGCGCGGGCACGCGCCAGCGCCTCGTCCTGGCCCAGCCCCGCGATCAATGCTTCGGTGCGGGCGATGACGACGAAACCGGGATCGGCGCGCACCGACAGGGCGGCTGCGATCTTGCCGGTGAATTCCTCGATGGCGACCAGTTCCTGCCGCCCGCCGGCCAGCAGACTGGTATCCTTGGGAAAGCGCTTGTCCTCGATCACCACGGCGGCGGCCCCCGCGCGTTCGTAGGCGGCCACGACATGCATGGCGTTGACCGCATTCCCGTACCCGGTGTCCAGATCGGCGATCACCGGCAGGCCGGTCTGCTCGACCATCGCGCGGGTCATGTCCAGATGCTGGCCGTAGGACAACAGGCTGGCGTCCGGCACGCCATAGGCGGCCGACAATTCGAAGCCCGACGCCCAGACCGCGTCGAAACCGGCTTCCTCGGCCAGGCGGGCCGACAGCGGATTATGAGCCGACATCGCATGCGCCAGCCCCGCCGCGCCGATGCGTTCACGCAAGGCCCTACCCCGATTCATTCCACCCCGTTCCTTTCACCAGGCTTGCAGCACCAGCGGTAAATCATACCCGTTGCGTAACATGGTACCGGCAACGATCTGTCGCCGCGAGTATAGGTATTTCCCCCCTGTAATCGATCGATCACATCATTCACAAAAGCTTACGCCATAAGAAGCGAGTCGCTGCCAAACTGCTTGACGCGATCCGACATGCGGCCCCACAAACTTTCGTTGAACCCGCAATCTTCCCAGATGCGTCTGCCATGAACATGTCCTTGCCACATACCCACGACCACGCCCTGGTCGTGCTGTCCTATGTGGTTGCATTCCTTGCATCCTACACCGCCCTGGACATGGGCGGGCGGCTGACCAGTGCCACGACGGCGGCATCGCGCCGGCTGTGGCTGGCGGGATCCGCGGTCGTGCTGGGCGGCGGCATCTGGTCGATGCATTTCATCGCCATGCTGGCGTTCAGCGTTCCGGTGCCGGTCGACTACAATGTCGGGCTGACCGCGCTGTCGCTGGTGATCGCCATCGCCATGACGGCGGTCGGTTTCCATCTGGTCGAAGGCCGCCTGACGCCGACCCGGCTGGTCGGGGCAGGCGTCATCGTCGGCGCGGGCGTCGCGGCGATGCATTACACCGGCATGGCCGCGGTCATGCTGCCCGGCCGCCTGGTCTACGATCCCACG
>Ga0206117_100529_pt1 | contig 36475 bp, 24 predicted proteins | sample 3A5Ametagenome_FD_177997 | JGI IMG/M metagenome (GOLD analysis project Ga0206117, IMG submission 177997) | Enriched microbial communities from leaf-cutter ant dump, University of Wisconsin, Madison, United States - 3A5A | ecosystem: Environmental > Terrestrial > Nest > Insects nest > Nest dump... | reverse complement strand
GCTCTGGCATTCAAGGCGGGGCGTGCTGTCGGTCATGGCGGGCCGGTTTTAGCACAGTTTGCCGCAGTACCTGGGGCGGCCGACGAAGACAGGCATCGCGGCTGACGACTCCACCCTAGGGAAAACGCTGTCTTATAGAAGACTGATCTGGGAGTAAAGTCCGGGCACTTCTAGCGCTGCGAGACAACGGCGCACGGAGGGCCCGAGGAGACAACTCGATCCATAACTAGAATTTTCTATTCAAAGCACCCGCCATGAGGTGTTCGTTCTTGCTCTAGCGCCGGTTCAACCGGCGCTTTTCTTTTTGGTGCTCCATGGAATGGATTGTTATTTCTCTGGCCTCGGCGCTGGCCGGCATGATCGATGCCATCGTCGGTGGCGGCGGGCTGATTCTGCTGCCCGCGCTGTTTGCCGTTTTTCCCGGTGTTGCCCCGGCCACGCTGCTCGGCACCAATAAAAGCGCTGCCATCTGGGGCACTGCCGTGGCCTCATGGCAATACAGCCGCCGCGTGGCGGTGCGCTGGAATGCTCTGCTGCCCGGCGTGATCGCGGCCTTCCTGGGCGCATTCGCCGGGGCGTGGAGCGTCACGCTCATCGACCCGAGTTTTCTGCGCAAGCTGCTGCCGGTGATTTTGCTGGCCCTGCTGATCTACACCCTGGCGAAAAAGGAACTGGGCCGCACCCATGCCCCCGTGTTCAGCGGAACGGCCGAGCAGGTGCGCATGGCGTTGATCGGGTTGGTGATCGGGTTTTACGACGGCTTTTTCGGCCCCGGCACGGGCAGTTTTTTCGTCTTCCTGTTCGTGCGCCTGCTCGGCTATGACTTCCTGAATGCCTCGGTCAGCGCCAAGCTGCTCAACCTAGCGACGAACATCGCCTCGCTGGCGCTGTTTGCCGCCAAAGGCCATGTCTGGTGGCATTTTGTCCTGCCGCTGGCGGTGGCAAATGTGTTGGGCAGTCTGCTGGGTAGCTGGCTGGCCTTGCGCCACGGCACGGGATTCGTGCGGGTGATCTTCATTGTCGTGGTCGGCACACTGATCGTGAAAACGGGCTGGGATGCCTTCTTTGCTTGAATAAAGAGAGCTTTTTGCGCTTTAAATACAATGATTTTAGGTACTTTCTACAGTAAAAACGTTGCCTGAAAAGCGCTGACAGCTAGTATTAATATGAATTCCTCCCTCTCCAACGGCTCCCGCTACGGCGGCTTGGCTGCGTTGCTGTGCGTCACCCTGGTGTGGGGCACGACCTTCCCGGCGATGAAGCTGCTGGCCGGCGAGCTATCGGCCCTGCACATCCTCGCCCTGCGCTTCGGCTTGGCCAGCGTGGTGCTGCTGCCGATGTTCATACGCATTCACCGGGCGGAGTGGCGCTGGGGCCTGTTGCTGGGCGTGCTCAATTTCGTCGCCTTCTGGCTGCAGACAGAAGGGCTGGCGCTGATCAGCAGCAACCGCAATGCGTTCATTACGGGCCTGAATGTCCTGATCGTGCCGCTGCTGGCCTGGGTGGCGCTGCGCCGTCCGGTCGGCTGGCAGATCTGGGGGGCCTGCGTGCTGGCGCTGGGCGGCCTGCAGTTGATGTTTTTCGAGGACAGCGCCTGGAGCTGGGGCGATACGCTGACGCTGGCCAGCGCCTTGTTCTTCGCCCTGTTCATCCTCACCCTGGAAGTCTGCGCCCTGCGCAACCGCCGTGAGCCGCTGCGGGCGACCCGGCTGGCGGCGGTGGTATCGCTGACGATGTGCGGCTGCAGCCTCGCCGTATCGGCCTGGGGCAGCGGGGCATCGCTGGTCAGCGTGGCACGCGGCCTGCCGTGGGGCAGCTGGTTATCGCTGGGGTATCTGGCCGTGGCTGCCAGCGTGGGCGTGGTGGTGCTGCAGGCCTGGGGCCAGCAGCGGGTGGATGCCACGCGCAGCGCCATCATTTACGGGCTGGAGCCCGTCTTTGCCGCGATCACCGCCTGGTGGTGGATCGGCGAGCGCATGAACGGCCAGGCCATCGCCGGGGCGGCCCTGCTGGTGACGGCGCTGATGGTGAGCCAGTTCGGGGCGCCGGCAACGCCTGCGGCGGCGCCTGGGCCCGAGCCGGCGTGAATGACCGCACGGCATTCACCAGCCAATCACGTCCCAGCGGCACCGCGCCTTCGGCGGCGCGGTTCAGGCTGGTGATCAGCATCATCGATGCGCTGCCCCTGGCCCAGGCGGCGGGAAGTAAGCGAGAGACGGGGCATGGGCAGGAGGTGCTCTCCTTGAACATGCCGGGGCAATCCGACAGCGGTTGCACGCCACTGGCGGTGCCCCGGCACTCACACAGCCGCAAGCAGCGCTTTTTTCAAGCGTCCAGCCGGGGGTAGTCGGTATAGCCCTCGGCCCCGCCGCCGTAGAAACTCTCGCGGCGGCCTGGGTTCAGCGGTGCATCGCGGCGCAGGCGCTCGACCAAGTCGGGGTTGGCGATGAAGTCCTTGCCCCAGGCAACCATGTCGGCGTAGCCGCTGGCCACGGCCGCCAGCGCCATTTCCCGGGTGTAGCCGTTGTTCACCATCCACAGCCCCTGCCCGCCGGCACTGCGGTAGGCGGCCTTCAGGGCGGCGTAATCAAAAGGCTGTTCCGGCAGGGTGCGCGGCCCGCCCGTGGCCCCCTCGATGACGTGGATGTAGGCCAGCCCCAGCGGTGCCAGGCTGCGCAGCAAGTGCTCGAACAGGGGCTGCGGGGCGCTGTCGTGGATGCCGTTGGCCGGGCTGACCGGCGAGATGCGCAGCCCTACCCGGCCCGCGCCGATGGCGGCAGTCACGGCCTGCACCACCTCGCGCACCAGGCGCACGCGATTGTCGATGCTGCCGCCCCAGGCGTCGTCGCGCTGGTTGCTGCCGTCCTTCAGGAACTGGTCGAGCAGATAGCCGTTGGCACCGTGGATTTCCACACCGTCAAAGCCGCACTGCCGCGCATGGCGGGCCGCCTGGGCAAAGTCGGCCACGATGCCCGGCAGCTCCTGCGCTTGCAGGGCACGGGGCGCCGAGGTGGGCGCGAATCGGCCTGCGCCGGTGGCGGCGTCGATCAGATAGGTCTGGGCCTGCGCGGCCAGAGCCGAAGGGGCCACTGGCGCGGCGCCGGCCGGTTGCAGGCTGGTATGCGAGACGCGCCCGACGTGCCACAACTGGGCAAAGATCGTGCCGCCTTGGGCGTGCACAGCGTCGGTCACCCCTTGCCAGCCCGCCAGTTGCGCGGGCAGGTACAGGCCGGGCACGTCCGCGTAACCCTGGCCCTGCTGGCTGATGGGGGCGCCCTCGGAAATGATCAGCCCTGCGCTGGCCCGCTGGCCATAGTAGGTGGCGGCCAGTGCGCCGGGCACGTTGCCGCTGGCGCGGTTGCGTGTGAGCGGGGCCATGGCGATGCGGTTGCACAGGGGCAGATCGCCCATCTGTACGGGATCGAACAAAGAGTGCGGCATACGCTGCTGTCCTTTCATTGCAAGTTGCCAAGCCGTCGAAGGAGACGGCGATCCGGTAAGTGTGGCAGCGACAGCCGTGGCAAGGGGCGGCAAGGGGTTTTCCCCCGGTTCAATCCTCGGCCGCGTCCTCGGGCTGCGCTGGCGCGTCGCGCTGGCCGGACTGGGGCGGCACCCACGGCAGCGGGCGCGGCGTCAGATCCGGGATCGTGATGCGCTCGTAATCGCCCTGCATGTCGGCAGCGCGGCGCGGCGTGCCGATGGGCGTGCCGGCCCGGCCCTGGCGGATGGCGGCCAGGTCCTGCTCGCTGGGGTAGCGGCCCAGCAGCCAGTAGTCGAACACGCGCCGGGCAATCGGCGTGGCGGCGGCAGCGCCGAAACCGGCGTTTTCCACAATCACTGCCAGGGCGATTTCCGGTGCGTCTGCCGGCGCGTAGGCCATGTAGACCGAGTGGTCGCGCTGGCGCTCGGCCAGTTTGGCGGCGTTGTAGCGTTCCTTCTGGCCGATGGTCACCGCCTGGGCCGTGCCAGTCTTGCCCGCCGAGGTGTAGGCCGCACCGGCAAACACGCCTCGCGAGGTGCCTTCGGTGGTCACCGCATGGACGGCTTCACGCACGGCCTGGATGTTCTCTGGCTTGTAGCCCAGGGAAACGCCCGGCGGCTGCGGCAGGGCCTGGTAGTGGCGCGTGACGGCATCGATCATGCCCAGTCCCAGGTGCGGCTGGTGCTGGATGCCGCTGTTGGCCAGCATGGCCGTAGCGTAGGCAATCTGCAGCATGGTGAAATGGTTGTAGCCCTGACCGATGCCCAGTGAAATGGTCTCGCCCGCATACCAGCGCCTCTGCTCCGGGCGCTTGTACGTCTCGCGCTTCCACTGCATGCTGGGCAGCACGCCTTGCGCCTCCCCCTCCAGGTCAATCCCGGTACGCCGGCCAAAACCCATGGGAGAGAGGTAGTCGTGGATCATGTCCACGCCCATGTCGTTGGCCAGCATGTAGTAGTAGACGTTGGACGATTTGATGATCGAGCGGCGCAGATTGGTGGGCCCGTTGGGATGGCCGGAGCGGAAGGTGTGCCCGCCGAAGGTCCAACTGCCGTTGTCCTGGATGACGGTGTCGATCTTGCGCTTGCCCGACTCCAGTCCAGCCAGCCCCATGAAGGGCTTATAGGTCGAACCCGGCGGATAGGTGCCGCGCAGCGCCCGGTTGAGCAGGGGGCGGTCGATGGAGGTGTTGAGCAAGTCCCAGTTTTCCTGGTCGATGCCGCCGATGAACAGGTTGATGTCGTAGCCCGGCTTGCTGACCATGGCCAGCACCTCGCCATTGCGCGGATCCAGCGCCACCAGGGCGCCCCGGCGCTCGCCGAACAGGTCTTCCACCAGCTTCTGCAAGCCGATGTCCAGGCTCAGCACCAGGGTGTTGCCGGGCGTGGCGGCGCGGCTGCTCAGGCGGCGCACGGCAAAACCGCCGGCGGTGGTTTCCAGTTGCTCCCAGCCGGTCTGGCCGTGCAGTTCGCGCTCGTAGCTTTGCTCGATGCCCAGCTTGCCGATGACTTCGGTGCCGCGGTAGTTGGCGGCGTCGTCGGAATCCTCGATCACCTCCTGCTCCTTGGCATTGATGCGGCCGATGTAGCCAATCACATGCCCGGCCACTTCGCCCAGAGGGTAGGAGCGGAACAGCCGCGCCTTCACGTCCACGCCTGGAAAGCGCCAACGCTGCGCAGTGAAGCGGGCCACTTCCTCGTCGCTCAGGCGGATGCGCAGGGGGATGGATTCGAAACTCTTGCTGTCGGCCATCAGGCGCTTGAACTGGCGGCGGTCGCGGGCACTGATGGGCACCAGTTCAGCCACGGCGTCGATGGTGGCTTCCAGGTCTTCCACTTTGGAACGAGTGATCTCCAGCGTATATGCCGAGTAGTTGGTCGCCAGCAGGATGCCATTGCGATCGACGATGCGCCCCCGGTTGGGCACGATGGGCACAACGGCGGTGCGATTGCTCTCGGCCCGCTGGGCAAAGGATTCGTAGCGCTGCACCTGCAGCACGTAAAGGCGGTAGGCCAGCAGGGTAAACAGCAGCAGCACGACCAGCGCCAACACGCCCACGCGGGTGCGAAAGCCCTGCTCTTGCGCCTGGGTGTAGAGACTGCGAAAGCTCAACCGGCCATGTGTCACGCTGCGGATTCCATCCTAGAGGGGCCGTTCGTCATCGTGGACGAGCGCACGACGCTGCGGGGCCAGCAGCACGGCAATGGCCAGCGGCCATAACAAACTTTCGAGCAGCGGTGCCAAAGCCAGCCAGAAACCAGGAAAGATGCCGCCCGCCGCCATGCGGATGAGCATTTGCAAGGCGTGTGCCAAGAAGAACACCGGGAGCATCTGCAATGCCTGCGCCCAGCCGGAGAACCACAGCAGGCGGCGGCTGTTGGTCTGGGTAATGAACATCACCAGCACGTAGACCAGCGCATGCTGGCCCAGCAGCGCCGTGTGCTGCACGTCCATCAGCAGGCCCAAGGCGAAGGCAGTACCCATGCCCATGCGCTGGGGCTGGTGTACGCCCCAGAAGGCCAGCACCAGCAGCAGGATGTCCGGCATCCAGATCCAGTTGCTGGTGGGCAGCAAATTCACCACCAGCGCCAGAAACAGCGTCAGTCCGATGAACCAGGGGTTGGCCGGCAGCAATAGCTGCTCGCCACGCGGCATGATCATGGCGGGCCCTCCGAGGGCGGGGCCGCCGGCGCTGCGCGGCGCTGGGCGGATTTGTCCTCCCGCGCTTTTTTCTGCACTGCGGCATTGGCCGTGGTCAGGGCGGTCAGCTCCTGGGGGGCAGGCAGCTGCGCCGCCAGCACTTCGTTTTGCGGGGTCAGCACCAGGACATGGCGGGCCCCCTCCATCCGGGCCAGGGGCTGGCTGTCGATGCGCAGGAAGGCGGTGGCACCCTGGCGCTCGACGGCCGTGATGGTAGCCACGGGCAGGTCCGGGGGATAGACGCCATCCAGTCCGCTGGTCACCAGGGTGTCGCCCGGCTGGATGTCGCTGTCGCTGGGCATGTAGCGCAATTCCAGCATGTCCGGGGCCAGATTCGACGCCAGGCCGTACATCACCCCACGCACCCCGGTGCGGGCCACCTGCACGGGGATGGCTTGGTCACGATCGACCAGCAGGCGCACCTCGCTGGTAAAGGGCTGCACCCGAACCACCTGTCCGAGTACGCCCTGAGCGTCCAGCACGGGGCTGCCCGGAAGGATGCCTGCCACTTGGCCTTTGTCCAGAATCACCCGGCGCGAGTAGCTGTCCGGCGATTCGTACACCACCTGCGCGGCCTGGGCCGGGATGGGCAGGCGCTCGCGCAGGCCCAGCAGGGCCCGCAATTCCTGGTTTTCCTGCTCCAGCAGTTGCGCCTGGTGGGCCTGCAGGCTCATGGCGGTGATTTTTTCCTCGGCCTGGTGGGCGGCGCTTTGGGCGGCTTCCAGCTTTTCCAGGTAGTCGGCCGCATCGCTGAGCAGGCGCAGCGGCTGCAGCAGTGCCTGTTGCACGGGGTAGAGCACCGTGGCCAGTGCCTGGCGTAAAGGCGCAATCAGGTGCAGCCGCGCATCGGCCAGCATCAAGACGAGGGACAGAATGCAAAAAACCGCCAGTTGCGCCGGGGCCGGAAGGCGGTTTTTGAAAAGCGAAGGTGCATCCCTCTCCAGGGTGCGCAGGCTCATGGCTCGCTGGTGAAGATGCTGCCTTGGCGATCCAGGTGATCCAGCGCCATGCCGCAGCCGCGCACCACGCACGACAGGGGATCCTCCGCCACCAGCACCGGCAGGCCGGTTTCTTCGGACAGGAGCCGGTCCAGATCGCGCAGCAGGGCGCCGCCGCCGGTGAGCATCATGCCGCGCTCGGCAATGTCGGCACCCAGCTCGGGCGGGGTTTGCTCCAGCGCGTTCTTCACGGCACTGACGATCTGGTTGAGCGGCTCGTTCAGGGCTTCGAGCACCTCGTTGCTGGAAATGGTGAAGCTGCGTGGCACGCCTTCGGAGAGATTGCGCCCGCGCACTTCGATTTCCTTGACCTCGTTGCCGGGGAAGGCGCTGCCGATTTCCTTCTTGATGAGTTCGGCGGTAGGTTCGCCGATCAACATGCCGTAGTTGCGGCGGATGTAGCTGATGATGCTCTCGTCGAACTTGTCGCCGCCCACACGCACGCTGCCCTTGTAGACCATGCCGCCCAGGGAGATGACGCCCACCTCGGTGGTGCCACCGCCGATGTCCACGACCATCGAGCCGGAGGCTTCGGATACCGGCAGGCCTGCACCGATGCCGGCGGCCATGGGCTCTTCGATCAGGTAGACCCCGGCAGCGCCGGCAGCCTCGGCCGCATCCTTGATGGCGCGGCGCTCGACCTGGGTGGAGCCGCAGGGCACGCAGATGATGATGCGCGGGCTGGGCGCCATGACATTGCGCGGGTGCACCATCTTGATGAACTGCTTGATCATCTGCTCGGTGATGACGAAGTCGGCGATCACGCCGTCCTTCATGGGGCGGATGGCCTCGATGTTGCCGGGCACCTTGCCCAGCATGGCCTTGGCTTCGCCGCCGACGGCCTGGATGACCTTCTTGCCGTGCGGGCCGCCTTCGTGGCGGATGGCCACGACCGAGGGTTCATTGAGAACCACGCCTTTGTCGCGAGCAAAAATCAGGGTGTTGGCGGTGCCAAGATCGATGGCCAAATCGGTCGAGAAGTACCGGCGGAAAGCTCCGAACATTCAAAATCCTTTGCGGCACGGCACGCGCTTCGGCTTGCCATCGCCGGGGTCTAACGGGGGTAAGAGGGGTATGGTGGTGTTTTTTGCGCTTTTGCGCACTCAAAGAAAGGGCTTTTCGCGCAAAGGCAAGATAATACCGCATCGCCTGTGAATAACTTCAGGCCGGCACCATTGCCCGACTACTTTACATCCGGTTGCCGGCCGGCTTTTTCTCCTCTTGCACTATGGCCCTCACCTCCCAAGACATTGACCGCATTGCCAATCTGGCGCGGCTGGAACTTTCCCCCGAAAAAAGCGAGCGGATGCGCACCCAGTTGAATGATTTTTTCGGCATGGTCGCGCAGATGCAGGCCGTCGACACCAGCGGCATCGAACCCCTGACCCATCCAGTGGCCGTGTTGCAGGACGTGCAGTTGCGCCTGCAGGGCGACGTGGTCACCGAAACCAACCAGCGCGAGGCCTATCTGCGCAACGCCCCGGCGGCCGAGCAGGGGCTGTTCCTGGTTCCCAAAGTCATTGAATAACCGTCTGTCGGCCCGTTTTTATGAGCACCCAAGATTTGCACCACCTCAGCATCGCGGCCCTGGCCGCGCAGATCCGCAACCACCAGACCAGCGCCACCGAGGTCGCCCAGCACTTTCTGGCGCGGGCCAAGGCCCGGCAGGCGCTGGGCGCGTTTCTGGCCGTGGATGAAGGCGTCACCCTGGCGCAGGCGAAGGCGCAGGATGCAGCCATTGCCGCCGGCACGGCAGGCCCGCTGGCGGGCGTGCCCATCGGGCACAAGGATGTGTTCGTCACCCGCGACTTTCCCACCACCGCCTCCAGCCGCATGCTGGCCGGCTACCGCTCGCCGTTCGATGCCACTGTCGTCACCCGGCTGGCCGAGGCCGGCTGCGTCACGCTGGGCAAGTTGAGCTGCGATGAGTTCGCCATGGGCAACGGCAATGAAAGCGCCGCCATCGCCCCGGTAGGCATGGACGCCCCGGCCCCGGTGCGCAACCCCTGGGACCCGGGCCGGGTGCCCGGCGGCTCCTCGGGCGGCAGCGCCGCCGCCGTGGCTGCCCGCATGGTGGCTGCGGCCACGGGGACGGACACGGGCGGCTCGATCCGCCAGCCGGCCAGCTTCTGCGGCATTACCGGCATCAAGCCCACCTATGGCCGCGCCAGCCGCTACGGGATGATTGCCTACGCCTCCAGCCTCGACCAGGCCGGGCCGATGGCCCGCAGCGCCCAGGACTGCGCCCTGCTGCTGTCGGTGATGTGCGGGCCGGACGTGCAACGCGACTCCACCAGCCTGGACATTCCTGCCGAGAATTTCACCCGCCAGCTCGATGCCGACATCGAGGGGCTGCGCATCGGCGTGCCGGCCGAGTTCTTTGCCGACGGGCTGGCCGACGATGTGCGCAGCGCCGTGGATGCGGCGCTGAAGGAATACGAAAAGCTCGGCGCGAAACTGGTGCCGGTGCAACTGCCGCGCACCCAACTGTCGGTGCCCGCCTACTACATCATCAGCCCGGCCGAGGCCAGTTCCAACCTGTCGCGCTTCGACGGCGTGCGCTACGGCCACCGCACGGCCCACCCTGCCGATTTGCAGGAGCTGTACAAAAAGTCCCGCTCCGAAGGCTTTGGCGACGAGGTGCAGCGGCGCATCATGATCGGCGCGTACGTGCTCTCCGAAGGCTATTACGACGCCTACTACCTGCAGGCGCAGAAAATCCGACGCCTGATCGCCAACGACTTCCAGGCCGCCTTCCAGCAGTGCGACGTGATCGCCGGGCCGGTGGCGCCCAGCGTGGCGTGGCAATTGGGCGACAAGGCCGACCCGCTCTCCAGCTACCTGGCCGACGTGTTCACGCTGCCGGCCTCGCTGGCCGGACTGCCTGCCATGAGCCTGCCGGTGGGCACCGGCGCCGGCGGCCTGCCCGTAGGCTTGCAACTGATCGGCAATTACCTGCAGGAAGCGCGGCTGCTGAACCTGGCGCACCGCTTCCAGCAAGCCACCGACTTTCACCTGCCCAGCCCGTCGGATATTTAATTCATAGCTTGTTCCGCTGATGAATAAACGATTTCATTTATAAAAATGCTTGAAATTATTGTTTTATCGGCGCAAGCAGCTCTTTTTTTGAAGCAGCATCCATGACTACTCCATTGATTGACGGTTACGAAGTCGTCATCGGCTTTGAAACCCACGCCCAGTTGGCCACGGCCAGCAAAATCTTCAGCCGCACCAGTACCGCCTTTGGCGCCGAACCCAACACCCAGGCCAGCGCCGTCTGCCTGGCGCTGCCCGGCACGCTGCCGGTGATGAACAAGAAGGCGGTCGAGTGCGCTATCAAGCTGGGGCTGGCGCTGGGTTCGCACATCGCGCCGCGCAGCATTTTTGCCCGCAAGAATTACTTCTACCCCGACCTGCCCAAGGGCTACCAGATCAGCCAGTTCGAAATTCCCGTGGTGCAGGGCGGCGAGGTCAGCTTCTACCTGGGCGACGAGCAGAAAACCGTGCGCCTGGTGCGTGCCCACCTGGAAGAAGATGCGGGCAAATCGGTGCATGACCTGTTCCCTGCCGAATCGGGCATCGACCTGAACCGTGCGGGCACGCCGCTCTTGGAGATCGTGACCGAGCCGGACATCCGCTCCAGCGCGGAGGCCGTGGCCTACGCCAAGGAGCTGCACAAGATCGTCACCTGGATCGGCATCTGCGACGGCAACATGCAGGAGGGGTCGTTCCGCTGCGACGCCAACGTCTCGGTGCGCAGGCCCGGCCAGCCGCTGGGCACGCGCCGCGAGATCAAGAACCTGAACTCGTTTCGCAACATGCAGCAGGCCATCGACTACGAAATCCGCTGGCAGATCGAGCAGATCGAGGACGGCCACAAAATCCAGCAGGCCACCGTGCTGTTCAACCCCGACACGGGCGAAACCCGCGCCATGCGCACCAAGGAAGATGCGGCGGATTACCGCTACTTCCCCGACCCCGACCTGCCGCCGCTGGTCATCGCCCCCGAATGGGTAGAGCAGGTCCAGGCCGCCATGCCCGAACTGCCGCGTGCCCAGGCCGAGCGCTTCGTGCAGCAATACGGCCTGCCCGAGTACGACGCCACGACGCTGACGCAATCGCAGGCCATGGCCGCCTACTTCGAGGACACGGCCAAAGTCTGCGGCCAGCCCAAGCTGGCCAGCAACTGGGTGATGGGCGAGATCTCGCGCCGCCTGAACGCCGAGGAAATCGGCATGGATGCGGTCAAGGTCGGCAGCGCCCAGCTGGGCCAGCTCATCGCCCGCATTCAGGATGGCACCATCAGCAACAACGCCGCCAAGCAGGTGTTCGAGGCGCTGTGGTCGGGCGAAGGCAGCGAGGTGGACGCTGTGATCGAGGCCAAGGGCCTCAAGCAGATGAACGACACCGGCGCCCTGGAGGCCATCATCGACGAAGTGATAGCCGCCAACCCGGCCAACGTAGAGCAGTACCGCGCGGGCAAGGACAAGGCCTTCAACGCCCTGGTCGGCCAGGTGATGAAGGCCAGCAAGGGCAAGGCCAATCCGGGGCAGGTAAACACCCTGCTCAAAACGAAGCTGGGCGGCTAGCCTCCTGCACCTGATACGCCCCCGCCGTCCCGGCGCGGGGCGGGCACGAGGATTCTGTCGCCATGGACGCTGTTGCAGCCCTTTATTTCGCACTGATCGTGCCTGTTTGCCTGTGGCTGCTCGCCCTGATGTGTCTCGGCGTGTGGTGGGGGCTGGGCCGTCCGGCCTATCTGCTGTGGTACGCCTGCGCCTCCTTCTTCGGCGGCCTGGCCCTGGGCATCCAGACGCTGACGCCGCCCCACGCCTTCAGCCAGCTCGCTGCATGGGTATCGCCGATCTACATCCTGACCATCGTCGGCCTGACGTGGGCCTTGTCCTTGCGCCTGAAAGTGGTCATGAGCGCCCGCTGGACGCTGGGCGTGGCCTTGCTGATCGAACTGCTGGCAGTGTATTTCTCCCGCGTGGACGAGAACCTCTCGGCCCGCCTGACGGTGATGGCCTTGGGGCTGACCGCCCTGCTGCTGCAGCTGCTGCCCGGCCTGTGGCGGCTGCGCTGGCGCACGCTGTCGTTCATCGACAAGGGGCTGGTGTGCAATTACGCCGCCTACACCGCCTTCGTCATCCTGCGCCCGGCCCTGCTGCTCTGGAAGCCCGAGAGCTTTGCCCAGCCGTTTGCCCTGGGGGTATCGCTGATCTGGCTGATCACGCTGTACGGTTCGATCATCATGGGCATCGGCTTCACCGGCTTCTTCCTGGCCGCAGCCGGGCTGGACTCGGTGCAGCAGTTGCGCAACGAGCGCGACCAGGATCCGCTCACCGGCCTGCTCAACCGCCGCGCCCTGCTGGCGCCGTGGCCTGAACTGGCGACTTCGGGCGCCGTGATCGCCCTGTGCGACCTGGATCACTTCAAACGCATCAACGACACCTGGGGCCACCCCACGGGCGATACCGTGCTGCAAACCCTGGCGGCCCTGCTGACCGCCAACGTCCGCCCCAGCGATCGGGTGGGCCGCTATGGCGGGGAGGAGTTTGTGCTGGTGCTGCACGGCACGACGCTGGGCCCTGCCATCGCCCGCCTGGAGCTGCTGCGCACCCAGGTCGAGCACACCGCATGGCCGGTTGTGTCGTCAAGCACCCCGGTGACCTTGAGTGTGGGGATCGTCGAACTGCGCCCGCAGGAGACACTGGAAGAGGCGATTGCCCGCGCCGACATGCAGCTGTACGCCGCCAAGCAAGGCGGGCGCAACCGCCTGTGCTGGCAGGAGTGAATCCCCCCCGATTAGTCCGCCACGCTGAACTGCGCCACCCAGGCGGCGAACTCTGCCGCCGGTAGTGGCCGGCTGAAGAAATACCCCTGCCAGTTATTGCAGCCATGGCTCTGCAGAAAGTCGCGCTGGGCGGCGGTTTCCACCCCTTCGGCAATCACGCGCAGCCCCAGGCTGGTGCCCAGGGCCACCACGGTGCGGGCGATGGCGGCATCGTTGGCGTCGGTCAGTACGTCGCGCACAAAGCCCTGGTCGATCTTGAGCTGATCCAGCGGCAGGCGCTTCAAGTACGCCAGCGAAGAGTATCCGGTGCCGAAGTCGTCCAGCGAGAAAGCGATGCCGTGGCGCTTGAGCTGCAGCATTTTGTCGATAGTGTCCTCCACGTCCTGCAGCAGCAGGCTTTCGGTCAGTTCCAGCTCCAGGTAGCGCGGATCGGCGCCGGTCTGGGTCACCGCGTCCAGCACCTGCTGGACGAAATCGGGCTGGTGAAACTGTCGGGGGCTGACATTGATGGCAATGCTCAGGTAGGCCAGGTGCGGCACCTTGGCCCAGGTGGCCAACTGGGCGCAGGCGGCGCGTAGCACCCAGTTGCCCAGGGCCAGTATTTGCCCGCTGTCCTCGGCCAGAGGGATGAACAGGCCGGGGGGGACCAGTCCGCGTTCAGGGTGGCGCCAGCGCAGCAGGGCCTCGCAGCCGGTCACCTTGTCCACATGGACCTGGGGCTGGAAGAACAGCTCGAAGTGCCCTTGCTCCAGGCTGGTGCGCATCTGTGCCTCCAGCAGCACCCGCTCCTGAATGGCGCTGTGCATGTTGGGGGAATAGAACTGCAAGGTGTCGCGCCCGGCGGTTTTCGCCTGGTACATCGCCAGGTCGGCGCGTTTGAGCAGCTCGTCGGCTGCCAGCTGCTGTCCCTGGAACAGGGCAATGCCGATGCTGGCCGTGGTGTGGTAGGGCTCGCCGTGCAGGACGAAAGGCGCCCGGAAGACTTCCAGAATGCGCTGCCCCATCTGCTCGGCCAGGGTGACGGCTTCGCCCGGCTGGTGCGAGAGGGCCTCCAGCAGCACGACGAACTCGTCATCGCCATGGCGGGCCACGGTATGGCGCTCATGGGTGCTGCTGCGCAGGCGCTCGGCCACCTGTTGCAGCAGGACATCGCCACATTCATGGCCCTTGATCTCATTGACGGTCTTGAAGTGGTCGATATCCAGCATCAGCACCGCCCCATAGGTGTGCTGATCGGCGCTGTGGTCCAGGATGTGCTGCAGGATGGCCAGCAACTGGCGCCGGTTGGGCAGGTGCGTGAGGGCGTCGTAATACTCCAGGTAGGTGATCTTTTCTTCCGCTGCCTTGCGCGGCGTCAGGTCCTGGAACACCACCAGTTGCCCGTTGTCCACCTGCACGCCGGATATCTCCAGGACGCGCATTTGCCCGTTGGCACAGGTGACGGTGTATTCCCTGGGCGCAATCAGCCCATTGCCGGCACGGGCCTGCGCTACCAGGGCGTCCCAGTCGCGCCGTACCTGCTGGCGCACTACCTGGTCGGGGTAGGCTTTTTCCCACCAGGTGGCCAGATCGGGCATCGAGGCGAGGTCGTAGCCGGTGATGTCGGTGTAGTACGGGTTGATGTAGCTGATGGTGCCGTCTTCCCGCGCCCAGCTCACCCCCAGGGACAAATGGCTCAGGATGGTGCGCTGCTGCGCTTCCCTGTCGCGCAGGATTTCCTGCATCTGCCGCCGCTCGGTGATGTCCTGGATGACGGCCAGGTGGTAGGTCGGCGCCTGCCCGGCGGGCCACATGGGGGAGATGTTCGCATCGACCCAGACGGCGCGGCCATCCCTGTGGCGCAAGCGCTGCTCCAGGTGGTACTCGCGGATTTCACCCGCAATCAGTTGCCGGTGCTGGCCGAGGGCGGCGGGCAGGTCGTCCGGCTCCAGCAGTTCCTGAAAGGTTTTCTCCTGCAGTTGCGCCTCGGTATAACCCAGGATATGGGCATAGCGCCGGTTGGTACGCAGCAGCTGGCCGGTCTGGGCATCGGTCAGGGCCATGCCGACGGTGGCCTGATTGAAGACCGCCAGGAAGTTCGCCTCGCTGACGGCCAGGGCGGCGGTATGGCGGCACAGCGTCCACCCGGCCAGGGCGCCCACCAGCACGGCGGCCAAGGTACCGCCTACGGCAATCCACCACGGCAGCATCTGCTCGGTAGGCGAGAGCATGGCACGGCTGGGCACGAATTCCAGCCGCCAATGCCGGTCGTGCACCTGGACGATGCGGATCTGGGGCGCCAGGTACTGCGCCTGCTGTGCAGCGGCAAAGTTGCTCGACTGCCCAACCAGCAGGCTCTGCGCGTGCGCAGGGGTGGCCTGGGTGCCGATGTCGCGGATCTGCACGGCAACGCCACGGAAAAAGCCGAGCTGTTCCAGGCTCTCCAGCATGGCCGATACGTCCACCGAGGTGCCTACCGACCCCAGGAATTGCCGCTCCTCGGGCAAGCTCCAGGGCTGCGCCGTTTCCAGGAAAACCGGCAGGCGCAACAGGAAGCCCGAGCGCTCCTGTCCCTGCCGCAGCATGAATGGTGCAGAAATTGTTGGCTGGCCACTGGCACGGCCGGCCAGCAGGGCGGCCAGATTGCTGGGCTGGGTTGCCAGATCCAGCCCCCAGACGTTTTCGTTCCTGTCCAGCGGCCAAAGGTACTCCAGCAAGAAGTATTCATCGCGCATGTCGGCGGGCATGTCCGGCAGGGCCAGCCCGGTGCGCAGGGCCTGGGCCTGCATTCGCTGGACATAGTCGGGCAGTTCCTGCCGGGGCACCCGACGGACAAAGGACAGGGAGCGTATCTCCGCGTAGTTTTGCGAGACGTTGTGCACGGCCGCCACCTGCTGGAACTGGTCGAAGCCCAGGTAGGGGTTGATGAGGAACAGGTCACGCAACCCGGCCGTGACTTCGGTGTAGGCGGTGATGCGGTGGGACAGCGCGTCGGTGGAGGAGCGCACTTCTTCGGTAAAACGCACCTCGGCCAATGCATCGTCTGCAGCGCGTTGCTGTTCCACCAGTCCATAGGTCAGCCCCCACCCTGCGAGTATGACGACAACACCGGTAAACCAGTGGCCGTGCTTGCGCCAGAAAGCGGCCAGCTTCATTGAGAGAATCCTTTCCAGATGGGGCCCCGCCAGGCTCTGTGGATGTGCAGGCTAGCGATTTTCACCTCGACCTGGGAGGGGCAAAACCCGTGCGTCGGCAACGCCTGTCCGCGTCGATTCTCGATTGGCTGCACCCCAGGGCCAATGCTGGCATCATCGCGGACTTGGTTTTTTCTTCGCAGCTCTGGCTGCCCGCCCATGACTGATACCACCGCTGCCGCCCCGATTCCCGCTTCTGCCCCCGATTCCACATCTGCGCCCTCGCGCCGTGCGCCCCACCCGGTCCTGGTGCAACTCGGACAGCTCTACCCAGCGCTGTTCGGCGCTACGGTGCAACCGCTCAAGCGCGGCATTTTCCAAGACCTGCTGGCCGCCCATGGGGAGGTGCTGGACAAGGCGCAACTCAAGGTCGCCATGGCCATCCACACCCGTTCCACCCGCTACCTGCAGGCCGTGGCCAGCGGCGCAGCACGGCACGACTTGCAGGGCAACGCCGTGGAAACGATGGCCCCCGAGCATGTGCTGCACGCCGTGCTGGAAGTATTCAAGCGCCGCAAGCCGCGCCCCGGCGAAACCGTCGAGCAGCAGCAACAGCGCCTGCAGCGGCGTATTGCCCAGATCTTTGCGGACAGCGGATTGACACGCGAGGCCCTGCTGGAACGCGCCAATATCAAGGAACCCACCGCCCTGGCCACACTGACCACCGCCCTGGATTACGCCGCCGAGCAGGACGCCCGCGCCGAAGCCGTGCAACGCGCCTTTGCTGCCAGCGGCGCGGCCAGCCCTGCCGCATTCGCCCAGATGTACGGGATGCACCCCAAGGCCGTCGAGCGCCAACTGGCCCGCGCTACGCAACTGCAAGCCTTGCGCAGCGCCTGACGGCCAGCGACGGCACCCGGGCGGTGTATGGTTCGGGGCTTCGTGCGCTTCACCGACCCTGCCCTATGTCCCCCACCGTTCTCGGCAACCTGCACACCGTTTTACGTGGCCGTGCCCAACCCTATGCCCGGCTGGATGGCCGCCCCGGCGGCCCCAGCGCCATCGACAAGCAGCCCGTGACGGGTGCGGTGTCCGTGACGCCGCTGGGGCTGGAGGGCGACGAGCAGGGCGACCGCAAAGTCCACGGCGGGCCGGACAAGGCCATCCACCACTACCCCTGGGAGCATTACGCCGACTGGCGCAACGCATTGGGCGACCTGCCCGTGCTGCGCCAGCCCGGGGCGTTCGGCGAGAATTTCTCCACCACCGGCATCACCGAAGCCACCCTGTGCTGGGGCGACCAGGTGCGCGTCGGCACCTGCCTGCTGGAGCTGGCACAAACCCGCCAGCCGTGCTGGAAGCTCAACACCCGCTTCGGCCAGGCCACGATGGCGCGGCAGGTGCAGGCCACCGGGCGCACCGGCTGGTACTGGCGCGTGCTGGAAGCGGGCAGCGTGCAGGCGGGCGATGCCATCGTCCTGGTTCGCCGCCCCCACCCCGGCTGGCCGCTGACCCGGGTGCTGCAGGTGCTCTACCACCAGTGCCTGGACGGCGCGGCGCTGCAGGCACTGGCCGAGCTGGCGCTGCCGCCCTCCTGGCAGCGCCTGGTGCAGGCGCGGCTGGAGCGCCACCAGGTCGAGGATTGGGCCAAGCGCCTGGACGGCCAAGTTGAAGCACAGGACTAGCTCCATGCCGCCGATACCATCCACATCCCCCCTCACCCCCGGCCTGCTGGCCCTGCACGGCAACTGCGCCGAAACCCTGGCGCAGGCGCTGATCGACTGGGGCCGCACCCACCCCCTGGGGCCGCTGGAGCAGGAAGTGGTGCTGGTGCAAAGCAACGGCACTGCCGAGTGGTTCAAGATGCTGCAAGCGCAGCGCCAGGGCATCTGCGCGGCTACGCGGGTGGAGCTGCCTGCGCGGTTTTTGTGGCGCAGCTGGCGGCAGATTCTGGGGCCGCAGCGCGTGCCCAGCGTCTCGCCGCTGGACGAACTGCCCATGACCTGGCGCCTGATGCGCCTGCTGCCCACCTGCCTGGAACTGCCCGCCTTTGCCCCGATTGCCCGCTTTCTGCGCGACGACCAGCCCCAGCGCCTGCTGCAGCTGGCCAGCCGCCTGGCCGACCTGTTCGACCAGTACCAGGTCTACCGCAGCGACTGGCTGCTGGCCTGGGAAGCCGGGCACGACCACCTGCCGGGCCTGCCCGGCCAAACCGACCGCCCCCTGCCCGAAGGCCAGCAATGGCAGCCGCAGCTGTGGCGGGCCGTGCTGGCCGACCTGACGGCGCAGGAGCGCGGCGTCACCCGCCCGGCCCTGCGCCAGCAGGTACTGGACACCTTGCGCAGCGCCGAAGCGGGCAGCCTGCCGATTGCCCGGCGCGTGCTGCTGCTGGGGCTGACCCAGGTGCCGCTGGAGATGCTGGAGTTCCTCGCCGCCCTGTCGCGCCACAGCCAGGTCATCCTGGCCGTGCCCAACCCCTGCCGCTACCACTGGGCCGATGCCATCGACGGGCGCGAACTGCTGCGCCAGCAGCGCCGCCGCCATCCCGACCGGCAGCATGATCTGGCCGCCATCCCGCTGGAAGCCATGCACGCCCACGCGCACCCGCTGCTCATGGCCTGGGGTCGGCAAAGCCGCGACTATGTACGCCTGCTCGATGAATTTGAGAGCAGCTCCCGCCTGACAGAAGCCATTTTCAAGGTGGATTTATACGATGAATCCCCTGCTGACGAGGGGAACCTGCTAGAACAAGTGCAGCGCAGCATCCGCGACCTGCTGCCGCTGGCCGAACACCCGCGCAACACCCGGCCAGGGCACTGCATCCCCGTGGCCGACCAGTCCATCGTGCTGCACAGCGCCCACAGCCTGGTGCGCGAGCTGGAAGTGCTGCACGACCACCTGCTGACCCTGTTCGCCGCGCCGGCGCCGCCGGGCCAGGCCGCACTGCAGCCACGCGACGTCATCGTCATGCTGCCGGACATTGCCGCTGCGGCCCCGGCCATCCGCGCCGTGTTCGGCCAGCACCGCCCGGGCGACCCGCGCCGCATCCCGTTTGCCATTGCCGACCTGGCCGCGCAGGCGCACAGCCCCCTGGTGGCCGCGCTGCACTGGCTGCTGCGCCTGCCGCAGGAGCGCTGCCGCCTGAGCGACCTGGCCAGCCTGCTGGACGTACCCGCCCTGGCCGCCCGCTTCGGCCTGGCGGCGCACGACGCCCCGCAACTGCGCCAGTGGATGGCGCAGGCCGGCATCCGCTGGGGGCTGGATGCCCGGCACCGCAACGCCCTGCACCTGGGCGCCTGCGGCGACACCAACAGCGCCTGGTTCGGCCTGCAGCGCATGCTGCTCGGCTACGCCAGCGGCGCCAGCCCCATCGCCCAGGACGGCCTGCCAGCCAGCGCCGACTGGCACGGCATCGCCCCCCTGGCCGACGTGGCCGGACTGGATGCCGAGCTGGCCGGGGTGCTGGCGGCCCTGCTCTCGCGCCTGCTGGACTGGTGGCAGGCGGCGCTGGAACCTGCCCCGCCCGAAGTCTGGGCGCAGCGCCTGCGCAGCCTGCTGGCCGACTGCTTTGCCGCGCAGGACGCGCTCGACCAGGCCGTGCTGCAAGGGCTGGAGCAAAGCCTGCAGGACTGGCTGCAAGCCTGCGAACATGCCCGCTTTGCGGCAAACCTGCCGCTGCAAGCCGTGCAGACCGCCTGGCTGGAGGCACTGAAAACCCCTGCGCTGGCCGAGCGCTTTCATGCCGGGGGCGTCACCTTCTGCACCTTGCAGCCCATGCGGGCGATTCCGTTCGAGGTGGTCTGCCTGCTCGGCATGAACGATGGCAACTACCCGCGCCGCGCCAGCAGGAACGGCTTCGACCTGATGCAGCAGCCCGGCCAGTACCGCCCCGGCGACCGCGCCCGGCGCGACCACGACCGCCAGCTGATGCTGGACGCCCTGCTTTCGGCGCGGCGCCAGCTCTACCTGAGCTGGGCCGGGCACAGCGTGCGCGACAACAGCCCGCAACCGCCCTCGGTGCTGGTGGCGCAATTGCGCGACTACCTGTCTGCTGGCTGGCGCGGCGAAATGGGCGGTGACGTCGTCGCCCAGCGCAGCCATGCGCACCCGCTGCAACCCTTCAGCCGCCGCTATTTCGAGGCGGACAGCCCCCTCACCACCTACGCCCGCGAATGGCAGGCGGCCCACCAGACCCCGGCAGCCCCGGCGGACGCACCGCCCCCGCCCGTAGCCCGGGAAGGCCAGCCCCTGACCCTGGCCGCACTGGCCCGCTTCATGCGCCACCCGGCCCGCAGCTTTTTGCGCCAGCAGTGGCAGGTGGCCTTCGACCTGGGGGAAGACGCCGCGCCGGACGACGAATGCTTCACCCTGGCCGGGCTGGACGCCTACGCACTGGTCGCGCAACTGCAGGACAGCATCGCCCCGCAAGCGCAAACCGGCCCGTCCGCCGTGGAGTCCTTGCTCACGCGCCAGCTCACCCACCTGCAGCATGCAGGGCAACTGCCCCTGGCGGGCCTGGGCGAACAGGAAAAGGCCGCCCTGCATGCCAGCACCCTGCGCAGCCTGCAAGCCTGGGGGCAACTGCAAAACCACTACGCCCACAGCGCCCCGCACCAGGCGCTGCACTTCGCGCACCAGGGCGTGGTGCTGGACGACTGGCTCGACGGCCTGCGCCGCCGCAGCGCCGAATCCCCTCCCGCCGGGCTGCTGCTGGCGCCCGGCAGGCTGCTGCAGGGGGAGGGCGAAAAAGCCACCGTGCGCCTGCACACCCTGCTGCCCGTCTACCTGCGCAGCATCGCCGCAGCCGCCTGCGGCACGGCCCTGGCGCTGTGGGTCGTCGGGCGCGATGCCTGCTTGCACATCGCCGCCCAGGAGCAAGCCAGCGCCACCGCCGCCCTGCAAGCCTGGCTGGCCGCCTGGCAAGAAGGCCAGAGCCAGCCATTGCCGCTGCCGGTAAAAACCGCCCTGGCGCAGGCCACGGGCGTCACCCCCCCGCCCCGGGAAGCCTACGAAGGCGGCTTTCACCACGATGGCGAAGCCGCCGAGCTGGAATGGGCCCGCTTCTTCCCCGACTTTGCCGCCCTGGCCGACGATGGCCGCTTTGCCGCCTGGGCCGACACCCTGTACGCCCCGCTGGCAGCGTGGGGGGCGCAATCGGTGGACATCGTGGCCTGGGAGCAGCTGGAGGCGGCCCTGCACGCCGCAAGCACGGAGGCGCCCCATGCCTGAACCCCTGCAAAAACTCGAACCCGCCCGCTTTCCCCTGCACGGCAGCCGCCTGATCGAAGCCAGCGCGGGCACCGGCAAGACCTGGACGATTGCCGCGCTGTACGTGCGCCTGGTGCTGGGCCATGGCGGGGCAGGCGCATTCGCCCCGCAGGGCCGGCCCCAGCCGCTGCAGCCTGCCGAGATTCTGGTGATGACCTTCACCCGCGCCGCCACGCGCGAACTGAGCGAGCGCATCCGCGCCCGGCTGGTCGAGGCGGTGGCGTGCTTTCGCGGGCAGACGGCGGGCGACGATTTCCTGCAAACATTGCTGCTGGACTACCCCGACGCCCGCCAGCGCGAACAGGCCGCCTGGCGGCTGGAGCTGGCCGCGCAGGGCATGGACGATGCAGCCATCTTCACCATCGACGCCTGGTGCCAGCGCGTGCTGCGCGAACATGCCCTGGACAGCGGCAGCCTGCTGGACGAAACCCTGGAGGCCGACGAGGCCCAGCGCCGCCACGAAGCGCTGCAGGACTACTGGCGCCAGCAGTGCTACCCGCTGGACGCCGACGGCCTGGCCCTGCTGCAAATGCAGTGGAAAGACTTCCCCGCGTTTGCCCAGGACCTGCAGGCCCTGCCGCTGGAGGACATCGACCCGGCCCTGGGCGCGGGCGACCTCTGCACCCTGCTGCCGCAATGGCAGGCCGAGCAGGGCGCGGCCCTGGCCGCGCTGGCCCAGGGCTGGGCGCAGCAGGCCGAGGCCTACGAAATCTGGCTGGAAGGGCAGTGGGCCAACAACAAGAACGCTTGGGATGGCCGTCGGCTCCAGCGCGGCCATTGTCTGAAATGGCTGCAAGCCTTGAAAGACTGGGCCACCGCCCCCTTCCCTGATCTGGCCGGGGCCATGGCCACCGGGGCCACCCGCCTGACACCCGCCGGGCTGGACGATGCCCGCAAGGGCGACGTGGCGGTCGATTACCCCCCGCAAGCCGCCGCCCTGGAACAGTTGCTGGCCGATTTGGCCGCACTGCCCGCCACCGGCACCCGCCTGCGCCAGCACGCGGCCGCGCGGGTGCAACAGCGCCTGCAATGGCTCAAAAGCCAGGCCGGCAGCTTCGGCTTTGCCGACATGCTGCAGCGCCTGGACGCAGCCCTGACCGGCCCCCAGGGCCCGGTGCTGCGCCAGCGCCTGCTGCAGCAGTACCCGGCGGCGCTGCTCGACGAGTTTCAGGACACCTCGCCGCTGCAATACCGCCTGTTTGCCAGCATTTATCAGCCCGGGCGCAACGCGGCGGACAGCGCCCTGTTGCTGATTGGCGACCCCAAGCAGTCGATCTACGGCTTTCGCGGGGCCGACATCTACAGCTATCTGCAAGCCCGCGCGGCCACTGCCGGGCGGCACTATGTGCTGGACACCAACTACCGCTCCAGCACCGCCCTGGTCGCTGCCGTGAACCGGTGGTTCGCCCAGGCCGAGCAGCGCCCCGGGCCGGGGGCGTTCCGCTTCCGGGAAAGCGCTGCGGCCAATCCCCTGCCGTTCATCGCCGTGGCCGCCCAGGGCCGCAAGGAGCGTTTGCAGGCCCACGGCCAGGACGTGCCCGCCCTGCACCTGAACTGGCACGCCGCGCCCGAGCCGGTCAGCGGCCACGATCTGCAAACCCTGTTCGCCCAGGCCTGCGCCGAGCAATTGGCGCAATGGCTCAACAACCGGACGATGGGCTTTGCCCGGCCCGACGGCGACCCTCAGCGCCTGCGCCCGGGCGATGTGGCCATCCTGGTGCGCAACCGCAAGGAGGCCGCCGCCGTGCGCCGCCAGCTGGCGCAGCGCCGGATTGCCTCGGTCTACCTGTCCGACCGCGAATCGGTCTTTGCCAGCGCCGAGGCGCAAGACCTGCTTTTCTGGCTCCAGGCCGTGGCCGAGCCGCTGAACACCCGGGCGCTGCGGGCCGCGTTTGCCACGCGCCTGCTCGACCTGCCCCTGGCCGCCTTGCAGCAACTGGCGCAGGACGACACCCTGCTGGACGAGCGCACCGAGCAACTGCGCACCCTGCACCACATCTGGCAGCGCCAGGGCGTGCTGGCCATGCTGCGCTCCAGCCTGCACCTGCTGGACTTGCCCGCTCGGTGGCTGGCCCAGGTGGGCGGGGAACGGCGCCTGACCAATGTGCTGCACCTGGGCGAACTGCTCCAGCAGGCCAGCGCCGAGCTGGAAGGCGAGCAGGCGCTGATCCGCTGGCTGATGGCCGAAATCGCCCAGCCCGGCGGCGACGCCGAAGCGCAGACCGTGCGCCTGGAAAGCGATGCCGACCTGGTGCAGGTCATCACCATCCACAAAAGCAAGGGGCTGGAGTACCCGGTGGTCATGCTGCCCTTTGCCAGCGATTTCACGGCCAGGGAAAAGCGCAACACCGCCTGGGTGCGCCGCCGCGACGGCAGCATCGCCCTGGAGGTGAGCGCCGACGATCTGGCCCAGGCCGAGGAAGAGCGCCTGCGCGAAGACCTGCGCCTGTTCTACGTGGCTGCCACCCGTGCCCGCCACCTGCTCTGGCTGGGCCTGGGGCCGTTGAAAAAAGGCAACGGCAAGGACTGCAGGAACGAGCGCAGCGCCAGCGGCTACCTGCTGGCGGACGATGCCGCACACACTCCCGCGCAGTGGCAGCACGCCTTGCAGGCATTCCAGGAATCTTGCCCAAACAGCCAGCTAACGCTTATTCATCAAGCGCCAGCAGCTACGCTTTTCGAGAATCATGCCGCCGCCCCCGTGCTGCGCGAAGCGCCCCTCTACACCGGCCACTTCGACCGCACTTGGGGCATTGCCAGCTTCTCCGCCCTGGTGCGCGACCTGGGGCAGGACGCCGCCGCGCAGGAGCCGCCTGCGCCGGACGAAGCCCTGCTGGCCCTGCACCCTGCCGATGACGAGCAGGCCGCCACCGCTGCCGATACGCCGCTGCCGCCGCCTGCCGCCCGCGCCGCGCCGGAGGCCGCCTGGCACCGCTTTCCCAAGGGGCCACTGGTCGGCAACTTCCTGCACGACCAGTTGCAGTGGTGGGCGGAAAACGGCTTTGCCCCCCTGACCGGCCCGCTGCACCAGGCGCTGCTGCGCCGCTGCGCCCGCGCCGGGTACCACCAGGGGCAGGCCGACGACGTGGCGCAATGGCTCACCGCCCTGGCGCAGTACCCGCTGCCGGGGGCCGAGGCCTGCCTGCCGCACATCGCCACGCCGCTGACCGAGATGGAGTTCTGGCTGCCGCTGGCCCTGCTTGCCAGCGCCGATGTGGACGCCCTGTGCCGCCAGCACCTGCTGCCCGGCCAGGAGCGCCCCGCGCTGGTGCCGCGCCAATTGCACGGCATGGTCATGGGCTTTGCCGACCTGGTGTTTGCCCACGGCGGGCGCTACTGGGTGCTGGACTACAAGACCAACACCCTCGGCCCGGACGGCAGCGCCTACACCGCGCAGGCGCTGGCCGCTGCCATGCTGCAGCATCGCTACGACGTGCAGGCCGCCCTCTACACCCTGGCCCTGCACCGCCTGCTGCGCGAGCGCCTGGGCGCAGCCTACGACCCGGCGCAGCAGCTGGGCGGGGCGCTGTATTTCTTCGTGCGCGGGCTGGACGGCCAGGCCGTGCAGCACCTGCCCATCGCGCCCGCCCTGCTCGACGGACTGGACGCCCTGATCACCGACGCCAAGGCCAGCGCATGAAGCACCACGACCCCCACACCCTCGACCTGTTTGCGCCGCAGGACGCCGCCCTGCCCCTGGCCGCGCAACTGCACGCCTGGCAGCAGGAGGGGCTGCTGCGCCGGCTCGACGTGGCGTGGATGCAGTTCGTCCAGGCCCACGATGCCCACGCGCCGGACTGCGTGCTGCTGGCCAGCGCCCTGCTGGCGCACATGGAAGGGCGCGGCCACAGCTGCCTGCCGCTGCCCGAACTGGTGCAGGCCCCGCACGCCCTGCTGGCCTGGGACAGCAGCACGCACGATGCGCTGACGGCCCAGTGGCGGCAACTGCCCGCCCGGCTGGACGGCTGGCTGCACGCCCTGCAGCGCTGCCCCCTGGTGCGCGTGGCCGGGCGCGACGACGACCAGGGCCAGCCCATGGTGCTGACCGGCGCTGCCGAGGCCGACCCCGATGCCAGCGCCAGCACCGCGCCCAAGCTGTATCTGCGCCGCTACTGGCATTACGAGCAGGCCGTGGCCCGGCACATCCTGCAACGCTGCGCGGTGGCGCAAACGCCCGATGCCCAGGGCATCCGCACCTGGCTGGATCGCCTTTTTCCGGCACAGTCTGCCAGCCCCGGCGATGTCTGCGACTGGCAGAAGCTGGCCTGCGCCCTGGCCCTGCGCGGGCGGCTGACGCTGATTACCGGCGGCCCCGGCACCGGCAAGACCTATACCGCCGCCCGTCTGCTGGCACTGCTGTTTGCCACCGCCGCCCAGCCCGAGCAGTTGCGCGTGGCCCTGGCCGCGCCCACGGGCAAGGCCGCTGCCCGCCTGAAGCAAGCCATCGACCAGGCGCTGCTGGGCCTGCAGGACAGCGTGGGCCAGGCGCTGGACATTGCCGCCCTGGTCGAGCGCACCGGCGCGGCCCGCACGCTGCACAGCCTGCTGGGGCTGCAGCCGGGCCAGGCCGGGCGGCCCAGGCCCCTGGAGGTGGACGTGCTCATCGTCGACGAAGCCTCGATGGTGCATCTGGCCATGATGGCCACGCTGCTGCAGGCGCTGCCCGCCCAGGCCCGCCTGATCGTCCTGGGGGACAAGGACCAGCTTGCCTCCGTCGAGGCCGGGGCCGTGCTGGGCGACCTGTGCCGCGATGCCGAAGGCGGCCACTACCGCCCGGACACCGTGGCCTTCGCCCAGGCCGCCGCCGGGCAGGCCATCCCCGCCACCCTGCACGACGGCGCGGGCAGCCGCCTGGCGCAATGCACCGTCATGCTGCGCCACAGCCGCCGCTTCGGCGGGCCGATCGGGCAACTGGCCCAGGCCGTCAATCGCGGCGATGCGGCAGCGGCCCAGCAGGTGCTGCAAAACTGCACCGACGGCAGCCTGGCCTACCACGGCGGCTGCCGCATCGAAACCGTCTGGCGCGTGGCCCTGGCCGCGCACCAGCCCAGCTACCGCGACTACCTGCACGCCTTGCAGCAGGGGCCGGGGCCAGACAACGACCACGCCGCCTGGGTGAAAAAAGTTTTGCAGGCGTTCGAGCGCTTTCGCCTGCTGTGCGCCGTGCGCGAGGGTGAATGGGGCGTGGCCGGCCTGAATACCGCCATCGAGCGCGAACTCATCGCCCGCAAGGTGCTGAAAAAGGACGGCCCCTGGTACGCAGGCCGCCCCGTCATGGTCACGCGCAACGACGCGGCGCTGGGCGTGTTCAACGGCGACATCGGCATCGCCCTACCCAGCCCCGAGGGCGCCTTGCGCGTCTATTTTCTCGACGGCGAACAACTGCGCAGCGTCGGCGTGGCGCGGCTGGCGCAGGTGGAAACGGCTTTTGCCATGACGGTGCACAAAAGCCAGGGCTCCGAATTTGCCCATGCCGCCCTGGTGCTGCCCGCCCGCAGCGGCGGCGTCCTCGGACGCGAACTGGTCTACACCGGCATCACCCGCGCCAAAACCCAGTGCACGGTGCTGACCCAGCACCCGGCGGTGCTGGCCCAGGCGCTGGCCCGGCCCACGCAGCGGCACAGCGGCCTGCTGGAGTTTCTTGAAAAAGAGAGCTTGTAGCGCTGGCATTCATTGAATTTCATGGATAAATCAATTTAAAATTCAATGAATGCCAGCGGTTACAGCTCCTTTTTTAACCATTCGGCAGAGAAGAGCCCGCCGCAGGCCCCAGTTGCTCCATCAGGTCGCGGGTGGAGGCGTCCACCCCGGCCCAATCGTCCTGCTCCTCGCGTCGGCGCAGTTGCTGGGCCAGTTGCTTGCCCAGCTCCACGCCCCACTGGTCAAAGCTGTTGATGCCCCAGATCGCCCCGGCGCTGAAGACGCGATGCTCGTACAAGGCGATCAGGGCGCCGACCGAGGCCGGGTTGAACTGCTGCAACAGCAAAAAGCTGCTGGGCCGGTTGCCCGGGCAGTCCTGGTGGGCGCTGGCGCCGTGGCGGCCCAGCATCAGCGCCTGGGCCTGGGCGATGGCGTTGATGACCAGGCTGTGCTGGTGCGCCCCCAGGTATTTGCCGCCGCTGCGGGCCACGATGAACTCCACCGGCACCACATCCTGCCCCTGGTGCAGGAGCTGGAAAAAGGCGTGCTGGCCATTGGTGCCCGGCTCGCCCCAGACGATGGGCGCAGTCGGCACGCGCAGGCACTGGCCGTCGTGGGTGACGCGCTTGCCGTTGCTCTCCATTTCCAGCTGCTGCAAATACGCCGCCAGACGGCGCAGGCCGTGGCTGTAGGGGGCAATGCAGCGGTTGCCCAGATGGCAGAAGTTGCGGTACCAGATGTCCAGCAAGGCCAGGCGCAGCGGCAGGTTCTGCGCCATCGGGGCGTTGAAGAAGTGCGCGTCCATGGCGTGCGCCCCGGCCAGCAGGTCGCGGAACTGCTCCTGGCCGATGGCAATGGCAATCGGCAGGCCAATGGCCGACCACAGCGAAAAGCGCCCGCCCACCCAGTCGGCAAAGGCCAGGCAGCGGGTGATGCCGAACTGCTCGGCAGCGGCCACATTGCTGGTCAGCGCGACGAAGTGCCGGGCAATCGACACCGCCGCCCCCGGCTCGGCACAGCCGCCCTGGCGCAGAAACCAGGCGCGGGCCGAATGCGCGTTGAGCATGGTTTCCGCCGTGGCAAACGATTTGGAGGCGATCAGGAACAGCGTCGATTCGGGCCGCACCTGGCGCAGGACATGGCCCAGCTCGTGCCCATCGACGTTCGAGACGAAGTGAAAACGCTTGCCCGCATCCACCCAGTCCTCCAACCCCTGCACCACCACTTCCGGCCCCAGGTGCGAGCCGCCGATGCCGATGTTCACGATGTCGGTAATCCGGCGGTCACTGCGCACCTGCTCGGCCAGCGCCAGCATGGCGTTCAGGGTGTCGTGCGCTGCAGCCAGGGTGTCCCATTGCGCCTCGGGCCAGGCGGCGACCACCGGGTGCCGGCGCAGCGCCCCGCCATCGGGCGGCATCCGCAGCAGCCAGTGCATGGCGGCGCGGCCCTCGGTGGTATTGACCGGTGCCCCGGCCAGCATGGCGTCGCGCCGGGTTTGCCAGCCGCATTCCCGGGCCAGCGCCTGCAGCAGGGTTTCCGTCCGCGCAGTCCAGAGGTTCTTGGACAGATCGGCGTACACATGCGGCGCCTGCTGGGCCAGCTGCGCCAGCCGCTGCGGGTCATCGGCAAAGGCCTGGGCCAGATCGAACTGCGCCATCTCGTCCGCGTGGTGCGCCTGCAGCGCCGCCCACGCCGGGGTGGCGTGGCACATCATGCCTGCGCCCCGGCTTCGCGCAGCAGGGTTTCGAGCTTGCGGGTATCCACGGCAAAGGCGCGGATGCCCTCGGCCAGCTTTTCCGTGGCCATGGCGTCCTCGTTCAGGGCAAAGCGAAAGCTCGCTTCGTCGTACTGGATCGGCGCAATGTCCAGTTGCTGCGCCGCCTGGGCATCGAGGGCCGGGACGACCGGGGCCGTGCCGGCCTCCAGCTGCGCGAGCAGCTCCGGCGCAATGGTGAGCAGATCGCACCCGGCCAGCGCCACAATCTGCCCGGTATTGCGGAAGCTGGCCCCCATCACCTCGGTGGCGATGCCAAAGCGCTTGAAGTATTCGTAAATCTCGCGCACCGAACGCACGCCGGGGTCGTTGGCCCCGGCCATGGCCGCTTCGTCCCAACGGCTGCCGGCCTGCTTTTTGAACCAGTCGTAAATGCGCCCGACAAAGGGCGAAATCAGCTGCACCCTGGCCTGGGCGCAGGCGATGGCCTGCACCTTGGAGAACAGCAGCGTCAGATTGGTGTGAATGCCCTGCTGCTCCAGGATGCGGGCGGCCTCGATGCCCTCCCAGGTGGCGGCGATCTTGATCAGCACCCGGTCGATGGGCACCCCGGCGCCCTGGTACAGCTCGACCAGGCGCTGGGCGCGGGTCACGGTGGCGCTGGTGTCGAACGACAGCCGGGCATCCACTTCGGTGGACACGCGGCCCGGCACCACGGCCAGGATCTCGCAGCCAAAGCGCACCAGCAGGCGATCGATCAGCTCGTCCAGGGGCGCAGCGCCGAAACGCTGCACCACCTCCTGCAGCAGCGGGGCGTATTGCGGCTGCTGCACGGCCTTGAGAATCAGCGAGGGGTTGGTCGTGGCGTCCTGGGGCCGGAACTGCGCCAGTTGTTGAAAATTGCCGGTATCGGCCACCACGGTGGTGACCTGTTTCAAAGCGTCAAGTTGGTTCATGGCGGGGGTGGGAGAGTCGAATCGGATGGCCCAAAGTGTAGGGCAAGCCCCACCCCTCTTTTTTACGGGGTGAGCGCCGCGAACAGGGCGCCGCCCACGATCAGGCCGCCGCCCAGCAGCATCTGCGCCGTCAGCTGCGTGGCTCCGAGCAGCCAGGCCGAGCCGCTGGCGAACAGGACTTCCGACAGCATGATCACCGAAGTCGTCGCCGTCGGCAGGCGGGCCGCCCCGAACTGCAGCGCCCAATTGCCACCGGCCACCAGGGCGGCCATGCCCAGCACGGCCACGACCCACACCGCATTCACCGGCGGCAGCCCCGGCAGCCACCCCACGGCGCTGCCCAGCAGCGCGGACAGCAGCCCCATGCCCATGCAGCCGGCGAACATTGCCAACATGCGGGCCGATGCCGGAGCCGCACCGGGATGGCGCAGCGTGACATTGGTGACGGCAAAGCAGACGCCGGCAAACAGCCCCAGTCCATCGGCCACCGAAAAATGGCTGCCCAGGCGCTGCCAGCCGCCCTGCGCCCCGGTCGGCAGGATGACCAGGGCCATGCCCGCAAACGCCAGCACCAGGCGCAGCACGGCAGCGCGGGAGGGGCGCTCGCCCAGGAAGCGCCAGGCCAGCATCACGGCCCAGGCGGGCATCAGGTAGAACAGCAGAATCACCCGCACCACGTCGCCAAAGGACATGGCGGTGTTGAACGCCACATTGGTCAGCCCCGCTGCCAGCGCCAGCAGCCACAGCGTTCGGTCATGGCGCAGATGCCGCCAGGCGCCCGGGGCCAGGACGCCCATGGCGGCCAGCAAAGCAGCGTACATCAGCGCCGTCGCCCAGGGTGCGGCCAGCCCGGCCGCCAGCATGGTCTGGAACGGCCACCAGGACAGCCCCCACACCATGGCATTCAGCACCAAGGCGACATGAGGGGCAAAGCGAAGGGACATGGTGGTTGCAAACTACAAAAATGGGCGGGATCAGGCGCCATCGGGGACAGGGGGAAAGGTGGTTGGCGGCTATTCGTGCTTGTCGCTGCGGGCAATGGTCAGGAGCTTGCGCATCTCGCCCCCGAAATTACGGCAGTTGAAGACGTACCAGCGCCCGATCAGCCACATGCAGACCGCCACCAGCAGGCCGAAGGCGGTGATCGCGCCATACGCCGTCAGCCCCAGCAGCGATGCCAGGCTGTAGAAGGCGCCCAGGCTCAGGATGGCGATCTGCTCGTTGAAGTTCTGCACCGCAATCGAGCGCCCGGCACCCATCAGGCAATGCCCACGGTGCTGCAGCAGCGCATTCATCGGCACCACCAGGTAACCGCCCAAGGCGCCGAGCACGACCAGAAACGGTACGGCCACCCAGAGCTGGTGGATGAAGTTCATGGCAATCACCAGCAGCCCCATGGTGATGCCCACGGGAATCGCCCGCGTGGCGTACTGCAGCCGCATCCGTACGGCGGCCAGCATGGCCCCGGCTGCCGTGCCCACCGCCACCACACCGACCAGGGCGGATGCCCGGGTCGTGTCGTAGCCCAGCGCCACCGCCGCCCAGGCCAGGACGATGTAGCGCAGATTGCCCGACACCCCCCAAAACAAGGTGGTTGCCGACAGTGAAATCTGCCCCAGCTTGTCGTTCCACAGGCTGCGGTTGCAGCGCCAGAAGTCCTGTAGCAGCCCGACCTGGCCCGTATTGCCGTGATGCGGTGTGTGCCGGAACGGCACCAGCGGGGCGTTGGTTCGCGGAATTCCCAGGTTGAACAAGGCTGCAGCGGCATACACCAGCACCAGCACGGCAATCGCCGCCTTGGCCGCGCTGCCCGCGCCGGGGATGCCCAGGCCCAGCAGATGAGGGGCTATGACCGGACCGACCAGTTGGCCGCCCAGCAGCACGCCCAGGATGATGGAGGTGATGGTCAGCCCCTCGATCCAGCCATTGGCCCGCACCAGTTGGGAGGAAGGCAGCAGCTCGGTCAGGATGCCGTACTTGGCCGGGGAGTAGGCCGCAGCGCCCAGGCCGACCAGCGAGTACGCCAGCAGCGGATGAGTGCCCCACAGCATCAGCAGGCACCCCAGCACCTTGATGGCATTGCTGATGAGCATTACCCGTCCCTTGGGCAAGGCATCGGCAAACGCGCCGACAAAGGGGGCCAGCACCACGTAGAACAGGGCGAACATCGGCACCAGGGCGGCTTGCTGCCATTCGCCAGCGCCGCTGCCGCGCAGAAGCGCAACGGCGACGACGAACAGGGCGTTATCGGCCAGCGAGCTGAAAAACTGCGCCGCCATGATGGTGTAGAAACCGCGCTTCATGCAATAAGAAACCCGCCGGGCCCGCGTGAGGGCAGGCTCGGCACCCCTGTAAGAAAAAAGACGGGTGGTTATATCACGCAGCCCAGTGTCAGAATCCGCCGTTTACCCCCGCCCTTTGCCATGACCGACTCTGCCGCTTCTCCCCACGCTGGGCCATCCGCCGCCGCCGCACCGCTGCCGATGCTGTCTGCTGCGCTGCCCCATGCACGGCTGTGGGGCGATCTGCCTGCGCAGGCCGGGGCGGTGGAAAGAAATTTTTCAATCCTGCATGCCGCAGAAGGTTTTGCCGTACAGGACGTTGCCACTGCCAGTCAATTGCGCCGCCTGGGCTGGCGCGGCCCGATCGCGCTGCTGCCGGGCGTGGCCGACGCCCGGGCGCTGGAACTGTGTTCGCGCCTGGGGCTGTGGCACACCGTGGCCTGCGACGCGCACATCGACTGGCTGGCCGCGCACAAAAGCCAGCAACCCTTGCAGGTACTGCTGGGGGCAGGGGCGCAAGGCTTCGCGCCGCAGCGGCTGCGCAGCGCCCATGCGCGATTGAGTGCTTTGCCCCAGGTGGACGGCGTCACCCTCTGGGCGCAAGCCCCGGATACGGCCACCGCGGCAGCCCTGGCAGTGCAGCTGCACGCCATCAGTGCCGACTGGGCCGGACAGCGCAGCCTGGTCGTGACACTGGCGTTGGAAATGGCCGCCACGCGGCTGCCACAGTTGCAGGCGCTGGCCGCCCAGGCCGAGCGCCAGTCCTGGGACCTGGAAGTGGTCTGCATTCCTTGATGCATTTCAAGGCTTTGAAAACATAGATAAAAAAGTCAGATTGAAGCGGTTTTTGCCGTCCATGAAATTTTTGCAATGCGGCGATAAACCAGGCTAACGCTAATGCAGCCGCATACATTAGCGGCCACCATTGAACGGTACACAACATTCCAATAACAAGGAGCTTCACCCATGATCTGGCAACAGACCTACGACCCCTTATCCAATATGTGGATTTCCACATTGCTGGCCGCCGTCCCCGTGGTGGTGATGCTGGCTGCCCTGGGCTTTTTCCATATCAAGGCGCACATTGCCGCCGGTATGGGCCTGATTTCCGCCTTGCTGGTGGCAGTTTTCGTCTACGGGATGCCTGCCGACATGGCTGGGCGGGCCGCATTGTTCGGAGGCTTCACGGGCCTGCTGCCCATCGGCTGGATCGTGCTGAACATCATCTTCCTGCACCAGCTCACCGAGCAGAACGGCAGCTTCAAGGTGCTGCAGGACTCGCTCTCCGGCATCACCGAAGACCGGCGCATCCAGCTGCTGCTGATCGCCTTCTGCTTCGGCGCCTTCTTTGAAGGCGCTGCCGGCTTCGGCACCCCGGTGGCGGTGACCGCGGCCATCCTGATCGGCCTGGGCTTCTCGCCGCTGGCCGCCTCCGGCCTCTCGCTGATTGCCAACACTGCCCCCGTGGCCTTCGGCGCCCTGGGCACACCGGTGATCACGCTGGCCAAGGTACACGGCTACGACCTGATGGAAGTGACGGCCATGATCGGCCGCCAGCTGCCCCTCTTCTCGCTGATGGTTCCGTTCTGGCTGATCTGGGCTTTCGCCGGACGCAAGGCCATGTGGGAGATCTGGCCCGCCATCCTGGTGACCGGGGTGTCCTTCGCCATTCCGCAGTACCTGGTGTCCAACTTCATCGGGCCGGAGCTGGTGGACATCATCGCCGCCATCGTCTCCATGGTCTGCCTGGTCGCCTTCCTGCGCGTATGGCAACCCAAGAAGATCTGGACCTCGCCCTCGCTGCGCGGCCACGATCCCAGCGCCAGCGAAGCCAAGCCGCCCCAACCCGTGGTGCGCCACAGCAAGCAGGCGCTGATCGCCGCCTGGACGCCCTGGGTCATCCTGTCCGTCTTCGTTTTCATCTGGGGCCTGCCCTCGGTCAAAACCTGGCTCAACGGCATCTTTGCGCCCGCCTTCCCCATGGAAGGCCTGCACAACATGATCGAAAAAATGCCGCCCGTGGTCGCCCAGCCGACCAAGGAAGGCGCGGTCTATGTGCTCAACCTGCTGTCTGCCACCGGCTCGGGCATCTTGCTGGCCGCAATCGTCAGCGCCCTGGTGATGAAGTACAGCCCGGTGGCCATCGTGCGCACCTTCTTCAAGACGATATGGCTGGTGAAATACTCGCTGCTGACCATCGTGCTGATGCTGGCCCTGGGCACGCTCACGCGCTATTCGGGCACCGACACCACGCTGGGCCTGGCCTTTGCCAACACCGGCGTGCTCTACCCCTTCTTCGGCACGCTGATGGGCTGGCTGGGCGTGGCGCTGACGGGCTCGGACACGGCCTCGAACGTGCTCTTTGGCGGCATGCAGAAAGTCGCGGCCGAGCAACTGGGCCTGTCGGGCAACCTCATGGGCGCAGCCAACAGCTCGGGCGGCGTGATGGGCAAGATGATCGACGCCCAGTCCATCGTCGTGGCCTCCACCGCCACCCGCTGGTTCAACCATGAAGGCGACATCCTGCGCTACGTGTTCTTCCACTCCATCGCGCTGGCCTGCCTGGTGGGCCTGTACGTGACCATGCAGGCCTACGTCTGGCCGTTCACGCTGACGGTCGTCCACTAACGGCACCAGCTCGCCGCGCCGCAGACCTTGCCCACAGGTTTGCCGCGCGGCGATTTCTTTTCCAGAGCGAGCGTTCCCATGATCATTTCCTCTACCACCGACTACCGCGCTGCCGCGCAAAAGCGCCTGCCGCCGTTTCTGTTTCACTACATCGACGGCGGTGCCTATGCCGAGAAAACGCTGGCCCGCAACGTCAGCGACCTGGCCGAGGTCGCCCTGCGCCAGCGCGTGCTCAAGGACATGAGCCAGTTGGACACCAGCATCGAGCTGTTTGGCGAGAAGCTCTCCCTGCCCGTGGCCCTGGCCCCCGTGGGGCTGACCGGCATGTTCGCCCGCCGCGGCGAGGTGCAGGCCGCCGTCGCAGCGGACAAGAAGGGCATCCCCTTCACCATGTCCAGCGTCTCGGTCTGCCCCATCGAGGAAGTCGCGCCCAAGCTCAAGCGCCCGATGTGGTTCCAGCTCTACGTGCTCAAGGACCGGGGCTTCATGAAAAACGCGCTGGAACGCGCCCAGGCCGCCGGTGTCTCGACCCTGGTGTTCACGGTCGACATGCCCGTGCCCGGCGCCCGCTACCGCGATGCGCATTCGGGCATGAGCGGCCCCAACGCCGCCCTGCGCCGCTACCTGCAAGCCGTCACCCACCCGCACTGGGCGCTGAATGTCGGCCTGCTGGGCCGCCCGCACACGCTGGGCAACATCTCCACCTACAAGGGCCAGAACGTCAGCCTGGAAGACTACATGGGCTACCTGGGCGCGAACTTCGACCCCTCGATCTCGTGGAAAGACCTGGAGTGGATACGTGACTTCTGGAAAGGCCCGATGGTCATCAAAGGCATCCTCGACCCCGAGGACGCCAAGGACGCCGTGCGCTTCGGCGCGGACGGCATCATCGTCTCCAACCACGGCGGGCGCCAGCTCGACGGCGTGCTCTCCTCGGCCCGCGCCCTGCCGCCCATCGCCGATGCGGTCAAGGGGCAGATCAAGATCCTGGCCGACTCGGGCGTGCGCAACGGCCTGGACATCGTGCGCATGCTCGCCCTGGGCGCGGACTGCACCATGATCGGCCGCGCCTTCGTCTACGCCATGGCTACCGACGGTGAAGCCGGTGTGACCAACCTGCTTGACCTGCTGGAAAAGGAAATGCGCGTGGCCATGACGCTGACCAGCGTGAAAAACGTCAGCGAAATCACCAGCGACCTGCTGGTGCATGATCAGGGGTGACAGCCATCCCTTGCGGCGCAAGTGCCACAGGTGCGATGATTCAAAATAAATAGCTTCTTCCGCTTCCATGGAAACGATTTCAGATAGTTTTCATTCTGAAATCGTTTGTTTTCCTGCGGAACAAGCTTCATTTTTTCAAGCAACGTGGCCAAAGAAAAAACCCTCTTCACCTGCAACGCCTGCGGCGGCACCACCCCGCGCTGGCTGGGCAAATGCCCCCATTGCGGCGCCTGGAACAGCCTGGTGGAAACCGTCGCCGAAAGCGCCAGCGGCGGCAAGAACCGCCTGGGCGCACCGCAGGGCTACGCCGGGCTGGCCAACGCCCAGCCCGTCACCCCGCTCTCGGCCATCGAGGCGCAGGACGTTGCCCGCACCCCCAGCGGCTTGAGCGAACTCGATCGCGTGCTGGGCGGCGGCGTGGTCGAAGGCGGCGTGGTGCTGATCGGCGGCGACCCCGGCATCGGCAAATCCACCCTGCTGCTGCAAGCGCTGGATGCGCTGCAACGCAACGGCCTGCCCACGCTGTACGTCACCGGCGAAGAAAGCGGCGCCCAGGTCGCCCTGCGCTCGCGCCGCCTGGGCATCGACGGCAGCCAGGTCAATCTGCTGGCGGAAATCCAGCTCGAAAAAATCCTCGCCACCATCGAAGCGGCCCAGCCCGCCGTGGTGGTCATCGA
>Ga0206117_100528_pt1 | contig 36670 bp, 32 predicted proteins | sample 3A5Ametagenome_FD_177997 | JGI IMG/M metagenome (GOLD analysis project Ga0206117, IMG submission 177997) | Enriched microbial communities from leaf-cutter ant dump, University of Wisconsin, Madison, United States - 3A5A | ecosystem: Environmental > Terrestrial > Nest > Insects nest > Nest dump... | reverse complement strand
ACCGGGCTGTGCGGGGAGGTCACGCGGCGCTGCGGCCCCTCGACATTCAGGGCCGGGGTGGCGGCCTTCATGGCATTGACGGCGCCGATGAAGCCGGTCAGGTCGAGCTTCGGCTGTTCCCAGTCGGTGGGGCTGGCGCGCACCACGTCCAACTTGCGGGTAAAGCCATATTCGAAGCCGACCGGCATCATCACGCCGGTGGAGAAGCTGGCGGCGAACAGATAGTGCATCTTCAGCTGGGCGGCGAGCCGCACGGCGTCCTGGCTGCCGACCTCCGCCGCCAGCCGGTCGGTATCGTGGCTTTCCGGGAAGGCGATGGACGGCGCAATCCAGCGGAACTCCTCATACTGGTCCAGCAGCCAGTCGGCCTTGAAATCCCACCATTTGGCGCTGTTGAACAGGAAGTCGAAGCCGGCACCGCACAGCTCGCGCACCTGCTCCACCGTGCAGCCCAGCGTCTCGGCGAAGAACTTCACCTCCGGGTTCACGGCGTGGGCGGCGTCGATCAGGCTCTTCCACACTTCCGCCGGCACCTGATAGGCGGCGTCGCAGCGGAACCCCCGCACTCCCAGCCCGATGTAGTGGCGCAGATAGTCGGACCAATAGCCGACCAGCCCGGCGCGCGAGTCCGCCCGGTCATAGTCGAGCGAGGCAAGGTCGCCCCACACCGTGACATGGGTGGTGTTGTTCGGATCGACTGCGCCTGGGCGGTGCAGGTCGCCGTCGGCACCGCGTTTGTACCAGTCGGGATGGCGCTCGACCAGCAGCGCGTCGCGCGAGGTGTGGTTGATGACGAAGTCCATCATCACCGACTGGCCGTGCGCCGCGGCGTCGGCCGTGAAACGGCGCAGAAGCTCGTCGTCGCTCTCGTGCGAGCCACCGCGCAGCGCATCATGCAGCCGGTAAGGGTCCTTGATGGCATACAGGCTGCCGGAGAATCCGGGCTGGTGGATCGGGTTCAGGAATATCCAGTCGAAACCCATCCCCTGAATCCGCGGCAGGTGCCCGGCCCAATCGCGCATGGGACCGACCAGGGTCGGAAACAGGTTGTAGATGCGCGGTCCGACGATGCTCATGGAACCCCCTTCCTTGGCCCTGCTTCTCCGTTGACAGCCTGCCGCTCCCCGTTGTGGGATCGACCAGACGGCATCGGTGCTTTTCCCCTCACGGGTGTACAGGCGCCGACGCACATGCCGACACCATGTCCCCGCCGGAAAACCCGCAGGGGCGGTGAAGGTTCCGCCCGCCCTGTTGGCAAGCCGCAACCGACCCCACCAGCACAGGATGCAACGCATGGCCGAGAAGCCCGGCAAGGTCTCGAAAATACGTCTCGGGAAACTGGACCAGGAGCAGGCGCGGATCGAGACGGCGGAGGAATACGACCGCCGACTCGGCAAGCTGCAGAAGGAGCTGCTGCACATCCAGCAGACATACTGGCACGAAAAACGCCGCGCCATCGTGGTGTTCGAGGGCTGGGATGCGGCCGGCAAGGGCGGGGCCATTCGTCGCATGACCGAGCCGCTCGACCCTCGCGGCTTCCATGTCTGGCCGATCTCTGCCCCCACCGCGGAGGAGCAGGGAAAGCATTACCTGTACCGCTTCTGGACCAAGTTGCCGGCACCCGGCACCTTCGCCATCTTCGACCGGTCCTGGTACGGCCGCGTCATGGTGGAGCGGGTGGAGAAATTCGCCACCAAGGACCAGTGGAAGCGCGCCTATGACGAAATCAACGAATTCGAACGGCTGTTGACCGACGACGGCGTGCGCATCGTCAAGCTGTTCCTGCACATCACCCCGGAAGAGCAGCTCGGCCGCTTCCGCGAGCGTATGAAGAACCCCTACAAGCGCTGGAAGCTGACCGAGGAGGATCTGCGCAACCGGGCCAAATGGGACGATTACGTCAAGGCGGCGGAGACGATGTTCGAACGCACCTCCACCGCCAACGCGCCCTGGCATGCGGTGGAGGCGAACTCCAAATGGCATGCCCGCATCAAGGTGCTGGAGCTCGTCACCGCCGCCTTGAAGGAGGGCGTGAACATCGCCCCGCCCCCCATCAACGGCAACGTCGCGAAGATCGCCGCCGAGGTACTGGGGATAGAGGCGGAGTAAGATCCAGCTCCACATGCCCTCTCCCCCCCGGGGAGAGGGTTAGGGTGAGGGGGACGCGCGGCGGGATTTCCCTGGAATTCAACCCTGTGCATCCCCCTCACCCCGACCCTCTCCCCGGGGGGGAGAGGGGGGGAATTACCCACGGCCGCCGCACCGCATCCTCGTGGTCGAAAGCGTCGATGGCGTCCTGGTGACGCAGGGTCAGCGCCACGTCGTCCAGCCCTTCGACCAGACACTCCTTCTTGAAGGGATCGATGGCGAAGGACAACGCCCGGCCATCCGGGCCGGTCAAGCTCTGGGCCGGCAGGTCCACGGCGACGGGGGCGCCCGGTGTCGCCTGCAACTGGCGGCGCAGCAATGCCACCGTCTCCTCCGGCAGCGTAACGGTCAGCAGGCCGTTCTTCGCGGCATTGGCGGCGAAGATGTCGCCGAAACTGGGAGCGACGACGCAGCGAAATCCACCGTCCACCAGCGCATAGACCGCCCCCTCGCGCGAGGATCCGCAGCCGAAATTGCGGTCGCTCACCAGAATGCGGGCGCCGGCATAGGCCGGGTCGTCCAGCGGGAAACCCGGCTTGCGCTCGTCATGGAACAGGAAATTGCCATAGCCGGCGCTTCGAGGCTTCTTCAGGAAGCGCGCGGGCAGCAGCTGGTCGGTGTCGATGTTGGCGATGTCGAGCGGCACCGCCGGCGCGGTCAGCGTAACGAAGGGTTCCATCCTCAGGAAACTCCCAGCTTGCGGACATCGGTGAGCCGCCCGGTCGCAGCAGCGGCGGCGGCCATCGCCGGGCTCATCAGATGGGTGCGGGCGTTCGGCCCCTGGCGGCCGGGGAAGTTGCGGTTGGTGGTGGAGGCGCAGCGCTCCCCCGCCGGAACGAGGTCGCCGTTGATGCCGACGCACATCGAGCAGCCGGGTTCGCCCCATTCCAGCCCGGCGTCGATGAAGACCCGATCCAGCCCCTCCGCCTCCGCCAGCACGCGCACCGGGACGGACCCAGGTACCACCAGCCCCGGCACCGCCGCGCGGCGGCCGCGCAGCACCACGGCGGCGGCGCGGAGATCTTCAAGCCGGGCATTGGTGCAGGAGCCGATGAAGACCCGGTCGATGGCCACCTCCTCAAGCGCCATGCCGGGGGCGAGGCCCATGTAGTCCAGCATCTTGCGCATCTGGCCGGCACGCACCGGATCGGCCTCGGCGGCGGGATCGGGAACGGCCGCCGTCACCGGAACCGCGGTTTCCGGGCTGGTGCCCCAGGTCACCGCCGGGGCGATGTCGGCGGCATCCAGCGTCACCTCTCGGTCGAAAACGGCGTCCGGATCGCTGGGCAGGGTGCGCCAATGCTCCACCGCGCGGTCGAACAGATCCCCCTTGGGGGCGAAGTGCCGGCCCTCGATCCAGGAGAAGGTGGTGTCGTCCGGCGCGATCATGCCGGCCCGCGCCCCGGCCTCGATCGACATGTTGCAGACGGTCAGGCGGCCTTCCATCGACAGGGCACGGATGGCGCTGCCAGCATACTCGATGACATGGCCGGCCGCCCCGTCGGCACCGATGGCGGCGATAACAGCCAGGATCAGGTCCTTGGCCGTCACATGCAGACCCAGCGTCCCGTTGACGGTGATGCGCATGGTCCTGGGCCGGCGCTGCCACAGGGTCTGGGTTGCCAGCACATGCGACACCTCGGTGGCGCCGATGCCGAAGGCCAGCGCGCCGAAAGCCCCGTGGGAGGAGGTGTGGCTGTCGCCGCAGACCACGGTCAGACCGGGCAGCGTCAGCCCCTGTTCCGGCGCCAGCACATGGACGATGCCCTGCGCCGGATCGTGCAGGCCGAAATGGCGCAGGCCGTGGCGGCCGGCATTCGCCTCCAGCATCGTCACCATGTTGGCGATCTCGGGATCGGCAATCGGCTTCGACCGGCTGTGCGAGGGGACATAATGGTCGGCGACGGCGAAGGTCAGCTCCGGCCGGCGCACCTTGCGGCCGGCATGGTCGATCATGCCGAAGGCGTGGAAGGACCCCTCGTGCAGGAAATGGCGGTCGATGGCGAGCAAGGACTGACCGTCCGGCCGGGTCGCCACGATATGGCCGTCCCAAACCTTCTCGAACAGGCTGCGTGGCTGCGAAGTCATCGGTTGGTTTCCTCCCTTGCGGCGCCTGCGGCGGCCATCCCGGCGATTCGCCCCAGCGCAACCGCGGTCAGCAGGCCGTTGCCGGACAGGTAGCCTGACGCCTTGGATCCCGACACGCCGCAGGCGGCACCGCCGGCGGCATAAAGGTTGGGCAGCGGCCTCCCCTGCCCGTTCAGGACGCGGGCGTTGTCATCGACGACCAGCCCGCCCTGTGTGTGGAACAACGCACCGGTGACGCGGACCGCTCGATAAGGCGGGACCAAAGGCGGCGAGCCGGTGAAGTCTCGCCCGAATCCGTCGGTTCCGCCTTCCGTCTTAAGCCGGTAGATGTCTGCCAGCGTGGAGACAAGGACATCCGGGTCGATTTTCATCAGACGGGCCAGTTCGGTAGGAGTATCGGCGGCCAGCACCGCACCCATCGCCTCGGCCTGCCGGAAATCCTCGAACTGGCGGGCGACGGCGGCGATGCGCTCGTCGAAGACGGTCCAGGCGATGCCGTCCGGCTGGCGCAGCACCACCGCCGCCTGTTCCGAATAGCCCTGCGCCTCGTTGGAGAAGCGCCGGCCCTCCGCATTAACCTGCACGCCACCTTCAGTGATCGTCGCCCAAGTGACGAGGATGCCGGCGGGATGCGCGACGGAGCCGTGCCCTTGATGCCCCGACAGATGCCGGGTGGCGGCGCCCAGCGCCTCACCCCACAGCAGAGCGTCCCCTTGGTTGCCGGGATGGCCGAAATAGAGCGCGTCGGCTAGGTCCGGCACATGCTGACCGACCAATGACCTGTTGCCGCCATAGCCGTTGCAGGCCAGGATCAGTGCACCGCAGCCGACCCGCTCGACGCTGCCGTTGGGCCGCGTGATCTCGACACCGCAAATCTGTGCGCCATCGGCATAGAGCGCCGTCACATGCGCCTGGCACACCACGTCGATGCCGGCAGTTTCCACGGCACCGCGCAACCGGTCGATCAGTTCCGCACCCGACCGGCTGGGCAGTCCATGCATGCGACGGGCGCTGTGTCCGGGATAGCTGAAATTGTCCACCACCGAGAACGGCAAGCCGTAGCGGTCGGCCAGCCACTCCAATGCCGGCCCGACCGCCTGGGCGACACGGGTGACCTCGGCCGGGTCCGGCTCGCCTTTCGCCTTTGCGACGATATCGGCGGCGAAGCGCTCCGGGCTGTCGTCGATGCCGGCGTCGCGCTGCCAGCGGGTGCCCGGCGCCGGGATCAGCCCGGCCGACAGGGCGGTTGACCCTTGCGGCAGCGCATCGCGCTCCAGCACCAGCACGCCGGCACCCCGCTCATGGGCGGCCAGCGCTGCGACCATTCCCGCCGCTCCGCCGCCGACCACGACAACCGGGACGGTGAACTCGAACTCGACGCCGTCGGCAGGCAGGATCCGGCTCATGAGTTCGCCACCTCCTCCAACATGGTCGCGACCGTCGCTACCCGGCAGACCGGTCGCAGGCCGGCGACGGAGACCTCATGCAGCTCGGGGCTGAAGGCGGCGCAGCCATCCTCAAGCAGGACGGTGTCGAAGTCGCGGACATGGGCGTCGCGCACGGTCGAGGCGACGCCGCCATTGGTGACGATGCCGCAGACCAGCAGCCGCTCCACCCCGCATTTCGCCAGCACCCATTCCAGCCGCGACATGTAGAAGGCGGAATAGGCGATTTTCTCGACCTCCACGTCGACGGGCTGAAGCGGGTCCACCGTCCGGTGTCCCCAGCTGCCGGGCTGAAAATCGCCCTTGGCCAGGAAGGGACGCAGGGTCTTCAAATGCGGAGAGATCATCGGGTCGCCGCCGCGGCCCGGCACCAGTGTGAAGTTGGTAGAGATTACCCAACCGCCGCGCGAGCGCAGCAGATCGGCCAGCGGCTTCACCCTCTCCGGCAGCGCCACGATCTCCGGTGCCGTCTGTCCGGCCCGGCCGTAGGCACCTTCGGGATGGAGGAAGTCGTTTTGCAGGTCGCAGACCAGCAGGGCGGTGCGCTCGATGGGAATGGCGGTGGCGCTCATCGGGCGCTCCTTTCGACGATGACGTTGCCGAAACCGTCGACGCGGGCGGACAAGTCGGGGTCGATGACGGTGGTGGCGTCCGGCTGCTCCAGGATCGCCGGCCCCTGGATGACGGCGCCGACTGGCAGGTCCAGGCGGTTGTAGACGGCGGTCTCGTGCCAAGCCCCGTCGAACCAGACCCGCCGCGACCCGGCATAGGCGCCCTCCGCCGTGGTTCCGGCGGCCGGAGCCAAAGCAGAGAGGTCGAAATGCGGACGACGGCCGATGGCGGCGGTGCGCAGATTGACGATCTTGGCGCCCACCCCTGGCAGCAGACGGCTGAAGGAGGCCTGATAGGCCCGCTCGAAGGCAGCGCGGATGGTCGCCTCGTCGATCCCCGTGCTGCCGTTCTCCACCGGCACCGGCAGCGGCACGGCCACCGTGTGGGTCTGGCCGATGTAGTGCATGTCGAGTTCGAAGACGACGTCGATGCGCTCGACGCTGAGCCCGGCGGACTCCACCACCGCGCGGGCAGCGGTTGCCTCCTCGACCATGCGGCGGTCGAGCGACGCGGCGTCGATGCCGGTCAGCGGCAGGTTGACCGTCTGTACCTGATCGTGGCGGATGTCGGCGATGACGCAGCCGAGCGCCGAGGTCACGCCGGGGAAGCGCGGCACCAGCGCCGCCTTCAGCCCAACCTCCTTGATCAACGCGCCGACATGCAGCGCCCCGCCGCCGCCGAACGGCACGGCGGCGAACTTGGCCGGATCGTGGCCACGCTCGATGGAGACGAGGCGGATGGCGCCGGCCATCTTGCTGTTGGCGATGCGCACCACCGCTTCCGCCGCCGCCATGACGTCGAGGCCGAGCGGCTCGGCGACATGGGTGGCGATGGCGGTGCGGGCGGCATCGACGTCCAGCCGCGCCAGCTTGCCGCCGATGGGACGCTCGGCATTGATGCGGCCGAGCAGGACATTGGCGTCGGTCAGGGTCGGGCGGGTGTTGCCTTGGCCATAGCAGACCGGCCCCGGCCGCGAGCCGGCGCTTTCCGGCCCGACCTGCAGCATGCCGCCGGGATCGACCCCGGCGATGGAACCGCCGCCGGCGCCGATGGTGGTGATCTCGATCATCGGGGTGCGGACGACCAGACCGAAATCGATGGTGGTCTGGGCGGCGAGCATGGTCTGCCCCTCCACCACCAGCGACACGTCGAAGCTGGTGCCGCCGAGGTCGCCGGTGATGACGTTGGGGAAGCCCGCCGCCTTTGAGATCGCCGCAGCGGCGATGACGCCGGCCGCCGGCCCCGACAAAGCGGTGCGCACCGGCAGCCGCCGGGCGGTGTCGGTGGACATCACGCCGCCGTTGGACTGCACGATGTGGAAACGTCCGTCGAAGTCTTCGCCTGCCAGCGCGTTGTCGAGCTTGGCGAGATAGCTGCCGACCACCGGCTGGAGATAGGCGTTGAGCGCGGTGGTCGAGGTGCGCTCGAACTCGCGGATTTCCGGCAGGATGCGCGACGAGCATTCGATATTGGCGTTCGGCCAGACCTCGCGCGCCGCCTCCAGCGCCGCCAGCTCGTTGGCCGGGTTGGCATAGGCGTTGATGAAGACGATGGCGAGCGCCTCCGCCCCCTGCCCGGCCAGCTTGCGGGCGGCGGCGCGGACCTCCTCCGGGTCGATGGCGCTGCGGATGGTGCCGTCGGCGAGGGTCCGCTCCGCCACCTCAAGCCGCATGTCGCGGTCGACGACTGGGACGAAATCGCCCCACAGGCCCCAGGTATGGCGGCGGTCGCGGCGGCGCATCTCCAGCACGTCGCGGAAACCGGCGGTGGTGATCAGGCCGACCTTGGCGCCCTTGCGTTCCAAAAGCGCGTTGGTGCCGACAGTGGTGCCGTGGACGATGGAGCCCAGTTCGGCGACCGGACCGAAGCTCTGCAGGCCGGCGAGGAAGCCGACCGCCTCGTCGCCGCGGTTGGACGGGACCTTGGCGGTGCGGAAGCTGCCGCGCGCCTCGTCGTAATGGAACAGGTCGGTGAAGGTGCCGCCGACATCGACGCCGACGATGGCGCCCTTGGGAGCACCCTTGGAAATGCCGTTGCTCATGGTCTTGCTTCCGGTGTCGTCAGGCGGCGGGTGATTCGCGCAAGGTCGCGGTGGCGGCGATGTCGAGCGCGCCATCGTCGGTCAGCGCCACGCCATAGGCGCTGCGCGCCGCCTCTCGGCCGAGATAGCCGAGCCGCACGTCGCGGGCGACCGCCTCCGCATCGCGACGCTTCGGGTCGCCCCAGCCGCCGCCACCCGGCGTCTCCAGCCGCACGCGCTGGCCGTCGCGGATCTTTACGTCGGTGACCTTGGAGGCGAGCGGCGGCGACTTCTCGCCCTCGTCGCTCTGCCAGGTGAAGCGGTTCAGCGCCGCAGGGGTGCCGCCGGCGACACCGAAGGGCGCGAAGACGCCGCGCTCGCCCAGCAGGAAGACATCGGCATCGGTCAGCGCCTCGATCTCATAGACCGCACCCAGCCCGCCGCGATGCAGGCCGGCGCCTGCGGAATCCGGGCGCAACGCCCATTGGGTGAACATCACCGGATAGGCGGCTTCGAGGATCTCCACCGGCGGGATGGTGGCGGTGGAGATCGGGTTGTTGGCGTGGTTCAGCCCGTCCGTCTCCGGATTGCCGCCCAACCCGCCGCCGAAGAAGGAGAACATCACCCAGCGCGAGCCGTCCTTGCGGTGGCCGGCCAGCGACAGCGCGTTGATGGTGCCGAAGGGGGCGGCGGTGGCGCGGGCCGGGTCGGCGAGCGCCAGCGCGCCGAACACCACGCCGATCACCCGCAGGATGGTCTCGGTATAGCCGCCCACCGGCTTCGGCGGCTTCACCGCCAGCAGCGTGCTTTCCGGGATGACGAAGGTGATCGGGTTGAGGCAGCCGGCATTGGCCGGCACATCGGTGAAGACATGCTTCAGCGCGACGTAGCAGCAGGCGACGGCGGTGGAATAGGCGATGTTCAGCGGCCCGGCGCAGGGCGCCGACGAGCGCGAGAAATCCAGCGTCATCCGGTCGCCGGCAATCGTCAGGTCCAGCGCGATCAGCAGCCGGTCCGCCGTAATGCCGTCGTTGTCGAGATAATCCTCGAAGCTGTAGACGCCGTCCGGCAGCTTCGACACGGCGCTGCGCATCAGCGCGTCGGCCCGCGCGGTGAAGGCATCGAAGGCTGCCGCGACCGTCTCCTCGCCATGTTCGTCCAGCAGTTCGGTCAGGCGGCGCACGCCCAGATCCAGGGCATTCAGCTGCCCGTTCAGGTCGCCGTAGTTCGACACCGGCACGCGGGAATTGGCGGCGAGGATGGCCAGCAGGTCGTGGTTCATCACGCCCGTCTTGACCAGCTTCACCGGCGGGATGCGCACGCCTTCCTGGAAGCTGTCGGTGGCGCGGGCGTTGAAGTTGCCCGGCACGTTGCCGCCGATGTCGAGCCAGTGGCCGACCGACGCCATCCAGCAGAACAGCCGCCCCTGACGGAAGATCGGCCGCACCAGACGGAAATCGTTGAGGTGGGTGCCGCCGTCATAGGGATCGTTGAACAGGAAGATGTCGTCGGGATGAAGGTCGCCTTCCCGAGCCACCCTGTCGATCACCGCCTTGACCGCGAAGGCCATCGCGCCGACGAAGATCGGCAGGCCGTTGGTGCCCTGCACCAGCGTGGCGCCGGTTTCGGCATGGTAGAGGCCATGGCAGGCGTCGCGCGCCTCGGCGATGATCGGGTTGAAGGCGGAGCGGTAGAGCGTCGCGTCCATCTCGTCGGCGATCTGCTCCAGTCGGCCCTTCAGGACGGCCAACGTGACTGGGTCGATTACGGTGGTTTTGGTGGTCATGCTGCGTCCTCCCGCTTGGCGGGGCCAGAGTCCTTGCCGAAGTCCTTGTAAGTCTCGCCGAGCGCCAACATCTCCGGCGTGCCGATCAGGTCGTTCAACGCGTTGAAGTCGAACATGCGGTCGCGGAAGGGCTGGGTGGTGCCGTGCTGCGCCAGCGAGCCGTAATAGTCCTGCGCCTGTCGAGCGAGCGCTCGCACGATTCCGCCGGGGAAGATCACCAGCCGATAGCCCAGGTCACCCAACTCCGACGCGGAGCTGATCGGCGTCTGCCCGCCCTCCACCATGTTGGCGAGCAGCGGGCGGATGCCGCCCAGATCGGTGGCGATGGCGGACAACTGCTCCCGACTTTTCGGTGCCTCGACGAACAGCACGTCGGCGCCGGCCTCGACATAAAGGCGGGCACGGTCCAGCGCCGCGGAGACACCTTCGACCGCCACCGCGTCGGTGCGGGCGACGATCAAGGTGTTCTCGCTTGCGCGGGCATCGACCGCCGCCTTGATCTTGCCGGCCATCTCTCCGGCCGGGATCACCGCCTTGTCGGTCAGGTGGCCGCAGCGCTTGGGAAAGCTCTGGTCCTCCAACTGCAACGCGGTGGCGCCGGCCCGCTCGAACATGCGCACGGTGCGCTGCACGTTCAGGGCGTTGCCGTATCCGGTATCGGCATCGACGATCAGCGGCGTCGGCACCCGGTCGCGCACCAGGGCGATGGTGTCCGCCACCTCGCTGACCGAAACCAGCCCGATGTCGGGCCGGCCGAGCCGGGTATAGGCGATGGCGGCGCCCGACAGATAGAGCGCCTCGAACCCCGCGGCGGCGGCCATCGAAGCGGTGAAGGCGTCATAGACACCGGGCGCCAGGACGACGCGGTCCTGGGCCAGTCGGTCCCGGAAACTCGTGCTGGGGACGGTCATGTCAATCGCTCCCCCCGGTGCCGGTCCGCGAAGCGGTCGCGACGGCACCGGGTCAGGGTTGGGAAATATCGGGAGAGGGCCGGAGCGCGCATCGCTCACAGTCCCAGATAGGTGCGTTTCAATTCGGGGTCGCGCGCGATCTCGTCGGACGGTCCCGACAGCGCGAAGACGCCGTTTTCAAGGATGTAGGCCCGGCGGGCGACCTCCAGCGACTGGACGACATTCTGCTCCACCAGCAGGATCGCCAGCCCGTCCGCGTTCAGCTTGCGGATCAGCCCGAACATCTCCTCCACCACCAGGGGCGAGAGGCCGAGCGACGGCTCGTCGAGGATCAGCAGACGCGGTTCGGCCATCATGCCGCGGCCGATGGCGAGCATCTGCTGCTCGCCGCCCGACAGGGTGCCGGCGAACTGGCCCTCGCGTTCTTTCAAACGGGGAAATGTCGCGAAAATGCGCTCCAGGTTCCGCGCCCGGTTCGGCTTGCCGCGCCGGTAGCTGCCGAGTTCAAGATTCTCGCGGATCGACAGGTTGGGGAAGATCTTGCGGCCTTCCGGCACCTGGATCAGCCCCACCTCGACGATGCGGGCGGAGGATTTCCCATCGATGCGGGTGCCGCCGAAGCGGATCTCTCCGGTCCAGGCCGGCAGCACGCCCGACAGCACCTTGTTCAGCGTCGTCTTGCCGACGCCATTGGAGCCCAGTACCGTGACGATCTCGCCGGCATGGACGGCCATGTCGATGCCGCGCAGCACCTCGGTGGCGCCATAGCCGGTCTTCAGCCCGCGGATCTCCAGAAGCTGTTCAGCCATGGGCCGCCCCCTCCGCCTTCAGGCGGGCGGCGGCGCCGTGGCCGAGATAGGCCTCGATCACGCGGGTGTCGGCGCAGACGACGGCGGGCGGCCCCTCGGCGATCATGCGGCCCTGGGCCAGGACATAGACGCGCTCGCACAGGTTCATCACCGCCTGCATGACGTGTTCGATCATCAGGATCGTCACCCCTTCGTCGCGGATGCCCCGGATCACCGGGATGATGTCGCGGATTTCCGACGGGTTGAGCCCGGCCAGCACCTCGTCCAGCAGCAGCAGCTTCGGCTCGGTGGCGAGCGCGCGGGCCAGTTCGAGCCGCTTGCGCCCGGCCACCGTCAGTCCGCCCGCCGGCCGGTCCAGCTCGCTCCCCAGACCGACGCGGCGCGCCACATCGCGCGCCTTGGCGGTGGCGTCGGCCCGCTTGGCATGGCGCAGATAGGCGCCGACCGCGATGTTCTCGCACACCGTCAGCCCGGCGAAGGGCTGGACGATCTGGAAGGTTCGGCCGATGCCGCGTTCGGCCCGGCGGTGCGGCTCCTCGGCGGTGATGTCGGTGCCCTCGAAGCGGATGCGTCCGTCGGTGGGGGCGACGAAGCCGGAGATCATCGAGAACAGCGTGGTCTTGCCGGCGCCGTTTGGGCCGATCAACCCGACGATGCCGCCGGGTTGCAGCGCCAGCGTCGCGCCGTCCACCGCCATCAGCCCGCCGAAACGCTTGGAAACGCCGTCAACGGCCAGCATGGGAAATCTCCTTTGGTCCGCGCGTGACCATCCCGCGGCCGCGGTCGCTTAAGCGTTCCAGCAGCCCCAGGATGCCGCCACGGGCAAAGGCCACGGCCAGCACCAGCACGCCGCCGAAGACGATCAGGTCGATGCCGGGAATGCGGCCGGCGAACTGCTTGGCGACCTCGCCCAGCCCGTGCAGGGTCAGCGCCCCCACCACCGGGCCGAAGACGGTGCCGACTCCGCCGATGATCGGAGCCAGCAGAAGCTCCACCGAAATCCAGCTGCCATAGGCGATGTTGGCGTCGATGTAGAGGAAATACTGGGCATAGAGGCAGCCGGACAGCGCCGTGACGCCGCCCGACAGGGCGATGGCGCGCAGCTTCACCGTCAGGGAATTGACACCCAGCGCCTTGGCCGCGTCCTCGTTCTCGCGCACCGCCACCAGCTGCGCCCCGAAACGGGAGCGCTGGATCCAGCGAGTCAGCAGCAGAACCGCGACGACGAAGGCCAGCACCAGCCAATAGAAGACGGCGCGGTCGTCGAATTGCAGGTTGGCGGCGCGGACATCCAGCTTGATCAGGAGACCCGCCGCACCGCCGGTGAAGGAGGCGGCGTTGGCGAGGATGCGGAACACCTCGGCGAAGGCCAGCGTCACCAGCGCGAAATAGGAGCCGCGCAGTCCCGAGCGGAAGCTGAGGAAGCCGATGACCCAGCCGACCGCCGCACCGGCCGCCACCGCCAGCACCAGCCCGGCCCAGGCGTTGACGCCGTAGCGCAGTTGGAGGATCGCCGTCACATAGGCGCCCGTTCCGAAAAAGGCAGCATGCCCGAAGCTGAACTGGCCGCCGAAGCCGCCGAGGATGTTCCAACCCTGCGCGCCCAGCGCCACGATCAGCATGAAGACCAGGAAGTTCAGCACCGGGCTGGAGGTTACCACCAGCGGCAGCAGCGCCGCCAGGACGGTGAGGACGGCAATCGGGATCAGGTCGCGCGCGGTCATGCCTTGGCTCCGAACAGTCCGGTCGGCCGCACCAGCAGCACGGCGATGAAGATCAGGAAAATGCCGATCTGGCCCAGGCTGTCGCCCAGGAACAGGCCGCACAGGCTCTCCACCACGCCGATGAACAGGCCGCCCAGCAGCGCGCCGGGCAGCGAGCCCATGCCGCCCAGCACCACCACGGTGAAGGCGACCAGCACGAAGGCGCCGCCGATGCGCGGGTTGACGTAGAAGGTCGGCATCAGCAACCCCGCCGCGACGGCAAGGCAGGCGCAGCCCAGCCCGAAGGTGACGGCATAGACATGCGGCACGTCGATGCCGACCAGATTGGCGCCCAGCTTCTCCTTGGCGACGGCCCGGATCGCCTTGCCGGTGTCGGTGCGGTTCAGCACCAGCCACAAGAGACCGGTCACCACCACGGCGACGCCCAGCCCGATCAGCCGCGGGTAGCTGAGCAGCAGCGGTCCCAAAGCCACCACCTGGAAGGAATAATCGGTGTCGAGCGTCCGCGTGTCGGACTGGAACACGGCCAGCAGCACATTCTCCAGCACGATGGACAGGCCCAACGTGACCAGCAGGATGTTGCCGTCGTCGCCATGGCTGGCCGGCCCGATGACGAAGCGCTGCAGGCCGTAGCCGAGCACGAACATCACCGGCACCAGCGGCAGGATGGCCAGATAGGGGTCCATCCCGAGCCACGCCCAGGCGATCCAGACCGCGAACATCGCGCAGGTCAGAAGCGCGCCGTGGGCGAAGTTGATGATGTGGAGCACGCCGTAGATCAGCGTCAGCCCAAGCGCGATCAGCGCATAGACCGCGCCGGTCATCAGACCGTTCAGCGCCGCTTCCAGGATGATCTGAGGTGAATACATGGCAGCCCGCGCATGAGAGGAATGGTCCCTCACCCGCGCCGGGTCGGCCGGCTCGTGGCGACCCGGACGGATGGGGGAATGCGGAGGTGCGACGGCGAAAAACGGATCAGGCCGCCGGGAAGTTGGCCTTCGCCTCGGCGAATGCGTCGGGGAAGATCACCTTGATGTCCTCTCCCTGGATCTGGGTGTTGATCGGGGTGGCGCCCTGATTCTGGCCGTTGACGAACTTGGTCGGGCCGTAGGGCATGATGTGGCCGGCAAAGGTGGAGGCGTTCAGCGCCTCGATGATCTTCTTGCGGTCGGCGGAGCCGGCCCGCTCGATGGCGTCGGCCAGCAGCAGGACGTTCGAGTAGTTCAGCGAGACATTGTAAGCGAAGGACTTGCCCTGCCCTTCCACCGCCTTGCGGAGCGCCAGCGCCTTCGGGTTCTTCGGGTCGTGCCAGTGGTTGCAGTCGATGACGTTCTGCGCCGCCTGCGGGAATTCCTTGACGAAGCGGCCGTTCGACGCCGCCCCGCCCAGGATCGCGTAGATGCCCTTCGGCTTGATGCGCTGCTGCTGCATGGTGCGGGCGAGCAGCACGAACTCGCCATAGTAGTTGGACGGGATCACCAGATCGGGATTCAGCGAACGGATGCGCAGTGCCACGTTGGACATGTCGCGCGCCGGCGTCGGGTGGGCGATGGTCTCCAGGATCTCAAAGCCGCGCTTGGGCAGTTCGGTTTGCAGCAGCTTGGCGAGGCCGGAGCCGAACAGCCCGTCCTCATGCACCAGCACCACGGTCTTGGCCGGCTTGCCCGCCTTGTCGTTGATGGCGGTCAAATTGTCGAGCGCCACCTGCGTGACCTTGCCGAAGCCGGGGCTGAAGCGGAAGGTGTTGGTCAGGCCGCGCGCCATGATCTGATCCGACACGCCGACATCGACCAGATAGGGCAGATCGTAGCGTGCCGCCGCCTGCGAGGCGGCAAGGCAGATCGGGCTGGCGAAGCCGCCGACGATGGCCGACACGCCTTCGGCCTGCATCCGTTCCACCTCCTGCGTGCCGGCTTCGGGGGTCGAACGGGCGTCGCCGAACAGCATTTCCAGCTTGGCGCCGCCCAGTGACTTGATGCCGCCGGCCGCGTTGATCTCGTTGATCGCCATTTCCGCGCCGGCCCGGCCGAGGTCGCCGTCATGGGCCAGCGCACCGGTCACCGGCTGGAGAATGCCGATCTTCACCACCGCGGTCTGCGCCCGCAGGACAGAGGGCGCCGCAAACGGCAGCGCGGTGACGGCGGCAGCCGCCGCACCGGCCTTCAGAACCGTGCGGCGGGAAATGCCGGCGAGGGTGGAGTCCTGAACCGAACGTCCCATAACGCTCAACTCCTCTGTTTGATGACCCGCGGGGTGCGGGTGGGCTTTTCGCCCGTTTTGCTTTTCTCGGATTTGCTTTTGTCCGTGGTGCGCGGCCAGCCGAGCGCAGGGCTCCACCGCCTCTCGCCGTCGTTGCCGGTGCGCACCAGATCCATGTGGAAGCTGTAGCGGTCGGGCCGGTAAAGCGCGTGGAGATGCTCCACGCCGCGGCCAGACGGCTCATAGACGATGCGGGTCAGGGTCAGCAGCGGTGACCCGATCTCCAGATCCAGCGCCGCCGCCGCTTCCGGACCGGCCAGCGTGGCGTTGATCGCCTGGGTGGCGCGTTCGGTCGTCACGCCAGATCGTTCGATCAGTTCCAGCAGCGGACGCGCCGCCAGTTCCGCCTCCGAATAAGTCAGGCCGATCCATTCCGGCACATGGGTGGTCAGGTAGGAGAAGGGCTCCCCGTCGATCAGGCGCACGCGCACAGACCGCTGCGCCCGCTCTCCGGGTTTCAGACCAAGGCTCTCGGCAATCGGCTCAGGCGGTACGCCATAGCCGAAGGACAGCAGCCTGACATCGGTGCTGCGGCCCATGTCGATCAGGTGCGACAGCACGTTCGACAGATCGGCGACGATCGGCCGGACGGCCCGCGTGTCATGGACGAAGGTGCCGGACCCGGCCTTGCGCTGCACCAGCCCTTCCTTTTCCAGAAGGTCCAGTGCCCGGCGCACAGTGACGCGGGACACCGCATGCTCGGCGGCCAGCGCCGGTTCGCCCGGCAGACGCACGCCCGGCGGCAGGTCGCCGGCAACGATGCGGTCGCGCAGCAGCAGATAGATCCTGCGGGCCTTCAGGGGTTCGACCGCCGACTTCACAGCACTCCGCCTCCCCATCAACGGGACGCCATCGCCGTCCATTCATCAGACAGGAACCTGTATGATAGATAATACAGCTTTGGTCAACAGCGTTGTTGGGAATGCGAACCATCGGGACCCGGCCCCAAGCAAGCCTCCCAGGACCGGGTCAGAGGATTTGGCGGTCGAGTCGATGCTGCACGGCGGTCACTCTGCCGCCTCGCCATAAGCTTTTGCCTTGGACATTCCATCCGGCGCCATGTGAAGGATGCGCTGCGGGAACGGAATGGCGATCCCCAGTTCGCCGAACCGCTTCTTCATGCGGCCGTTGAACTCGCGGCCGACGTTCCATTGCTGGATCGGCAGGGTCTTGATCCGCGCCTTGACCAGGACGGCGGATTCCTGGAAGGCGTCGATGCCCAGTACTTCCAGCGATTCCAGGATCAGCGGCGCGAAGCGCGGATCGGCGCGCATCCCCGCCCCGATCTCGTGCAGGACCGATACGACGCGGTCGACATCCTCGCGATAGGCCACGCTGACGTCGAAGACGTAATAGCTGAAGTCCTTGGTCATGTTGGAGATGCTGGTCACCGCGCTGAACGGCACCGTGTGCACCGTACCGTCGAAATCGCGCAGGCGGATTGTCCGGATGGTGATGCCCTCAACCAGACCGCCCTTGCCGCCGACATTCACCACGTCGCCGACCGAGATGGTGTCCTCGAACAGGATGAACAGGCCGGTGATGACGTCCTTCACCAGCGTCTGGGCGCCGAAGCCGACGGCAAGACCCACCACGCCGGCACCGGCCAGCAACGGCCCGATGTCCAGCCCCAGTTCCGACAAGGCGATCAGTGTCACGAAGGTGGTCAGCAGAACCATCAGCGCGTTGCGCAGCAGTGGCAGCAGCGTGCGGATGCGGGCGCTGCGCTGGATGGTGTGGCCGTTGCGGTCGGTGGTGGCGAGGTTCCGTTCGATGACGGCGTTCGTCAGTTCCCACACCGCGAGCGCGATGCCGGCGACCAGCAGGATGGCGAGGCCGGAGGCGATGAAGCGCCAGCCCAAAGCGGTTTCGACCGCACCCCGGATGTCCAGCCCCCAGGTGTCCAGCACCACCAGGCCAGCCAGGACCGCGACCGACCAGTGCAGCAGCCGGGTGCCCGGCCCGACGTAACGCTTGATACGCCGCTCGCCCCAGGTCGAGCGCTCGCGGTCCAAACGCCGCCGAAGTGCCGCGGAGCCCTGGGCGATCCCGCGTCCGGCAATCCTGGCGGTGGCGATCACCGCCATCGACACGGCGGTCGCCCGCAGGACAAACAACAGCCCGCCTTCGACATCCAGCGCCCAAATCCCGAACAATGCGACGATGTAGAGGATGGCGACGGCATGCCATACATTGGCAAGTCGCCGGCCGGCGGCGCGCAGAAGACGGCCGGGACGCGTGGTCCTCGCGGCATGTGCGACTTCCTGCTCCCGATCCGGAACCGACGGGGTGGCCGAAATCTCCCCGCGCAGCCAGGACGCGACGGAGGCGCGGCTTTGCAGGACCAGCACGGTCAGCATGACGGCGTCGGCAAGCCCGACCAGCTTCACCAGCGTGTCGTAGGACTGCTCCGGCAGCCCGAGCGTGCGCACGGTGCCGGCGGCGAACAGGCCATAGACGGTCGTCACGGCGATGGCCCGGCACCACATCAGGAGACGCCTCGCCGACGCGTCGCTCATCGGGATCAGCCGCAGGTTGGTGGATCGCGGCGACAGCAGTCCGCGCATCACCAGAAGCACGACCTGCACGAACAGGCTGGCGTTCAGGAAGGCGACCCCGAGCAGCCGCACCGTCGCCGGCGGATCGATCACCACCAACACGCCGAAGCCGGCAAAGGCGAAGGCGGCGATGGGCGCCAGATCCATGAGCGCGCGGACCAGCAGCAACGGGATCTTGGCGATGGCCGAATGGAAGGGCCGTGCCGCCAGGATCGACCGCGGCCGGCTCAGCAGCCGGATGGTGACCAGCCTGATGCTGTGCCCGGCGACAAGGACCAGCGCGAGTTCGGCGAAAAGCCAGCCCCAGGTTGCCCGCTTCGCCGGATCCAGTGCTTGCCGTTGCAGCCAGCGCATCCCCTGAGGTGCTGCCAGCACCACTTCGCCGGTCGTCCGGACCTCCTCCCCGAGATTGTCCAGCCGTGCCGACAGCACGGTCAGCAGGCGCGTGCCGAGGCGTTCGGTGTCCCGCTCGGGCTTGGCCGCCTGTTCGACCTGCTGCAAAGCCTTCAGTTGGTCCAGCAACTCACCGCGCTTGGCCGGGTTCTCCAGCGAATCGACCAGACGGCCGATTTCCTTCGGATCCGGTGCCGAGGCCGCTGCCGGGGCCGGTGTCGTCAGCGGCGATTGCGCTAAGGCGGAACCGGCCACGGCCAGAATGGAAACGGCGATGGAGAGGAGGCAGAGCAGGAGGATGAAGGCATGACGCCCGCCCCGACGGCGGTCAACTTGCGCTCGTGCGCTGCATTCGGCAAAAACCATAGTCTCCCAAGACGCTGGATGGGCAATCCGTCGACAACAGGACGGCGGAGCCGATCGTCACGCTGCCCATCCCGTCTGGAATGGCATACCCCATAGGCAAGCGGCTTGGGATCGATGGGATTTCCTTCTGGCTGAAATCGCAATTGCGCATTTTTGTTTTTGATTTGCCCGGTCTATCCCTTGGTCACAGGCCAAGGGGCCGGGTTGCCAGCAACCGTTCCGCGGGCGAGGATCGGTCGGGCCCCGGCGCCGCAAAGCCTCGGCTTCAACCGTCCATCAGGGGAAAGACCACCATGACCATTCCGCCGAGCGAGCAGGTGCAACTCGTCGCCTATCTGGTCGCCAAGCCCGGCCAGGAGCAGGCCCTGGCCGACGCCATCACCGCCATCGTTCCGGATGTGCTGAAGGAGCCGGGCTGCCTTGCCTACTCCGCCCATGTCAGCCGCGAGAAGCCCGGCACCGTCGTGATGTACGAGATCTGGCAGGATCAGGCGGCACTCGACACCCATGCGAAGGCTGCGGCCTTCACCGGCCTTGCCGCGCAGTTCGATGCGCTGCTGGGAGAGCCGCTGCGGATCGACCTGCTCCGCCGCATCGCCTGATCGACGCAGCAGCGGTCAGGTATTGCCGGCCTCCGGTTTGCCGGGAGGCCGGCCAAGACTCGTGCGTGCCGCCTCAAGGATCTCTTCCGACAAGGCGGGGTCGTCGACGGCCCGCGCAAGGATCAGGGCGCCGACCATCTCCGACAGGGTGGTCAGCGCCGCCTTCCGTTTCGCCTCCGCCGAACGACCCGGGATCAGACGGCTCAAGCCATCGACGAAGGGTCGCAGTCCGCGTGTGAAGGCGCTGCGCGCCATCCCGCCCTGACGGGCCACGTCGATGCCGAGCGCAGCCATGGGGCAGCCAGCGGCACTGTGGTCGCGATGGCGCGGTGACAAATAGCTGTCCAGCAGCGCCGCCAGAGCCTCGTCACCCTTGGTCTCCGCCGACACACGCCAGCGCTCCGCCGCCACCTCCATCGCGTGAGCGCAGGCCTCCGCCGCCAGGTCCTCCTTCGAGGCGAACTGGCCGTAGAAACCGCCGTGGGTCAGGCCCGCCTCCTTCATCAGGTCGGCGACGCCGATCCCGTTGAAGCCACGCTCGCGGAAAAGCGCGCTTGCCACCTCGACGACGCGGCGCCGGTTCTCCGCCGCCTGCTCCTTGCTCACCCGCATGCTGCACCTTCCCTGTCCCGACCCCGAGAAGCGTCCCCAAAAAAAGCAATGGGAGACCCGTTGACAAATTATATGACGATCATCATCAATTATGCAAACATGATGTCCGTCATTTAATTGTCGCCCCTACCGGGCCGCCGATCCGGAGACCGCAATATGCAAACCGCCTCGAACCAGGACCCCGTCGTCATCGTGTCCGCTGTCCGCACGCCGTTGGGCCGCTTCCAAGGCGAGTTGGCGGCGCTGCCGGCGCATGCTCTCGGCGCCCGTGCCATCGCCGCGGCGGTGGAGCGAGCCGGCCTGCCGCCCGCCGGCATCGACGAGGTGCTGTTCGGCTGCGTCCTGCCCGCCGGACAGGGCCAAGCGCCGGCCCGGCAGGCCGCCCGTGGCGCCGGGCTGCCCGATGCGACCGGAGCGACCACGATCAACAAGGTCTGCGGTTCGGGCATGAAGGCGACCATGCTGGCCCATGACCTGATCCGTGCCGGGTCGGCCGACATCATCGTGGCCGGCGGCATGGAATCGATGACCAACGCTCCCTACCTCCTGGCGAAAGCCCGAGGCGGATACCGCATCGGCCATGACCGGCTGCTGGACCACATGATGCTGGACGGGTTGGAGGACGCTTATGAGGGCGGCCGCGCCATGGGCGATTTCGGCGAGGCGACGGCCGAGGCCTACGGCTTCACCCGCGCCGAGCAGGACGCCTACGCTGCCAGGACGCTCATCCGCGCCCGTGCAGCGGTCGAAAGCGGCGCCTTCGCAGCGGAGATCGTGCCGGTCGCGGTTCCGGCCAAGGGTGGCGAGCGGGTGGTTGCGCAGGACGAGAATCCGTTGAAGGTATCCTCCGACAAAATCCCGACGCTGAAACCCGCCTTCCGCCGCGACGGAACGATCACCGCCGCCAGTTCTTCGGCCAATGCCGATGGTGCCGCGGCACTGGTGCTGACCCGGCGGTCGGTGGCAGAGGCCTCCGGCCTGCCGATCCTGGCGGAGATCCGCGGCCATGCCACCCACAGCCAGGACCCGGCCTGGTTCACCACGGCGCCGATTCCGGCAATCCGCAAGCTGTTGGACAAGGTCGGCTGGTCGGCGGATGAGGTCGATCTGTTCGAGATCAACGAGGCCTTCGCCGTCGTCGCCATGGCGGCGCAGCGCGACCTGGGGATCGATCCCGAGCGGCTGAACGTCAATGGCGGTGCCTGTGCTCTCGGCCACCCCATCGGCGCCACCGGCGCGCGGCTGATTGTGACGCTGCTGCATGCGCTGGCGGCGCGCGGACTGACGCGGGGCGTTGCTTCCCTATGCATTGGCGGTGGCGAGGCCACGGCCATCGCCATCGAACGGGTCGGCTGAAGCACCGGAAGCGGCGTTTTTCAGTCGGTCACCTCCCGGCACAGCCGGCGCGCCATGGCGTCGAGGAACAGGCGCACGCGCGTCGGCAGTTGCCGCTGCGAGGGGAACAGCGCACAGACCGGTGCGGGGTCGCCATGCCAGTCCGGCAGCACCCGCAACAGCCTGCCGGCGGCAAGGTCGTCCTCGACTTCGATCCGTGACTTCCACATGAGTCCGCAGCCGGCAAGCGCCCAATCCTGGGCCACGTCGCCATTGTCGCAGCGTAGGCGGGATGCGGTGTCCAGTTCGACCACCGCACCGTCGGGTCCCAGCAGGCGCCAGCGCCCGCCGGTGCCGCGGTACTGGATGCAGTCATGGCTCTCCAGATCCTGCGGTGACGTGGGCCAGCCGCGACGCTCCAGATAGGCCGGCGCACCGACCAGGATCCGGTGATTGTCGGCCAGCCTGCGCATGACCAATGCCGACTCCCTGGGCGCACCGATCCGCACCACCACGTCGAGCCCCTCGTCGATCAAATCGACCATGCGATCGGTCAGGCGCAGGTCAACCGAAATCCGCGGATAAGCTTCGACAAGCTCGCGGCAGACCGGGCCGACATGCATGCGGCCCAAGGCCGCCGGCGCTCCCACCCGTAGAATGCCCTGCGGCTCGACGCGGCCGTGGCTGAGAGCCTCCTCGGCCTCCGCCACCTCGGCGAGGATACGCTGGGCATGCCGGTACAGACGCTGCCCCTCCTCCGTCAGGGCGAGGCGCCGGGTGCTGCGGGCGACCAGCCGCGTGTCGGTCCGCCGCTCCAGCGATGCCAGCCGCTTGCTGACCACGCTCAGCGCCAGATTCATCTCCCGGCCGGCGGCGGACAGGCTGCCCGCGGCGACGATGCGGACGAAAGTGCGCAGTTCGTCAATGTCGTCCAGCATGCCTGCCTCATTCTTTCCATTTGGTGGAGAGTGTATCGAGCATGTCGAGGATATTGCCCAATCCGGAGAGGTTCTAGACTTCCTTCCGGGCTTCACCTGAAGGAAATGCACCATGTCAGACAGCTTGAAGAATACGCGCGTGCTGGTGGTCGGCGGCAGTTCCGGTATCGGTCTGGCGACCGCGACGGCGGCCGCCAAAGCAGGCGCTTCGGTCACCATCGCCTCGCGGTCGCGCGACAAGCTCGATACCGCGGTCGCCGCAATCGGCGGCGACGCACGCGCCGTCGTGCTGGACACCCGCGACCTTGAGGCAGTCGATCGCTTCTTCACCGCGGAACCGGCTTGGGACCATGTCGTCGTCTCCGCGGCGCAGACGCCCGGTGGGCCGGTGCGTGGCCTTGCCGTCGCCGACGCCCGGAGCGCGATGGACAGCAAATTCTGGGGCGCCTATCACGTCGCCCGTGCCGCGAAAATCCGGGAGACCGGATCGCTGACCTTCGTGTCGGGCTTTCTCAGCGTCAGGCCCTCCGCGACCTCCGTTCTGCAGGGCGCCATCAACGCGGCGTTGGAGGCGCTGGCCCGCGGGCTCGCTCTGGAACTCGCCCCGGTCCGCGTCAACGCCGTTTCGCCCGGCCTGATCGCAACACCGCTGTGGTCCGGTCTGCCCGCGGAGAAACGGGAGGCGATGTTCGCCGGCGCCGCCCAGCGTCTGCCCGCCCGACGGGTCGGCCAAGCGGAGGATATCGCCAACGCCATTCTGTTCCTCGCCACCACCCCCTTCGCCACCGGCTCCACCGTGCGCGTGGACGGCGGCGGCGCCATCGCCTGATCGGCCCGTGAATGAACTTTTAATCCGCGATGCGTGGGGGAAATTGATGAATCTCTTTCACAAGTCCATGCATCTTTGGGGGACTAATCGCAGATAGGACCATGGCCTAGCTTCTCTGGCTCCACCACCGCCGCATCCCGGCGGGCAACGACCGGAGGATCGAAGCCATGGAAATCACACGCGTCGGCTCGCAGCCATCCACCAAGGGACCGGCCGACTGGTTCACCGGAACGGTCCGCATCGACCCGCTGTTCCAGCCGCATCCGCCGGCCCGCACGACCGCCGCCAGCGTCACCTTCGAGCCCGGCGCCCGCACGGCATGGCACACCCATCCGCTGGGACAGACGCTCATCGTCACCGCCGGCTGCGGCCGCGTCCAGCGCGAGGGTGGCGCTGTCGAAGAGATCCGCCCCGGTGACGTCGTCTGGTTCGCGCCGGGCGAAAGGCACTGGCACGGCGCCTCGCCCACCATGGCGATGACGCACATTGCCATCCAGGAACAGCTGGATGGCAAGGCGGTCGACTGGATGGACAAGGTGACGGACGAGCAATACGGCGCCTGACGCCGCCCGTCCTGCAACAGACGCCGAGAGAAGCGAGGTGTTTCCCCATGACTGTCAAAGCCTACGGCGCCCATGCCGCCGACAAACCGCTGGAGCCGATGGACATCGCCCGCCGGGCTCCCGGCCCGCATGATGTGCAGATCGAGATCGCCTATTGCGGCATCTGCCATTCCGACCTGCATCAGGTGCGAGCCGAATGGGCCGGCACGCAGTGGCCCTGCGTTCCCGGGCACGAGATCGTCGGCCGGGTTTCCGCCGTCGGCGGCCATGTGAAGGGTTTCCGCGACGGCGATCTGGTCGGCGTCGGCTGCATGGTCGACAGCTGCCGGCATTGCGACGACTGCGAGGCCGGGCTGGAGAATTATTGCGACGGCATGGTCGGCACCTACAACGGGCCGACCGACGATCCGCCCGGCCACACGCTGGGCGGCTATTCGCAGCGGATCGTCGTCCACGAACGCTATGTTCTGCGCGTCAAGCACCCGGAGGAGCAGCTTGCTGCGGTGGCGCCGCTGCTGTGCGCCGGCATCACCACCTATTCGCCCCTCCGCCACTGGCAGGCGGGTCCGGGCAAGAAGATCGGTGTCGTCGGGATCGGCGGCCTCGGCCATATGGGCATAAAGCTGGCCCACGCGATGGGCGCCCATGTGGTGGCCTTCACCACGTCCGAATCCAAGCGGGAGGATGCGAAGGCGCTGGGCGCGGACGAGGTCGTGGTTTCCCGCGACGAGGAGGAGATGGCCGCCCATGCCCAGAGCTTCGACCTGATCCTGAACACGGTGGCGGCTCCGCACGATCTGGACGCCTTCCTGGCGCTGCTGAAGCGCGACGGAACGATGACGCTGGTCGGTGCGCCGGCCACGCCGCACCCCTCGCCCAACGTGTTCAACCTGATCACCAAGCGGCGGACCATCGCCGGCTCGATGATCGGCGGCATCCCCGAAACGCAGGAGATGCTGGATTTCTGCGCCGAACATGGCATCACCGCGGACATCGAACTGATCCGCGCCGGGGATATCAACGCGGCCTATGAACGGATGTTGAAGGGCGACGTCAAATACCGCTTCGTGATCGACAACGCGTCCCTGTCCGGCTGATCCCAGCTCTCTTCTCCCTTATTAAATTGCGAGCACCCCCGAACCGGCGCCCCCCCAGTTGCCCGCCGGACGGGGGTTTGCCGCCCCCGATGGCGCCGGAGCGTCGGGCAAGCCGATTCCTGAAATCGACTCCGGCGCTATACTGTGCGGAGCGACATGAAGGAGAGTCATGAATGCCGCGTGAGAGTGTCGACGATCTGCTGGCCTTCATCGCGGTGGCCCGTGAACGGAGCTTCACCAGGGCGGCCGCCCAGTTCGGCCTGTCGCAGTCGGCCCTCAGCCACACCATCCGCCAGCTCGAAGCCCGGCTCGGCATCCGGCTTCTGACCCGCACAACGCGGGCGGTGTCACTGACCGATGCCGGCGAACGCCTGTTCAACGGCATCCGTCCACATTTCGAGGAGATCGGCGCACAGATCGACGCGCTCGGCGAGCTTCGCGACAAACCGGCCGGCAACATCCGCATCACCGCATCCGACCATGCGGTTGCCCATGTGCTCTGGCCCAAGCTGCGCGATATCCTGCCGAAATACCCCGACATCAAGGTCGAACTGGTTCTCGACAACGCGCTGATCGACATCGTCGCCACGCGATGCGATGCCGGCGTCAGGATGGGCGAGCTGCTTGCCAAGGACATGATCTCGGCCCGGATCAGCCCGCCGGTCCGCTTCGCCGTGATCGGCACCCCCGCCTACTTCGACGGCAATCCGATCCCCGCCAGCCCGCAGGACCTTGTCCACCACAACTGCATCAATTTGCGCCTGCCGACCTATGGCGGCTTGTGGGCATGGGAGTTCGAGCGCGAGGGACAGGCGATCAACATCCGCGTCGATGGACAGGTGGCCTTCAACAACATCCACAATGTTCTGGAAGCATCTCTGGATGGCTTCGGGCTTGCCTATGTTCCGGAGGACATCGCCAGCCCCTACATCGCGCAGGGGCGGCTGCGGCGCGTCCTGGAAGACTGGTCGCCCTATTGGGAAAGCTATTACCTGTACTACCCGAGCCGGCGGCAATCCTCGCGGGCTTTCATTGCTATTGTCGAGGCTTTGCGACATCGTGATTGATTGAATCGTCAATCTTTCAGTCCGGCGACGCCATTTCCGGCGGCCAGCGATGCACGAAGCCGGCGGCGCGCTCCAGCCAGCGGCCCAGGGCGATCAAGCGCTGTTCCTCCCCCGGACGGGCGATCAGCTGGATGCCGAATGGCAACCCGTCGGCGCTGCCGGCCGGCAGGGTCAGAACCGGAAAGCCGATCAGCGTCACGATGGCGGTGACGCCGAGATAGTCCAGGATCGTCTCCGTCGGATTGCCGTCGATGGCGGTCACCTCGCCATCCTCGTTCGGCCAGGGCATCACGCCGCAAGCCGGGGCCACCAGGACATCGATGTCCCGGAACAGTGCGGCGAAGCGGCGGTAGAGCGCGGTGCGCGCCGCCTGCGCCTCCAGATAAGCCTGGGCGGTGATGCCGCTGCCCGCTTCGATGTTCCACCGCACAGTATCGGTCAACCGGTCGCCATGCCTGTCCAGCAGCGGGCCGTAGGCGTGGCTGATCTGGGCGGCGCGCAGGGTGCGGAAGGTCGCCATGGCGTCGCCGCAGTCCGGATGGCGGTGGAGGACCGGCCCTGCCACCTCCTCCAGCCGGGTGACGGCCGCAGCGAAGCGCTCCCTCACAGAGCGCGACACGACTGCAGTGCCGAAATCGACCGTTGCGCCCAGCCGCGAGCCCAGCCCGCCGTCGCGGCCACTGCCGTCACCGTCGCGGAGTGGGGCCAGAAACGATGTCGGATCTTCGGGATCCATGCCGGCCATTGCATCGAGCAGCAATGCACAGTCTGCCGTATTGCGCGCAACCACCCCATGCGTCGCCAGCGTATCCCAACCCAGCGGCCGCTTCGGCGCCGGGATCAGTCCGGGCGTCGGCCGGATGGAGGCGACGCCGCAGAAGCCCGCCGGTATCCGCACCGACCCGCCGAAGTCGGTGCCGTGGGCCAGCGGAACCATGCCGGTGGCGGCGGCAACCGCAGCACCGCCGCTCGATCCGCCAGACGTCAGCCGTTGATCGAACGGATTGCGCGTCGGTCCCGCCAGCCGGTTCTTGCAAATGGCGCCAAATCCGAATTCCGGCGTGTTGGTCTTGCCGATGACGATGCCGCCGGCCGCTTCGATCCGCTCCACCGCGACGTCGTTCGCCGCCGGCACATGGTCGGCATACAGTTCCGACCCGTAGGTGGTGCGGACGCCGGCGGTGTCGGTCAGATCCTTGACAGCCACCGGCACGCCGTGAAGCGGCCCGACCGGGCGGCCGGTCTTCGCAAATGCGGCGTCGAGCGCCTCTGCCTGCGCCAGCGCCTTTTCCGCGGCGACGGTGATGAAGGCGCAGTGTGCGGGGTCGGCAGCCGAGATCCGGTCGAGATGCGCCTCCGTCACCGCACGGGCCGAAACCTCTCCGGCGGCGAGACGCGCCCCCAGGGCCGCCGCGCTGTCCCGCCACAAGACGTCGCTCTGCACAGACATCGCTCAATCTCCCCTTAATGGCGTCAAAAGCGGCATATGCATCCGGCTTTAGCACAAGATGGCGGCAAATCGGATTCGGCAAAACCGTCCGTCAGAATGAAAACAAAGCTATCACATTGCTATATATGGGAAAAGACAAAATCGGCATGCCGTTTGCTAAAGAGGAGGGCAATCGAACGGCAACGCGAAAGGGATGGTGTAGCCATGGTCAGCGCTTCGCCCAACGACCCGGCGTCCCCGCGCGGGCAGACGCTTCTTCTCGACGGGATCACCCAACGCTACGGCGCATCGCTCGCGGTGAACGAGGTCACGCTCGACATCCGCGGCGGCGAACTCGTGGCGCTGCTCGGGCCGTCGGGCTGCGGAAAAACCACCCTGCTGCGGATCATCGCCGGTTTCCTGGCGCAAACGAAGGGTCATGTGATGGTCGGCGGGCGGAGCATGGACGGCCTGCCGCCCAACCGCCGCTCGGTCGGCATCGTCTTCCAGAACTACGCGCTGTTCCCGCACATGACGGTGGCGGAGAACGTCGCCTACGGCCTGGATGCACGCGGCGTCGACCGCGCCACCCAGCGCAGCGAGGCGCAGCGCATGCTCGATCTGGTCAAGCTCGGCCATCTGGGCGATCGCGCCCCGCGCCAGCTGTCCGGCGGCCAGCAGCAGCGGGTCGCGCTTGCCCGCGCGCTGGCGGTCAACCCGTCGATCCTGCTGCTCGACGAACCATTTGCCGCGCTGGACAAGAATCTGCGCCTGGACATGCAGATCGAGGTCAAGCGCATCCAGCGCCTGTCCGGCATCACCACCATCCTCGTCACCCACGACCAGGAGGAGGCGCTGTCGATGGCCGACCGCGTCGCGGTGCTGAGCCAGGGCAGGCTGGAGCAATTCTCCCCGCCGACCGAAATTTACGACGCGCCGGACAGCCTGTTCGTCAACACCTTCGTCGGCTCGGCCAATTTGCTGGGCGGCGTGCTGGTCGACAGCGACCGCAGCGCCGGCCGGGTGCGGCTGGACGCCGGCGGGCTGATCGAGACCCGCGCACCCAAGGGCGATCTGCGGCCGGGCTCCCGCGTCACCGTCTGCCTGCGCCCCGAACATCTGAGCGTCGATCCCGCTGGAGGCAACGCCGAGACGCTGAACGGCGTGGTCGAGATGGGGCTGCCGCTGGGCGCCACCGTAGTCCACGAGATCCGCGTCGGCGACGGCACCGCCGTCAAGGTGTCGGAACCGCGCATCCAGCGCACCGACCTGCTGGCGCCCGGCACCCCGGTGCGGCTGGCGCCGGTCGCCCCCCGCCTCGCCTCGGTCTTCGCCGCGGCCTGATCGCTTTCCTCTTCTCCGATCCGCCAACCTCCTCTTACCTTAAGGAGTGAACGATGCTGCTGACCCGCCGCAATCTGATGCAGACGGCGCTGACGCTGGGTGCCATGCATGCCTTCCCCGGCCTGACCTGGGCGCAGGCGCGCCCGCTTGTCTTCGCGACCTTCACCGGCAGCTGGGAGGAAGCCCATAAGGCCGTGCTCGTCCCCGCCTTCCGCAAGGCGGCGGGCAATGCCAACATCGTGCTGGACCCGATGCTGTCGGTCGACCAGATCGCCAAGGTCAACGCCGCCAAGTCCAGCCCGCCCATCGACGTGATGCTGCACGATCCGGGCCCCGCGCTCCAGGCGATCGCGCAGGATCTGGTCGAACCCTATCCGGTCGAAAAGAGCGCCTATTACAAGGATCTGATCCCGGCGGCGCAGGAGCCGATGGGACCGGCGCCCTTCTTCCAGGTGGTTGGCATCACCTACAACCCGGAGACGGTGAAGACGCCGCCGACCTCCTGGGCCGACCTGTGGAAGCCGGAATTCAAGGGCCGCGTCGGCATCACCAACCTGAACTCGACGCTCGGCACCGGCTTCATGGTGGAACTCGCCAAGATGCATGGCGGGTCGGAGGCCAACATCGACCCGGCCTTCAAGGCGCTGGAAGCGCTGCGCCCCAGCCTCGCGGCCGTCGCCGCCAATCCCGGCCAGCTCGCCACCCTGTTCCAGCAGGGCCAGATCGACATCTCCCCCGGCAATTTCAACGCCATCCAGATCCTGAAGGCGCGCGGCGTGCCGGTGGAGTTCGTCATCCCCAAGGAAGGCGCCATCGCCTTCAAGACGACCATCCACATCGTCAAGAACTCCCCCAACAAGGAACTGGCCTTCAAGCTGATCGAAGCCGCCCTGTCGCCGGAGGTGCAGGCCACGCTGATGGAGGAGCCCTACCTGATCGTGCCGACCAACACGAAGGTCGCGATCAAGGGCGAACTGGCCAAGACGCTGGCCAAGGACCATGCGGAGATCGCCAAGAAGTTCGTGTTCCAGGATTGGGGCAAGATCAACGAGCAGCGTGCCGCCTGGATCGAGCGGTTCAACCGCGAAATCCGCGTCTGATCATCCATAGCCCGCCAGCCGGAGGAGGCGCCCCATGGCCGCGACGTTGCGCGACGTCACCACCTACGACCTGAAGCTCGCGGCTCCGCTGGCGGCGGGCTTCGTCCTGTTCTTCGTCACGCCGCTGGTGATCCTGCTGGCGTTGAGTTTCCAGACCGACCCGCAGGGCGGCCATTACGGGCTGACCCAATATGTCAATTTCCTGGGCGACAGCTTCAGCCTGGGGGTTCTGGGCTCCACCCTGTGGCTGGGGGTGAAGGTGACGGTGCTGACCCTGCTGCTGGGCTATCCGGTGGCATGGCTGCACCAGCGTTCCCCCGGCTGGGCCAGGGGCCTCATCATGCTGCTGGTGCTGCTGCCGCTGCTGACCAGCGTGGTGGTGCGCACCTTCGCCTGGGTGGTCATCCTGGGCCGCCAGGGCATCGTCAACGCCACGCTGTCCTGGATCGGGCTGATCGACACGCCGCTGAAGCTGCTCTACACCGAAAGCGGGGTGGTCGTGGCGCTGGCGCAGGTGCAGATGCCGCTGATGGTGCTGCCGATCATCACCGCGCTGAGCCGCATCGACCCCAACTTCGCCGACGCCTCGTCGGTGCTGGGGGCCGGGCACTGGCGGACCTTCCGCAAGGTGATCCTGCCGCTGTCGCTGCCGGGCATCGTCGCCGGCTGCCTGCTGACCTACGCCGCGGCGATCACCGCCTTCATCACGCAGAGCCTGATCGGCGGCGGACAGATGCTGTTCATGCCGATGTACATCTACCAGCAGGCGTCCACCCTGCAGAACTGGCCCTTCGCCGCGGCGATCTCCATCGTCTTCCTGGTGTCGGTGCTGGTGGTGGTGTCGATCTTCAACGCATTGGGCCGCCTGTCGCGCGGCTATGCCAACGCCTGATCCGGGGAGGCAGCGATGTCCGACTACGCCAAGCCTGTTTCCGGCGGCCGCCGCATCGATTTCGATGCGCTCAGCTTCCGCATCGTCATGACCGGCATCGCGCTGATGGCGCTGGTCCTGCTGGTCGCCCCGACGGTGGTGGTGATCTGGGTGTCCTTCACCAGCGGCTATTCCCTGAAATTCCCGCCGCCCGGCTATTCGCTGCGTTGGTACGCCGAGCTGTGGAACGCGTGGCAGCTGCAATTCGCGATGATGAACAGCTTGACGGTGGCGGCCTGGGCGACCGGCTTGTCGATCCTGCTGGGGGTTTCCGCCTCGCTCGGCATCGCCCGCTCGCCGACGCTGACGGCCAAGGTGCTGGACAGCCTGTTCCTGTCGCCGCTGGTGCTGCCGGCGCTGGCCTTCGGCCTGTCGTCGCTGATGTTCTTCTCGATGATCGGGGTGCCGGTGTCGCCGCTGACGCTCATCATCGGCCACACCGTCGTCTCGGTGCCCTTCGTGGTCCGCAACACGGTGGCGTCGCTCGCCCAGATGAACCCCTCGCTGCTGGAGGCCTCATCCAGCCTGGGGGCGGGGCGCTGGTACGGCTTCCGCCGGGTCACGCTGCCGCTGATCCGGCCCGGCATCATGGCGGGCGGCTTCATCGCCTTCATGGCGTCCTTCGACAATGTCCCGGTCTCGCTGTTCCTGCGCGATGCCGCCACCGACATGCTGCCGATCCGCATGTGGCAGGATCTGGAAGGCCGGCTGGACGTCACCGTCGCGGCGCTGTCCGGCGTGCTGATCGTCGTCACCATCGGCCTGATGCTGCTGATGGAACGCGTCGCCGGCCTCTCCAAAAGGTTGACCTGACCCCCGTCACACACCCAGAAAGAGCGATACCCCGTAGGGCGTGAACTTGAAGGGCAGATGCAGATGGCGGTCGAGCTCGGTGACGACGAAGCGGAACGGAACGATGTCGAGGAAGCGGGCCTGCTCCTCGGCATAGCCCGCCGCCCGCAGCCAGTCGCCAACATGGAACTGCACCTCGTGCGGGCCGGCCGCGATGCCGGCGCCGCGCACGGTCGGATGGTCGAGTTGGCCGTTGGCGCCAAGCTCGCCCGCCGCCAGCAGCCGGCGTTCCGGCGTCAGCGCGTGAAGTTCCACCCGCATGCCCTGGGCGGCGACGCCGCGCGCCACATCCACGCCATGGATCGAAATTCCGCCAGCCATGCCGCCTCCGTCTTCGGTTCTCCGAAATGGTAGCCGAGACGGCGACGGCAACGCCAGAGCCACTGCTCCCCCCGCTTCTGCCGGCGCTGGTCGGGATGACCGGTTTGCAGGCTCTGGTCGCGCTTGCCCTGTTCGCGCCGGGGGTCCTGGCGCCGCGCCTAGGGATCGACCCGGCGGGGCTCGGCCTGTTCACCACCACCGGCTTCGCGGTCGGGATGGCGGCGTCGCTCTATGGCGGGGTGCTGGCCGGGCGTCTCGGGCCGTTCCGGATCGCCAGCCTCTGCGCGGTGGCGGTCACGGCCGCCATGCTGTGCGCGATGACGGGCGGGAGCGCCGCCGGGCTGCTCGCCGCCGGCGTCGCCATCGGTCTTGCCTGCGGCCCCGAAACGCCGGCCAGCGCCGCGATCCTCGGCCGGCTGGTCCGGGAAGCCGACCGGCCGATGGTGTTCTCCGTCCGCCAGACCGGCAACCAGATCGGCGCCATCGCCGGCTCGCTGGCTTTGCCGCTTCTGGCCGTCGCTTTGGATCCCCGTGCCGGCTATGCGGTCATCGCCATGCTGGCGCTGGCCTGCATTCCGGTCTTCGAGCGGCTGCGCCCCGTCTATGACCCGTTGACCCGCAATGCCGCCTCGGGCTTCGGACTGTGTACGGCGGTGCAGCTGCTGCGCGGCGACCCGGCGCTGCGGCGGATGGCGCTGGCGGCCCTCCCCTATTCCGCAAGCCAGCTGACGCTGAACGGCTTTTTCGTGGTCTTCGCGGTGACGGAACTGGGGCTGGCGCATGTCCATGCCGGGGTGGCGCTGGCTGCCGGTCAGGCCGGCGGGCTGGTGGGACGGCTTGGCTGGGGCGTGGTGGCGTCTCGCTGGATGGCGCCGCGCCGGCTGGTCGGGCTGCTGGGACTGGGCATGGCCGCGGCGTCGATCCTGGTGGGATGGGCCGGCGCCGCCCTGCCCTTCCCGGTGCTGACCCTGGCGACCTTCCTGTTCGGACTGACCGCCAGCGGCTGGAACGGCGTGTTCGTGGCCGAGGTCGCAAGGCTGGCCCCCGCCGGCCGCATCGGCGAGGCGACCGGCGCGGTGATGGTCGGCGGCTTCGCCGGTCTGATCGCCGGGCCGATCCTGCTGGTCGCCGCCGCCGCGGTCAGCGACCTCGCCACCGGCTATATCGCCGTCGGCCTGCTGGCGGCGCTGGCCGGCCTCAGCCTTCTGAAGGACAAGCGATGACCAATCCCCCGCCTGCCGCCGCTCCACGCGCTGCCGCCATTGCCGAAGCCGTGCGCACCGGACGCAGCAGCGCCCGCGCCGAAACGGAAGCGGCGCTGGCCCGCATCGCCGCTGGCAATCCTGCGCTGAACGCCTTCGTCGCCGTCGACGGGACGGAGGCGCTGGCCGGGGCGGATGCGGTCGACCGCAGGCTGGCCGCCGGGGAAACGCCATTGCTGGCCGGGGTGCCGGTCGCGGTCAAGGACACCATCTGGGTCGCCGGCCGGCGCGTCACCCAGGGATCGCGCCTGTTCGCCGACTTCCATGCTCCGGCCGACGCCATCGCGGTGGAACGGCTGCGCGCTGCCGGCGCCGTCATCGTCGGCATGACCAACAGCTCCGAATTCGCCTGCAAGGGCGTCACCACCAACCTGCTCTTCGGGCCGACACGCCACCCGCAGGACCCAGGCCTGACCCCCGGCGGGTCGAGCGGCGGGCCGGCCGTGGCGGTGGCGGCGGGGCTGGTGCCGCTGGCGCTCGGCACTGACGCCGGCGGGTCGAGCCGCCGCCCGCCCGCCCATGTCGGCGCGGTCGGGTTCAAGCCGTCCTTCGGCGCCATTCCCTATGGACCGGGCTTCGCCGAGCCCTTCACCGGCATCGCCGTGATGGCCCCCATCGCCGCCGACGTCGCCGGCGCGAGGCTGATGTTCGAGGCGCTGTGTGGGCCCGATTTGCGCGATCCCGAGTCCATCGCCATCGCCCCGGCGGACAGCCGGCCGCCCAACAGCCTGACCGTCGCCTATAGCCCACGCCTCGGCCTGGAGGCCCCCATCGACGAGGATGTGCGGCAGGCGGTGGAAGGCACGGTTGAGGCGCTTGAGCGGGCAGGAGTCCGCGTCGTCCGGCGCGATCCGTCCTGGCCTACGGGCGTGACGGAAACGGCATTGATGCCCTTGCAGCATGCCGGGCTTGCCGCCCTCTACGGCGACGCCTTCCGCCGCGATCCGGCACAGTTCGATCCCGACATCGCCGTGCAGATCGAGCGGGGACTGGCCCTGACGGGACCGGAGGTCGCGGCGGCGCAGCTGCTTGCCGTCGAGGTCGCACGCGCGCTCGCCGCCTTCTTCACCGGCACGGACCTGCTGGTCGGCCCGACCACGCCCTGCGTCGCATGGCCGCTCGACCGGCTGGGTCCGGAGACCATCGGCGGTCAGGCGGTGCCACCACGCGCGCATGCCGTCTTCACCCCGTTGTTCAATCACGCCAAGGCCCCCGCCCTCAGCCTGCCCTGCGGCACCGGCCGTGACGGTCTGCCGGTTGGATTGCAGGTCATCGCCCCGCGCGGGCTGGATCGCCGGGTGCTGCGCTTCGCCGCCCTCATCGAAACGGTGCTCGCCACTGGCGGGCAAGGATGACCAGGATGAGCATGGACAACGAAGTTCCTGGCGATGCTGCCGAAGCCGCTCCCCGGCGCCGCCGGACGGTGCCGCCTCCGCCGCTGGCGGAGATGGCTGTGGAACGCCTGCGCTCCATGATCATCTATGGCGAACTGCCGCCCTCGGCCCGCCTGATCGAGCCGGAGCTGAGCGAAAAGCTCGGCATCTCCCGCACCCCGCTGCGCGAGGCGCTGAAGCTTCTGGCGGCCGACGGGCTGGTGATGCTGCGGCCCAACCGCAACGCCATCGTCGCCCCGCTCGATGCCGACGAGCTGATCCATTTGTTCGAGGCCGAAGGCTGCATCGAGAGCTTCGCGGCTAAGCTTGCCGCCGAACGGATGACTGCCGCCGACCTGCGCCGTTTGCGCGGCTTGCAGGACAGGATCGAGGCTTTGCAGGGAGCCGGCGCATTGGAGGAGTATTTCTCGATCAACCAGAAGATCCACCGGCTGATCGTGTCCGGCGCCAAGAACCCGGCGCTGGTGGACGCCCATGATCGGCTGCTCGGCCGGCTGGCGCGGGCGCGCTATTTCGCGCTGGGCGCCCAGGGCCGCTGGAAGGAATCGGTGCTGGAACACCGCGAGATCCTGGCGGCGATGGAGGCCCGCGACGGCGAGACCGCCCAGCGCCTGTTCATGCACCATGTCGGCCGCACCGGCGAGGTGGTGGCTGCCGCCTGCGCGTCGCCCAGAAATCCCCTCTCCCCCCGGGGGGAGAGGGAGTAAATCAGAACGGCAGAACCGGCGCCGGGGCGCTCTTGGGGCGGGCGGGGGCAGGCAGGCCGCAGGGCAGGAACTCGCCACGGCCGGGCTGGGCCAGAAGCGCACCGTCGCGGCACACCACCGCCCCGCGTGAAATCGTCGCCACCGGCCAGCCGGTGACTTCCATCCCCTCATAGGGGGTGTAGTCCACATTGTGGTGCAGCATGGCGTTGGTGACGGTCACCCGCCGGTTCGGATCCCACAGGGCGATGTCGGCGTCCGCCCCCACCGCGATGGTGCCCTTGCGCGGATGAAGCCCGTACATGCGGGCGGGGTTCGTGGCGGTCAGTTCCACGAACTTGGTCAGCTCCATCCGTCCGGTCATCACGCCGGCGGAGAACAGCAGCGGCAGACGCGTTTCAACCCCCGGAATGCCGTTGGGCACGCAGCGGAAGGGCGCCTGTTCGCCATGGACCTTCTTGCCGCCCGGTCCGTCGAAATGGAACGGCGCGTGGTCCGACGAAAAGACCTGGAAGGTCCCGCCGGTCAGCCCATCCCAGATGACGGCCTGATTGGCGGCATCGCGCGGCGGCGGGGAACAGATGCATTTCGCCCCGTCGAACCCCTCCCCGCCCAGATCATCGGCGGTCAGGAACAGATATTGCGGACAGGTCTCGGCATAGATCCGCAGGCCGCGCCCCTGGGCCCAGCGGATCTGCTCCACCGCGTCGGCGCCCGAGACATGCACGATCAAAATCGGCACATCCACCAGCTCGGCGAGCGAGATGGCCCGGTGGGTGGCCTCGCGCTCCGCGACGCGCGGGCGGGAGACGCCGTGGAAGAAGGGTGCCGTCTGGCCGGCACGCTCCAGCTTCTCGGTCAGCCAGGCGATGCAGTCGGCGTTCTCCGCATGCATCATCACCATGGCGCCCTCGCTGCGGGCGATGTCGAGAACCTCCAGGATCTGGCAGTCGTTCAGCTTCAGCGCATCGTAGGTCATGTAGATCTTGAAGGACGTGTAGCCTTCGCGGATCAGCGCCGGCAGCTCTTGTCCCAGCACCTGCTCGGTCGGATCGGTGACGATGAGGTGGAAGGCATAGTCGATCACCGGCTTGCCGGCGGCCCGCCGGTGATAGTCGTCCACCGCCTCGCGCAGCGACCGCCCCTTTTCCTGGCAGGCGAAGGGCAGCAC
>Ga0206117_100527_pt1 | contig 36728 bp, 29 predicted proteins | sample 3A5Ametagenome_FD_177997 | JGI IMG/M metagenome (GOLD analysis project Ga0206117, IMG submission 177997) | Enriched microbial communities from leaf-cutter ant dump, University of Wisconsin, Madison, United States - 3A5A | ecosystem: Environmental > Terrestrial > Nest > Insects nest > Nest dump... | reverse complement strand
AAGTATAAATAAAAAAGCAGGGCCGAAGCCCTGCTTTCTAGTTCCGCGTGTCAGCCCATAAAGCCTACAGATAGAAAGACCTCCCAGTCCATCCGCCGGCGGCAGCGTTTTCCGCGCCTATATGGGTTTTCCCTCCCAAGACTCAGACCGCGATAACTGGAAGGCATTCTACTTTTGCCTATTTCGACGGCTTCATTTACTGAAGCATTTCGTCTTTTGGCCGTGCCGTCCTTATTTATGGCGGGTACCATACACTGCGTTTTTTGGTTTGTCATCCATTTGTGCATAGGCTGCATGCTTGTTCGGCATGGGCCGTTTCGTTCGGCATCCTTACGATCTGGATCGGGAAATATCGCCATATCAATAGGTTGGCGGAGGCTTCTGGATCGGTTCCGAATTGGCGTGCCATCCGTGATTTGACCCATAGACTAAAGTCATAGTGAACGGTGCCACGCGTCGTTGCTTTCGGACGATCGGTGACCGATCGATCTTGTTTTTTCAGGGTCGATGCGCTTTGTGTAGCGCGCTCATACAACGCGCGAGAGGATTCCATGCGTCTCAGCCGGTATTTCCTGCCCATTCTCAAAGAGGCGCCCAAAGAGGCGGAGATCGTCTCGCATCGCCTGATGCTGCGTGCCGGCATGATGCGCCAGCAAAACGCCGGCATCTATTCCTGGCTGCCGCTCGGCCTGAAGGTGCTGAAGAAGATCGAAGGCATCGTCCGTGAGGAACAGGATCGGTCCGGCGCCGTCGAAATTCTGATGCCGTCGATCCAGCCGGCCGACCTCTGGCGCGAAAGCGGCCGTTATGATGCCTACGGCAAGGAAATGCTGCGCATCATCGACCGTCACGAGCGCGAGATGCTGTATGGTCCGACGGCCGAAGAGGTCGTCACCGATATCTTCCGCACCTATGTGCGCTCCTACCGCGACCTGCCGCTCAACCTCTACAATATTCAGTGGAAGTTCCGCGACGAGGTGCGTCCCCGCTTCGGCGTGATGCGCGGCCGCGAGTTCCTGATGAAGGACGCCTATTCCTTCGACGTCGATCAGGCAGGTGCCCTGCGCGCCTACCACAAGATGTTCGTCGCCTATCTCAGGACCTATAAGCGCCTGGGTCTCACCGCCATTCCGATGCGCGCCGATACCGGCCCGATCGGCGGCAAGCTCAGCCATGAGTTCATCATTCTCGCCTCCACCGGCGAGAGCGCCGTGTTCTGCGACAAGGATCTGCTCGATTTGCCGGTTCCCGGCGAGGACATCGACTTCGATGGCGATCTGTCGCCGGTCGTCGACATGTTCACCAGCCGCTACGCCGCCACCGACGAAATGCACGACGAAGCCGCCTTCGCCGCCCTGCCGGAGGAACGGCGCGTGTCGGCGCGTGGCATCGAGGTCGGCCACATCTTCTCCTTCGGCACCAAGTATTCCGAGCCGATGGGCGCCAAGGTGGCCATGCCGGACGGCAGCGAGCAGCCGGTGATCATGGGTTCCTACGGCATCGGCGTGTCGCGTCTCATCGGCGCCATCATCGAGGCGAGCCATGACGACGCCGGCATCATCTGGCCGGAAAGCGTGGCGCCCTTCGGCGCTGGCGTGATCAGCCTGCGTCCCGACGACGCGGCCGTGACCGCCGCCTGCGAAGACGCCTACGCGAAGCTCGCCGCCGCCGGCAAGGATCCGCTCTACGACGACACCGCCGCCCGCCCGGGCGCCAAGTTCGCCTCCATGGATCTGATCGGCCTGCCGTGGCAGATCATCATCGGTCCGAAGGGGCTGGCAGACGGCGTCGTCGAGCTGAAGCGCCGCGCCACTGGCGACAAGGAACTGGTGTCGCTGGAGTCGGCGATCGCCCGCGTCACAGAAAAGGCCTGATTGTCGCTGAAGAGGGGCGGTCGCATGCCGCCCCTCGCGGTTGTCCGATTCCGTCTGGAAAACCCGGAATGGACGGCTTGCCTGCGGGCGGAATTTGCTACTCTCAAGCGTTGCCGCTCGGTAGCGCGCGAGTCGGCCACCGGTCTTCGCGGCCTTGGCGTGGAATTCCTAAGTTTGGCCGGCGTTTGGAGGTCTTTGGATGAGCGAGGCGAAAGCGGGGCGTCCCTTCGCCCCCTTCGAGTGGAAACTGGCCGGCCGCTATCTGAGGTCCCGTCGCAAGGAAGCGTTCATTTCGGTGATCGCCGGCTTTTCCTTCGTCGGCATCATGCTTGGCGTCGCCACGCTGATCATCGTCATGGCGGTGATGAACGGCTTCCGTGGGCAGCTGATGGACAAGATCCTCGGCATCAACGGCCATGCCGTGGTCCAGCCGATCGATAGCCCGCTCACCGATTACGCATCCGTGGCCGATCGCCTGTCCGGTGTCGACGGCGTCCGCGTTGCCATGCCCTTCGTCGAAGGGCAGGTGCTGGCCTCCGGTCCGTCCGGCGCCTTCGGCGTATTGGTCCGCGGCGTGCGCAGCGCCGATCTCCAGAAGTTGCCGCTCGTCTACAACACCGTGCAGATCGGCTCGTTCGACAAGTTCGACGACGGCATCGGCGTCGCCATCGGTCAGCGGCTCGCCGAAAGCCTCGGCGTCACGGTCGGCGACAAGATCACGCTGGTCAGTCCCAAGGGTAACGTTACCGCTCTCGGAACGACGCCGCGCGTCAAGGCCTATCCGGTCGCCGCCATCTTCAAGATCGGCATGAGCGAGTACGACGGCACCTTCGTGTTCATGCCGATCGCCGAGGCGCAGAAGTACTTCATGATGGAGGACAAGGTCACTGCGATCGACGTCTTCGTCAACAATCCCGACGACATCGGGACGATCAAGGAGAAGCTGACGGTCGATGCCGGTCGGCCGGTGCTGATCACCGACTGGCGGCAGCGCAACGTCACCTTCTTCTCGGCGCTGGAAGTCGAGCGCAACGTCATGTTCATGATCCTGACGCTGATCGTGCTGGTGGCGGCGCTCAACATCGTCTCCGGCATGACCATGCTGGTGAAGGACAAGAGCCACGACATCGCCATCCTCAGGACGATGGGTGCGAGCCGTGGTTCCATCCTGCGCGTCTTCCTGATCACCGGCTCGGCGATTGGCGTGGCCGGCACCATTGCCGGCTTCGGCCTTGGCCTCGTGGTCTGCCTCAATGTGGAGAAGATCCGGCAGTTCGTGTCCTGGCTGACCTCCACCGAGCTGTTCTCGCCGGAGCTCTACTATCTCAGCCAGTTGCCCGCCGACATGCAGATGCACGAGACGGTCAGCGTGCTCATCATGGCTCTCGTGCTGTCCTTCGTCGCCACCATCTATCCCGCCTGGAAGGCGGCTCGTCTCGATCCCGTCGACGCCCTGAGGTACGAGTGATGCCGGCTATGGAAACCCTCATCACCGGCGTCGAGGACCCGGTCCTGAAGCTCGTCGGCATCGAGAAGTCCTACAAGGAAGGATCGGGTACGCTGCCCATCCTGCGCGGTTGCGACTTCAATCTGTTCGCTGGCGAGCTGACGGCGCTGGTCGCCCCCTCCGGCGCCGGCAAGTCGACGCTGCTGCACATCACCGGCCTTCTGGAGAAGCCCGACGCGGGCGATGTCATCATCGGCGGCAAGGCCTGCGGCAAGCTCGACGACGCCACCCGAACGCGGCTTCGCCGGACCGAGATCGGCTTCGTCTACCAGTTTCATCACCTTCTGCCCGAGTTCTCCGCCCTTGAGAACCTGATGATCCCGCAGATGATTGCCGGCCTCGACAAGAAGGAAGCCGCCAGGCGCGGCAATGATCTTCTGGCCTACATGCGTCTCGAGAAGCGCGGAACCCACCTGCCGTCGCAGCTTTCGGGCGGCGAGCGGCAGCGCGTTGCCATTGCCCGTGCCGTCGCCAATGCGCCCAAGGTGCTGCTCGCCGACGAGCCGACCGGCAACCTCGACCCAAAGACCTCGCATTACGTGTTCGACGCCCTGGCTGCCTTGGTCAGGGCCACCGGTCTGGCCGCGATCATAGCCACCCACAACATGGCGCTGGCCGAACGCATGGACCGTCGCATCACGCTCGACGAAGGGCGGATCGTCGAGCTGGAATAGCACTGATCGCCGTGCTGCATTGTCCCTGGAGAGCTGCCATGAGTTCCCGCGTCACCTACGTCAACGGACGCTACGTTCCATCCAGGGAGGCCGTCGTCAGTGTCGAGGATCGCGGCAACCAGTTTGCCGACGCCGTCTATGAGGCCTGCCAGATCAAGGACGGAGCGATCATCGATCTCCGCCGCCATCTCGACCGGCTCGATCGCTCTCTCGCCGAGCTCAGGATTGCCGCGCCGATGAGCCGGGCGGCCATGACCCACGTCCTGCGTGAGGTTGCCCGGCGCAACCGGGTCCAGAACGGTTACGTCTACTGGCAGATCTCGCGCGGCGCAGCGCCGCGCGATCACGCCTTTCCCGTCGGTGTGAATCCCACCTTCACCGCGACGGCCAAGTCGCTGGACGTTGCTGCGGCGGCGCTGCGCTATGAAAAGGGCGTGCCGGTGATCACCCTCCCGGACAACCGCTGGGAGCGCGTGGACATCAAGACCGTCGGTCTGCTGCCCAACGCGCTCGCCAAGCAGGCGGCGCGCGAAGCCGGCGCCTTCGAGGCGGTGTTTGTCGACGGTGAGGGCTTCGTCACCGAAGGGTCGTCCGCCAACGTCTGGCTTGTCGACGGGGAAGGGCGGCTCGTCACCCGTCCGGCCGATCGTGGCATTCTCCGAGGCATCACCCGTTCGGTGCTGATGGAAGTGGCGGCGGCCGAAGGCGTGCCTGTGGTGGAACGGCGATTCACCGTCGCGGAAATGAAGGCGGCGCGCGAGGTTTTCCTGACGTCGGCCGGAGCGATTCTCTGTCCGGTCGTCAGCGTGGATGGCGAGACGGTGGCCAACGGCGCTCCCGGCAGCGTCGCCGCTCAGCTTAGGCGGCGTTTTCACGAGCTCGCGGAACGGACGCCGATTTGACGGCCGGCGTCGTGCTTGGCAAAATTGTCACATCCTTGTCGAAACACGGATAGCACGAGCCTGCCGACCGCGACACGCATTCGAAATGGACTGGTAATTTCCGACGCGCCCGGCGTAACCATAAGTCGGGCGACGCGTAGCGTCGGTGTGGCGTTTGCCCCTCACAAAAAAACGAAGTCGAAAAGGCCGAGAAAAAATGGCGGACAAAGCCCAGAATCTTCAGGACACCTTCCTCAATCACGTCCGTAAGAACAAGATTTCGCTGACGATTTTTCTGATCAACGGCGTCAAGCTGCAGGGCGTGGTCACCTGGTTCGATAACTTCTGCGTCCTCCTGCGGCGCGATGGGCACTCCCAGCTCGTCTACAAGCACGCCATTTCCACCATCATGCCGGCCCAGCCGCTGGCCCTTTTCGAGGGCAGCGAGGAACCGAACTGAGTTCGGTTTGTTCCGTACGTGTCCGCTTGTGGAGGTACGCCTCCCGGGCGGGCTGTTCGGAGATCATCGCATATTGACCGCCAGTGTCGCGGTTTTCGGGAGGCCCAGTGACCGACGATCAGGATCTTGAAGAGGGTGGCCGTCCTCGCAAGAAGGGTGTCGATCGTATCGAGGAACCGGCAAGGGCTTTGGTCCTCGTTCCGGACTTGCGTCAGCGCGGCGCCAGGGACGACGCTGCCGCAACGACCCAGCGCGATCTCGAAGCGCGCCTTGAGGAGGCCTCGGGTCTGGCGAACGCCATCGATCTCGACGTTCACGCCACCATCCCCGTGCCCGTCAGCCAACCCAAGCCGGCGACGTTGTTCGGTGCCGGCAAGGTGGAGGAAATTGGCGAGACGGTGAAGGAAGAGGGTATCGACCTCGTTATCGTCGATCACGCCCTTACACCCATCCAGCAGCGCAACCTTGAGAAGGCCTGGAAGACCAAGGTCATCGACCGGACCGGTCTAATTCTGGAGATCTTCGGCGAGCGTGCGCGCACGCGCGAAGGGCGTCTGCAGGTGGAGCTTGCCCACCTCAAGTACCAGAAGTCGCGCCTCGTGCGGTCATGGACCCATCTTGAGCGACAGCGCGGCGGTTTCGGCTTTCTCGGCGGCCCCGGCGAGACGCAGATCGAAGCCGACCGGCGGCAACTCCAGGAAAAGATTACCCGCATCGAGGCGGATCTGGAGCAGGTGAAGCGCACGCGCGACCTGCATCGCCGCCAGCGGCGCAAGGTGCCGCATCCGGTCGTGGCGCTTGTCGGCTACACCAACGCCGGCAAATCGACATTGTTCAATCGGCTGACCGAGGCGGATGTCTTCGCCAAGGATCTGCTCTTCGCGACGCTGGATCCGACGCTGCGCCGCATCAAGTTGCCGCACGGCACCGATGCCATCTTGTCGGATACCGTCGGTTTCATCTCCAACCTGCCGACCCACCTCGTCGCGGCCTTCCGGGCGACGCTCGAAGAGGTGATCGAGGCGGCGATCATCCTGCATGTCCGCGACATCTCGCACAAGGATACCGAGGCGCAGGCAAGCGACGTGGCCGAAGTGCTCAAGCAGCTCGGCCTCGACCCGACGGATCGCGACCGGATCATCGAGGTCTGGAACAAGATCGACCTCGTGGACGACGGACGCAGGGAAACCCTGCTCGCCCAGGCCGACACCGAGGCGCCGGGAGGGCAGGAGCGACACGTCGTCTCGGCCGTGACGGGGGAAGGATTGCCGGAGCTGCTGGCCGCCATCGAGGCCCGTCTCCTGGGCGGCCGCCCCGTGCACGAGCTGACCCTCGATTCGTCCGACGGGGCGGGGCTCGCCTGGCTCTACGATCACGGTGAAGTTCTGGAGCGCCACGATGACGAGGACGGCACGCTGCGCCTTACGGTGCGCGTTGCCGACAAGTCGATGACGGCGTTTCACCGGCGATACGGCGAACGCATTCTGCATCCGGTTCCGGAAAACTAATATCTGTTGGATAAGTTTAACAATCCGGCTGGAATAATACGCGTCCATCGGATTGCCTGAAGTGCCACCGCCGAATCGACAGAAAGTGGAGACTATGAACCTACCGTCCAGGCGAGCTTTTCTCGCCGCGCTTCCCCTTACGCTTGCCGCCTGCGTTTCCGCCCCGGGCACACCGGCGATGCCGCCGCTGATCGACCCGACCAAGCCGAAGCGCTATCCTCGGCCGTCCGCCGAATACGTGGCGATGTATGGTGAAGTTAAGGATGGGGGATTCACAGTTCCGGCCGTCGACCTGACCCAGGTCAATCCGGCCTTCCTGCGCCGGGAAGTCAGCTACGATACCGACGAGCCCGCCGGCACCATCATCGTCGATACGCCGGCGCGTTATCTCTACCTTGTGCTCGGTGACGGCAGGGCCATGCGCTACGGCATCGGCGTCGGTCGCGAGGGCTTTGCCTGGTCCGGCAGCGCCGTCATCCGCCGCAAGGCGAAGTGGCCCTCCTGGCATCCGCCGGTGGAAATGCAGGCGCGTGACCCCAAGGCCAAGAAGTGGGCCGGTGGCATGCCCGGCGGTCCCGACAATCCTTTGGGCGCCCGCGCGCACTATCTCTATCAGGGCAACGTCGACACGCTCTACCGCATTCACGGTACGGTTGAGCCCTGGACGATCGGCAGCAACGTCTCTTCCGGCTGCATTCGCCTGATCAATCAGGACGTCATGGACCTGTTCGAACGCGTGCCGGTCGGCACTGTCGTCAAGGTTCTTGAGCGTCCGGCGGCGCCCGCCGTCTGAGTCTGGCGCCGCCCCGCAACGAGTGCGGGGCGGCTGTCCGCAAATCGTCGTAGTGCTGTTTCATCAAGGGTTTGAATTCCTTCGCAGCCGAAATAGGGGGAAGACAAATTAACCTTGCCGCGCCATAGTACCCGTGCGTCGAGCCATCATGGCGAGCCGGCGGGCGGGGAAGAAGCGCCGACCGATTCGCCTCTGGTTCCGTTCCGGGCTGGCAATGCCGGCTGCGCCATCGACGGAACCGGGCCGACGGCGGACAAGTCGGGAGGACAGCATGATAGACAATTCTCACACTAATCGGCGGTTGGCGCGCGAAGCGATGGCGTTCGTGCTGGCCGGAGGGCGGGGCAGCCGCCTCAAGGAACTCACCGATCGCAGGGCCAAGCCGGCGGTCTACTTCGGCGGCAAGAGCCGCATCATCGATTTCGCGCTGTCCAACGCGCTCAACTCGGGTATCCGCCGCATCTCCGTGGCGACCCAGTACAAGGCGCATAGCCTCATCCGGCACCTGCAATACGGCTGGAACTTCTTCCGCCAGGAACGCAACGAAAGCTTCGACATCCTCCCCGCCTCGCAACGCGTCGCCGAGGACAAGTGGTATGTCGGCACTGCGGACGCGGTCACGCAGAACATCGACATCATCGAAGCGCACCACATCGAATACATCATCATCCTGGCTGGCGACCACATCTACAAGCAGGACTACGAGATCATGCTCGACCAGCATGTCTCTTCCGGCGCCGACGTCACCGTCGGCTGCATCGAAGTGCCCCGCATGGATGCCACCGGCTTCGGCGTGATGGCCATCGACGAGAATGCCCGGATCATCGATTTCGTCGAGAAGCCCGCCGATCCGCCGGCCATGCCCGGCCGTCCGGACATGGCGCTCGCCTCCATGGGCATCTACGTCTTCAAGACCAGCTTCCTGATCGACCTTCTGCGCCAGGATCAGGACGATCCGAACTCCAGCCACGATTTCGGCAAGGACATCATCCCGGCCATCGTGAAGGGCGGGAAGGCGATCGCCCACAAGTTCTCCGACAGCTGCGTCCGCTCGTCGTCGGAGGCCGAGCCCTACTGGCGCGACGTGGGAACGATCGACGCCTTCTGGGAAGCCAACATCGACCTCACCGACTTCGTTCCGGCGCTCGACCTCTACGATACCAAGTGGCCGATCTGGACCTATACCGAGCTGACGCCGCCCGCCAAGTTCATCCACGATGAGGATGGCCGACGGGGCGCTGCCACCAGCTCGCTGGTGTCCGGCGGCTGCATCATCTCCGGTTCCCGCGTCGATAAGTCCTTGCTGTTCACGGGCGTTCATGCCCACTCCTATTCCGAAGTGGAGCACTGCGTCATATTGCCCTACGTCTCGGTCTATCGGGGTGCGCGCCTCACCAAGTGCGTGGTCGACAAGGGCGTGATCATCCCGCCCGGTCTCGTCGTTGGAGAGGATCCGGAGCTGGATGCCAGCCGCTTCCGTCGCAGCGAAGGCGGTGTCTGCCTGATCACCCAGGACATGATCGATCGGCTGCAGCTCTGACTGTGGCGTTGAAAATACGTCGGGGGCGTGGCAAAACCCGCGCCCGATCCATTCTCGGGATTGGCGCCGCTGCCGGCAAACCGCCGAAGGCGGCGCCTCCGTGTGAAAGGACCGGTCGCCAGCCGCTCCGCCGCGCGCGGACGACATCGAGCGTCAGTCGACCGGCGCTCGATCTTTCAGTCCCGAATTTCTCATGCCTTTGGTCGGGATGAGAAAATCGTGATGACTTCAACGAGCGGATGCGTCAGCATCCTTGCGAGTTGGCATAACCTGTCGGGGTGATCAAGTGCGCGTCCTTTTCGTTGCCTCCGAATGCTATCCGCTGATCAAGACGGGCGGTCTCGCCGATGTCGCGGGGGCTCTTCCGCTGGCGCTCGCCCGCCTCGACTGCGATGTCCGCGTGCTGATGCCCGCCTATCCTGGGGTGATCGGCCATCTTCGGGATGTCCAGGAAGTCGCCGGTTATCCGGATGTGTTCGGCGGTCCGGGGCGCCTGCTGGCGGGCGAGACGGCAGACGGCCTGAAGGTGCTGGCCCTCGATGTCGCCCACCTCTACGACAGGCCCGGCAATCCCTATCTCGGGCCTGACGGTAACGATTGGTGGGACAATACCCGCCGCTTCGCCGCGCTGTCGGCGATTGGCGCCGCCGTCGGCCGCTCGGGTGTGGGCGACTGGAAGCCGGCCGTCGTCCATTGTCATGACTGGCAGGCCGGCCTCGTCGCCCCCTATCTTCTTGCTGGCCCCGCCGAGGGGCGGCCGAAGACCGTTTTCACCATTCACAACGTCGCCTTCCAGGGCATCTGCGGTCGGGCCGATTTCGACACCTTCGGTTTGCCGTCGAGCTTCTACACGCCGGCTGGCCTCGAGTATTACGGCTACTGCTCTTTCCTGAAAGGCGGGCTGGTGTTCTCGGACCGACTGACGACCGTCAGCCCCACCTATGCGCGCGAGCTGCGTACGCAGGAGTTCGGCTTCGGCATGGAGGGCGTGCTCAACGAGCGCGCCAACGTGCTGAGCGGCATCGTCAACGGGATCGACACCAAGAGTTGGGATCCGGCGACCGACCCGCTGATCGCTTCCAACTACAGCGCGCGCAAAATGGCCGGCAAGGCGATCTGCAAGACGGAGCTGCAAACCCGCATGGGGTTGCGCGTCGATCCGGATGCGCCGCTGATGATCGTGGTGAGCCGCCTCACCGGCCAGAAGGGCCTGGATATGCTGCTGCCCAACCTTGAGGGCATTCTGCGGCGTGGTGGGCAGCTTGCCATCCTCGGCGCGGGCGAACAGGGCATGGAGCGGGCCTTCGTCGAAGCGGCCGCTGCCAACCCGGGCGCCGTCGCCGTTCACATCGGCTATAGCGAGCCGCTCAGCCACGCCATGCAGGCCGGCGCCGATGCAATCCTCGTTCCGTCGCGCTTCGAACCGTGCGGCCTGACCCAGCTCTACGGTCTGCGGTATGGGACCATTCCGGTGGTGGCGCGGACGGGCGGGCTCGCCGATACGGTGATCGACGCCAACGACGCATCCGTGCGGGCGGGAAGCGCGACGGGCATTCAGTTTGCGCCGGTCTCGGCCTCAGGCCTCGGATTTGCCATCGAGCGTCTGTTCGATCTCTTCCACAACAAGAAGGTCTGGCGAGCGCTGCAGGCGCGGGCGATGGCCCATCCGGTCGGTTGGGAGGATTCGGCCCCTGATTATGTCGCGCTCTACCGCGAGCTGACGACCGAGGGCGTCTGAAGTCCGATGACGGTGACGATCCGGTCCGGGCGACCGTATCCCCTGGGTGCACAATTCGACGGGGATGGTGTCAACTTCGCCATCTTCTCGGCCAATGCGACGCGCGTCGATGTCTGTCTGTTCGAGCCGCTCACCGGCTTCGAGTATGCGCGCCTGACGCTGCCCGAATGCACCGACGAGGTGTTCCACGGTTACGTTTCGGGGATAGGGGTCGGTACCGCCTACGGCTTCCGCGTTCACGGACCCTATGACCCGGAGCGCGGGCACCGGTTCAATCCGCACAAGCTGGTGATCGACCCCTACGCCAAGGTGCTGACGGGGCGGCTTCGCTCGAACGACCTGATGGCCGGCTATCAGCCGGTGACCCTCGACGATGCCAGCTTCGATACTCGCGACAGCGCCCGTGTGGTGCCGAAGGCGCTGGTTACCGATTCCAAGGTGCCGCCCTGCGTCAGTTTCCGGCCGGCGCGCCCGTGGCGCGATACCGTGATCTACGAGGCCCACGTCCGTGGTCTGACCATGCAGATGCCGCGATTGCCGCGCGCCAAGGCCGGGACCTATGAAGGCCTCGGCGCGCCGGAGACCATCGAGCATCTTACGAAGCTGGGCATCACGGCCATCGAGCTGATGCCCATCCAGGCGTTTCTCGACGATGGCTTTTTGACCCGCAAGGGGCTGGTCAACTACTGGGGCTATTCGCCGCTCTGCTATTTCGCGCCGGAACCGCGCTACGACCACAGCGCTCGGGACGTCTCGGTCATCGGCCGCGTGCGGGACATGGTGCGGGCCCTGCACGAGGCCGGCATCGAGGTTCTGCTCGACGTCGTCTACAATCACACCGGCGAGGTCGACCAGTTCGGACCGACCCTCAGCTTCCGCGGCATCGACAATGCCAGCTATTACCGGCTCAATCCCGATCGGCCCCGCTGGTACATCAACGATACCGGCACCGGCAACACGCTGAACGCCGGCCATCCGCGCGTGACGCAGATGATTCTCGACTCGCTCCGCTACTGGGTCGAGGCGATCGGCGTCGACGGTTTCCGTTTCGATCTCGCCACCTCGGTGGGGCGCGAACCGCATGGGTTCGATCCCGAGGGACGCTTCCTGACGGCTCTGAGGCAGGACCCGCTGCTGTCGACGGTGAAGCTGATCGCCGAGCCATGGGACATCGGTCCCGGCGGCTATCAGCTCGGCAACTTCCCGCCGGGCTTTTCCGAGTGGAACGATCGCTTCCGCGACACTGTGCGTGCCTTCTGGCGCGGCGACGAACTGGTGGCGCCGGAGCTGGCGGCGCGATTGCTGGGCTCGCCCGATCGCTTCGACCGCTCCAACCGTCGGCCGTCGGCGTCGGTCAACTTCATCACGGCGCACGATGGCTTCACGCTGAGAGACCTGGTCTCCTACGCGGCCAAGCACAACGAGGCCAACCTAGAGGACAACCGGGACGGCCATTCCGACAACCATTCGGCCAATTACGGCGTCGAAGGACCGTCGGTCGATCCGGGCATCGTCGCCACGCGCAAGCGGCAGATGCGCAACATGCTGGCGACGCTGCTTCTGTCGCAGGGCACGCCGATGTTGCTGGCCGGCGACGAGTTGGCCAACAGCCAGTTCGGCAACAACAACGCCTACTGCCAGGACAATCCGGTCGGCTGGGTGACATGGGGGCAGGCCGACGACGCGGAACTGGCGAGCTTCGTGGCCTATGTCGTCCGTCTGAGACAATCCCATCCGGTGTTCCGACAGACCCGCTTCCTGCATGGAACCCCAAGGCCGCAGGACAACCTGTCCGACGTCGAGTGGATTGCCGTTTCGGGGCGACCTATGACGAGCGGCGACTGGAACAGCCACGAGTGCAAGGCGTTCGGCGTATTGTTGCGCGACTCGGCACTGCCGCACGCCGAAGCCGACGGCGAGTCGGTCTATCTCATGTTGAACGCCCACCGCGCCAATCGCCGGTTTCACCTGCCTCCGACGCGCGACGAGCATAGCTGGAAGCCCGTCCTGACGTCCGACATGCCGACCGGGCGCCCCGCTGCCGCGACGCCGCGTCGCGCCTGGCAGGCGGTGGAAGTGCCGGGTCGCACCTTCCTCGCTTTCGTGGAGGTAAGGGCTTGAGAAATTGGTATAGAATGACATTGCCTCTCGGGGAGTGACAGGGAATGCAGATCAAGACAATCGCCACCAAGCCGATCGACGGCCAGAAGCCTGGAACCTCGGGCCTTCGCAAGAAGACCCGGGTCTTCATGCAGCCGGGCTATCTCGAAAACTACGTCGAAGCGATTTTTGCCGGGGTCGGCGGCGTCACCGGCAAGGTGCTGGTGATCGGTGGTGACGGCCGGTTCTTCAACGACAAGGCCATCCAGGTCATCATCAAGATGGCGGTCGCCCACGGCGCCAAGAAGCTGGTGATCGGCAAGGGCGGCCTGTTCTCGACGCCGGCCGCCTCCAACGTCATCCGCAAGCTCGGCGCTTTCGGCGGCATCGTTCTGTCGGCCAGCCACAACCCCGGCGGCGAAGAGGGCGACTTCGGCATCAAGTTCAACGGCTCGAACGGCGGGCCGGCACCCGAGACCGTCACCGACGCCATTTTCGCGGCGACCAAGACCATCACCGAGTATCGCGTTGCCGACATCGCCGACGTCGATCTCGACCGTCTCGGTGTCTCCAAGGCGGGCGAGACCGAGGTCGAGGTGGTCGATCCGGTCGCCGACTACGTCGAGCTGATGGAGAAGCTGTTCGACTTCGACAAGATCGCCACGCTGATCAAGTCGGGCTTCACGCTGCGCTTCGACGCCATGCACGCCGCCACCGGCCCCTATGCCAAGGCGATCCTCGAGAGCAAGCTCGGCGCCGCGCCCGGCAGCGTCATCAATGCCGTGCCGCTGCCCGACTTCGGCGGTGGTCACCCCGATCCGAACCCGATCTACGCCAAGGAGCTCTACGACTTCATGGCATCGCCCGGCGCGACCGACTTCGGCGCCGCGTCGGACGGCGACGGTGACCGCAACATCGTCATCGGCAAGGGTGCCGTGGTGACGCCGTCGGACAGCCTGGCGCTGCTTGCCGCCAACGCCCACCTCGCAAAGGGCTATGCCAAGGGCCTGGCCGGTGTCGCCCGTTCGATGCCGACGTCCGGCGCCGTCGACCGCGTCGCCGCCAAGAAGGGGCTTGAATGCTACGAGACGCCGACCGGCTGGAAGTTCTTCGGCAATCTTCTCGACGCCGGCAAAGTGACGCTGTGCGGCGAAGAGAGCGCCGGTACCGGTTCCGACCACGTGCGCGAGAAGGATGGCCTCTGGGCGGTGCTGCTCTGGCTCAACATTCTCGCCGTGCGTGGCGAGAGCCTGAAGGCCATTCAGGAGAAGCACTGGGCCGAGTACGGCCGCACCTTCTACACGCGCCATGACTATGAGGCGGTGGATACGGCCGCTGCCGAGGGGCTGGTGAACCGGCTGCGCGACATGATGCCGACGCTGCCCGGCACCAAGGTGGCCGGCCTGGAAGTGGCGAGTGCCGACGACTTCGCCTACAACGACCCGGTCGATGGCTCGGTGACCAAGAAGCAGGGCATCCGCATTCTGTTCAAGGGCGGCGAACGCGTGGTGTTCCGCCTGTCGGGCACCGGTACCGAGGGGGCGACATTGCGCGTCTACCTCGAAAGCTTCGAGCCGGACGTGAGCAAGCATGGCCTCGATGCGCAGGTTGCGCTGGCCAAGGTGATCGAAGCGGCCGACAAGCTGGCCGAAATCAAGGCTCGCACCGGCCGGCAGGCCCCGGATGTCATCACCTGAGGGATAGCATTTTCGAGTGAGCGCATTTTCGGCGAACCGAGGTTTGCCGAAAGTGCTCCAAGCAAAGCCCGGAGCCGCAGCTCCGGGTTTTTTTGTCAGTGCGACAGGAAAACGCCGTTGGTCGTGGTCGTTGTCGTCGTCGACCCATTGGGAATGGCCGTCGTATCGGGGGCCAGATTCCAGGTCATCTGGTTCAGGATCAGGGAATCGGCGACGATCGTGACCTTGTCGAGCGAGGCCGTCATTCCCGAGTTCATGGTCAGTTGACGGGTCGTCAGGTGGATGAGGCCCGACAGTTCATGCCCGGGGCTGTCGTTCCACGGCCATTGCGACACGCCGCTGTTGGAGGGGTTCTCGTACATCAGGATGTTGGCGTAGGTGCCGCTCGTCGGCGCGGTGAGATAGGTACCGGCGCCGGAGTTGAACTGGAACTTCGATTTGTCGGCGAAATAGAAGGTGACGCCGGTTCCCTTCAGCGTTCCCTGGATATTCCAGTCGCCACCCTTGATGATGTAGAGGCCGGGACTGAACGTCGAGACGGTCTTGGAGCTGTTGAAGTTGACGCCGCCGCAATGCACGCCCGGCTGGAAGGTGTAGGTGGCGGCATCGATATTGCGGCTGTTGTAGTTGCAGGCGCCGACCGTGACGACCGGCAGCGTGGTGGCGTAGGGATCGTTCGCCGGCGAGCAGCTCTTCTCGAGGTTGGGGTGGGTGCCGCCATTGTCGATGATGCTGGCGCTCTTGATGCAGATTTTCTTCGAATTGATCGTCGTGCCGGCGTTGAAGATCGCCGCACCGCTGGCGCTCGACTGCACGTGAATTTCGCAACCCGTGGCAAGGACCGTGGCTCCCGAGTTCACCAGCAATGCCTGTGAGTTCTTCGAGGTGAGCAGGATGCAGACCGTGCCGGCCGGCGCTGTCGCCGTGGTTGTTTTGGGCGTGGCCTTGGCGGCAACTCCGACCGACATTTCGTTCTTGCCGACGATACCCATGAAGGAGAGCGGCACGGTGATGGTCGCCGTGCCGGAAACGCTGCCATCGGCGTTTCGAGTGAAACTGGATCCGAGGTTTTCCTCGGCGACGCCGGTATCCTGGAGGTTGGCGGCAAGGGCTGCCCGGCCGGCAGCGACATAGTCGGAACCGGTCGTCAGCGCTGCGCGAATGGTTGCCTGGTCGAGGGCGCCCTGCAGGATTTCCCGCGCGCGCAGCGTTTGCGCCAGATCGACGGCGGCGCCGACCGCTACCAGGAGCGCCACCAAAGCGATCGCCATGACTATGCCGATGGAGCCGCGGATGTCCGCGATGAACGCACCCGGGTCGAGACGCATAGCGGACCGTTCGCAGCTGCGGTGGCCAGACATCATTCAACCTCATGCAGTTCAGGGCTGCGCTGATTGGGCTGCGCAACCTTTGGGGTATCGTTGCTGATCCCGCGGCTAAAACCGCGCGGAGCAGCCTTTTGTGACACCTTGAACGTTACGATATGAATAACTCGCCATTCAAACTCCTAAAATTCTATGCAATTGCAAATAAAACGGAAACGCCGAGTGGAGAGGGCTTGATGCTCGCGCTTCTCGGCCGCCTTTTTGGTCTTCTGCCTAATTCTTGGGTGACAAAGCGTTTTTCACGGCATTAAAAGGGCGCACCAAGCGAATGCCGCTGGAGGGAAGATTGGCGCTGGAAACCGTGACCACGATTGCCGGGCTCCGCGATCGGCTGAAGCCGGCGCGGCGGGCGGGGAAAAGCATCGGTCTGGTGCCGACCATGGGCTATCTTCACCGTGGCCATGCCAGCCTTGTCGATCGGGCGCGGGCCGAAAACGACGTTGTCGTGACGTCGGTGTTCGTCAATCCCCTGCAGTTCGGACCCAACGAGGATTTCGCCCGCTATCCGCGCGATCTCGACGCCGATCGCAAGCTGCTCGCCGCCCACGGCGCCGACATCGTGTTCGCGCCGGCGGTCGAGGAAATGTACGCGCGCCCCATCGTCACCCATATCGAAGTGGAGAGCCTCTCGGCCCGCATGGAAGGGGAGCGCCGGCCGGGCCACTTCCGTGGCGTCGCGACCGTCGTCGGCAAGCTGTTCAACATAGTCCAGCCGGATCGGGCCTATTTCGGCGAGAAGGACTATCAGCAGCTTCAGGTGATCCGGCACATGGTCGCCGATCTGTCCTTCCAGTTGGATATCGTCGGCGTGCCGACGGTGCGCGATGCCGACGGTGTCGCGCTGTCGTCGCGCAACGTCTATCTATCGGCCGACGAGCGTGCCGCCGCACCCGTGCTCAGTCGCTCGCTCGCCGCAGCCGCCGAAGCCATTGGCGCCGGTGTGATGGAACCGGATAGAATCGAGGCGATTATCCGCGGCGTGCTCGATGCCGAACCGCTCGCCGAGCCGGATCTCGTCGCCATTGCCGCGGCGGACACGCTTGAGCCGATCGACCCGAAGGCGCCACCCTCGGCCATCGCATTGATGATCGCCGTCCGCATCGGTCGCACGCGCCTCATCGATCAGCGCGTCGTCGCCGTTTCCTGAAGAGACACAGCCCGGACCCCGTTCCCGGAGGTTTTGAGATGAGTGCTCCCATCCGCTCCCGCCGCACCTCGGTTGCCGATATCAAGGCCCTCAAGGGAGTGCGGCCCATCGTCAGCCTGACCGCCTATACGGCGCCGATGGCGGCGCTGCTGGATCCGCATGTCGATTTCCTGCTGATCGGCGACTCGCTCGGCATGGTGGTCTATGGCTTCGACACCACGCTGCCGGTGACCCTCGATCTGATGATCGCCCACGGCGCCGCCGTCGTCCGTGGTTCGTCGACCTCGCTCGTGGTCGTCGACATGCCCTTCGGCTCCTACCAGGAAAGCCGCGAACAGGCATTTCGGTCGGCCTCGCGCGTTCTGGCCGAGACGGGTGCCCAGGCGGTGAAGCTCGAAGGCGGCGAGGAGATGGGCGACACCATCCGCTTCCTTACCGAGCGCGGCGTGCCGGTGCTCGGTCACATCGGCCTAACGCCGCAAATGGTCAACGTCTACGGCGGCTACAAGACGCAGGGCCGCAACCAGTTCCAGGCCGCCAAGATCAAGGCGGACGCCCGCACGGTGGCCGAGGCCGGCGCCTTCGCGTTCGTGCTCGAGGGAACCATGGAGCCGCTCGCCCGCGAGATCACCATCGAGGCGCCGATTCCGGTGATCGGCATCGGTGCGTCGCCCCAGTGCGATGGTCAGATTCTGGTCAGCGAGGACATGCTCGGCCTCTACAACGAGTTCATCCCTCGTCACGTCAAGCGTTTCGCCGATCTCGGCGCCGAAGTGTCCAAGGCCGCCGCCGCCTATGCAGAAGAGGTCAAGGCGCGCAGCTTCCCTGGCCTCGAGCACACCTTCCAGCCCAAGGCCTGAGCCGGATTGGACAAAGTGATGAGCCTTCGCCCACGGCTGTGCCGGCCGGGGTGGCGGCTCATTCGCATCCATCATTGACGCAACGTCGCTCCGCGCGGCGCGCCAGCCTCCGTAAAAACACGAAATCGCGAACGTCTACGTGGAAACGCGTGGCGGCTTCGTCGCCTTTTTCAGAATTCGCTGGTGAGGTTTTTGATCTGTGTTGAGTAGGATTGTCAGTTCTTCTTAAGTAACCTGGTGTCTGGATAAAAAATAACCTATTTGCCCATTTCGTAGGCGGTGTTTCGATTATCATTTGCGCATGTGTAGTTTGTGTTCATTTCAAGGCGCTTTGCGATTGACCATCGGCATAATTTGTAATCTAGTAATTGAGGAGCCTGTCGGTTTGGCAGGCGTGGAGTGGCTGCCAACGGTTTCTATACCTCCGCTTTGCTGGCGAAGGATCGATCGACGGGAGTTGCTTCAGGAACGGGCTTGGCCGATTGGGTGCGCTCCGTCGCTCCGGCAATCGAAGCGGGTGTCGAAAACAACAAAAGCACCCACGTGCCGAGTCTCTATGGTCATCAGGGGAGACATTCATGCGTTCCAACACACTCAAGACCCTTCTGCTCGGTGCCGCTTTCCTGGGGAGCGGCGTTCTCGCCGCCTCGGCCGGCACCCTTGATGAGGTCAAGGCCAAGGGGTTCGTGCAGTGCGGCGTCAACGGCACCGGTCTCGCCGGCTTTGGCGCGCCGGATGACGCCGGCAACTGGAAGGGCCTCGATGTCGATGCCTGCCGCGCCGTCGCCGCCGCCGTCTTCGGCGATCCGTCCAAGGTGAAGTTCACCGGCCTTTCCGCCAAGGAGCGCTTCACGGCCCTGCAGTCGAAGGAAATCGACATGCTGGCCCGCAACTCGACCAACACCATGAGCCGCGACACGCAGCTCGGCATCACCTTCACCGGCACCAACTACTACGACGGTCAGGGCTTCATGGTGAAGAAGGCGCTCGGCGTCTCCTCCGCCAAGGATCTCAACGGCGCCTCGGTCTGCGTGCAGTCCGGCACCACGACCGAGCTCAATCTCGCCGACTACTTCAAGTCGAACGGCATGACCTTCAACGCCGTGGTGTTCGAGAAGCAGGAAGAGGCCGATGCGGCCTATGACGCCGGCCGTTGCGACGCCTACACCACCGACGCTTCCGGCCTTTACTCGATCCGTCTCAAGATGACCAATCCGGACGACAGCCTCGTGCTGCCGGAGATCATCTCCAAGGAGCCGCTCGGGCCGGCCGTGCGCCAGGGCGACGACCAGTGGGAGTCCATCGTCCGCTGGAGCCACTACGCCATGCTGATCGCCGAAGAGTTCGGCGTGACCCAGGCCAATGTCGATGAAATGAAGAAGTCGGAAAACCCCGAAGTGCAGCGTCTTCTCGGCGTTGGCGAGGGTGTCGACTTCGGTACCCCGATCGGCCTCAACAAGGACTGGGCCTACAACATCATCAAGGGTATCGGCAACTACGGCGAGTCCTTCGAGCGCAACGTCGGCGAGGGTTCGCCGCTCAAGATCGCTCGCGGCCTGAACGCTCTGTGGACGAAGGGCGGCCTGCAGTACGCTCCGCCGATCCGCTGACCGGATAGGTGAGGGGAGGCGCCCGGAGCGGGCGCCTCCCAACTTTCGGATCAATGGGATGCGTCGGCTCATGCCGCGCCTGGCATGGTCGTATTCGGCCGGCAGGGCGAAGGTGTGCCTGCTCGCCTCTTGACCAATCGTGGCATGGCCGCGGGCGGCGCTCCTTGCGTGTGACTAAATGTGCTTTCGGCGCCTGCCTGGCGCCCACTCTCGAGGCCTGACATGACGCTCCGAGACAAGACGGCTGGCGAACCGCCTCGATCCTGGGTTCGTGCCGTTCTTTACGATGAGACGATCCGTGGTTGGGTGTTCCAGGGGTTGGTCCTGTTGGGCCTGATCCTGTTCGCCATGTGGGTGATTCACAATACGGCCGCCAACTTGCGGGCCGCCAACATCCCCTTCGGCTTCGATTTCCTCCACATGCGGGCCGGCTTCGACATCTCGCAGAAGCCCATCGACTACACGCTGGACTCTTCGCACGCCCAAGCCTTCAAGGTCGGTCTTCTCAACACGATCATCGTGTCGGTGCTCGGTATCGTCTTCGCGACGATCATCGGATTCATCGTCGGCATTTCCCGTCTGTCCAGCAACTGGCTGCTGGCGCGGGCTGCCACGGTCTACGTCGAAACGCTTCGCAACATCCCGCTGCTTCTCCAGCTGCTGTTCTGGTACAAGGCGGTGCTCTCGGTCCTGCCGGGACCGCGGCAAGGCTATATGCTGCCGTTCTCGACCAATCTCTCAAATCGCGGCCTGACCATGCCGCGACCGATCGTCGGCGAGAGCTTTGACGTCGTCATGTGGACCATCGTGGTGGCTGTCGGCATCGCCTGGGCCCTGGCGCGCTGGGCCAGGCGCCGGCAGGCGGCGACCGGCCGGCCTTTCCCGATCTTCAGGGCTTCGCTTGGCATCGTCATCGGTGTGCCGTTGGTCGTTTTCCTAGGTCTCGGGGCGCCCCTTTCGTTCGAGATTCCCGAGCTCAAGGGCTTCAACTTCGTCGGCGGCATGGTCGTTCATCCCGAGCTGATCGCCATGCTGCTCGGCATCTCGCTCTATACCGCGTCCTTCATCGCCGAGACGGTGCGCGCCGGCATCCTTGCCGTGTCCTCTGGGCAGACCGAGGCGGCGGAATCCCTTGGTCTTCGCAACCGGCAGACGATGCGTCTCATCGTCGTTCCTCAAGCCATGCGGGTCATCATCCCGCCGCTCACCAGCCAGTATCTCAACCTCACCAAGAACTCGTCGCTCGCGCTCGCCATCGGCTATCCGGATCTGGTGGCGGTGTTCGCCGGGTCCACGCTCAACATCACCGGTCACGCCATCGAGGTCATCGCCATCACCATGGCGGTCTATCTCGCCCTGAGCCTCATCACCGCCGCGCTGATGAACTGGTTCAACGCCCGCGTGGCGTTGGTGGAACGGTGAGGGAGACGGTCATGAGCCGCATCGAAACAGATACCGTCTTCGTCCGCCGCGACTTCCTGGAGCCCGAAGCGCCGCCGCCCTCCCTTGGCGGTTTCCCCGGCTGGGCGCGCAAGCATCTTTTCTCCTCGCCGCTCAACATCGCCATCAGCCTTGCGATGCTGCTGCTTCTGGCCTGGATGCTGCCGCCGCTTATCCGCTGGTTGTTCGTGGACGCCGTCTGGACGGGCAGCAACCGCGAAGCCTGCCTGCCCAAGGATGGCGAGAGGGTGGGCGCCTGCTGGGCCTTCATCAACGCCAAGCTGGCCCAATTCACCTTCGGCTCCTACCCCGCCGATCAGCGGTGGCGGCCGTCCTTGGTGATGGTCTCCTTCTTCATCGGGCTGGCCTGGGTGGCAATCCCGAAGATGCCCCGCCGGCGCGAGGCAACCTGGCTGATGCTGACCGCCTTTCCCGTCGCCACCTTCTGGCTGCTTTACGGTGGGCTCGGGCTGCCGATCGTCGAGACGTCCAACTGGGGCGGCCTTCTGGTGACCCTGGTCGTGGCGATCACCGGCATCGTCGCTTCGCTGCCGCTCGGCATCCTGCTGGCGCTCGGCCGGCGATCGAAGCTGCCCTTCATCAAGATCGTGTCGGTGGTGTTCATCGAGGTCTGGCGCGGCGTCCCGCTCATCACCGTGCTGTTCATGGCTTCGGTGATGCTGCCGCTGTTCCTGCCCACCGGCGTCAACTTCGACAAGCTCCTGCGCGCCCTGATCGGCGTCGCCCTGTTCACCGGCGCCTACATGGCCGAAACCATCCGCGGCGGCCTGCAGGCCATACCCAAGGGGCAGTATGAAGGCGCCGCCTCGCTCGGCCTGGGCTACTGGCAGTCGATGCGCCTGATCATCCTGCCGCAGGCCCTCAAGATCGTCATTCCCGGCATCGTCAACAGCTTCATTTCGCTGTTCAAGGATACCTCCCTGGTGATGATCATCGGCCTTTACGATCTCCTCGGATCGATCCAGCGCAACTTTTCCGACGCCAACTGGTCGACGCCGTCGATCGCCCCGACGGGCCTGATCTTCGCGGCTGCCGTTTTCTGGGTTTTCTGTTTCTCGATGTCACGCTATTCCATGTACATGGAGAGAAAGCTCAACACCGGACGCAAGCGATAGCCGGCCATCTTTTCCGCCGCCCGCCTGCCGCCAAAGGGACCCTATTCATGGCCGATACTGCCTTAGCCTCCGCGCCTGCTTCCGAGACCGCCGTTGAAATGATCGGCGTCAACAAGTGGTTCGGCGAGTTCCATGTGCTGCGCGACGTCAATCTCTCCGTCAAACGTGGCGAGCGCATCGTCATCTGCGGCCCGTCCGGTTCGGGAAAGTCGACGACCATCCGCTGCATCAATCGCCTGGAGGAGCACCAGAAGGGCAAGATCATCGTCGATGGCATCGAGCTCACCAACGATCTCAAGCGCATCGACGAGGTGCGGCGCGAGGTGGGCATGGTGTTCCAGCACTTCAACCTGTTCCCGCACCTGACCATTCTCGAGAACTGCACGCTGGCGCCGATCTGGGTGCGCAAGATGCCGAAGAAGGAAGCGGAGGAGGTGGCGATGCACTTCCTCACCCGCGTCAAGATCCCCGAGCAGGCGCACAAGTACCCCGGTCAGCTGTCGGGCGGCCAGCAGCAGCGCGTCGCCATCGCCCGCTCGCTGTGCATGCGGCCGAAGATCATGCTGTTCGACGAGCCGACGTCGGCCCTCGATCCCGAGATGGTCAAGGAGGTGCTCGACACCATGGTCGGCCTCGCCGAGGAGGGCATGACCATGATCTGCGTGACCCACGAGATGGGCTTCGCCCGTCAGGTCGCCAATCGCGTCATCTTCATGGACCAGGGGCAGATCGTCGAGCAGAACGAGCCCGAGGAGTTCTTCTCCAATCCCAAGCACGAGCGCACCAAGCTGTTCCTCGGCCAGATTCTGCACTGATTTTTCGGCGGGCGTCGGCGGCTTTTTCGCTCCGGCGCCCGTTCCATATCCTGATCTTTCACTTTAAGAAGTCGTGCGACAGATTTGGTCTACCATACTATTTTCTGTCCGATCAGCCGCGGTTTCCGACTGGAAAACCCGCGCTCGGCCAGTCCGTTTCCGGAAATGGGCCTTCCTAAAGGCCGCAAGTCGTGCCAGACAAAACGTCTGCGACAGAAGCCGGCTTTCTGCCGGCGCCAACAGGGAAGGGCTGAGCGTTGGCTGAGGGGCGTCTGACGACCCATGTGCTAGACACGGCCGCCGGCCGCCCGGCTGCCGGCCTGAGGATAGAACTCTGGTCGGTTAGTCCGGATGGTGCTCGCGACCTCGTTCGCGAGGCGGTCACCAACGATGACGGCCGTATCGATGGTGCGCTACTCTCCGGCGCCCCGTTCGTCACCGGTAGCTACGAACTGGTCTTTCACGCCGGCGACTATCTGCGCGCGGCTGGCCATGCCATTGCCGATCCTGCCTTTCTCGACATCGTACCCATCCGTTTCGGTATCGCCGACGCCTCGGCCCACTATCATGTGCCGCTGCTGATCTCGCCTTACGGATATTCAACCTATCGCGGGAGCTGAGCCCATGCGCGACTCCATCCGCATCGTCCGTCGGGGGCGGATCGTCGAAATCGACGATATCGGGCCGACAGAGACGCTGCTTGACTACCTGCGCCTCCGGGAACGCGCCACCGGCACCAAGGAAGGCTGCAACGAAGGCGATTGCGGCGCCTGCACCGTCGTCATCGGGGACTGGAAGGATGGCCGGGTCGTCTATCGTCCGGTCAACTCGTGCATCCAGTTCCTCGGTGCGATGGACGGCAAGGAAATCGTCACCGTCGAGGACATCGCCTGGCCGGACGGCCGGCTGCATCCCGTGCAGCAGGCGATCGTCGATGCCCATGGCTCGCAGTGCGGCTTCTGTACGCCCGGCATCGTCATGAGCCTCTTTGCGCTCTACCACCAGGAAGGCCGCGACGGCCCGCCGCCGCGCGAGGAGATCGTCACGGCGCTGGCGGGCAATCTCTGCCGCTGTACCGGTTACCGCCCCATTGTCGATGCCGCGCTTGCCGCCATGGCCGCCCCGGCGGCCGATCGCTTCGTTGAGGCCATGCCGCAGACCGCCGGCCTCCTGCAGTTTCTCGCCGATGGCCAGGACGTGTTCATCGGCTCCAACAGCGCCTTCTTCGCCGCGCCGGCCAGCCTCTCGGCGCTGGCGCAACTGGTGGTGAAATACCCCGAGGCGACGCTTCTTGCCGGCGGCACCGACGTCGGGCTTAAGGTCACCAAGGGCATGCGCCCGATTTCGCAGGTGATCCATGTCGGCCGCGTCTCGGCGCTCCGGCAGATCGAGGATGTCGGTGATGCGCTGATTCTCGGTGCCGGCGTGACCTACGAGGACGCTGCCGGCGTCTTCGCCGATCTCGATCCCGACCTCGGCGAACTCATCCGCCGCGTCGGCTCGCGGCAGGTGCGCGCCGTCGGCACCATCGGCGGCAACATCGCCAACGGCTCGCCGATCGGCGACATGCCGCCGGCGCTGATCGCCCTTGGCGCCACGCTGGAACTGGCCCATGGCGAGGATGGCCGGGCGTTGCCGCTTGAGGATTACTTCATCGCCTACGGCAAGCAGGATCGCCAGCCGGGCGAGTTCGTCGCCGGCCTCCTAGTGCCCAAGCTGGCGCCGAACCAGGTGTTTCGCGCCTACAAGATTTCCAAACGCTTCGACGAGGACATCTCGGCCGTGATGGGAGCGTTCCGCTTCACCATCGACGATGGCGTCATCACCGAAGCGCGCATTGCCTTCGGCGGCATGGCGGCGACGCCCAAACGAGCCCTCAACGCCGAGGCGCGGCTGACGGGTGCTCAGCCGGCGCGGGCGGCGAGCTGGGGAGCGGCTATAGAAGCCCTTGGCGAAGACTACGCGCCTATTTCCGACATGCGCGCCTCGTCGGCCTATCGCATGGAAACGGCGAAGGCGCTGCTTGCCAAGGCCCTGGTCGAATGCGCCGGCGCGCCGACGAGCCGCACCCGCGTCATCGGCCGCCGCGAGGCCCCGGAACCGGAGGTTGCTTGATGAACGCGCCTGAGTCCGAGATTTCCGAGGCGGCCGTCGAGCGGATCGTCCATCGCTCGACAGCCCATGACAGCGCCGTGCTGCATGTCACCGGTCGCGCCGTCTATATCGACGACATGGTCGAGCCGACCGGTACGTTGCACCTTGCGCCGGGCTTCTGCCCGGACATGGCGCGCGGCCGCATCCGCGACATCGATCTGTCCCGCGTCCGGCAGGCGCCGGGCGTCGTCGCCGTGCTGACGGCGGCGGATATCCCCGGTCGCAACGACTGGTCGACGTCGATCGGCGGCGACCCGATCCTCGCCGACAAGGAGGTCGAGTTCTGGGGCGAGGTGCTGTTCTGCGTCGTGGCCGAGACGCGCGACGCCGCCCGCCGGGCGACGCGGCTGGCCCTGTTCGAGGGCGAGGCTGAGCCGCCGGTTCTGACCGTCGAGGAAGCGAAGGCCAAGGGGCTGCGCGTTCTCGATGACTACGGCTACGGCCGAGGCGACGTCGCGCGCTCCTTCGCTAGCGCCCAGCGGCGATTCGACGGCGTCATCCGCAACGGCGGGCAGGAGCATTTCTACCTCGAAGGACAGGTCGCCCTGGCGATTCCCGGCGAGACGGGTGACGTGCACGTCTACTCGTCGACCCAGCACCCGTCCGAGGTCCAGCATTGCGTCGCCCACATGCTCGGCCTGCCGAGCGCCATGGTGACGGTGGAAGTCCGGCGCATGGGCGGCGGCTTCGGCGGCAAGGAAAGCCAAGCGAGCCAGTGGGCGTGTCTTGCCGCGCTGGGCGCCAGGGTTACGGGGCGGCCGTGCAAGCTCCGGCTCGACCGCGACGACGATATGGTGATGACCGGCAAGCGGCACGACATGACGACGGCCTTTTCCGTCGCCTACGACAGCTCGGGCAAGATTCTGGCCGCCGACATCGATTTCATGGCCCGCTGCGGCTACTCGGCCGACCTCTCGGGCGGCGTCAACGACCGCACGCTGTTCCACGCCGACAATGCCTATTTCTACCCCAACGTCGCGCTGAAGTCGGAGCGGCTAAAGACCAACACGGTGACCAACACCGCCTTCCGCGGCTTCGGCGGCCCGCAGGGCATCCTTGCCGCCGAGCGCATCATGGACACGCTCGCCATCGTCACCGGCATCGATCCGCTGGAGATCCGAAAGCGCAACTTCTACGGCCCCGGCCGCGATGTGACGCCCTATGGCCAGAAGGTCGAGGACAATATCCTGCCCGAACTGGTCGCCGATCTCGAGCGCTCGTGCGATTACTCCAAGCGCCGGCAGGAATGCCGCGCCTTCAACTCGAAGAATCGCATTCTTCGTAAGGGCATCGCGCTGACGCCGCTCAAGTTCGGCATCGCCTTCACGCTGACCCACCTGAACCAGGCGGGAGCATTGGTGCATGTCTACGCCGACGGTTCGGTTCATCTGAACCATGGCGGCACCGAAATGGGGCAGGGGCTCAACACCAAGGTGGCGCAGGTGGCGGCCGAAGCGTTCGGCATACCGCTCGACCGGGTGCGCATCACGGCCACCAACACGTCCAAGGTGCCGAACACGTCGGCGACGGCCGCCTCGTCCGGCTCCGATCTCAACGGCATGGCGGCGCTCGCCGCCTGCGATGAAATCAAGGAGCGGATGATCGCCCATCTGGCGACGACGACCAATGCGCCGCCGGAGAGCGTGGTGTTTGCAGACGGTCGCGTCAGCCATGCCGGCGGCTCGCTGTCCTTCGCCGATCTGGCCAAGTCCTGCTACGAGGGCCGCGTCCAGCTTTCCGCTTCCGGGTTCTATTCCACGCCCAAGATCCACTGGGACCGCCAGAAGGCGGAGGGGCGTCCGTTTCTGTACTTCGCCTATGGTGCTGCCTGCGCCGAGGTGACCATCGACACCATGACGGGCGAGATGAAGGTCGAGCGGGTGGATATCCTCCACGACTGTGGCCGCTCGCTCAATCCGGCGATCGACATCGGTCAGATCGAAGGCGCCTTCGTCCAGGGCATGGGCTGGCTGACCACCGAGGAACTGGTGTGGGACGACAAGGGCCGGCTCGCGACGCATGCGCCGTCCACCTACAAGATCCCGACGGCCGGTGACGTGCCGACGGTTTTCAACACCCGCCTCTGGGAAGGCGCCAACCGCGAGGAGACCATCCATTCCTCCAAGGCGGTCGGCGAGCCGCCGCTGATGCTGGCCTGCTCGGTGTTTTCAGCGGTGTTCGACGCGGTCGCCAGCCTGAAGCCCGGTGCGGTTCCTCCACTCGACGCGCCGGCGACGCCCGAGTCGATCATGCGGGCCGTGTCGGTCATGCGGCGGGGAGAGGCATGAAAGAGGTCTTCGCCCCGCTTCATCGTCTCCTCACCCGCGACGGCGTCGCGGCTCTGGTGACGGTTGTCGGGGCGAAAGGGTCGACGCCGCGCGAAGCCGGCGCCCGTATGGTGGTGTCGGTCGCTGGCGCGATCTCAGGCACCATCGGTGGTGGTAGGCTGGAACTCGATGCGATGGAGCGCGCCATCGCCGCCCTGCACGCCGGGCGCGACGGCAGTGAACGTCTCGATCTGGCGCTCGGTCCTTCCATCGGCCAGTGCTGCGGCGGCGCCGTCAGCGTGATGATCGAGACCTTCACCTCCGTCCGACTGGCCGCCGTTGCCGAGCTGGCGAAGGCCGAGACGGCAGGCCCTTTCCAGACGACAGGCCTCCATGTCGGTGGCGCCCCGATCGACCGACGCGTGGTCGGGACCGAACGGCGTGAGCCGACTGCCATCATCGACGATGACAGGATCGACGAGAGCTTCGGCGAGCCTTTGCGCGAACTGTTGCTGTTCGGCGCCGGACACGTGGGGCGGGCCGTGGTGCTGGCCTTGGCGCCGCTGCCGTTCCAGGTCCGCTGGATCGACGCGCGGCCGAACGCCTTTCCCGATCTGCCGCTTGCCCGTCTCGATCAGGTGGTCACCGGCACGCCGTCGGCGGAACTCAAGGCAGCTCCCGCCGATGCCTTCGTGTTGATCATGACGCACGACCACGGCCTCGATCTCGATATTTTGCACGCGGCATTGTCGGAAGATCGATTCCCATATGTCGGATTGATCGGCTCGCGCACCAAGCGCGCCCGCTTCGAGCACCGCCTCACCGAACTCGGTCATCCCGAAGCTCATATCAGGGCTTTCACCTGTCCGATCGGTGTACCGGGGATAACCTCGAAAGAACCGGAGCATATCGCCGTTTCCGTTGTCGCAGAGCTGTTGATTGTCGACGAGAAACTGCGTAGGACCCCCGGCAGGGCGTTCGTTGCCGGAGGGGCGGCCGTTAGCTCAGAAGTTAAGCAGTCTGCCCATTTATTCGGACATTCCGGCTGAATCTTTTGGCGCGTCCGGTGGGCGAAATCGTGCTTGTATGTTGCACAGAAAATAGACAAAGCGCGGTGAAACGGGGACGACGGCTCTGATGGGCGATGGGACTGGGGACAGCACCGGAAAAATGCTCCGCCGGGTGGGGGGCGACACGCCGCTTCTTGAGGTCCGTCACGTTACCAAACGTTTCGGCAGCTTTACCGCCAACGACGGCGTATCCCTGAAGATCATGCCCGGCGAAATCCATGCGCTGCTCGGTGAGAACGGCGCCGGCAAGTCGACGCTGGTCAAGATCATCTACGGGTCGTTGCAGCCCAACAGCGGCGCAATTCTGTGGAAGGGGCAGCCGGTGACGGTGGGCTCTCCGGCCGAGGCCCGTTCGCTCGGCGTCGGCATGGTGTTCCAGCATTTCTCCCTGTTCGAGGCGCTGACGGTGGCCGAGAACATCGCCCTGGCGCTTCCCAATTGCAGGGCGACGGCCGAACTTGCCGAAACCATAGCCCGTGTTTCCACCAATTACGGCCTGCCGCTCGACCCGAAAGCTCATATCGCCGACCTATCGGTGGGTGAACGGCAGCGCGTCGAGATCGTTCGCTGCCTGTTGCAGAATCCCGAACTGATCATCATGGACGAGCCGACGTCGGTGCTGACGCCGCAGGAGGCCGACCAGCTGTTCGTGACGCTGCGGCGCCTTGCCGAGGAAGGCTGCGCCATTCTCTACATCTCGCACCGCCTGGAGGAGGTGAGGGCGCTCTGCCATCACGCCACCATCATGCGCCGTGCCAAGGTGGTGGCCGAGACGGATCCCGCCAACGAAACGGTGAACACGCTTGCCCAACTGATGGTCGGCAACGAGATCAGCCGCGTCACCCGCGAGAAGGGCAAGCTCGGACCGGAAGCCATTCTGCTCAAGGGGTTGACGCAGATCTCGCAGGAAGCCTTCGGCGTGTCGCTGCAGAACGTCAACCTGTCGGTTCGCGCCGGCGAGATCGTCGCCATCGCCGGTATCGCCGGCAATGGCCAGAAGGAACTGTTCGATGCGCTGTCGGGCGAGGAACCGCTCGACAAGGAAGACATGGTCATCTTCGCCGGCGAAGCGGCCGGGCTGATGGACATCAACGAGCGGCGCCTGCTTGGTGCGGCCTTCGTGCCGGAGGAGCGCCTCGGTCACGGCGCCGTCCCGGCGCTGAAGCTGTCGGAAAATGTCGTGCTCACCCGGCATGGTACGGGCGAGGGTATCGCCCGGCGCGGGTTCACCCGCTTCGGCAAGGCCGGCCGCATCGTCGAGACGGTCACCAGCCTGTTCGACGTTCGAAAGGGCGTGGTCGATCCGGAGGCTCGGTCGCTGTCGGGCGGCAACCTTCAGAAGTTCGTCGTCGGGCGCGAGGTGGAGCGTACGCCCAGGATCCTGATCGTCGCCCAGCCGACCTGGGGCGTGGACGCCGGCGCGGCGGCCGTGATCCGGCAGTCGCTGATCGACCTGTCGCGCAAGGGCGCCGCCATTCTCGTCATTTCGCAGGATCTCGACGAAATCTTCGAGATCGCCGACCGCATCGCGGTCATGTCGCGCGGTTATCTGTCGAAGGCGGAAGACGCCGACACGCTGACGCCCGAAAAGGTCGGCCTGCTGATGGCCGGCGGCGCCGAGAAAAAGGGAGCGGCGGCGGCATGATGCGCCTGGAACTGGTCAAGCGGACCCAGAAGAGCCGTCTGATGAGCGTGTTGTCACCTGTCATCGCCGTGGCGCTGACGGTGGTCTTCGCCGGGATCATTTTTGCCGCGCAAGGGCATAGTCCCCTTACAGGCATTTGGTATTTCTTCCTGGAGCCCATCACTTCGCTCTGGGGCGTCGAACAGCTGATCACCAAGGCGACGCCGCTCGTCATCATCGCGCTCGGTCTTTCGGTCTGTTACCTCTCCAACAACTGGAATATCGGCGCCGAGGGGCAGCTCACCATCGGTGCCATCGCCGGATCGATCCTGCCGATCCTGTTCCCGGATTTCGTCAGCCCGGTGGTTCTGCCGCTGATGCTGTTGATGGCGATGGCCGGCGGCGCGCTGTTCGCGCTGATCCCCGCCAAGCTCAAGACCATCTTCGGAACCAATGAGATCTTGACCAGTCTGATGCTGGTCTACTGCTCGAACCTGTTCCTGGACTGGATGGTCCGTGGCCCCTGGCGCAGCCCGCAAGGCTACAATTTCCCGATCACCATCGACTTCCACGAATGGGCGGTGCTGAACGCCGTCGACGTCGGCGGTATCTACATCAACCTTTCCGCGCCGATCGCACTGCTCCTCGTCATCGTCCTGGCGGTGGTGATGCGCTCGACGCTGAAGGGCTTTGAAATCCGCGTTCTGGGCCAGAGCCCGCGCGCGGGCTCCTTCGCCGGCTTCTCCAACCGCCGCATGACGGCCTTCGCCTTCGCCCTGTCGGGCGCGCTGGCCGGGCTTGCCGGCATGATGGTGGTGATGAGCGAGATCGGCAAACTGCAGCCGGTGATTTCGCCCGGTTACGGTTTCACGGCGATCATCGTCGCCTTTCTCGGCCGCCTCAATCCGGTGGGCATCCTGATCGCGGGGCTCGTCATCGCCTCGTCCTACCTTGGCGGCGAGGCCATTCAGACCTCCCTGCAGATGTCGTCGAAACTCGCCACCGTCATCCAGGGCGTGCTGCTGTTCTTCGTTCTGGCTGCCGACACCCTGATCCTCTACAAGGTGCGCTTGGTCACCGCTCGCGAGGGGGAGGGCGCCCATGCTTGAGGCCATCATCCTCACCATCATCACGGCGGCAACGCCGCTCCTTCTGGCCGCCATCGGCGAGCTGGTGGTGGAGAAGTCCGGCGTCTTGAACCTCGGGGTCGAGGGCATGATGGTGATGGGAGCCGTTGCCGGCTTCGCCGTCACCATTTCCACCGGCAGCCCCCTGCTCGGCATCGTCGGCGGCGCCATTGCCGGCATGCTGGTGTCGCTGATCTTCGCCTTCGTGACGCTGACGCTGGTTGCCAACCAGGTGGCGTCCGGCCTCGCGCTGACGCTGTTCGGCCTCGGCCTCTCTGGGCTGATGGGCGAAAGCTTCGTCGGCCAGCCCGGCATCAAGCTCCAGAGTCTCGACGTTCCCGGCCTCACCAGCTTGCCGTTCGTCGGCAAGATCCTGTTCGGGCAGGATATTCTCGTCTACCTGTCCTTTGCGGCGGTGTTCGCCGTCTCCTGGTTCCTTAACCGCACGCGCGCCGGCCTGATCCTGCGCGCCGTCGGCGACAACCACACCTCGGCCCACGCCCTCGGCTATTCGGTGATCGGCGTGCGATATCTCGCGGTCATCTTCGGCGGCGCCATGGCCGGTCTCGGGGGCGCCTATCTTTCGGTCGCCTATACCCCGCTGTGGGTGGAGAACATGACCGCCGGCCGTGGCTGGATCGCGCTGGCTCTGGTGGTGTTTGCCTCCTGGATGCCTTGGCGGGCCGCCATCGGCGCCTACCTGTTCGGCGCGGTGACGGTGCTGCAGTTCCACGCCCAGGCGCTCGGCCTCGGCTTTCCTTCGCAGTTCCTGGCCATGCTGCCCTACCTTGCCACGGTGATCGTGCTGGTCGCCATTTCCGGCAATCGGCGGGCCACGCTGTTCAATACGCCCGCCAGCCTGGGCAAGTCCTTCGTACCCGACCGCTGAGGCGGGAGAGGTTTGCGACAAGCGCCGGCGATACGGTCGGCCGGCGCCTCTTTCAAGACCGTGACAGACCGTGGGAAAACCCACACCAGGGGAGAATGAACATGAAGAAACTCGCGCTTCTTGCCGGTACGGCCCTGGCGCTCGCCGTCGGCGCCGTCTCCGGTGCTTCCGCCGCCGACAAGCTGAAGGCCTGCTGGGTCTACACCGGCCCGATCGGCGACTTCGGCTACTCCTACCAGCACGATCAGGGCCGCCTCGCCGTCGAGAAGGAACTCGGTGACAAGGTCGAGACCGCCTACGTCGAAAACGTCGCCGAAGGCCCCGATGCCGAGCGCGTCTTCGAGCGCTTCGCCCGCGAAGGCTGCGGCATCGTCTTCGGCACCTCCTTCGGCTTCATGGATGCTGAACTCAAGGTGGCCAAGAAGTTCCCGGACGTGAAGTTCGAGCATGCCACCGGCTACAAGAGCGCCCCCAACATGGGTCTCTACAACGCTCGCTTCTATGAGGGCCGCTACATCCTCGGCCAGATCGCGGCCAAGGAGTCGAAGAAGGGCCTCGCCGGCTACATCGTCTCCTTCCCGATCCCGGAAGTGGTGATGGGCATCAACGCCTTCATGCTCGGCGCGCAGTCGATCAATCCCGACTTCAAGGTCAAGATCATTTGGGTGAACTCCTGGTTCGACCCGGGCAAGGAAGCCGACGCCGCCAAGGCGCTGTTCGACCAGGGTGCCGACATCATGGTCCAGCACACCGATTCGACGGCCGCCATGCAGGTCGCCGAAGAGCGCGGCCTCAAGGGGTTCGGCCAGTCGTCCGACATGATCAAGTTCGCGCCGAAGGCGCAGATGACCGCCATCGTCGATGATTGGGGTCCGCACTACATCAAGTCGGTCAAGGCCGTTCTCGACGGCACCTGGAAGGCCGATGACGTGTGGGAAGGCATCAAGGACGGCACCGTCCATATGGCCGAGTACACCAACATGGCCGACGAAACCAAGAAGCTTGCCGAGGAAACGCAGGCCAAGATCGCTGGTGGCTGGAATCCCTTCACCGGCCCGATCGTCGATCAGGATGGCAAGGAGCGCTATGCGGCTGGCGTCGTCGCTCCGGACGGCGACCTCCTGGGCATGAACTGGTACGTCAAGGGCGTCGACGACAAGCTGCCGCAGTAAGCGTCGGCTGATTGCGTTCCCTTCACAATGCACAAGGCCGCCTTCGGGCGGCCTTTTCCATTGACGCCTTCGGTGGACAAGGCGAATCTAGCGGACCTTTGTCGGGGTATCTTATGAACGGGCTTTTCTTTGCCGGCCGCCGCCTGGCGGAGGATATGATATCTACGCTTCTGTTCGCGCTCATCTACGCCGCCACCGGGCGTCTGGCGTTGGCTGTCGGTGCTGGGTTTCTTGTCGGTGTCGGCGAGCTTGCCTGGGAGATGAGGGCAGGGCGCCCGATCAACGCGATGCAGGTTGTAAGCCTGTTTCTCGTCGTCGTCTTCGGTGCCGCCAGTTTGATCGCCGACGATCCGCGCATCGCCATGCTGAAACCGACGGTGATCTATGCCGCCATCGGCTTTGCCATGCTAAAGCCAGGCTGGATCAACCGCTACATGAGCGTGCGTGCGGCTGAACTCTCTGGCGATGTTGCCTATGTCTTCGGCTTCTTATGGGCCGGACTGATGCTGCTTACGGCCGCATTGAACCTGTTTGTGGCTTGGACAACGAGTGCGGCGACGTGGGCGGCTTTCGTGGCTGTCTTCCCCTTAGCCTCCAAGTTGACGCTCTTCGCCATTCACTTCCTGGTCCAGCGTTCGATCGCTCGGGCGCGCCGCAACCGGTTTGCCCTGGCTCAATCAAATGACGAGGCATGGCGGAGTTTCCAAACGCGAGCTACGGTCAGGCTCGATGTGCGGAATTTATTGATTTTCCTGTGAGTGTCGCCTTGCCTCGTCGCTCTGCCTCGGACTAGATTACGGCTAAATGCGTATGGATGCGCCATGCCTTTTTGTTAGGCCGGGCGAGGTCCGCCTCCAGGTAGCTGACCGCACATGCTGAATTTCGCCATCGAATGGCTGCACATTCTTGTCCGCTGGTTCCACCTCGTGGTCGGCATCGGATGGATCGGGACCAGTTTCTTCTTCATTGCTCTCGACCTCAGCCTGCGCAAGCGGGCGAAGATGAATCCCGGCGTCTACGGCACGGCTTGGCTCGTGCACGGGGGCGGTTTCTACAATGTCGAGAAATACGCGGTGGCGCCCGAAGAGCTGCCGGAAGATCTCGTCTGGTACAGGTGGGAGGCCTACCTCACCTTCGTCTCCGGCTTTCTGCTCCTGACGACGGTCTACTATTTCAACGCCCGAGCCTATCTGATCGATCCCTCCGTGGCCGATCTCGCGCCATGGCAGGCGATCGCCATTTCAGTGCTGTCGCTGCTGGTTGGCTGGTTGGCCTATGACGGCCTCATGAAGCACACGACCAACGATCATCCCGGCCTTGTCGTCTTCTGCGTCTTCCTGATGATCGTCGGCTTCGCCGCGCTGTTCAGCAACGTCTTCTCAGGGCGTGGCGCCTTCATCCACGTCGGCGCGCTGGTCGGTACCATGATGGCGGCCAACGTGTTCCGGGTGATCATCCCCAACCAGAAGAAAATCGCCGCCGCGCTGATGGCGGGCGAGAGGCCGGACCCGGCGCTGGGATTGCAGGGACGGCAGCGCTCGATCCACAACAACTACCTGACGCTGCCGGTGCTGCTGATGATGGTGTCCAACCATTATCCACTGCTCACCGGTCATCCGCATGGCTGGCTGCTGGTGGCGCTGATTCTCATCATCGGCGGCATGGTGCGCCACATTCTCAATCGCCACGAGGCCGGCGATCCATTCCGGAAATACTGGTGGGCTTTGCCTGGTGCGGCCGTCGCCCTCGCCCTGGCCGTCATCGCCACGGCCCCTATGCCGCGCTCTGCCGATGTCGCGGATGCCTCGACCGTCACCGATGCCGATGTGCTTCGCCTGACCGCGACGCATTGCGTGATGTGTCATTCCGCCAAGCCGAGCCACGAAGGCTTCACGGAGCCGCCCAAGGGGCTCGCCTTCACCGATGTCGACCACATCCGTCGCTACGCGCCGCTCATCAAGATGCAGGCGGTCGACTCGGAGGTCATGCCGCTCGGCAACGAAACGGGCATGACGCGCGAGGAGCGCGACGCGCTGGGCGCCTGGATCGCCGCCAACGGTGGCTGATCGCGGCGAGTCGGTTCACCTGTCGGTGCCGATGGTCTGCGTGGCGTACATGCCGGTGGTGCGGAACTCGGTCGGGCTCGCCCCGAAGAAACGCCGGAACACCTTCGAGAAGTAGTTGGGGTCGGAGAAGCCGGTCAGGGTCGCGACTTCCTTCACGGAGATTTCCGTGTTGACGGCCAGGAGCTTGGCGGCGCGGCGCATCCGCTCGGCGAGGACGTATTCCGATGGCGGCCGTCCCTCGGTAGCGGTGAAGACGCGGCTGAAATGCGCGCGGCTGAGGCCTGCGACGCCGGCCAGTTCATCGACCGACAAGTCGCTCTGCAGATTGTTCAGAATGTGCCGGATCACCGGCGCCATCGGGCTCGCCTGGGTTGCGTCCGAATAGGTGCCCGCGAAGACGTCGTCATAAAGCGCCATGGCGGCGCGGTAGGCCAGAGCCGACGCGGCGCCCGGCGTTTCGCCTTCGCCTTCCATCATCCGGAGGCAGCAGTCGGCCAGCGTTTCCACCGTCCGCGGCTTCAGATGAAGCACCGGGCCGGTGACCGCCATGACCGACCTGTGCAGTCTCAGCGCCTCCTCGCCGTTCATCGAAATCCAGAAGAATTCCCAGCGCCCGCCGTCCTCCAGCCAGTAGCGATGGTTGTGCGGCACGAGCACCAGCATCGCCTCGCCCTCGCCGATGCGATAGTGCTTGTCCTCGTAGCGCAAATTTCCATGCCCCGAAATTGTGTGCTGGAGAACCGTGAATGGCGTCTGCCCGCGTTTGCGCCCGTCCCAGGAATATTCCTTTGAAGTTTGAATATCATAGCCGGTACTTGTCGGCATCGTGTGTAGCAGATTGCGCCCCCGCGGCAATGACATTGTCGTCATTCCCGGGCCGTTTTGCCGCAGTTTCTCGAGCACGAAATTACCCATCGAAGCACAATCCTCGTCTGGCCTTAGCAGCCATATTACGTCTTAATGCAGCCAACAAGAAGAACGGAACGGACGGAACCAGGGACTTCCCCCAGAACAAGATGTGTGGCGCAATACGACAGTGTCGGTTGCGCAACAACCTCGTATTGCCCGGAAGTATCCTTTCCCCGATCGATTTAGGCGAGTGAACGAGGACAGCATGGCAGCCTTCAAAGTTGCGATCATCGGCGCTGGAAGCGTCGGCTTCACCAAGAAGCTCTTTACCGACATTCTGTGCGT
>Ga0206117_100525_pt1 | contig 36765 bp, 40 predicted proteins | sample 3A5Ametagenome_FD_177997 | JGI IMG/M metagenome (GOLD analysis project Ga0206117, IMG submission 177997) | Enriched microbial communities from leaf-cutter ant dump, University of Wisconsin, Madison, United States - 3A5A | ecosystem: Environmental > Terrestrial > Nest > Insects nest > Nest dump... | reverse complement strand
GACGGCTGGCTGACCGCGGCGGTCGAGGCCACACCCGACCAGCGCAACCAGGCCCTGACCGACTGGGAACAGGCACCAGGCGCCCGCCATTGCCACCCGCCGCGGGCCGAGGAACATCTGATCCCGCTGATGGTCGCCGCCGGCGCCGCCTGGGACGGCCAGGGAAAGAAGGTGTTCAGCGACCGGGTGATGGAGACCACGGTGTCGGGTTTCCGCTTCGACTGAGCCGGGCACACACGAAAAAGCGGGCGCAACGAAAAAGGGAGGCCGCTTGCGCAGGCCTCCCCGATCGTTCCGGCGATTGCCGTCCCGTCAGCGGGTGGGGACGGGATGTTCGCCGCGATAGTCGTAGAAACCGCGATTGGTCTTGCGGCCGAGCCAGCCGGCCTCGACATATTTGACCAACAGCGGGCACGGGCGGTACTTGGAGTCGGCCAGACCCTCGTACAGCACCTGCATGACCGCCAGGCAGGTATCGAGCCCGATGAAGTCGGCCAGCTGCAGCGGGCCCATCGGGTGATTGGCGCCGAGCCGCATGGCCGTGTCGATCGCCTCGACCGAACCGACACCCTCGTACAGGGTGTAGACGGCCTCGTTGATCATCGGCAGCAGGATGCGGTTGACGATGAAGGCCGGGAAATCCTCGGCATTGGCCGGGGACTTGCCGAGCTTGATCGTCAGTTCGCGGATTTCGCGGAAGGTGGTTTCCTCGGTCGCGATGCCGCGGATCAGTTCGACCAGCTGCATGACCGGCACGGGGTTCATGAAATGCATGCCCATGAACCGTTCGGGCCGGTCGGTCGAGGCCGCAAGCCGCGTGACCGAGATCGACGACGTATTGGTCGCGATCAGCGCATCGGGGCGCAGGACCGGGCAGACCGCCTGGAAGATCTTCTTCTTCAGGCCTTCTTCCTCGGTCGCGGCCTCGATCACGAGATCGACGTCGCCCAAGGCCTTCAGGTCGGTCGAGGTCTGGATCAGGGCCAGCGCGGTGTCACGCGCCTCCTCCGAGATCTTGCCGCGGGCGACCTGACGGGTCAGGTTGCCCTCGATCACCGACACGGCCTTGGCCAGCTGGGCCTCGGAAATGTCGTTCAGGACCACGGGATAGCCCGCGACCGCACAGACATGGGCGATGCCGTTACCCATCTGCCCGGCGCCGATCACGCCGATCTTCTTGATCATCGTCCTGATCCCCTAACCGACCGTTCCACGGTCACTTGGACAGTTCCGCCTCAAGCTCCGGCACGAGCTTGAACAGGTCGCCGACGATACCGTAATCGGCCACCTGGAAGATCGGCGCTTCTTCGTCCTTGTTGATCGCGACGATGACCTTCGAATCCTTCATGCCCGCCAGATGCTGGATCGCGCCCGAGATGCCCACGGCGATGTAGAGCTGCGGGGCGACGATCTTGCCGGTCTGGCCGACCTGATAGTCGTTCGGCACGAAACCCGCGTCGACCGCCGCGCGGCTGGCGCCGACGGCCGCGCCGAGCTTGTCGGCGACCTTGTCGAGCATGTGGAAGTTGTCGCCCGACTGCATGCCGCGGCCGCCCGAGATGATGATCTTGGCCGAGGTCAGTTCGGGACGGTCGGACTTCTGCAGTTCCTGGCCGACATAGGTCGAGATGCCGGTGTCGCCGGCCGCGGCCAGCGCCTCGACCGCGGCCGAACCGCCGGTCGCGGCGGCGGCCGGAAAGCCGGTGCCGCGCACGGTGATGACCTTGACCGCATCGGTCGACTGCACGGTGGCCAGCGCGTTGCCGGCATAGATCGGCCGCACGAAGGTGTCGGGCGACACGACCTTGATGATGCCCGAGATCTGGGCGACGTCGATCAGGGCGGCGACCCGCGGCAGGTAGTTCTTGCCGTTGGTGGTCTCGGGCGCCAGCACGGCGCCGTAGTTCTTGGCGACGCCGGCGATCAGCGCGGCCATCGGCTCGGCCAGGCAATGCTCGTAGGCGGCATCGTCGGCGTGCAGGACCTTGGTCACGCCGTCGATCTTGGCGGCGGCCTCGGCCACCGCGGCCGAACCCTTGCCGGCGACCAGGACATGGACGTCGGCGTCGATGGCCTTGGCGGCGGTCACGGTGTTGAAGGTCGGCGCCTTGAGCGCCTGATTGTCGTGCTCGGCGATGACGAGGACGGCCATGATCAGATCACTCCCGCTTCGGTCTTCAGTTTCTCGACCAGTTCCTGGACGGTCTTCACCTTGATGCCGGCCTGGCGCTTGGGCGGCTCCTCGACCGACAGGACCTTCAGGCGCGGAGCGGCGTCGACGCCCAGATCGGCCGGCGACTTCTCGTCGATCGGCTTCTTCTTCGCCTTCATGATGTTGGGCAGCGAGGCGTAGCGCGGCTCGTTCAGGCGCAGATCGGTGGTGACGATCGCGGGCAGCTTCAGGTCGACGGTCTGCAGGCCGCCGTCGACTTCGCGGGTCACGGTTGCCTTGCCGTCGGCCAGCGTCACCTTGGACGCGAAGGTCGCCTGGGGCCAGCCCAGCAGGGCCGCCAGCATCTGGCCGGTCTGGTTGGAATCGTCGTCGATCGCCTGCTTGCCCAGGATCACGACCTGCGGCCCCTCGGCCTCGGCCACGGCCTTCAGGATCTTGGCGACGGCCAGCGGCTGGACCTCGTCGTCGGTCTTCACCAGGATGCCGCGATCGGCGCCCATGGCCAGCGCGGTACGCAGGGTTTCCTGCGCCTGGGCCGGGCCGATCGAGACGGCCACCACCTCGGTCGCCACGCCGGCTTCCTTGAGCCGCACGGCTTCCTCGACGGCGATCTCGTCGAACGGATTCATCGACATCTTGACGTTGGCGAGGTCGACCCCGGTCTTGTCCGCCTTGACACGGATCTTGACGTTGTAATCGACCACCCGCTTAACCGGGACCAGCACTTTCATGCGAGACGATCTCCCATCGGCGACGAGAATGGCGTCGCGATTGTCTTAGTTGAGTGCATTTTGACGCGCCGCACAATAATTCCACGCCCCTACCCTGTCAACGAAGCGTCACGGGCGTGCAAATAGCTAGCGCTGATAAATACTTAGCAGAAATTGCCGGCCGAGCGAGCGTCTTTGCGCCATCCCCTGCGGCATCAGCGGTTGGCGCCCGGCACCCACAGGACGTCGGCCCGGCCCTGATCGTTCAAATGGCGACCCAGCACGAACAGGTGGTCCGAAAGGCGGTTCAGGTAGCGGATCGCCGCCCCGTTGACCGTCTCGGTTTCAGCCAGGTGCCAGGCCAGGCGCTCGGCCGAGCGCACGATGGTGCGCGCCACATGCAGATGCGCCGCCGCCGGGCTGCCGCCCGGCAGGATGAACGAGGTCAGCGGGGCCAGTTCGGCGTTCATCGCGTCGATCTCGCGCTCCAGGCGGTCAACCTGGGGGTCGGTGATGCGCAAGGGCGGCCATTTCGGATTTTCTTCCTCGGGCGTCGCGAGATCGGCGCCCAGGTCGAACAGATCGTTCTGGATGCGGTTCAGCATCGCATCCTCGGGGCCCGTCACATGCAGGCGCACCACGCCGATCGCGGCATTGGCCTCGTCGACCCGGCCATAGGCCTCGATCCGCAGGTCGAATTTCTTGCGCCGCTCGCCGTTCGACAGCGAGGTTTCACCCTTGTCGCCGCCACGCGTGTAGATCTTCGTCAGCTTGACCATCTGGCACTCCACTCAGCAGGATGGCGCCGGCATAAGCTCGTGATCGACATTCAAAGAGCGACTCGTCGTCCCGGCGAAGGCCGGGACCCAGGGCAAGAGCGTCGCAGTCTGCACTGCGCTTTCCCTGGATTCCGGCCTTCGCCGGGATGACGACAGCCCTTTGAGGCAACATCCGAGCTCAAATCTGGCGCCTGCGCGAATAGTACCGGCAAGCTGTCGGCGCGTCAGCCCCGCCGCCCCTCGAAATGGCTGCGCAGCACGACATGGGTTGTCGCGGTGGCGACGCCCGGTGTCGCGGCGACCTGCTGGCGGATCTGGTCCAGCGCGCCGTTCGAGGCACAGTCGACCGTGACCATCACGTCGATCGGCCCGGCCAGCGACAGGCAGGCTGATATTTCGGGGATCTGGGCCAGCCGCGGCACGACATGGTCGCAATGGCGCCCGGCGACGAAGGTGACGGCGATCAGCGCGCGTACCGCCGCTGTCTCGGCCGCGTCGCCCAGGTCGACGGTATAGCCGCGGATCACCCCCTCGCGCTCCAGCCGGCGCAGGCGGCCTTCGGTCGCGCTGCGCGATAGGCCGATGCGGCGGGCAAGCTGCACCAGCGGTTCGCGGGCGTTGCGGCGCAGCGCGGCGATCAGCGTGCGGTCCTTGTCGTCTAGGGTCGTGCGGTCCATGGCGGCCGGCACTTTGCCGGACGACACGGCATAATGTCGAGTGCGGCCGGCAGCGGTCCCGATCCAGGATCAGGCCACCACCGGATCAGGGACCACGATCATGAAGCTTTCCGCCAACACCGTCCTGCTGCCGATCGACATGCAGCGGGGTTTCGACGAGCCGTCCTGGCCGCGGCGCTGGAACCGCGACATCGACCGCAACGGCCTGGCCCTGCTGGCGGCCTGGCGCGCGGCCGGCCGGCCGATCATCCATGTCCGCCATGATTCGGTGCAGGAGGGGTCGACCCTGCGCCCCGGCCGGCCCGGCAACGCCTTCCGCCCGGGCTTCGAACCCCGGGAGGGCGAGGCGCTGGTGACCAAATCGGTCAACGCCGCCTTTATCGGCACCGACCTGGACCTGCGGCTGCGCCGCCTGGGGGCCGACACCGTCGTCGTGTTCGGGATTTCCACCGACATGTGCGTCTCGACCACCACGCGGGTCGGCGCCAATCTCGGCTATCGTGTCATCGTCGTCGGTGACGCTTGCGACTGTTTCGACCTGCCCGACGGCCAGGGCGGCACGGTGCCGGCCGAAACCGTGCACCGCATCCACCTGGCCACCCTGGCCTATGAGTTCGCGACCGTGGTGACGACGGCCGATCTGGTCTAATCCCAGGCCGGCGCCAGGCCCGCCGGGCTGACGATACGCCCGTCGGGCCGGCGCAGGGCATGGATGGCCGCCATATCCTCGGGCGACAGCGCGAAGTCGAAGATCGCGCGATTTGCCGCGGCCCGGTCCTCGCTGACCGTCTTGGACAGGGCGACGACGCCGTCCTGCTGCACCAGCCAGCGCAGCACGACCTGGGCCGGGGTCCGCCCCAGCCGTTCGGCGATGGCCGTGATAACGGGATCGGCCGGAATGCGGCCATCGGCCATGGCATAATAGGCCGTGACGCTGATGCCCGCCGCCCGCGCCGCATCCAGCACCGGCGTCTGGTCGAGATAGGGATGATATTCGACCTGATTGGTCACGATCGGCGCGGCCGACAGCGCGACGGCCTCGGCCATCAACGCCGTCGAATAATTGCTGACGCCGATATGGCGCGCCCGGCCGGCCTGGCGCACCGCGTTCAGCGACCCGATCTGGTCGGCCAGCGGTACCCGGTCGCTGGGCCAGTGCAGCAGCAGCAGGTCGACATAGTCGGTACCCAGGCGGGCCAGGCTGTCATCGACCGAACGGCCAAAGGCCGGTTCGGCAAAGGCGTCGACCCAGACCTTGGTGGTCAGGAAGACATCGGCCCGGCGCATCCCCGACGCGGCCAGGCCCTGGCCGACCGCCGCCTCGTTGCGATAGATCTGGGCGGTGTCGATATGGCGATAACCGGTCTTCAGGACATGGGCGACCATGCGGGCGGTATCGGCATCGTTCATGCGGAAGGTGCCGAAGCCGAGCGCCGGGATTTCGGCGCCGTGGGCGGTGACGGTATGCATCGGATACTCCTGTGACATCAGCAGGCGACGGGGGCGGTTCGGGCGGGGGCGGCGCTGCCTCGGCGGTCGAGCCAGCCGCTCCATAACGTAAGGCCGAGGCCCGCGATTACCAGCAGCGCACCGACCCAGGGCGTGGCGCCCAGGCCCAGGGGTGAATCGACCACCGCCCCGCCGATCAGCGCGCCGCAGGCGATCCCTAAGTTGAAGGCCGCGATATTCAGGGCCGAGGCGACGTCGACCGCGCCGGGCGCATGGGTGCGCGCCAGTTCGACGACATAGAGCTGCAGGCCCGGCACGGTCGAAAAGGTCAGCACGCCCATCAGCCCCAGCGTCACCAGCGTCCAGGCCGGCGAGACCGCGGTGACGGTGAAGACCGCCAGCACCAGCGCCTGCAGCGCGAACATGACGACCAGCGCCCGCACCGGCCGACGGTCGGCGACCCGGCCGCCCAGGATGTTGCCCAGCGCGATCGCCACGCCGAACCCGACCAGGATCAACCCGACGGTGGTTTCGGCGAACCCGGTGATCTGCTGCAGGATCGGCGACAGATAGGTGAAGGCGACGAACACCCCGCCATAACCGAACATCGTCATCAGGAAGGCGATGACCAGCCGGCCGCGCCCGAGAACGCGGATCTGGTCGCGCAACGACGCCGGCTGCGCCTTGGGCAGGTTGGCCGGCAGCAGCGCGGCGGTTGCGATCATCGCCACCACCCCCAGCCCGGCGACGGCCCAGAAGGTCGCGCGCCAGCCGAATTGCTGGCCGATGAAGGTGCCCAGCGGCACGCCGGTGACGATGGCGACGGTCAGCCCGGCAAACATCAGCGAAATGGCCGAGGCTCGGCGGTCGGGCGCCACCAGTTCCGCGGCGATCGTCGACCCGACGGCAAAGAACACGCCATGGCCGAAGGCGGTCAGGACCCGGGCGGCCAGCAATGTCTCGAAATTCGGGCTGAGCGCGGCCAGCGCATTGCCGGCGGTGAACAGCCCCATCAGCCCCAGCAGCAGCGTCTTGCGTTCGAGCCGCCCGGTGGCGGCCGTCAGGATCGGCGCCGAGAAGGTGACGCCCAGCGCGTAGACCGACGCGATCAGCCCGGCGGCCGAGATCGAGATGCCGAGATCGCCGGCGACGGTCGGCAGGATGCCGACGCTGATGAATTCGGTGGTGCCGATGGCATAGGCGCTGATGGTCAGCGCGAACAGGGCGATGGGCATGGCGGACCTCGGATGAAGCGTCTGTTGCGCTGCAATATGAGTGCTTCCCATTGCCCCGATAATCCGATGATATGGATCAGTATCCGTGAATTCATTTCATAGGTGGGTAATGAACAACCGGGCCGGCGAGATGGAGGTGTTCGTGCAGGCGGTGCGGTCGGGGAATTTCTCGGCCGCCGGTCGGCGGCTGGGCCTGTCGCCATCGGCCGTCAGCAAGGTGATCACCCGGATCGAGGATCGATTGGCCACCCGCCTCCTGGTGCGCTCGACCCGCAGCCTGAAGCTGACGGCCGAGGGCGAGGCGTATCAGGCGCGTGCCTTGCGCATCCTGGCCGATATCGAGGAGACCGAGCGCCTGGTCGCCCATGGCGCCGACGCCGCCCCGCGCGGTCGCCTGCGCGTATCGGCCTCGATCCCCTTCGCCGTGCATCACGTGCTGCCGCGGCTGCCCGATTTCCTGGCCCGCCACCCCGGGGTCGAGCTGGACCTGAGCCTCAGCGACGATGTCGTCGACCTGATCGAGGAACGTACCGACGTCGCGGTGCGTGCCGGCCCCTTGCGCGATTCGGCGCTGAAGGCGCGCAAGCTGTGCGAAACCCGGCATGTGGTGGTGGCAAGCCCCGGCTGGATCGACCGGCATGGCCTGCCCGCGCGGCCGGAAGACCTCGACCGCCGCAACTGCCTCGGCTTCAACTTCCGGCGCAGCCTGAACGAATGGCCGTTCCGCGAACCCGGCGGCGGCGCCATCCGCAGCCTGGGCATCACCGGCAATTTCACCACCAACAACGGCGAAACCGTGCGCGGGATGGCACTGGGCGGCTTAGGCGTCGCCCGGCTGGCGCGTTATCACGTCGACGGCGATATCGGCGCCGGGCGGCTGGTGCCGCTGCTGGAGGACTGGAACCCGGGCGACCTGAGCCAGGTCCACGCGGTATTCGTCGGCCATGCCCATCTGGCCGCCCGGATCAGGGCCTTCGTCGATTTCCTGGCGGACTAGCCAGCGGAAAATAGTCCGTTGATGTCGCCATAGGCCATTGCGCCATCGGCCAGGCCGGCCGATCGCCCGGTATCGAGGAAATCGCGGGCCAGGCGGTCGATGCGACCCCAGGTCGCCTGGGTGATGCCCGATCCGGCGCTGAGGCGGCGCACGCCCAGCCCGCCCAGTTCGGTCGCATCGGCCAGGCCCGGCCGCGCCATCACGTTCAGCGGCATGCCGGCGCCCGCGACGATCGCCTTGATATCGGCGGCCTCGGTCAGCCCCGGCACGAACAGCCCGCTGGCCCCGGCGGCGCGATAGCGCGCGGCACGGTCCAGCACCATGGCGACACGTTCGGCCGCGGGCGCCAGGCCGCGCAGATAGACGTCGGTGCGGGCGTTGATGTAGAGGGCGATGCCGGCCGCCGAGGCGGCGGCGCGGGCCGCGGCGATCTTGTCGGCCAGCAGCTCGGGCGCACCCCCGCCATCCTCGATGTTGATGCCGACCGCGCCGGCCTCGATCACCCGGGCCACGACGGTGCCGACACCGGCGGCGTCCGGGGCGTAGCCGCCTTCGATATCGACGGTCAGCGGCAGATTGATGCAGCGGACGATGCCGCGGATCGTGCCGATCAGCAGGTCGACCGGCAGGGCGTCGCCGTCTGGATAACCATGGGCCCAGGCGACACCGGCGCTGGTGGTGGCGACAGCCTTGGCCCCGGCATGTTCGATCAGCCGGGCGGTGCCGGCATCCCAGGCATTGGCGAGCTTCAGGACATCGGGGCCCTGGTGCAGGGCGTGAAAGGCGGTGGCGCGATCTGCTTGGGCAGTCATCGTCGGCTCCGTTGGTTGTGCCAAGGATCAGAAGGGCAGTTCCGGCATGCGGCCGGCGCGGCTTTCATGCGACAAAAGCCATTGTTTGCGGGCCATGCCGCCGCCGAACCCGACCAGCCTGCCGTCGGCGCCGATCACGCGGTGGCAGGGCACGACGATGCCGATCGGGTTGGCATTGTTGGCCAGGCCCACGGCGCGGGCAGCCCCCGGGTCGCCGACGCGCCGCGCCATCTCGCCATAGGATATGGTTTCGCCGACCGGAATGCGGCGCAGTTCGGCCCAGACCGCGCGCTGGAAATCGCTGCCCAGGGTTGCGACGGGCAGGCCTTCCAGTGCGCGCAATTCGCCGGCGAAATACCGCCGCAACGCCTTGGTCAGGCCGAAGGGGTCGACCGCGGGCACCAGCGCATAACTACCGGCGCCGTAGTGGCGATCCATGACCTTGCGTTTGATTTCCAGCCGGTCGCCCCAGGCCAGGCCGCGCAGCGCGCCGTCGCGATCGGCCATGATCGCCAGCGCGCCGATCGGCGTATCCAGCCGGTCGGTCAGGAATTCCAGCCTGTCAGCCAACGCCGACCCCGTCGGCCACCCACAGATGCTGGGCGGCATAGGCGCGCCAGGGCCGCCAGGGCTCGGCCCGGTCCAGCAGGTCGGCGGGGCTGGGCCGCACGCCGCCCTGGGCCGCGCCGCGCAGCAGCCCGACATCCGAGGCGGGGAAGGCATCGGTTTCGCGCACCGCCCGCAGGGCAATGTACTGCGCCGTCCATTCGCCGATGCCGGGAATGGCGCGCAGGCGGGCAACCGTCGCCTCGACCGAGCCTTGGGGTTCGAACAGCGCCGGGTCGGCCAGGGCGGCCAGGGCCACCGCGGTCAGGGCGCGTTTGCGCGCGCCGGGCATGCCCATCGGCGTCAGGTCGGCGGCGGCGACCTGGGCAGCAGTCGGGAAGACATGGGTCAAGGCGGGATCGGCACGCTGCTCGGCCGGAATTTCCGATCCGCAGATCGTGACCAGCCGGCCGGCCAGGCGCCTGCCGGCTTCGACCGTCACCTGCTGGCCCAGCACGGCCCGCACCGCCAGCTCGAACCCATCCCAGCCGCCGGGGGCGCGCAGGCCCGGCCGGCCGGCGATCAGCGGGGCCAGCAGCGGGTCCTGGGCCAGATGGGCGCCGATGGTGGCGACATCGGCGCCCAGGTCGAAGACGCGGCGGATGCGGGCGACGATCGCGGGCAGCGCGCGGACCGACGGGAAACGGATGGTGACGCCGAGGCTGTCGCATTCGGGCAGATGGGCGATCTCGACGCTGCCGACCTGGCCGGCATGCTCGACGCTGCGGCGATAGACCTGGCCCTCGATCCGTTCGACGCCCGTGATGGCACGGCCCGCCAGGAAGGCCAGCATCGACGGCCAGTCATAGGGCGGGCGATAGCGCAGGCGCAGCCTGACCCCGCTGATGCCGACCGACCCTTCCGGCAGGGCCACGACCGCACGGCGGCGCAGCGCCCCGGGCGGCCGGCGGAACAGTGCCTGGAAGGTTTCGTTGAAGCGCCGCACGCTGCCGAAGCCGGCGGCCAGTGCAATTTCGGCCATCGGCATCCGGGTGTCGTGGATCAGCTGCTTGGCGAACAGCACGCGGCGGGTCTGGGCCACCGCGATCGGCGAGGCGCCGAGATGTTCCTTGAACAGCCGGCGCAATTGCCGCTCGCCCACGCCCAGCCGGGCGGCCAGCGCATCGACCGAGGCATCCTCACCGTCCAGCGCGCCTTCGGCGATCAGGGCCAGGCCGCGCGACACCGTGTTCGACGTGCCGCGCCAGGCACCCAGCTGCGGCGCGGTTTCCGGGCGGCAGCGCAGGCAGGGGCGAAAGCCCGCCTCCTGCGCCGCCGCGGCGGTGGCGTGAAAGGTGCAATTCTCGGCCTTCGGCGTCCGCGCCGGACAGACCGGCCGGCAATAGATGCCGGTCGAGGTCACGCCGACGAAGAGGCGCCCGTCGAACCGCGGGTCGCGGGTCGTCAGCGCGCGATAGCAGAGATCGGGGTCGAGCTGGTCCATGGCCCGATCTTGCCACCGCCCGCGGGGCGACGCTCGCGGATTTCGGACATGGTCACGTGCGGGACGGCAGCGTCCCCTCGGTCATCAGTTGGTCCAGCGCCGTGTTGAACCCCTTCCAGGCAGCGGCCGCCAGCGACCCGCCGACGCTGATCCGCCGGGCGCCGATCCGCTCGACATCGGCGACCCGCAGGCCGGGGCCGCCGATCAGCACGTTGACCGGCTTGGGCGCCACCGCCTCGACGATGCGGGCCAGGGCGTCCAGGTCCTGGATGCCCGGCGCATACAGGCAATCGGCCCCGACATCGGCATAGGCACGCAGCCGGTCGATGGTCTCGTTCAGGTCGGGCCGGCCGACCCCGAACCCTTCCGACCGGCCGATCAGCATGACGTCCTGGCCCGACCGGTCGATGGCGCCGCGGGCGGCGCGCAGCCGGTCCATCGCCTCGCGGCGGTCGAACAGCCTGGTGCCGTCGCTGTCCTCGATCGACAGGCCGGCCACGCCGGTGCCGATCGCCAGGGCGACGTTGACGGCGACGCCCGCGGCATCGTCGGCATAACCCGCCTCGAAATCGGCATTCACCGGCAGGCTGGTGGCGGCGCACAGGAACCGCAGGTGATCCAGCACCGCGTCGCAGCCGACCTCGCCGTCCTGACGGCCCAAGGACCAGGCCAGGCCCGAACTGGTCGTGGCCAGCGCCTTGAACCCCCTGGCTTCCAGCCGGCGCAGGCTGCCGAGGTCCCAGGGATTGGGAATGATGAAGCACCCTTCGCGGTGCAGGTCGCGAAAGGCGGCGCGCTTGGCCGCGGTGTCGATCGGCATGACCGTTACTCCTCCTCATACTGTCGCGGGGCCAGGATGGCGGCCCGGCCCCGCGCCGGCAAAGGAGAACGCTTCGGCCGAGGCCGAAGGATTTTCAGCCGGCCAGCCGCTCCAGCGCCGCCAGCAGGATGCAGGTCGCGATCACCTCGGCCGCCGCGCGCACGTCGGCCAGGCCGGGAAAGGTCGGGGCCAGGCGCAGGCTGCGATCATGGGGATCCCGGCCATGCGGCCAGGTGGCCCCGGCCGGCGTCATCGCCACCCCGGCCTCGCGCGCCAGTTCGACCACCCGCGCCGCGGTGCCGTCCAGCACGTCGATCGAGATGAAATAGCCGCCTTCGGGCCGGATCCACCGGCCCACGCCGGTACCTTCGAGCCTGGCGTCCAGGGCGGCGAGCATCGCCGCGAATTTCGGTGCCAGCAAGGCGCGATGGCCGTCCATGTGGCGGGCCAGCCCCGCGGCGTCCTTCAGGAAACGCACATGGCGGATCTGGTTCAGCTTGTCGGGCCCGACCGTGCGCTTGGCAACGCGGGCAAGGTACCAGCGCACGTTGTCGGGCGACGATGCAAACAACGCCAGCCCGGCACCGGCCAGCGTGATCTTGGAGGTCGAGGCGAAGATGAAGGCACGGTCGGCATGGCCCGCCGCGGCGCTCAGGGCCAGGATGTCGGCGATCTCGCGCCGTTCGGCCGTCAGGTGGTGGACGGCATAGGCATTGTCCCAGAACAGGCGGAAATCGGGTGCGCCCGTCTTCATCGCCGCCAGCCGTCCGACGACGGCATCCGAATAGACTGCAGCCGTCGGGTTCGAATATTTCGGCACGCACCACATGCCCTTGACCGAGGGGTCGGCCGCCAGCCGCTCGACCTCGTCCATGTCGGGGCCGTCGGCCGTCATCGCCACCGGCAGCATGCGGATGCCGAATTCCTCGCACAGCGCGAAATGGCGGTCGTAACCCGGCACCGGGCAGATGAAGGCGGGTGCGTCTTCCTGCGCCCAGGGCCGCACCGATCCCGGCACGCCCTTCAGCATCGCCCAGACGATGCAGTCATGCATCAGCGCCAGGCTGGAATTCTCGCCGATCACGATCTGGTCGGCGGGCGCCCCGACCATGCCGGAAAACAGCGCGCGCGCCTCGGCGATGCCCTGCGTGCCGCCGTAATTGCGCCCGTCCTCGCCCGCCGCGGTGAAATAGTCGCCGTTGCCCGGCAGCTTCAGCAGATCGGCGGCCAGGTCCAGCTGGTCGGCGGCGGGTTTGCCGCGGGTCATGTCGAGCTTCAGGCCCAGGGCCTTCAGGATATCGTAGTCACGGCGCACGGCATCACGGCGCGCGACCAGATCGGCGGGGCTCAACTCGGCAAGGGCGGTCATGTCGGGGATCCTGGATGCGGAAAAATTTCCGGGCGCGCAGCCAAGCAACAGGCGCGCAAGCCTGTCAATCCAGACATTGTGCTGCGACAATGCGGTCAATCAGTCCAATCGCCGCCAGGACCCGCCATGACCGACCATCCGCTGTACCCCGAAACCGCCCCCAATACCCACGGCCACCTGGATGTCGGCGACGGCCACCGGATCTATTGGGAGGAAAGCGGCAACCCGCAAGGGTCGCCCGTCGTCTTCCTGCATGGCGGGCCGGGCACCGGGTGCCAGCCGGTGCATCGCCGGTTCTTCGATCCCGCCCATTACCGCATCGTCCTGCTGGACCAGCGCGGCTCGGGCCGGTCGACGCCGCTGGGCGATGTCAGCGCCAACACGACCGCCCATCTGATCGCCGATCTCGAGGCGCTGCGCCGGCTGCTGGGGATCGACAGCTGGCATGTCTTCGGCGGGTCGTGGGGATCGACACTGGGCCTGGCCTATGCCCAGGCTCACCCCGAGGCGGTGAAATCCCTGACCTTGCGCGGCATCTTCCTGTTCCGCCAGCGCGAGGTCGACTGGTATTTCCGCGGCCTGCGCCGGTTCCTGCCCGAAGCCTGGCGGGCCTTCGCCGGCCATCTGCCGCCGGAAGACCGGGACGACGTGCTGGCCGGTTACGCCAAGCTGGTGATGAACCCGGACCCCGCGGTGCACATGCCGGCCGCCCGTGCCTGGGGCGCCTATGAGGGCGGCGGGGCGACCTTGCTGCCCAGCCCCGAAACCGTGGCCGGGTTGACCGACGACGTCACCGCGCTGGGCCTGGCCCGGATGAACGTGCATTACATGTCGGCCCGGGGTTTCTTTCCCGAGGGCGCGCTGCTCGACAATATCGACCGCATCCGCCATATCCCCGGCACCATCGTCCAGGGCCGCTACGACCTGATCTGCCCGATCGCCTCGGCCGATGACCTGGCCCGGGCCTGGCCCGAGGCGCGCTATGTGATCATCCCCGATGCCGGCCATTCGGCGTTCGAACCCGGCACGCGATCGGCCCTGGTCGCGGCGATGGACCGGTATCGCAGCCTTTAAAGGGCCAGGCGATACCGCACGAAATCGTCGGCCGCGACGAATTCGTCGTACAGCCGCCGGGCCGGATTGTCCCGGCGGGTATGCCAGTACAGATGCGACCAGCCCCTGGCGCGGGCCAGGTCGACCAGATCCTGGATCAGGCGGCGGCCGAGCCCCGCGCCCCGCCGGTCCGGATCGACGAACAGGTCTTCCAGATAACAGACGGGATCGGCGGTCCAGGTCCCTTCGTGCAGCACGTTCAGGCTGAACCCCGCGACGACGCCGTCGACCTCGACCACGCGGCAGAACAGCGGCACCGCGGGATCGATGGCGCGGGCCCAGGTGCGGTCGGTGATGGCGGGCGGCACCGTAGCCGCATAAAAGGCGTTGTAGCCTGCCCACAGCCGGCGCCAATCACCTTCGTCCGCCCCGGTCGCATTACGCACGATGATCGCCGCCATCCCGTTCCCCCCGAATTTCCCGGCAATAACCGGAGTGTCGCCGGTGCCGCCGCCGCTTATATCATCCCCATGGACAGGATGGATCGCTACGACTGGGCAGCGCTGGCCGCCGAACTGGATGAACGCGGCTGCGCCGTGCTGCCCGGCCTGCTGACGGCGGCCGAGGCGCAGGGCCTGGCTGCGCTGTATCCCGACGAGGGGCAGTTCCGGTCGACCGTGCATATGGCCCGCCATGGTTTCGGCCGCGGCCAGTACCGCTATTTCCGCTATCCGCTGCCGCCGCTGATCGGGGCGTTGCGCCAGGCGCTGTATCCCCTGATGGTGCCGGTGGCGAACGGCTGGAACCGGCGCATGGGGATCGCGCGGCGATATCCGGCTGACCACGCCGCCTTCATCGCCGAATGCCATGCCGCGGGCCAGACGCGGCCGACGCCCCTGCTGCTGCAATACGGACCCGGCGACTACAACTGCCTGCACCAGGATCTGTATGGGGACCTGGCCTTCCCGTTGCAGGCCGCGATCCTGCTGTCCGAGCCGGGCCGCGACTTCACCGGCGGCGAATTCGTGCTGACCGAACAGCGCCCGCGCATGCAAAGCCGGCCCGAGGTGGTGCCGCTGGCCCAGGGCGATGCCGTGGTCTTCGCCGTGCATCACCGCCCGGTCGCCGGCAGCCGCGGCAGCTATCGCGTCAATCTGCGCCACGGCGTGTCGCGCATCCGGTCAGGCGCGCGCCATACCGTCGGCATCATCTTCCACGACGCCACCTGAAACGAGGACGTCATGACCGAGATTTTCGCTTATGGCTGGGGCCGTTCGGCCCTCGGCACCTTTCTGGTCGCCATGTCGGCCCACGGCATCGTCGCCGTAGAATTCACCGACGACCGCGATGCAGCGCTGGGCAAACTGGCGGCTGATTTCCCCGACGCAGTGTTGGCCGAGGACCAGGCGGCCATCCGCAGCGTGGCGGACGCCCTCGACCGGCCCGAGGGCACGGCGCTAGCGCTGGACCCGCGCGGCACGGTCCACGAATTGCGCGTGTGGCAGGCGTTGCGCGACATCCCCACCGGGTCGACCGCCAGCTATGGCGCGCTGGCGGCGCGGCTGGGGCGGCCCTTCGACGCCCGCATCGTGGCGGCGGCCTGTGCCGCCAACCGCATCGCGGTGCTGATCCCCTGCCATCGCGTGGTGAAGAAGGACGGCAGCCTGTCGGGGTATCGCTGGGGATATGGCCGCAAGCGGATGCTGATCGACCGCGAGGCTCAGGCCGCGCAGTTCGCCCTGGCCTGAGGGCGCAGGGCCCCCCGGCCTTGGCAGCCCCCATCAGTCTTCCAGCATGCGCGCCGCCGGATTCTGTGCCAGCGCCCGCCTGGTTTCCTCGGCGCCTGCCGTGCCCTTGGCCAGCGCCCGTTCCAGATTGTCGGCATAACGCGCCACGCGCTTGGGCGGCAGCAGCGGTTCGTTCGGGTCGACCAGCGCCTCGACCAGGGCAGGGCCGGCATGGGCGAAGGCGCGGTCCAGCACCGGTCCGCATTCGTCGGGCGTGGTGATGCGGAAACCGGCGATGCCCATCGCCTCGGCCACCGCGGCGAAATCGATCGGGGTCAGGTCGCATTCGAATTCGGGATTGCCCAGGAACATCATCTGTTCCCACTTGATCTGGCCCAGCGTGTTGTTCTTCAGCACCACGATCTTGATCGGCAGCTGGTAGCGCGCGACCGTCACCAGTTCGCCCAGCAGCATCGACAGCCCGCCATCGCCGACGAAGGCCACGACCTGACGCCCGGGGCAGGCGATCGCCGCGCCGATCGCATAGGTCACGCCGCAGGCCATCGAGGCCAGCGATCCCGACACCGCGAACTGCTGACCTTCGCGCAGGTCGATGCAGCGTGCGGCAAGTCCCGTGTTGTGGCCGGAATCGACCGCCAGCATCGCATCGTCGGCCAGCCGGTCGCCGACCGCGCGGGCCAGGCGTTCGGGTTTCATCGGCGCCTTGTCCGACGCCGCCGCCTCGGCCAGCAAGGCGCGCCATTCGCGCATCCCGGCCTGGGCCTGTTCCAGGAAGCTGCGGTCGGCCTTGGGCTGGATGCGCGGCATCAGCGCGGCCAGGGCGGGGCGGGCATCCGACGCGACGCCGACTTCGACCGGGTAACGCAGGCCGATGCGCGCGGGGTCGCGGTCGATCTGCACGCCGCGGGCCTGGCCGGGTTTGGGGTAATATTCGATATAGGGGAAACCCGATCCGACGATCAGCAACGTGTCGCACTGCTCCAGCACCTCGTGCGACGGCCGGGTGCCCAGCAGGCCGACCCCGCCTGTCGTCAGCGGATGGGTGTCGGGCAGCACGGCCTTGCCCAGCAGCGCCTTGATGACAGGCGCGCCCAGGCGGTCGGCCAGCCGGGCCAGTTCGTCGCCGGCACCCAGCGCCCCCTGCCCCGCCAGGATGGCGATGCGCTTGCCGGCATTCAGCACGGCAGCCGCCCGGTCCAGCACGTCGTCGGGCGCGTGCAGTACGCCGGCCGCCGGCACGAAGGAAACATGGTGCTTGATATTACGGGGCGAGGCCTCGGCCTCGATCAGGCTTTCCTCCTGCACGTCGACCGGAATGGTCAGATGGGCAACGCCGCGGCCGGCCAGCGCGGTGCGGCAGGCCAGCGCCACCGCATTCTCGACATGGGTGGCGCCCATGATGCGGCTGGAATACAGGGCGACGTCGGCAAAAAGGCGGTCGAGATCGACGTCCTGCTGGGTGTGGGTGCCGACCAGGTCGTGATAGGGCAGCCCGGTCAGGGCCAGCACCGGCGCGCCGTCGGCCCGGGCATCGTACAGCCCGTTCAGCAGATGGATGCCGCCCGGCCCCGAGGTTGCCAGGCAGCAGCCCAGCCGCCCGGTCCACTTGGCATAACCCGTCGCCATGAACGCGGCCGATTCCTCGTGCCGGACCTGGATGAAGCGGATGCGGTCGCGGCGCTGGCGCAACGCCTCCATGATGCCGTTGATGCCGTCGCCGGGCAGGCCGAACACGGTATCGATCTTCCAGGCGATCAGCGCCTCGACCAGCAGGTCGGACGCGTTGAGCGGCAGGTCGGCGCTTGCCTTCATATGCAAATCTCCCTTCGCGCGGCCGTCGTGGGAACCCGGCCTGATGCCGCTTGTTCCCGTTCGACCGCGGATCGGAGGACGCTCCCCATGTATCGCTTCTCGGCCGAGATGACCGCCTGCATCGAGAATTGCCTGGCCTGCTACACCGTGTGCCTGGGTACGGCCACGACCCATTGCCTGGAGGCCGGCGGGGCCCATGTGGAACCCGCCCATTACCGCCTGATGCTGGCCTGTGCCGAAATCTGCCGCAGCGCCGCCCACATGATGCTGACGGCCGCGCCCCAGCACCGCCTGACCTGCAAGGCCTGCGCCGAGATCTGCGAGGCCTGCGCCAGAAGCTGCGAGGACGTCGGCGAGATGGAAGACTGTGTCGAAGCCTGCCGCCGCTGTGCCGAAACCTGCCGCGAGATGGCGGCCTGAGTCGAAAACCTCGACATTTGTAGTACGCGGACGTACTACAAATGTCGACATGGCCATACCCGTAACCTCGGTCCGCAGCCTGCCCGAACACGCCCCGCTGATCCGGCGCGTGGCGGCGGCATTGCGCGACGATCCGCTGGCTGCCCGCCGGATCGAAGCGGCACTTGACGGCAAGCCGGCCGAGGACGGTACCGGCGGGCGGCACAACTATGGCCCTTTCGGCACCGAGCAGCAGGCACTGGCCATCCTGCGCGACCGTCTCGTCGCCGCGCTCGACCCGCTGGCGATCTACCTGTTCGGGTCGCGCGGGCGGGGTGATGTCCGGCCGGACAGCGATTTCGACCTGCTGGTGGTGTTGCCCGACGAGATGGGCGAGGCAGCCCTCGATCCGCGCCGGACCTATGCCCCCGTCATGGGGCTGGGGATCGGCGCAGATGTGGTGCCCTGCCTGGCAAGCGATCTTGCCGCCGAGCGGGACATCCCCGGCACGCTGGTGCACGACGCCCTGCGTGGCCGGCTGATCTACGAACGCGGCAGATGACCGATCGCGCCGGCGCCTTTCTACGGCTGGCGCACGAAGAACTGGGCGCGGCAAGCCGGTTGATCGACGGCTTTCCCCGCCAGGCCGCCTATCAACTGCAACAGTCCGCCGAAAAGATCGCCCGTGCCATCCTGGCGCGCGAAGGCATCCCGTTCGGCACCGGCCACAACCTCGGCCAGATGGCCGCCACCCTGCCCGCCGACCATCCCTGGCGATCGAAATTGATGAGGCTGGATCATCTGTCGCCGGCAGCAACCAGGCATCGTTATCCGTCGCCGGGCGGGCGCCTGCCGCCACCGCCGCCGATTGCCGAATTGTGGGCGGACGAAGTGCAGCTGAAATCGCTGCTGGCCGAAGCCGAGGCGTGGTGCCGCTGATCGATCGGGCCCATCCAAGGCCCAAGACGAAAAAAGCCGCCTTGCGGCGGCCTTTGTCAACGTCCGGTAGTCGTCCTGGGAAACTGGAGCGGGCGAAGGGATTCGAACCCTCGACCCCAACCTTGGCAAGGTTGTGCTCTACCCCTGAGCTACGCCCGCCCGCTTCGGTTTCCCGAGGCCTCCGACGTTGCCGTCGGCGACGAGGCGGGTGTTTACAGGGGGCGGCCGCGGTCGGCAAGCACTTTTTTCAGAGCCATGACATTTCCTGCGCAAGCCCCTGGCGGACAAGGGTAACTTCCACCCCTGGCAATCGGCGCAAGACGCCCCATCTTTAGCGCTGCTATACTGCTCGCCCCGATTCATCATCGGGCTCACCAGCCTCCCTACGAGTGACAGACGGAAACCCGCCATGGACCTGACGCCCAACGACGCAAGCCCCGCCGGAGACCTGATCAAGGATTCGAGCATGTCGGGGTTCATGGCCGACGTCATCAAGCCCTCGATGCAGGTGCCGGTGCTGGTCGATTTCTGGGCGCCCTGGTGCGGCCCGTGCAAGACGCTGGGCCCGGCGCTGGAACGCATCGTCCAGGCCCAGGGCGGCAAGGTCCGGCTGGTCAAGGTCAACATCGACGAGCCCGAGAACCAGCCGCTGGCCCAGCAGCTGCGCATCCAGTCGATCCCGGCCGTCTATGCCTTCTACAAGGGCCAGCCGGTCGACGGTTTCGTCGGCGCCCTGCCCGAAAGCCAGCTGAAGCAGTTCGTGCAGGGCCTGATGGGCGGCAAGCAGCTGGCCGCCGACCCGATCGAGACCCTGCTGGAAGAGGCCAAGGCCGCCCTGGAACAGGGTGACTACGAGGCCGCGGCCGACGGGTTCGAGGCGCTGCTGCAGCAGGATCCGGCCCATGTGCAGGCCGCCGCGGGCCTCGCCCGCGCCCTGGTCGCCTTCAGCCAGCTGGACGAAGCCCGCCAGGTCCTCGATTCGCTGCCGGCCGACAAGCAGACCAATGCCGAGGTCCAGGCCGCGCGCTCGGCCATCGCCGTGGCCGAGGAAGCCGCCAACGCGTCGGGCGAACTGGGCAAGTTCGAAGCAGCGGTCGCCGCCAACCCGGCCGACCATCAGGCGCGCTTCGACCTGGCCACCGCGCTGCTGGGCGCCAACCGGCGCGAGGAAGCGGCCGAGGCGCTGCTGGAAATCTTCCGCCGCGACCGCAAATGGAACGACGAGGCGGCGCGCAAGCAGCTGGTCAAGCTGTTCGAGGCCTGGGGGCCGACCGACCAGTTGACGATCGACACCCGCCGCCGGCTGTCGACCCTGATGTTCGCCTGATCCGCGGAGGGGCCGGACGGGGTAATGACCTTCGACGAGCTGCCGCGCACCATTCCGATCTTCCCGCTTAGCGGCGCCCTGCTGCTGCCCGGCGGGCGGCTGCCGCTCAACATCTTCGAGCCGCGCTATCTGGCGATGGTCAGGGATGCGATGGCCGGCAGCCGCACCATCGGCATGATCCAGCCCCTGGACCCCGCCGCGCGGGCCGAGGCGCCCGAGATCTATCGCGTCGGCTGCCTGGGCCGGATCGCATCGTTCTCGGAAACCGACGACGGCCGCTTCCTGATCACCCTGGCCGGCGTCGTCCGCTTCTCGGTCGTCGAGGAATTGTCGGTCACCACGCCCTACCGCCAGGTGCTGGCCTCCTATGCCCGCTATCGCGGTGACCTGAACCATGACGACCAGACCTCGTCGCGCATCGATCGCGCCGATCTGCTGGCCGTGCTGCGCGATTATTTCCCGGCCGTCGGCCTGCCGGTCGACTGGCAGGCGATCGAGGATGCGCCGACCGCCGCGCTGGTCACCACGCTGTGCATCGTCTGCCCGTTCGACCCGGCCGAGAAACAGGCCCTGCTGGAGGCGCCGACGTTCTATGAACGGACGCGGCTGATGCAGTCGATGATGGTGATGGCCGCGGCCCAACGGGGCCATGAGCGCCCCGCCGGCGGGCCCCGCGCACTGAACTGACCGACAACCCGCCCACACTGACACGAGCGCCCTGATGGCCGAACCCACCGTCGATCCGAAACTGCTGGAAATCCTGGTCTGCCCGCTGACCAAGGGGCCGCTGACCTATGACCGGACCGCCCAGGAACTGATCAGCCAGCGGGCACGGCTGGCCTATCCCATCCGCGACGGCATCCCGATCATGCTGATCGACGAGGCGCGCAGCCTGGACGAAGACGGCGTCGCCGCCGCGGCGCTGGCCCCGCCCCCGCCCCAGGCCGGGTGATGGACAAGTCCGCCTACGACCATGCCGGCCGCCCCGAGGCGGTCGAGATCAAGCTGCGCCGGGCCGACCAGGTGCTCGAGGTCGCCTATGGCGACGGCCGGCGCTTTGCCTTTCCCGCCGAACTGCTGCGGGTCGAAAGCCCGTCGGCCGAGGTTCAGGGCCACGGGCCGGGCCAGCGCGTCTATGTCGCGGGCAAGCGCCACGTCGCCATTACCGGGATCGACCCGGTGGGGTCCTACGCCGTGCGCCTGCGCTTCGACGATGGCCACGACACCGGGCTTTATTCCTGGGACTATTTCTATTGCCTGGGCCTGACCCAGGAAAAGACCTGGGCCGGGTACCTCGAGGGTATCGCGGCCCGCGGCCTCAGCCGGGACTGACCCGCCGTTCGGGCGCGCGCCGCTCGAACGGCACCAGATAGGGCAATGCCCAGCCATAGGGCGCCAGCAGCACCACCGCCATCGCCCCCTTGACCAGCAGGTCGCCCAGGGCCAGCGTGACCCAGGGCATGTCGGTGCCCTGGAAGGCGATCGAGAAGAACAGGAACGTATCCAGCACCGACCCGATGACCGAGCCGGCCAGCGGTGCCGCCCACCATTTGTCGGTCTGGCGGAAGCGGTTGAAGACCGCGACGTCCAGCAACTGGGCGAACAGGAAGGCGGCGCCCGAAGCCAGCGCGATGCGCGGCGTGGCCAGCCAGATCGACAACGCCACCGCCAGCACGAAACCGACCAGCACGACGATGCGGGCGCGGGCCGGGCCCAGCGCCCGGTTGGTCAGGTCGGTGACCAGGAAGGTGACCGGATAGGTCAGCGCCCCCCAGGTCAGCCAGTCATTGATCGGAAACTGCACGGTGTAGTTCGACAGCGCCACCAGCGCCGCCATGGCGACGATGGGCGGAATCATGCGGTTCATCGGTGTCGATGCCCTTTTGGCTGGCAACCGGCGGGATAGGCCGGCGCGGATTTGACGTTTCGGCAGCCAGACCGGCGCGATAAGCCGGCGGCTGCGGGTAGATAGCGCGAATCGGCCGCGCACCCAAGTCGCTTGAATTAAATTCCATGGCATGTTTATTTACATTCCGTGGAATTCAAATGGAGGCGGCGATGACCGGCATGACGCGGCGTTCGGCAATGGCCCTTTTCGGCGGTGGCGCGGCCGCCCTGGCCCTGGGCGGTTGCGACGACATTCCCGACCAGGCGGTCCGCCCCTGGGCGGCGGCGGCCGGCCCCTGGACGGACACACGGCTGGGCCTGCTGGCCCATGGCGTGCTGGCGCCCAACCCGCATAACCGGCAGCCCTGGGTCGCCGATCTGCGCGACCCCGACGCCATCACCCTTTATTGCCGCACCGACCGGCTGCTGCCCGAAACCGACCCGTTCGGCCGCCAGATCCTGATCGGGCTGGGCGCCTTCACCGAGCTGGCCGTCATCGGGGCCGGCCGGCTGGGCCTGGCGGCGCGGGTGACGCCTTTCCCCGCCGGCCCCTTTCCCGCCGACCGCATCGACGGCCGGCCGGTTGCCCGCATCGAACTGGCCCCCGGCGGCCGGTCTGACGCGCTGGCCCAGGCCATCCCGCGGCGGCGGTCGACCAAGGAAGCCTTTCGCGGCGAAGCGCTGGACCATGGCCACGCCGCGGCGCTGATCGATGCGGCGTCCGGCCCGGCGACGCGGCTGGCCTGGACCTCGGAACCCCGGCTGGTCGCCGATCTCGGGGCGATCGGGGCGGATGCCTTCGTCGTCGAGATGGAAACGCCGCGCACCTATCGCGAATCGGTCGACCTGATGCGGATCGGCGCGGGCGAGATCGCGGCCAATCCGGACGGGATCCCGCTGCATGGGCCGCTGATGTGGTGGCTGGCCCGGCTGGGCCTGCTGGACCGGCGCAGCGTGGCCGACCCGACATCCAGCGCCTTTGCCGCCGGCCGCGACAAATACACCGGCATGATCAGGTCGACGCCCAGCTTTGCCTGGCTGGTGACGCGCGGCAACAACCGCGCGGCACAGTTCGCCGCCGGCCGTGCCTATGCCCGGCTGGACCTGACCGCGGCGGCGCTGGGCGTCGCCATCCACCCGATCAGCCAGGTCCTGCAGGAATACCCCGAGATGGCCGCGCTGCAGGCACGGTTCGACCGCCGGCTGGGCATCGGCGCCGATGAACGGGTACAGATGCTGGTGCGGCTGGGCTATGCCAAGATGCCGGGGCCGAGCCCGCGCTGGCCGGTCGAAACGATCATAAGGACCTGATGCCCCCCGACAGCCCCCGCCCCGGCGACAAGCGTTATCAGATCGTCACCTATGTCGGCATCGCCGACCAGTTGATGACGACCATGGCCAACCGCGTGCTGGCCGATGACGGCCTGCCGCTGGCCCAGTTCGTCATGCTGCAGCATTTCAGCCACCAGCCCGATCGCGGCCACGGCGTCGGCCAGGTGGCCGACGCCTTCCAGGTGCCGCAGCCCGGCGTGACCAAGATGCTGCAGCGGCTGGTCAAGAAGGGATTCCTCGCCGTGCGCGGCGATGCGGCGGACGGCCGCATCAAGCTGCATTTCATCACCCCGGCGGGGCTGGACGCCCATCGGGCGGCAGTAGCCCGCCTGATGCCCGAGGTCGCGCGCATGTTCGACGGCTGGCCGCCCGACGACATCGACCGGCTGCACGGTCTGCTGTTCCGGCTGAAAACCTGGCTGGACCGCGATCGCGACGGCTGAGGCGCGTCAGCCGAAGGCCGGAACCGGCCGCGCCAGGTCGGGCCCGCCATGCAGGAAGGTGACGACCAGTTGGACCTGCCGTTCGGCCGGGCCGGCGGGCCAGGGACCGCCCTGGCCGACCAGTGAAATCCCCGCCTCGCCCAGCCGCGCCGACAGGGCCGCCAGGGCATCGCCGGGCAGGGCGAATGCGACCATCGCCATCGCGTTGGAATAAAGCTGGTGATTGACGATCCAGCCGCCGCCGGCCCCGATCGCCTCGGCGATGTCGTGCAAGGCCGGCGCCTGCTCGCGGCGGGTGACGGCTTCGAGACGCAACGGCTACAGCGCCTCGCCGCGCAGCAGCCGCGGCAGATGGCCGACCGTACCCATCGCATGCCGCATGAACAGCAGGCGCAGCGGCGGCAGGCGATTGACGGCGGCAAGGCCGACATCCCGCGCCAGCTTGATCGGCCAGATATCGTTCGAGAACAGCCGGTTCAGCACGTCGGTGACCGCCAGCATCATCGTGTTGTCGGCATGGCGCCAGCGCTGGTAGCGGCGCAAGACGTCGTCGCCGCCGATGTCGAGGCCCAACCGATCGGCATTGACCACCGCCTCGGCCAGTGCGGCGATGTCGCGCAGCCCGGCATTGAGGCCCTGGCCGGCGATCGGGTGCATCAGATGGGCGGCATCGCCGACCAGCGCCAGCCGCCGGTCGATGTAGCGTTCGGCATGGTGGAATGCCAGCGGATAGGACCAGCGGGGCCCCACCACCTCGGTCGCCCCCAGGAAATCGCCGAAGCGGCGGCGCATCTCGGCGTGGAACTGGTCGGCCGGCAGCCCCGTCAGCATGCGGGCATGTTCGGTCGGTTCGGTCCAGACCAGGGACGAGCGGTTGCCGGTCATCGGCAGGATGGCGAAGGGGCCGGCCGGCAGGAAACGTTCATGGGCGATGCCGCGATGCGGCTTTTCATGGGCCACGGTGCAGACGATGCCGCTCTGGCGGTAACGCCAGGCGATCGACTTGATCCGGGCGTCGCGCCGCAGGGGCGAATCGCGGCCGTCGGCGGCGACGCACAGACGGCCCCTGACCAGGTGCCCGTCGGCCAGTTCGGCCACCACGCCGTCGGCATCGCGCTGCACGCGCGCGACCCGCATCGGGGCCAGCAAGGTCACGGCCGGCAGTTCGGCCAGCCGACGATACAGCGCCCGGCGCAGCATGCGGTTCTCGACCATGTGGCCCAGCGGTTCGTCGCCCAGCTCGCGATGGTCGTAATGCAGGAACAACGGCGAGGCGCCGTCGGAAACCCTGATTTCCTCGATCGGCTGGGTCTCGGCCACCAGAGGCCACAACCCGATCGCCGCCATCATCCGCTGCACCGACAGCGCGATGGCAAAGACCCGGCCGTCGAACGTGTCGGACGAGGCCGTGGCCGGATCCTCGCCATCGATCACGGCGCAGGATACCCCGGCATGGCCCAGCGCGGCGGCCAGCGTCATGCCGACAAGGCCGCCACCGACGATGACGACGTCGACGGCGGTTTCGACTGTCAGATCGCTCATGGGGCGGAGCATTGTCGCCCCGGCCGCGTTTGTCCAGCGGCCTGCGGTCGCAGGGCGACGCCGCGGGTCACCGGATTGCCCACGGTTTGGACGCGATGCCGAAAAAACCGGCGGAACCGCCGGCACCGGGCAATGCCGGGCGAGACGGCGCCCCGGCCAGAACCGGCATGATTCTTGTATCGTCAGGTTGCATCGCGCGGTACCGCCGGCAGGATGGTGCCGCGCCATCAAGGGAAAGGGGCAAGGAATGAAGCTGGTCGTCGCGATCATCAAGCCGTTCAAGCTCGACGAGGTGCGCGATGCGCTGACCGCGATCGGCGTCGAGGGCATGACCGTCACCGAGGTCAAGGGTTATGGCCGCCAGAAGGGGCACACCGAAATCTATCGCGGCGCCGAGTACGCCGTGAGCTTTCTGCCCAAGCTGAAGATCGAGATCGGCGTCAAGGCCGAGCTGGTCGAGCGCGTCACCGAGGCGATCGCCACGGCCGCCCGCACCGGCCAGATCGGCGACGGCAAGATCTTCGTCTACGACCTGGAAAGGGTCATGCGCATCCGCACCGGCGAGACCGACAAGGACGCGCTGTAAGCGGGGGCATCATCTGCTGCCGGCCGGGCGGAAGCTCATTCCGCCCGGCTTTCGGCATGTGCGTTAACCATCATTGCCGCCATCCGCCCCGCCCGCTAGAGTGCCGCCCGGCCGGGGCCTGCAGCCTTACGGTTAGCGAAGTTTTAAGATTGTGAATCACAGAGTTGCGCTGTAACCTTCACAGTGCGTTGGAACTGGCGGCGCGGCACATCCCATGCTCAATCCAAGACTTGATCGCCTGCGCGACTATCCGTTCCAGCGGCTGCGCGCGCTGTTGGACCCGATCCCGACGCCGGCCGGGCTGAAGACGATCAACCTGTCGATCGGCGAGCCCAACCAGCCCTATCCCGATTTCGTCGCCGAGATTCTGGATGCCAACCGGCATCTGTACGGCATCTACCCGCCTGCCAACGGCTCGGCCGAGCTGCGCCAGGCGATTGCCGCCTGGCTTGACCGCCGCTATCACCTGCCCGCCGGCATGATCGATCCCGACCGCCATGTGCTGCCGCTGGCCGGCACGCGCGAGGGGCTGTTCATGATCGCCGAGGTCGTGGTGCCAGAACGCAAGGGCGGCGGCGTGCCGATCGCGGCGATGCCCAACCCGTTCTACCAGGCCTATGTCGGCGCCGCCGTGATGGCTGGGGCCGAACCGCTGTACCTGCCGGCCCTGCCCGAAAACGGGTTCCTGCCCGACCTGGACGCCCTGGACAAGGCGACGCTGGACCGCGTCGCCATGCTGTATCTGTGCACGCCGTCGAACCCCCAGGGCACGATCGCCAGCATCGACTATCTCGAAAAGGCCATCGGCCTGGCCCGCGCCCATGATTTCGCGCTGATCGTCGACGAATGCTACGCCGAGATCTATGCCGACGCAGCCCCGCCCGGCGGGCTGGAAGCCTGCGCCCGGCTGGGCGGCGACATGACGAACGTGCTGGTCTTCCATTCGCTGTCCAAGCGGTCCAGCGTGCCGGGGCTGCGCTCGGGCTTCTGCGCCGGCGACCCCAGGCTGATTGCCGCCTTCACCAAGCTGCGCAACTATGCCGGCGCGCCATCGACACCCGCGACGACGGCGGCTGCCGCCGCGCTGTGGCGCGACGAGGCGCATGTCGAGGCGACGCGCGCCGCCTATCGCGAAAAATTCAGCATCGCCGAAAGCATCATCGGCAACCGCTATGGTTTCTACAAGCCGGCGGGCGGGTTCTATCTGTGGCTCGATGTCGGCGATTCGGAAGACGCCGCCCGCCAGCTGTGGGCCAAGGGCGGCGTGCGCTGCCTGCCCGGGCTGTACCTGACCAAGGCCGAGACCGAGGCGGGCGCCGATGCGGGCCTGGCGGCGGGCAAACCTTTCATCCGGCTGGCGCTGGTCCACGATGCCGCGACCATCCGGCAGGCGATGGAACGGCTGCGCGACGCGCTGGGTTGATTTAAGGCGTCGGGCGCAGCATGGCGGCAGGCAGGAGAGTGGCGGGAGCGGGCGTCCGCGGGGGAGCGGTCGGTATGGGACGTGGACGGGCGATGAAACTGCGGCAGCGCCTGCTGCCGGAAGCGACGCAGGTCTTCCTGCGCCGCCGGTCGGTCGAATCGATCGGGCTGGTCCTGATCCTGGTCGCCGCCGTGCTGGGCGCGGCCCTTGCCACCTACAATCCCGCCGACCCCAGCCTGAACCGTGCCGCGGCGATCGCGCCGCGCAACCTGCTGGGCCTGCCCGGCGCCTATGTCGCCGACCTGCTGCTGCAGACCTTCGGCGCGGCCTCGGGCCTGATCGTCGTCACCCTGGCCGCCTGGGCCTGGCGCATCGGCAGCCATCGCGGCCTGCCCTGGTGGTGGCTGAACCTGTCGCTGACGCCGTTCACCCTGCTGGTCGGATCGGTGATGGCCGCCGGCCTGCCGGTGCCGTCGCGCTGGCCGCTGGATACCGGGCTCGGTGGCGCCGTCGGCGACGTCTTCCTGCATCTGAAGCTCAGCCCCATCCTGGCCGATGCTGGGGTGCCCGCGGCCCCGCTGGTCATCGCCCTGATCGCCGGCCTCGTCACCCTGCTGCTGCTGCCGCTGACGCTTGGCCTGTCGTTCTCGGAATGGCGCGGCATGAGCCGGGCGGCCGCCGTGCCGGCCCGCGGCCTGTACCGTGGCAGCCAGACCCTGCGCCGCGATGCCGCCCCGCGCGGGACCGCCGAGGCTGACGAGGATGAGGACGAGCGCCCCGTTACGCCCGGCCGGCGCGAACCCGCCCTGGCCGCGGGCGCCCGCCCCGTGCAACCGGCGGCAACCGAGGCACCGCGCGGCACGCCGATGACGGCCCCCAAGGTCGAGCGCCGCGCCGATCGGCCCAAGCCAGGCCGGCGCATCCAGGAAGAGGCGCAGGTCGAACTGGACCTGGGCGAGGCGACCGACCAGTTCATGCTGCCGCCGCTGGGCCTGCTGACCACGCCGCCGCCCGACCGCGGCGCCGACCGGGTCAACGAGGAAGCGCTGGAACAGAATGCCCGGCTGCTGAAATCGACGCTGGAGGAATTCGGCGTCTATGGCGAGATCGTCAAGGTCCGCCCCGGCCCGGTCGTCACGCTGTACGAACTGGAACCGGCCCCGGGAACCAAGTCCAGCCGGGTCATCGGCCTGGCCGACGACATCGCCCGCTCGATGTCGGCCCTGTCGGCCCGCATCGCCGTGATTCCCGGCCGCAACGCCATCGGCATCGAACTGCCCAACGCCAAGCGCGAGGGCGTGCTGCTGCGCGAAATCCTGCAATCGGCCGAATACGAGGCGATCGAGGGGCGCCTGGCCCTGGCGCTGGGCAAGGATATCGCGGGCGCGCCCGTCATCGCCGATCTCGCCCGCATGCCGCATCTGCTGGTCGCCGGCACGACCGGGTCGGGCAAGTCGGTCGCCATCAACACCATGATCCTGTCGCTGCTGTACCGGCTGTCGCCGGAAGAATGCCGCTTCATCATGGTCGACCCCAAGATGCTGGAACTGTCGGTCTATGACGGCATCCCGCATCTGCTGGCCCCCGTCGTCACCGACCCTGGCAAGGCCGTCGTCGCGCTGAAATGGACCGTGCGCGAGATGGAGGAACGCTACCGCAAGATGTCGGAGCTGGGCGTGCGCAACATCGCCGGCTTCAACCAGAAGGTGGCCGAGATCCACGCCAAGGCCGACAAGAAGAGCCGCACGGTCCAGACCGGCTTCGACCCGGAATCGGGCCAGCCGATCTTCGAGGAACGGCCGCTGGAACTGCAGCCGCTGCCCTTCATCGTCGTCGTGGTCGACGAACTGGCCGACCTGATGCTGGTCGCCGGCAAGGATATCGAGGCCGCGATCCAGCGCCTGGCCCAGATGGCGCGCGCCGCCGGCATCCACCTGATCATGGCGACCCAGCGCCCATCGGTCGACGTCATCACCGGCACGATCAAGGCCAATTTCCCCACCCGCATCTCGTTCCAGGTCACGTCCAAGATCGACAGCCGCACGATCCTGGGCGAACAGGGCGCCGAACAGCTGCTGGGCCAGGGCGACATGCTCTACATGCCCGGCGCCGGCCGCATCACCCGCGTCCACGGCCCGTTCGTGTCGGATGCCGAGGTCGAGAAGGTCGTCGCCTATCTCAAGGCCCAGGGCGAACCCGAATATCTGGAAAGCATCACGGTCGAGGCGCGCAACGACGGCCTCCTGTCGCTGGGCGGCGCCGATTCCGGCGGCGGCTCGGCCGAGGACGAGCTGTACGACCGCGCCGTCGCCCTGGTCTGCCGCGAACGCAAGGCATCGACCAGCTTCGTCCAGCGCCATCTGCAGATCGGCTACAACCGGGCCGCCCGCATCATCGAACGGATGGAGGCCGAGGGCGTTGTCGGCCCCGCCAACCATGTCGGCAAGCGCGAGGTCCTGGCCCGCGACATCGAGGAAGTGGACTGACCGGCCGCGGAACGGATTGCCGCCCCTGACGGTTTCACGGCGCCCGCACGCCCGATCAGGAGGCCCCCGCCTTGATTTCGCCACCCCGAGCCCTTAATCAACCGGCATGAGCATCCTCACGCCGACCCGCCGCGCCCTGCTCTGCACTGCCGGCGCCGCTTTCGCCCTAGCCGCCGCCGGCATCGGTCCGGCAGCCGCGGCGCTGTCGCCCCAGGACCAGGCCGATGTCGACCGCGCGAACGCCTATCTGAACGACGTCCGCACGCTGACCGCCAAGTTCCTGCAGGTCGGGCCGGACGGGTCGCTGGCGGAAGGCGAGCTGTACATGCGCCGGCCGGGCCGCATCCGCTTCGAATACGCCCCGCCCTCGCCGCTGCTGATCGTCGCCGACGGCACGCTGCTGACCTATCTCGACAAGGAATTGAAGCAGGTCGAGCGCGTGCCGGTGGGCTCGACCCCGCTGGACGTCTTCGTCCGCGACAAGGTCACGCTGGATTCGGGCGATGCCAAGATCACCAGGATCGAGCGCCAGCCCGGCTCGCTGCGCATGACGATGATCGACCCGAAGAAACCCAAGGAAGGTTCGCTTACCCTGGTGTTCACGGTGTCGCCCTTCGCGCTGAAGCAGTGGGAAGTGACCGACGCGCGCGGGCAAAAGACCACGGTCGCGCTGAGCAATGTGGTCACCAATGTCGAGTTGAAGCAGGGCCTGTTCGTCTTCACCGACTCCGACGCCGCCCGGGTGCTCAAGGGCAACAACTGAGTTTCATTCCGGTGCGACCGTGCAATGACGGTTGCATTTTCAAGAAACTGGGCCATCCTCATTAACCATCCGACGGATGGGGATGGAGCGGCGGATGAACGTGGGCGATATCGAACGCGCCAACGCGACGTTGGCGCGTGCATATCTTGGGTCCGATAGAACCCTGCTGGCCGGCATCACGCCGCTGGTGCGCGCCTGCTCCGCCGATATCGCCGCCGAACTGACGCGCGCCATGCTGCAGGACGAACGCGCCCTGCCGCTGCTGGACGATCCCGGCGGCGAGGCGCGGCTGACCCGCGCGGTTGCCCGCTGGCTGGACGGGCTGTTTCCGATCGTCCTGCCCGCCGGCATCGACCGGCTGGTGGCACGGCAACGGCGCTTGGGGGAAATCAATGCCCGCATCGGCATGCCGATGGCGCTGTCCAAGGATGGTTTTGCCATCGTCAAGCGCGCCCTGATCCGCAATCTGGTCGCCTCGACCCTCGATCGCGCCGAACTGGCCGATGCCCTGGACCTGACCGACCGCCTGCTGGAAGCGGCCATCGCCCTGGTCGACGAGGTACAGCTGCGCGATCTGCTGGCCAAGAAGCGCACGATCGAGGAATTCCGCGCCAACGAACTGGCGCAGGGTTTCGTGGTCGAGGTCGAGCGCTTGCGCGCCGACCTCTATGACTGGATGCGCGAGGTGGCCAACGCCTTCGTCACCCATGACGAAATCTCGCTGCGCGGCATCCGGACGCTGCGGTCATCGAATTTCGGGCTGTGGGCGGCTCACAAGTCGCGGCTGTTCCTTGGCGATCGGCGCGAATCGGAATTGCTGGCCCGGCTGGTCCAGCAGATCGATTCGGCCCTGGCCCAGGCCGTCATCGGCCGCGGCGTCGAGCGCAGCGCCGAACTGTGGCAGACCGAATGCCAGCGCATCAACGACCTGGTGTCCGAGGCCGCCTGGCTGCTGCAGTCGCTGTCCGACGAATTGATGAAGCACGAGAGCAATCTCGACCCGCTGACCCGGGTCTACAACCGGCGTTACCTGACCACGATCCTGCAGCGGGAAATCGAGCTGGCCAACCAGCACGGCCTGCCCTTCACCCTGCTGATGCTCGACATCGACCATTTCAAGCAGGTCAACGATGCCCACGGCCATGCCATCGGCGACGCGGTGCTGCGGGTGGTGGCCCAGGCGGTCAAGGGGTGCCTGCGCCCGACCGACCTGATGTTCCGTTTCGGCGGCGAGGAATTCACCGTGATCGCCCCCGAGCTGAACGAGGCCAATGCGATGACGGTCGCCGAACGCATGCGCGAGGCGGTCGAGCGTGTGCGGCCGCTGGGCGGCCATGAACGCAAGCTGCCCCGGGTGACGATCTCGGTCGGTTATGCCACCCATGACGGCCACCCCGACTTCATGCATCTGCTGAAACGGGCCGATGCCGCCCTTTATGCCGCCAAGCAGGCCGGTCGCAACCGGGTGATGGCCGGCGTCTCGACCCACCGCCAGACAGCCTGAAGGCGCCCGCCGGACGGCCAGAAGGCGCACTGGCCGCATCTGTCATTGACAAGGGGGGCCCCTGTGCTTTCATTCCCCCGATTACGGGGTGATGACACCATCTGGGGGATAATGATGAAGGCTTCGGCACGCGCGGGTCTGGCGGCGGCACTGGCGGCGCTTCTGCTGGGCGGCACCGCCCAGGCGCAGGACAAGGTCGTCAACGTCTACAACTGGTCCGACTATATCGACGACAGCGTGCTTGCCGACTTCACCAAGGAAACCGGCATCAAGGTCCGCTACGACGTCTATGATTCCAACGAGGTCGTGTTCTCCAAGGTCATGGCCGGCAAGACCGGCTACGACATCATTGTCCCGACCAGCTACTTCCTGTCGCGGATGATCGCGGCCGGCGCGCTGGCCAAGCTCGACAAATCGAAACTGCCCAACCTGATCAACCTGGACCCCGAGCTGACCGCGCGGATGGCCAAGTACGATCCGGGCAACCAGTACGGCGTGATCTATCTGTGGGGCACGACCGGCATCGGCCTGAACCGCGACAAGATCAAGCAGCGCATGCCCAACCCGCCGGCCAATTCGCTGGCGATGATCTTCGACCCGGCGATCGTGGCGAAATTCGCCGATTGCGGCGTCACCATGCTGGACGCGCCCGACGAGGTGATCCCGGCCGCCCTGCGCTATCTCGGTGAAAACCCCGATTCCAAGGATCCCAAGGTCCTGGAGAAGGCCGAGGAGCATCTGCTCAAGATCCGGCCGCATATCCGCAAGTTCCATTCATCGCAGTACATCAACGACCTGGCCAACGGCGACACCTGCCTGGCGCTGGGCTGGTCGGGCGACGTCCTGCAGGCCAAGACCCGCGCCGACGAGGCCAAGAACGGCGTCGTCGTCCAGTATCTGGTGCCCAAGGAAGGCGCCCAGATGTGGTTCGACAACCTGGCGATGCCCAAGGACGCGCCCAACCCCGAGAACGCGCTGGCCTTCATCAACTACATCCAGCGCCCCGAGGTGATCGCCAAGATCTCCAACAAGGTGCAGTACCCGAACGCCAACCGCGCGGCCGACCGGTTCATCGCCAAGGAAACCAAGGCCGACCCGGACGTCTATCCGACGCCGGCGATGCTGAAGAACCTGTACACCGTCACCCCCAACACCCAGGCGGAACAGCGGCTGTTCACGCGGATCTGGAACAAGGTCAAGGGCGCGAACTAGGCCGATGGGCCCCGCGCTCGTCCGCCTGGAGGGCATCGAGAAAAGCTTCGGCGGCCATCGTGTGGTCGACCGGCTGGACCTGGAGATCGGACAGGGCGAGTTCCTGTCCCTTCTGGGTCCTTCCGGCTGCGGCAAGACCACATTGCTGCGCATGATCGCCGGGTTCGAGACGCCCGACAAAGGCCGCGTCGTCATCGACGGGACCGACATGACCGGCGTGCCGCCCTATCGGCGGCCGGTCAACATGATGTTCCAGTCCTACGCCCTGTTCCCGCACATGACCGTGCGCGACAACGTCGCCTTCGGCCTGAAGCAGGACGGCGTCGACCGGCGCGAGATCGACCGCCGCGTGGCCGACATCCTGGGCCTGGTCAAGATGGGCGACTTTGCCGGCCGCAAGCCCGCCGCCCTGTCGGGCGGCCAGCGCCAGCGCGTGGCCCTGGCCCGCGCCCTGGTCAAGCGGCCCAAATTGCTGCTGCTGGACGAACCGCTGGCAGCACTGGACCGCCGCCTGCGCGAACATACCCGCCTCGAACTGGTCAACCTGCAGCGCGAACTGGGCATCACCTTCGTCATCGTCACCCACGACCAGGAAGAGGCGATGTCGCTGTCGTCGCGCGTCGCGGTGATGAACGGCGGCCGCATCGAACAGCTGGGGCCGCCGGCGCTGATCTACGAACGCCCCGCCAGCCGCTGGGTCGCCCAGTTCGTCGGCGACGTCAACCTGTTCCCCGGCCGGGTCAGTGCCGCCCAGGGTTCCGGCCTCACGCTGGACACCGCCGACGCCACGCTGCAGGCCGAGGGCGCGCCGCCAACGCTGAGCGCCGGCAGCGACGCCTGGCTGGCCGTGCGCCCGGAAAAGATCGAACTGTTCCCTGGCGCCGACCGGCCCGACGGCTTCGCCAACGTGATCGCCGGCGCGCTGGTCGATGTCGGTTACCTCGGCAACATGTCGGTCTATCGCGTCACCGTCGCCTCGGGCGCCACCATCGTCGCGACGCTGGCCAACCGCCGCCCCTATCCGACCGCCGGGCTGGAGCGTGGCGCACCGGTCTGGCTGGCCTTCGACCGCGATTCCGGCGTGGTGCTGACGGCATGACGGGCTGGCGGCCGGGCTGGCGGCCGGGCTGGCGCGAGGCCGCGATCCTCCTGCCGCTGGTCTGGCTCGGACTGTTCTTCCTGGCACCGTTCCTGATCGTGCTCAAGATCAGCCTGGCCGAATCGATCCTGGCCCAGCCGCCCTATTCACCGCTGCTGGTGTGGCCCGAGGGCGGCGGCTGGCCCGCGCTGGGCGCCCGGCTCGACAACTACCTCGTCGTGCTGCAGGACGACCTGTACCTGCGGTCGCTGCTGAACGCCCTGCGCATCGCCGCGGTGTCGACCGTGGTCATGCTGGTGATTGCCTATCCCATGGCCTATGCCATGGCGCGCGCACCGCGCAACTGGCGCCCCGCCCTGCTGCTGGCCGTCATCCTGCCGTTCTGGACCTCGTTCCTGATCCGGGTCTATGCCTGGATCGGCATCCTGAAGGACGAAGGCTTCCTGAACCATGCCTTGATGTCGCTGGGCCTGATCGACAGCCCGCTGGTCATCCTCAACACCGACTGGGCCGTCCATATCGGCATCGTCTATTCCTACCTGCCGTTCATGATCCTGCCGCTTTACGCCACACTGGAACGGCTGGACCTGACCCTGCTGGAAGCCGCCGCCGACCTGGGCGCCCCGCCGTGGAAGGGTTTCCTGCAGGTCACCCTGCCGATGTCCCTGCCCGGCATCGTCGCCGGCAGCCTGCTGGTGTTCATCCCCGCGGTCGGCGAATTCGTCATCCCCGACCTGCTGGGCGGGTCGGACACCATCATGATCGGCAAGATCGTCTGGATCGAATTCTTCCAGAATGCCGACTGGCCGCTGGCCTCGGCCATCGCCGTCACCATGCTGGTGGTGCTGGTCATGCCCCTGGTGATCCTGCGCCGGGGGCTGCAGGCATGAAACTGTCGCCCGCCTTGCTGGTGGCACTCGCCCTCGGCCTCGCCTTCCTCTACCTGCCGATCTTCCTGCTGGTCATCTATTCCTTCAACGATTCCCGGCTGGTGACCGTCTGGGCCGGGTTCTCGCTGCGCTGGTACGGCCAGCTGTTCCAGGATGCCGCCTTCCTCGAAGCCGCCTGGATGAGCCTGAAGGTCGCGGTGACCTCGGCCACCATCGCGCTGGTGATCGGCACGCTGGCGGCCTATGCGCTGGTGCGGCTGGGCCGGTTCCGCGGCCGGATGATGATGATCGGCATGGTCCAGGCGCCGCTGGTGATGCCCGAGGTGATCACCGGCATCTCGCTGCTGCTGTTGTTCGTCACGCTGAACTTCGACCGCGGCTTCGGCACGATCGTCATCGCGCATGCGACATTGGGCGCCGCCTATGTCGCGGTCGTCGTCCAGGCCCGGCTGGTGACGTTGGAGCGCGACCTGGAGGAAGCCGCCCTCGACCTCGGCGCCACCCCGGCCGCGACCTTCCGCCAGGTCGTGCTGCCGCTGGCGGCACCGGCAATGCTGGCCGGATGGCTGCTCGCCTTCGCCCTGTCGCTGGACGACCTGATCCTGGCATCGTTCGTGTCGGGGCCGGGGTCCACCACCCTGCCGATGAAGATCTACAGCCAGGCCCGCCTGGGTGTGACGCCGATGATCAACGCGTTGTCGACCATCGTCATCGTCGCCGTCTCGATCCTGGTCATCGGCGCCTCGCTGCTGGCCAAGGGCGCGCTGATCAAGGGCGAGCATCGGGCGGACTGAACAGATACCCCCTGATCGCCCGCCGCACGCGGGCGGCCAGCGATGCCGGCGCCTGATCGCCATAGAGCCCGGCATGGTCGATCATGCCGCGGGCCAGCGCCACCAGGTCGCGGGCGGCAAGGCCCGGATCGGCGATGCCGTGGCGGGCCAGCACGGTCGCCACCGCCGCGATCATCCGGGCCTTCAGATCGCCGGTCTCGGCCTGCAGGGGCAACGTCGCCTCGGCATAATCCAGCGCCAGCGACAGCACGGGATCGGCCATCTGCTGTTCGATGCCCGCTGCCACCAAGCCGTCGATCGCCGCATCGAGGTCCAGGCCATGGTCGGCCGCCACCGCCTGGAAGGCCGCCAGCATGACCGCGCGTTTGCGCCGGATCAGTTCGGCCAGGATCGCCTCCTTGCCGGGAAAATACTGGTACAGCGAGCCGATCGACACCCCGGCCCGCTCGGCGATG
>Ga0206117_100524_pt1 | contig 36862 bp, 40 predicted proteins | sample 3A5Ametagenome_FD_177997 | JGI IMG/M metagenome (GOLD analysis project Ga0206117, IMG submission 177997) | Enriched microbial communities from leaf-cutter ant dump, University of Wisconsin, Madison, United States - 3A5A | ecosystem: Environmental > Terrestrial > Nest > Insects nest > Nest dump... | reverse complement strand
GCAGGAAATAGGACGACGAACCGTCCGGCACCAGGCCGATGCCGGTATAGGCGACGGTGAACTTGGCGGTGTCGGCGGCAAGCGTCAGGTCGCCGGCCATGGCGATGCTCATCCCCGCCCCGGCCGCCGGCCCGTTGACCGCGGTGACCACGGGCTTGGCCATACGGGCCATCGTGGCGATGCCGGCATGCAGCCGGCTGGTCAGCAGCTTGAGGAAGACCGCGGGGTGACCCGCCGGCCCGACATGGGCCAGCATCTGCCTGATATCGCCGCCGGCGCAGAAGGCCGCGCCGCTGCCCGATATCAGCACCGCGCGGACCGACGGATCCTCGTCGCATTCGATCAGCGCCGCCAGCAGGCCGTCGGCCATGCCGAGGTCCAGGGCATTGAAGGCCGCCGGCCGGTTCAGGGTGATGATCCCGAGCCCTTCGGCACGTTCGAACAGGACGGCCTGGTCATCGGCCATGGTTTCCTCCGCGACTGATTGTTGAAAAGCGCGGGGGAGTCTAGCCGAGCGGCGGGACGGCGGAAGTTGATTGTCGCTATACCGGCGATGGGGTCCCGTCTATGCCGCCCGGGCGGCACAGTCGCGGCAGCGCCCGACCATTTCGATCGTGCGGCGGTTGATGGTGAACCCCGCCGCCGCCGCTGCGCGCGACAGCGCCTGGTCGGCCGATGTGTCGTGCAGTTCGGCGGCGCGCCCGCATTCCTCGCAGATCATGATGCCGGGGGCGAAGGCATGGCCCGGGTCGGGGCAGCCGATATAGGCGTTCAACGACGCGATGCGATGCACCAGGCCGTTTTCCTGCAGGAAGTCGAGGGCGCGATAGACCGTGGGCGGACCGGCGGGACGGTCGGGCCCGCCCAACTGGGCCAGGATGTCGTAGGCACCGACCGGCTTGTGGCTGGTCCAGACCAGTTCCAGCACCCGGCGGCGCAGGTCGGTCAGGCGCGCGCCACGCGCCGCACAGATCGCCGCGGCCCGGTCCAGGGCCGAGGCCGCGCAATGGCCATGGTCATGCTCGTGCGCCGGAAACGGCGCCGCCGCTGCTGCCTTCGCCTTTGCACCCATCGAAACTACCTCCACGCCAACCGCCAGGCTGGCGGACCGGCCGACGATACAATATTACCGGATCGGATTGCCACCGGCTGCGACGCTTCGCCATCGTCGTCGCGGTTACAGTTCATGCGGCCCCCGCACAGGCTCGTCCTCGCCGAAAGGCATCTCCACCCCCAGCACGCGGCAGATGGCGGCAAGGGCAAGGTAAAGGGGCGACAGGCAGATCGTGACAAGCAGCAGGAGGGCGCCGCCGTTGCCGCGCCCGCCAAGCTTTTGCCAGACCCGGATGGACCGGCGATTGATCGGCTCGACCAGCGCGGCGAGGATGTTGATGACGACCATGGCGCCGCCACAGAGGGCAATAAACACTATACCACCCGTTCTATCGGCCATGTCCGACGCCCCTCGACCAGCACAAATGAAGAACAAGCGTGCCACAGCCCTGAGGAAAATACAATCTGACAACCACATGGATAGCGGGATCAGACAGGACCTGCACCGCGGATCCTCGGTTGAGGTGGCACTGGGCGAAACGATGGCTTATTACGGATCGGGATTGCCATTGGTGGCGCAAGGGACCGTTCCGATGCCCTTTTCCAACCTGCAGGCCGCGATCCTGGCCATCGTCGTCATCGCCGTGCTGGCCTTCACCGCCTGGGCGATCCACGACAAGAGCCGCACCGGCGACAGCCTGTTACCCGATTTCGTCCATGGAGCCGCACGGCAATGACCGAAGCGCTGCCGACAATCCACTATGATTCGAACGGCTTGGTTCCCGCCATCGCCCAGCAGCATGATACCGGCGAGGTGCTGATGATGGCCTGGATGAACGCCGAGGCGGTGGCCGAGACGCTGGCCACCGGCCGGGTCTGCTACTGGTCGCGCTCGCGCCAGGCCTTGTGGCGCAAGGGCGAAACCTCGGGGCAGAGCCAACGCCTGGTCGATTTTCGCATCGATTGCGACGGCGACACCCTGCTGGTGCTGGTCGACCAGGACGGCGTCGCCTGCCACACCGGGCGGCGCAGCTGCTTCTACACCGCGATCCGCGACGGCCAGCCGGTCGAGATCGCCAAGCCGCTGAAATCGCAGGACGAGTTGTACGGTCACCGCTGACATGGGTGCCCTGGCCGTCCTGATCCCGGCCATCGCCATGCTGCTGGGCGGCGGGGTGGCGCTGCGCTGGAATCCCGGTGCCGCCACACGGTCGGGCATCCAGCATTTCACCGCCGGCGTGGTCATCGCGGCGGTGGCCGCCGAACTGGTGCCGTCGCTGCATCTGGGTCAATCGACCTGGGCGATGGCGGCCGGTTTCCTGCTGGGCGTCGCCGCGATGCTGGCGGTCAAGAAATTCGCCGGCGCGGAAGAAGAAGACGGCGACGATGACACATCCAAAGGGCCTATCGGGCCGTTCATCGTCACCATCGGCATCGACCTGGCGGTCGACGGGCTGCTGTGCGGCGTGACCCTGGCGGCATCGTCGGGCGGCGGCGAGGTGGTGGTCGGCGCCCTGGCGCTGGAAGTGCTGTTCCTGGGGGTCGCGACCGTCGTGTCACTGCGCAACCGCGGCGTGCCCTTGGGCCGTGTTGCCGCGATGCTGGCCGGGCTGGCCATGCTGATCCCGATCGGCGGGTTCGCCGGCTATGCCCTGTTCGGCGCCGCGCCGGGCTGGCTGCAGATCGCGGTGCTGGCCTTCGCCACCGCGGCGCTTCTGTACCTGGTGTTCGAGGAACTGCTGGCGGAGGCGCATGAGGGCGGCGCCGACACCCCGGTCACCACCGCCATGCTGTTCCTGGGGTTCCTGATCGTCCTGGTGATCAAGGCGACGCTGGACTGATCAGCTTTGCGCCCGTTCGGCCTTGTCCAGCGCCTCGCTGGGATCGTGGGCCAGGTCGGCGGCCAGGAACGACGCGGTTTCCGGGATCGCCACACGCATATCGTCGATCGGCGCCCAGCTCAGCCGCCAGCCCGAGCCCGACAGGCCCAGCAGATGCCCGCCATGGCGGCGATCGGCGCTGATGAAATGCAGATGCCACCCCGAAATGCCGATGGTCTTGGCATAGGCCGGCGTCCAGAAACCGATCAGCGTGCCCTCGATATCCTGGTCCCTGAATTCCGCCTGGTGGCCGGTTGCGGCGACCAGGCCTTCGTCGCCCTCGGCCTTGCAGGCGACGCGGTTGTGGATGTGGCGGAAGCGGCCGTCGATGCGCACCGCATAGAACAGGTTGTCGGACGGCCGCCGGGCATCAAGGTCGGCATAAAGCGCCGCGATCGACGGCATGTCGCCCAAGTCGGCCCGGTGTTCCGGCACGAAGCGGGTGACGACCGCGAAGGGAACCTGCTGGTCGTCGGCCGTGCGATGGACCGAGCCGTCGCCGCGGATCTGATAGAAATCGCCATCCAGCGCGATCATCTCGCCGTCCAGGTCGACGAAGGTGCCCAGGCCGAAATCGCCGTGTTCGCGCAAGGTGGCGATCGAGACGACGCCGTCGAACACCCCTTCGACGATGGCACCCGAGGTCGAGACCTGGAACAGCGTGCGGTGGTCGACCTGCAGCGTGTCGGCCAGCGCGCGCGAAACCAGGTGGCGCACGGTTTCGCCGTTGGCGGTGGCCTGGCGATGCAGGGCCGTCCACAGGCTTTCGGAAATGTCGCAGGTCAATGTCGGCATGGTCAGACGATCACGTCGCGGTGCAGGGCCTGGCCCAGTTTCACGTTCTCGGCATAGTCGACGGGGATGTCGATCAGCACCGGGCCCGGGGTTTCCATCGCCCGGCGCAGGGTGGCCGCGAACTGGTCGGGATGGTCGACGCGGAAACCGGTGGCGCCGAACGCCTCGGCATATTTGACGATGTCGACCGGGCCGAAATCGACGCCCGAATGGCGGCCGTATTTGTTCTGCTGCTGGAAGGCGACCATGTCGTAGCGCCCGTCGCGCCAGATCATGTGCACGAAGTTGCAGCGCAGCCGCACCGCCGTTTCCAGCTCCTGCGCCGAAAACAGAAAGCCACCGTCGCCCGACACCGACAACACCTTGTCGCGCGGCCGCGCCAGACAGGCGGCGATCGCCCAGGGCAGCGCCACGCCCAGCGTCTGCTGGCCGTCCGAGATCAGCAACTGTTCGGGCCTGAAGCTGTAGAGATACCGGGAATGCCAGATGTAGAACGACCCGATATCCAGGGCGAGCGTGACGTCGTCGGTGACGAAGGGCTGCAGTTCCGAAATGATGCGCAGCGGGTGCAGCGGCACACCACCCAGGCCCGGCCCGCGGGCGCGGATGTCGTCCATCTCGCGCCGGACCGCGCCCAGCAGCGGATCGTCCAGCCGCCGGGCCCCGAGTTTTGCTGCCAGCAGGTCGACGCTGCCGCCGATATCGCCGAGGATCTCGACCGTGGGACGATAATCCTGGTCGATGGTCGCCGGCACATGGTCGATATGGACGATGCCGCGCGCCTTGCCCGCATTCCACAGCCGCGCGTCGTATTCGATCGGGTTGTAGCCGATGGTAATCACCAGGTCGGCGGCATCCAGCAACTGGTCGGCCGGCTGGTTGTGGAACAGCCCGACGCGGCCGGCAAAACAGTCCAGCAGGTCGCGCGACACCACACCGGCCCCCTGATAGGTGCAGACGGTCGGCAGGGGCGATGCGGCCAGCAGGCGGCGGATCGCCGCCGCCGCCTGGGGCCGGCTGGCATCCATGCCCAGCAGCAGCACCGGGCGCGCCGCCTTGGCGATCAGCGCCGCCGCCTCGGCGATTTCCTCGGCCGGGCCCGGCCCCAGCCGGGGCGGGCGCACCGGGGTCAGCACCCGGTCGGGGGCCGCGCCCGTCATCACATCCATCGGCAGGCTGACATAGGCGGCGCCGCGCCGGCCACCCTCGGCCGCGCGGAAGGCGTTGGCCACGACCTCGCCGATCGCCTCGGGCGCCTCGATCTCGGCGCTGTAGCGGGTGACCGGGCGGAACAGCGTGACGGAATCGAGGCTTTGATGCGTGTCCTTGAGCAATTCGCCGCGCGGCACGGTGCCGCCGAAACCGACGACCGGCATGCCCTCGGAATTCGCGGTGGCAAACCCCGTCACCAGGTTTGTCGCACCGGGCCCCGAGGTCACCAGGCACACCCCCGCCCGCCCCGTCATCTTGCCCATGCCGGCGGCGATGAAGGCGGCGTTCTGTTCGTGGCGGCAGACCACCAGTTCGATGCCTGAGCCCACCAGCGCCTCATAGACGCGGTCGACCTTGGCGCCGGGGATGCCGAAGATATGGGTGACGCCCTGGGCCTTGAGATTGCGGACCAGGACGTCGGCGCCGGTGATGTCAGCCATGAACATAAACCTTGTACTGGGGCGACCACATCGCATCGTCGAGCTTGGCGGCACGGGTGACGGCATCGTTGGCGGCCGCCAGCCCCTCGGCCTCGGCCTGTTCGGCCACCGCCTCGGCGATCGAGCGGCAGACCGCGCGGATGTCGGCCACCGCCGGCACCAGCGATGCGCCCGGCGTCTTCAGCGACGGGGCATGATCGGCCAGGCGCAGCGCCGCCTTCATCAGCATGCCGTCGGAAATCCGCCGCGCCCCCACCGCCAGCACGGCCAGGCCGATGGCGGGGAAGATGAAGGCATTGTTGGACTGGCCGATGACATGGCTGCGCCCGCCGAAATCGACGGGGTCGAACGGGCTGCCGGTGGCGACCAGGGCGCGGCCGTCCGACCAGGCGATGATATCGGCCGGCAGGCCTTCGCAACGCGAGGTGGGGTTGGACAGCGGCAGGATGGCCGGCCGCTCGCACCCCGCCGCCATCGCGCGGACCACGGGTTCGGTGAACAGGTTGGGCTGGCCCGAGACGCCGATCATCACGGTGGGCCTGGCATGGGCGACGGTCTGCAGCAGATCGATGCGGCCGTCGGTGCCCCAGCCGCCGACACGGTCGAAGGGCTGGACCAGACGGCGCTGGAAATCCATCAGCCCATCCATCCGGTCATGTACCAGGCCGAAGCGGTCGACCATGTAGAACGAGGCCCGCGCGGCGGCCGGATCGGCGCCGTCGTCGATCATCGCGGCGATCAGCTGTTCGGCGATGCCGCAGCCGGCCGTACCGCCGCCGACGATGCAGACCCGTTCGTCGGCCAGCCGGCGCCCGGCCGACTTGACCGCGGCGATGACCGCCCCGGTGGTGATCGCCGCGGTGCCCTGGATATCGTCGTTGAAGGTGCACAGATCGTCGCGATACCGCTGCAACAGGGGTGTCGCATGGGCCTGGGCAAAATCCTCCCACTGCAGCAGCACGTTGGGCAGGTGGCGCTTGACCGAGGTGACGAAGGCGTCGACGAAATCGAGATAATCCTGGCCGCTGATGCGTTCATGGCGCCAGCCGATGTAGTGGGGATCGTCCAACAGCGCCTTGTTGTTGGTGCCGACATCCAGCAGGATCGGCAGCACGCGGTCGGGCGGCACGCCCCCGCAGGCGGTGTACAGGGCCAGCTTGCCGATCGGGATGCCCATGCCGCCGGCGCCCTGGTCACCCAGCCCCAGGATGCGTTCGCCGTCGGTGACGACGATGACGCCGACATTACGATCGGCATGGCGGGCGATGATTGCATCGAGATGGTCGCGGTCGGGCCAGGCCAGGAACAGCCCGCGCGGCCGGCGATAGATTTCGGAGAACATCTGGCAGGCCTCGCCCACCACGGGGGTGTAGGCGACCGGCATCATCTCGGCGACATGGTCGACCATCAGCCGGAAAAACAGAACTTCGTTGGTGTCCTGCAATTGCCGCAGATAGATGTAGCGTTCCAGGTTCGAGGTCTTGAGGCGGAATGCCGCGTAGCAGCGCGCGACCTGCTGGTCCAGGCTCTCGACATCAGCGGGCAACAGGCCCAGCAGATCGAAGGCCAGGCGTTCTTCCCGGGTGAACGCCGTCCCCTTGTTCAGCAACGGGTTGTTGATCAGTGCTTGTGACCGCTCGCTGATCCCGATACCGCCGACCGACATCCCTGGCCCCCATCATTCGTTGTGGGGCCAGGGTATCACATCCCGGTCCGGCCGCTAACGACCGGTTCGGCGCAACCGGCCGACGATGCCGGTCGGAAAGAAATAGACCGACAGCACGAACAGCACACCCAGCCACAGCAGCCAACGATCGGGGTGCAGCAATTGCGGCAGCAACGGGATGCCCTCGGTCGCGGCCGAAGCGACGCCCATCAGCTTCTGCAGGTAGTTCTGCGCCAGGATGAACAGGGTGGCGCCGATGACCGCACCGTACAGCGTGCCCATGCCGCCGATGACGACCATCAGCAGGATGTCGAGCATGATTTCCAGCGACAGGGTCACGGCCGGGCCGGTATAGCGCAGCCACAGCGCGTTCAGCACGCCGGCCAGCACGGCGATGGCGGCGGCCAGGCAATTGGCGATGGTGCGGTAATAGACCGTGCGATAGCCCAGCGCCTCGGCCCGGAAGTCATTCTCGCGGATCGCCTGCAGCACGCGGCCGAAGGGCGAGTTGACGATGCGCAGCATCATCAGGAACAGCGCGACGGCGCAGGCAAAGACCAGGTAGTAGGTCAGTACCCGGCCCGAGATATCAAGGCCCAGCACCGGTTCGTCGAACAGCCGGAAACCGGGGCGCAGCACTTCGGGCACGCGGAAGGTGCGGCCGTCCTCGCCCCCGGTGAATTCCGACAGCTGCGAGGCCAGGATGGCGAAGGCGGACGCGACCGCCAGGGTGATCATCGCATAGAAGATCGCGCGCACCCGCAGCGAGAACAGCCCGATGGCAAAGGCCAGCGCGACGCCTAGCAACAGCGCGATGATCAGCCCCAGCCCGATCGCGCCCCAGCCGCCGCCCATGGTGTACAGGGACAGCCCGACGCCATAGGCGCCGATGCCGTAGAACATCGTATGTGCGAACGACACGACGCCGGTATAGCCGAGCAGCAGGTCGTAGGATGCGACCAGCACGATGAAGACGCAGATCTTGGCCGCGGTGTTGATCGCCTGGGCGCCGGGAAAGGCGAACGGCGCGATGGCCAGCCCCACGAAAACGATGGTCAGCAGCACCGACAGCACGCGGCTTTTCGGCAGGTCGTCGGACAGCAGGCTTTTCAGCATCGTCGGGCCCTCAGCGCTTGGCGACGGGGTAAAGCCCCATCGGCCGCCACATCAGCACCAGCACCATCAAGAGGATGTTGGAACCCAGCGCGACCTTGGGCGCCAGGAAGGCGGTGTAGTTGGCGGTCAGGGCAACCAGCAGCGCGCCCAGGAAACAGCCGCCGACCGATCCCAGCCCCCCGATGATGATGACGATGAACACCATGATCATCACCTCGCCGCCGATATTGGCGGTCAGGGTTTCGCGATAGAACGCCCACATCACCCCGCCCAGCCCCGCCAGGGCCGACCCGGTGACGAACACGCCGACGAACAGCCGGCGGATGCGATAGCCCAGCGCCTCGACCATCTCGCCGTTTTCGACGCCGGCACGGATCAGCAGGCCGATCTTGGTGCGGTTCAGCACCAGGAACATGGCCCCGAACACGACCAGCCCGACGCAGACCGCGACCAGGCGGTATTTTTCGACCGCGATATCGCCGAAGGTCAGCGCGCCGCGGAACGCGGTCGGCAGCGGCATGGCACGCTGCTGGGCGCCCCAGACGACGTGGATCATCTGTTCGGCGACGATCAGCCCGCCCATGGTGATCAGGATCTGCTTCAGATGCTGGCCATAGACCGGCATGATCAGCACGCGCTCGAACGCATAGCCCAGCGCCCCCGACCCGGCCATTGCGACCACGATCGCCAGCAGCAGCCCCGCGATGTTCAGGCCGAGCGAGTCGGCGGCAAGCCACGGCGCCAGCGGCACCACGACGATCAGCGCCAGATAGGCCCCGATCGAGATGAAGGCGCCGTGGCCGAAATTCAGCACGTCCATCAACCCGAAGACCAGGGTCAGGCCCGACGCGATGATGAAGATCATCATGCCCATGGCCAGGCCGGCGACGGTCAGCGTCGCCCAGGTCGAGGTCGAGCCGATCAGCGGCGCGGCCAGCAGCATCAGGGCCGGCACCAGCAGGGCCGGCATGTAGTCGAGCTTGACGCGGGGCAGGCCCGAATCGTCTGCGGCGGCGGTCATGACGTTCCCCCTCCCCCTTGTCTATTGATGCGCGTCGAGCGACAGGCCCAGCAGCCGGGTCTGCGCCGCCGGGTCGGCGGCCAGCGCCGCCATGCGGTCGCGATGCACGATGCGGCCGTCATCCATCACCACGACGCCGTCGCCCAGGATGCTGGCGAAGCGGAAATTCTGCTCGACCAGCAGGATCGTGGTGTCGGACCGCTTCAGGTCCTGGAAGGCACGGATCATGTTCTCGATGATCGCGGGCGCGATGCCCTTGGTCGGTTCGTCGATCAGGATCAGCCGGCGCGGCTCGATCACGGCGCGCGCGATCGACAGCATCTGCTTCTGCCCGCCCGACAGGTGGCCGGCGGCGAGCGACCAGAATTTCTTCAGCGCCGGAAAGAACGAGAATATCCAGTCCAGCCGGGCCTGGTCGGGCGCGCCGTTGCGCGCGGCCAGAATCATGTTCTCGCGCACCGTCAGGTCGGCGAAGATCCCCATCGCTTCCGGCACATAGGCGATGCCGGCCTGCGCGATGTCGGGCGTGTCGCGGCCGCCGATTTCCTGGCCGTCGAACAGGACGCGGCCCTTCGACGGCTTCCACAGGCCCATGATGGTGCGCAGCGTGGTAGTCTTGCCCGCCCCGTTGCGGCCCAGCAGCACGGTCAGCTCGCCCCGCGGCACTTCGAAATCGACGCCCTGCAGGATGTGGTACTGGCCGATATGGGTATGCACGCCTTCCAGGCGCAGGATCGGTTCAGCCATTGGCCGGCACCCCGAGATAGGCTTCCTGCACGATCGGCGAGGCGATGACCGCGGCCGGTTCGCCGTCGGCGACCAGCGTGCCGTTGTGCAGCACGATGATGCGGTCGGCCAGGCTGCGAACGACATCCATCTTGTGTTCGACCAGCAGGATGGTCTTGTCGCCCCGCGCCTTCAGGCGCTGGACCAGGTCCAGGATGACGGGCACCTCGTCGACGCTCATCCCCGCGGTCGGTTCGTCGAACATGAAGACCTCGGGTTCCAGCGCCATCATGATGCCGACCTCCAGCTTGCGCTTGTCGCCATGGCTGAGCGAGGCGGCGACGGCATCGCGCCGGTCGTACAACGCGACTTCCGCCAGGTAATGGTCGGCCTTCTCGATCAGGCTGCGGTGGTTCGACCACAGCGACCACAGGTCGGCGCCGGTGCGCGCCTGGCTTTGCACCGCCAGCCGTACGTTCTCGTGCACGGTCAGGTTCGGGAACAGGTTGGTCAGCTGGAAGGCGCGGCCCATGCCAGCGCGCGTGCGTTCGGCCGCGGGCTTGCGCGTCACATCCTCGCCGTACAGGAAGACCTGGCCCGACGATGCCTTCAGCTGGCCCGAGATCAGGTTGAAATAGGTGGTCTTGCCCGCCCCGTTCGGCCCGACGATCGCGGTCAGCGTGCCGGCGGCGAACGCGCAGCTCACGGCATTGACCGCGACATGGCCGCCGAAGCGGATGGTCAGATCGCGGGTCGCCAGCACCGGATGCTGGTCGGCCTGCGGCACGTGGCCTGCGCCCAATCGGGCCTCCCTGAAGCTAGAAGGGCCGGTCCGATAAAATCGATCGCGGCCCGGCCGGCCACCGGGCCGCGACCCGCCGGCGCGCGCGATGCGCGCCGGCGATCGCCTCATGCCTGACGGATCAGCGCTTGTTGCGGATCGGCAGCGGCAGGGCCGAAGCCGGGATTTCCGCGACCAGTTCGAGGAAATCGGTCTCGGTGGTCTGCTTCTTGATGCGCCAGTGGTACATCGGCTGCAGCGCCTGATGGTCTTCCTTGCGGAAGGTCATCTTGCCCTTCGGCGTCTCGAACTCCATGCCTTCCATGGCGACGATCAGCTTTTCGGCATCGGTCGACTTGGCCTTGTCCAGCGCGGTGACCAGCGCGGTCGCGGCCGAGAAGCCGCCGGCGACGAAGAAGTCGGGCGGGGCCGAATAGCGCTTCTGGTATTCGGTCTTCAGCCAGTCGTTCACCGGGTTCTTGGGGAAGTCGTAATAATAGTAGATCCCGCCCTCGACCCCGGCGAACTGCCGCCAGGCCGCCATGACCGGCATGATGTTGCCGCCCGGGGCCAGTTCGATGCCGAACCGCTCGGGCTTCAGGTCGACGAACTTGGGCAGCGGGTGGGGACCGGCCCAGATGAAGGCGATGACCTTGCGGCCCGGCTTGTCCTTCAGCGCATTGAACAGGCGCTCGGCCTGCGGCGCGAAGTCGGCGGTGTTGCCGGCGGCATATTCCTCGTGGACGATCTTGGCCTTCGGGTTGACCGCGGCGACCGCTTCCTTGAAGGCCGAGACGCCGTCACGGCCGAAGGCGGTGTCCAGCGCCAGCATGCCGACCGAGGCTTCGCCGTTCAGCGCGGCGGCCGCGGCATAGGCATCCTGGGTCGAGTTGCGCGCGGTGCGGAACACGTACTTGTTCCACTTGTCGCCGGTGATCGAGTCGGCCACGGCGGGCTCGACGATCATGATCTTCTTGTATTCCTCGGCGACCGGCAGCATCGCGATGGTGTTGGGCGAACCGGTGGCGCCGATGACGATGTCGGCCTTGTCGTCGCCATAGCATTCCTCGGCCTTGGCCTTGGTCTGCTCGGGCTTGAACTGGTCATCCTTGACCAGGATCTTCAGCGTGTCGTCGCCGACCTTGCCGGTGCCCTTGGTCGCGTATTCCAGGCCCAGGTTGAAACCGGCCTCGGTCTGCTTGGCATAGGCCTCGAGCGGGCCGGTCTTGGAGACGATCAGGCAGACCTTGATTTCCTTGGCGGCCGCCTGGGTGGCCAGCAGGCTTGCGCCCAACGCGGTGGCGGCAAGCGCGGTGGTGGCCAGGGCCACATGCCGAGCGATACGATTCATGAGTTTTTCTCCTCCCGTTTATCCCGTTCGAGACAGCGCTTCAATCTGACGACTGATTCATGTTGCAGGTGACATTACCCACGTCCTAACGAGCGGTCAAGCACGCTGCAATGCAGCAAAATGCCGCATTATTACAGCTATGATTGACGCCCAGGGTGGTTTCGGCCATTTTCAATATGACAGATGATTCAGGTTTGAGATGTCCAAGACCACTGCCCTGCGCCCCAAGACCAGCCGCGGCGAACTGACCCGCCAGAAGATCCTCGACGCCGCCAAGCGCGAGATCGGCGGCCGCGGTTTCGCCGAGGCGTCGATTTCGACGATCACGGCCGAGGCGGGCGTGGGCCAGGGCACCTTCTACCTCTACTTCCGCACCAAGGAAGACGTGCTTCGCGAACTGGTCCTGCATATGGGCCGCAAGCTGCGCCGGCACCTGACGCTGGCGGTCGGCGATTCGACCAGCCGGATCGAGGCCGAGCGCCGCGGCCTGCTCGCCTTCCTCGAATTCGTGCGCGACAACCCGGACCTGTACCGGGTCGTCGAGGAAGCGCAGTTCGTCGACGAGACGATCTACCGCCAATATTACGACGATTTCGCCGAATCCTACCGCCTGGCCCTGCTGGCGGCCGAGGCCCGCGGCGAGATCCGCCCGGGCCAGGCCGAGGTGCGCGCCTGGGCGCTGATGGGCATCGCCGTCATGCTGGGCCACCGCTTCGCCATCTGGGAAAAGGACGCGGCCCTGCCCAAGATAGCCGATGCCGCCTTCGACATGGTTTCCCACGGCCTGATCCCTGATGACCGCCGCGGCTGAACCGCCGGTCGGCTGCGTCGTCGACGATGGCGTCGCCCGCATCACCCTGAACCGGCCACGCCGCCACAACGCGCTGGTGCCCGAGTTGTTGTCGGGGCTGCTGGCTGCGACGGCCGGGCTGTGGGCGCGCGACGACCTGGTCGCGGTGGTACTGGCCGGCGCCGGGCGCAGCTTTTCGACCGGTGGCGACGTCGGCGGTTTCCATGACGTGCCGCGTGACCGGCGCCGCGACTATGCCGCGAGCCTGGTCGGTGACCTCAATCGCGCCATCCTGGCGCTGATGTCCCTGCCCTGCCCGGTCATCGGCCGGCTGCATGGACCGGTGACGGGTGGGTCGGTGGGGCTGATGCTGGCCTGCGATCTGGTGGCGATGACGCCGGCCTGTTTCATCGCGCCCTATTACACCGCGGTCGGTTTCAGCCCCGACGGTGGCTGGACGGCGCTGATGCCGGCCCGCATCGGCGAACGCCGCGCGCGCGAAATCCAGTTGCTGAACCGCCATGTCCAGGCCGACGAGGCGTTGCGGCTGGGCCTGGCCGATGCCGTCGTCGAGCCGGATGCGCTGGACGCGACCATCGAGGGCTGGCTCGCCGACCTGCGGACGAAATCGCAGGCATCGATCCGCTCGACCCGCGCCCTGCTGCGCTCGCCCACCGACATGGCGGCGATCGCCGACGGGCTGGAGCGCGAGCGCCAGGCATTCCTGACGCTGATCGACACGGAAGCGACCGAGGCGGGCATGGCCCGCTTTCTCGGCCGATAAGAAGACGGGGGAGGACCATGCGCCAGATCTTCGACATTGCCGCCAAGCGCGCCGAACTGACGCCCGAGCGAACAGCCTTCCACGAGATCGAGAGCGGCCGCCGCCTGACCTACGCCCAGGTCGAGGATCGCGCCAACCGCTTTGCCGAGACGCTGGTCCGCCTGGGCATCGGCCGCGGCGACCGCATCGCCATCCTGTGCCACAACAGCGCGACGTTCTTCGAAATCCTGTTCGGCTGCGCCAAGGCGGGCGTGATCCTGGTGCCGCTGAACTGGCGGCAGACGCCGTCCGAACTGGCGCCGATCATGGCCGACTGCACGCCGCGCCTGCTGATCCACGACGAAGCCACGGCCGATCTGGCCGGCCGGCTGGACGTGGCGCTGCTGTCCTTTGCCGATTACGAAGCCGAGCTGGTGAAATCGCCGGGCCAGCCGCCCGCCGAGATGGCCTGGCCGTCCGACGGCATCTGGTATCTGCTGTATACCTCCGGCACGACGGGCAAACCCAAGGCGGTCATCCAGACCTTCGGCATGGCGCTGGCCAACCACGTCAACGTCGCCCAGGCGATCGACCTGACCGGCGCGGATGCGAGCGTAAACTTCCTGCCCCTGTTCCACACCGCCGGCATCAACCTCTACACCATCCCGGTCTATCTGGCCGGTGGCACCAGCCATATCCTGACCAAGTTCGACCCCGACCCGGTCATGGACCTGCTGGAAAGCGGCAAGCTGTCGGTGTTCTTCGGCGTGCCGGCGATCTACCAGGCGCTCAGTCTGCATCCCGCCTTCGACCGCGCCGATCTCGGCCGCGTCCGTTCCTGGGGCTGCGGCGGCGCACCACTGCCCGAGGCGTTGATCCGCGCCTTCCTGGCGCGCGGCGTGCGGGTCTGCAACGGCATGGGCATGACCGAGACCGGCCCGACCGTATTCCTGATGGACCCCGACCATGCGGTCGCGAAGCTCGGGTCGGTCGGCAAGCCGCAATTGCTGTCCCAGGTGCGGCTGGTCGATGCCGACGGCCACGACGTGGCCCGCGGCGAACGCGGCGAATTATGGTTCCGCGGCCCGGCCGTCACCCCCGGCTACTGGGGCAACCCGGATGCGACCCGCAACGCGATCGACGACGCGGGCTGGCTGCGCTCGGGCGATGTCGGGCGCCAGGACCAGGACGGCTATTACTATATCGTCGACCGCATCAAGGACATGTACATCTCGGGCGGCGAGAACGTCTATCCGGCCGAGGTCGAGGATGTCCTGACCAACCATCCCGACGTGCTGGAGGCCGCCGTGATCGGCATCGCCGACGAGCGCTGGGGCGAGGTCGGCCACGCCTTCATCCGCGCCCGCCCCGGTCGCAGCATCGATGCCGATACGGTGCGCCGCCATGCCCGCGACCACCTGGCCGCCTACAAGGTGCCCAAGCTGGTGACCGTACTGGACGATTTCCCCCGCACCGCCGCGGGCAAGGTGCGCAAGCACATCCTGAAGGCCGAGAACGCCGGACAAGAGTGACACGATGACCCTACCTGCCGCCGGCAGCGTGCTGACGCTCGACCGCACGCTGACCCAGACCGATTTCGACCGTTTCGCCGCGATCAGCGGCGACGACAACCCGATCCATGTCGATCCCGCGTTCTCGGCACGCACGCGCTTCGGCCGCACCGTGTCGCACGGCATGCTGCTCTATACCGTGTTCTGGGGCCTGGTACGCCGCCATATGCCGGGCTGGCGCCAGGCGGTGCAGACGCTGATGTTCCCCGCGCCCGCCTATGCCGGCGAGGGACTGACCTTCACTGCGACGGTGACCGAGGCCGGCGAAGGCCGCATCGCCTTAAGCATCCGCGTATTCCGCAGCCAGGACGACATCACGGTCTGCGAGGGCCAGGCGATCATGACCAACCAGGGGAACGGCTGATGCAGGTCGGCGACAAGGCGACGGCGCGGCGCATCTTCACGCCCGAGATGATTGCCGACTTCCTGGATCTGGCGGCGATCCCGGGTTCTGCCCACACGGTCCCTGAACCGCTGATCGGCGGCTTGTTTTCCTATCTGCTGGGTGTCGACCTGCCGGGTTTCGGCACCAACTACCTCAAGCAGGAAATGGAGTTCGTCCGCCCCGCACCGGTCGGTGTCGCCCTGACCGCGACGGTCGAGATCACGCGGCTGCGCCCGGAGAAGGATCTGTGCGACCTGGCCACGACCTGCACCGACGATGCCGGCACAGTCTATTGCCGCGGCCGGGCACTGGTGCTGGTGCGCGACGTGGGCAAGGCGGGATAGTGACGCCCCGCTGCCTCGACGTCGGTACCGGCCGGCCGCTGGTCCTGCTGCATGGCTGGGCCGCCCATGCCGGATTCTTCGCGCCCCAGGCCGCCCTGGCCTGGTCGGGCCTGCGCGTGCTGGCCCCCGACCTGCCCGGCCACGGCAGCAACCGGGGCCAGGGCGGGTCCCTGACCCTGGGCGATCTGGCCGCGGCCGTCGCGCGCCTGATCGCGGACCGCGACCTGACCGACGTGGTGCTGGTCGGCTGGTCGCTGGGGGCCGCCGTCGCTTTCGACTATATCGCCCGCCATGGCTGCGACCGGCTGGGCGGGCTGGTGGTTCTGGACATGGCCCCCCGCATCCTGAACGACGCCGACTGGACCCTGGGGATCGCCGGGGCGTTCGACGCCCGCATCAATGAAGCGGCGCTGACCGCGATGGCCGCGGACTGGCCGGCCTATGCCGCCCGGTTCCTGCCGCGGCTGTTCGCGCGCGGCCGCGAGCCCGATCCAGCCCTGGCCGACTGGGCGCGGGCCCAGCTTGCCGGCAACGACGCCGCCGCGATGACCAGCCTGTGGCGGTCACTGGCGGCAGCCGACCATCGCCCCGTGCTGGACCGGATCGCGGTGCCGGCCCTGGTGGTAAACGGTCGGCAAAGCCGGATCTACCAGCCCGCCACCAGCGACTGGCTGGCGGCGCGGATTCCCGGTGCCCGCCGCGTGACCATCGAGGATGCCGGCCACTCCCCCCAGTTGGAACAGCCGTTCGCGGTCAACCAGGCCCTGGCCACCTTCGCCGGGGCGTGACAATCGGGTCCGGCCGTGGCTTGATCGCCGCCGTCTCGATATGTGGGAGGAAACAACCGTGACCGAAGTCAAAGTCAGCGAATCCATCGCCGTCGCCGCGCCCAAGGTCTGGGCCCTGATCGGCGATTTCTATCGCCTGAACGATTGGGCGCCCGGCATGTCCGGCCTGACCACCGAGGGGTCGGGTGTCGGCGGGCTGCGCCATCTGGCGGTGCCCAACGGCAGCATCGTGGAAAAGCTGGTGGCCGAGGACAAGGCGGGCATGTCCTACAGCTATTCGATCGTGTCGGGCCCGATGCCGGTGGTCGACTACGTCTCGACGCTGAAGGTGGTGCCGGAGGGCGATACGGCCAGCCGCATCGAATGGGGCGCGACCTTCCGCCCGGCCGAAGGTTTCCCCGAGGAAAAGGCCGAACGTATCGTCGGCAACATGTATCGCGGCGGCATCGCGGCGATCAAGGCCAAGCTCGGCGTCGAATAGGGCGGCAGGGGCAGGGTTCATGCCCTGCCCCGTCATCGTCAGCGGGCGTTCTCGGCGCCCTTGTCCGACATCTTCTCGATCAGCTTCTTCAGCGCGGCGCGGTCGTTCAGATAGACCGTCTTTTCCTTGCGCGTGATCAGCCCGTCCGACACCAGATGGCCCAGCACGCGGGCGACGGTTTCACGGGTGGTCGAGGCGCGGCTGGCGATTTCGTGCTGGCGCGGCAGGGGATAGATCAGCCATGAGCCAGGGGTGACCGGGTCCGGCTTGGCCATGCGCAGCAGTTCCTGGTAGACGCGCTGGACGGCGCCCAGCGTCGACAGGTCCATGATGCGGTCGTCGCAGATACGGATGATGCGGGCCAGCCGGGTCAGCACGCGCACCGACACCTGGCCGTGCTTCTGCAGCAGTTCGCGGAACCGTTCCGGCGGCAATGACGCCAGCAGGCAGTTCTTGTCGGCGACGACGTTGGCCGAGCGCGGCTCGCCGTCGATGGCCGACAATTCCCCGAAGAAACCTCCGGCCGGCACGGTCGCATAGGCGACTTCACGGCCCGACGGCGAGAAGTTCACGACCTCGACCTGCCCCTCGACCACAAAGAAGACGTCGCGGCTGTCGCTGTCGCGATCCAGGATCTGTTCGCCCGAGGCATAGCGGCGCCAGGCGGAGGTCTGCTCGATCTCGCGCAGGTCGGCCTCGGTCAGGCCGCGCAGCACTTCGATTCCCGACAGCCGCATGGCCTTTGATTCGACGGTGGTTGCAGGCGGCATTTTCAAATCCCCCCAGAGCAGGCCTCGCACGCATCTGCACCGATCGCGCGCGGCGCGACTTTACAAGCAGGCAATCGCCCTTGCACCGCATTTTATCCATTATTTACCTGCGGATGGCGCAAATTCGTGCCCCGCCCGGCCGTCGCCCCGAGGGACGATAGCCATTGCCGTGGCCCGGCCGCCGCTTTATGGTTGGACGACAGCGCGACGGGCAAAGGCGGCCTTCGCCCCTGTCGCCTTATTATCAAGGAGCCGTCATGGGTAGCTTCAGCATCTGGCATTTGCTTATCGTCCTCGTGGTTGTCGTGGTCATCTTCGGCGCCGGTCGGCTGCCGTCGGCCATGAACGACCTGGCCAAGGGCATCAAGGCGTTCCGGTCCGGCATGAAGGACGAACAGCAGCCGCAGGACGCGCAGCGCACCACCACGCCGGGCGCCGCCAATCCGCAGGTCACGACCGACGCGACCAAGCCGGCGGCCGGCAGCAATCAGGCGACGCACAGCCATTCGAGCTGATCGCCCGCTATCGGCGGGTTTGCTGACTTCCACGAGTGCGTTGCCGCGCGGCGACGCACTCGTTTTGCGTTATAGCCCGAAGTTGAAGGATATCCTGACGTGACGCGTAAGATCCTGACAGCCCTGGCCGTCTCGACCCTCGCCTTCAGCCTGACCGCCTGCGGCGGCGGCGGCGCGACCTCGGCCACCGCGATCACCACGACCACCACCGGCCAGCAACTGATCGACCTGAAGAATGCCCTGGACAACGGCGCGATCACCCAGGGCGAATACCAGCGCCAGCGCGCCAAGATCCTGAACCAGTAACACCAAACCGTCGCCCCAGCCTTCGCCGGGGCGACGGTTGGCCCTGTTTGGTCCACCATGGAGCCAGCCAACCTTCTCCTGTTCCTCGTCGCCGCCCTGGCGCTGAACCTGACGCCCGGGCCGGACATGCTGTATGTCCTGGCGAACGGTATCGGCCGTGGCGGGCGCGGCGGGGCACTGGCCGCCCTGGGCATCAGCGCCGGCTGCATCGTCCATGCGGTGGCCGCGGTCGCCGGGCTGACGGCGCTGGCCGCCACCGTGCCGGCGGCGCTGACCGCGATCAAGCTGGTCGGGGCGGCCTATCTGATCTGGCTGGGGATCGACGCCTGGCGCCACCCGCCGGTGCTGGATGCCGGTGCGGCGGCCCGACCCGCCGGCGACGGCTTTCGCATCTTTCGCCAGGGGTTCGTGACCAACGCGCTGAACCCCAAGGTCGCCTTGTTCTTCCTGGCTTTCCTGCCTCAATTCGTCTCGGCCAACGGCTGGGCCGCGCCGCTGCAGATCCTGGCGCTGGGCGCGCTGTTCATCGTCCAGGGCACGGTCGTGCTGCTGGCCGTGGCGCTGGCCGCCGGGGCCCTGCGCCGCACGCTGGTGCGCCGGCCGCGGATGGCGGGCTGGATCGGGCGGATTTCAGGGTCGCTGATGATCGGGCTGGGCCTGCGGCTGGCGATCGGCGAACTGCGCCGCTGACATCTGCCGCTATTTCTTGCGGATGCCCTTCAGCTGCTTGACCAGCTGCTGCAGCAGGGCGGCGTTCTTGCGCTTTTCCTGAAGATACAGCTCGACCGCCTGCTTGGCGTTCGCCTGTTCCTCGCGTTCGCCCTGCAACTGCGACAGATAGGCCTGCCGGACGCTTTCCAGCAATCGCGGGTCGATGCGGCCGCGCAGCGCGATGATCTGGGCGCGCAGCTGTTCGCGGGGATCTTCGGAATCCGACATCGGTCCAAGCTGCGCCCAGCGGCGCCCCCGGTCAAGGGGCAGGCGTATAAGGTTCGCAGATCGCGCGGCCCAGCGCCTCGGCCATGGCAGGCGCGATCGCGCCGGCGCCGGCAATCACCCGCAGAACCGCCACGCCCTGGCGCGACGGGCTTTGCAGGGCGATCGAGGTCGCCGGGAAGGTGCCGCGATAATTACTGCCGTAGATGATCACTTCCAGCGCGCCGTCGGTGACCTGGTCTTCCGAGATGATCAGGTAATTGTCGGTATTGGCGGCATAAAGCGACAACGACCACATGCCCGGCGGCAGCGTCGCGGCAATGCGCACTGCGCGGGCCTGGACGTCGAAGCTGCAGACCGCGTGGGTCAGGTCGGGATTGGGCGACACCAGCGCGTGGACCGCGGCGGGATCCTGCGGTTCGGCCCGGAAACGCGACGCCGCGTCCTCGCGCGCCAATGCTCCCATGGCGATATGCATCGCCAGCAGCGGCAGGCCCAGGATGATGGCGACATGGGTCAGCGCCGCCACGGCCAGGAATCCCAGCGCCGCCGCCAGATGCCGGATCATGACGCGCAGCCCTCGCGCACCAGCCGCGGTAGGGCGGGCCCGCCCCGGTCCAGCATTGCTGCCGTCTCGGGCCGATAGAGATGCACGTGGATCGAGAACGCGCCGTCGACCCCGCCGGTGGCCAGCCAGTTGCCGTCGCGCCGGGTCGGTCCGACATGGATGGTGTAGGCCCCGTCCGCCCCACGCACCACGCTGCCGCGATCGACGCTTTTGCCGCCCGAGGTCAGGGCCAGATCCTGGTTGCCCAGATGGATGCTCCACCATCGCGCCGGCAGGTCGCGGCCATCAAGGCGATAGTCGCAGCGCGGCGACAGCGCCGCGCCGGTCTCGTCCTCGGTGGCGATGAAATAGACCGCGTCGGCATGATGCAGCGCCGCCGCCCCGCGCAGCGCCACGACGGCACGGCTGTAGGGATCGAGGTCGACGACACCGGGAAACAGCGACGACCGCCAGGGCCCATGGCGCAGGGACGCCCCTTCGGCCACCCACCACAATGCGGCGGCGGCCGTGATCAGCCCGGCCAGCATGCCGCCCGCAATGATCGCCATCGTGCCTGGCCGTGCCATGCCCGCCCCCTTGCGGGGCCAAGCTTAGTCGTTTGTCCAGCCTGGCGAAAGGGCCGGGCCGCCGTCAGATACCGCCTATTCTCCTGGGTATGTCGATGTCGCGGTGGACATAGACCGACAGCAGAAGGCCGAAGCCCATCATCAGCGTCATCATCGCCGTACCGCCATAGGACAACAGCGGCAGCGGGATGCCCACGACCGGCAGCAGGCCCGAGACCATGGCGATGTTGACGTAGAAATAGACGAACAGCATCACGGTGACGCCCAGGCCCACCAGGCGGCCATACTGGCTGCGCGAGCGGAAGGCGATGGCATAGCCATAGATCAGCAGCAGGACATACAGCGTGATCAGCACCAGCCCGCCGATCATGCCGAATTCCTCGGCCAGCATGGTGAAGATGAAATCGGTATGGTGTTCGGGCAGGAAGTTCAGATGGCTTTGCGACCCCTGCAGGAAACCCTTGCCGAACATGCCGCCCGAGCCCAGCGCGATCTTGGACTGCAGGATGTGATACCCCGCCCCCAGCGGATCCTGCTCGGGGTCCAGGAATATCTCGATCCTTCGTCGCTGATAGTCGTGCAGCTTGGCATAGGCCACCGGCAGCATGATCAGGCCCACCGCAATGACCGACGCGAACTTCCATATGCGCACGCCGACGAGGAACAGCATCGCGCCCCCGATCGACAGCAGCATCATCGCGGTGCCCAGGTCGGGCTGTTTCATCACCAGGGCGGCCGGCGCCACGCACATCGCGATCGGCACGATCAGCCAGCGCAGGCGGCCGACATCCTCGATCGACAGGCCATGGAAATAACGCGCCATCGCTAGAATCAGCGAAATCTTCATCAGCTCGGACGGCTGGATCTGGATGAACCCCAGATGCAGCCAGCGCTGCGCCCCCATGCCGACCTTGCCGACCAGTTCGACCGCCACCAGCAGCACCAGCGATATCGCATAGAAGACATAGGCGAAGCGCAACGAGACACGGATGTCGATCAGCGCGACCGTCAGCATCAGCAGCACGCCGATGCCGAACCGGGTCATCTGGCGGCTGGCCCAGGGGTCCAGATCGCCGCCGGCGGCGGAGTACAGCACCGAGAAACCGACCGAGGCGACCAGGATCACCAGCAGCACGAAACCCCAGTTGATCTCCCACAGCTTGCGGCCGAGCGACAGCCGTTCGCCCTGGTCATCGAAACCGAGCCACATCGCCAGCATCAGCCCTGCCCTTCCTTCTTCTTCTCGGGCGCGACGCTTTCAGCGGCAAACCGGGCCCGGCCCGGCCGGTTGGCGGGATCGAGGCGCAGGGTTTCGACCAGCACGTCGCGGGCCACGCCGGCCGCCACGCCCGAGGCGCCGCCATGCTCGACCAGCACGGACACCGCATAACGCGGATCCTCGACCGGGACATAGGCGATGAACCAGCCGTGGTGGCGCTCCTCCCACGGCAGGTCCTCTTCCCGGCGGCGCTTGTTCTCGCGCTCCTTCATCGTGATGCGGCGAACCTGGGCGGTGCCGGTCTTGCCGGCCATGTTGGGCAGGGGCGCCGGCATGCGGAACTTGAACGCGGTGCCGCGCGGACCGCCGGTCACGGCCTTCATGCCGTCCTGAACGATCTTGATGAAGGCAGGATTGACCAGCTGGCCGTTCGCCTTGGCCGCGGCGTTCTGCACACCCTCGGCCAGCCCTTCCTCAGGCACCACCAGCCGCGGCTTGATCGCCCGGTTGGTCGCCAGTCGCGAGGTCATCACGGCCAGTTGCAGCGGCGTGACCAGGACGTAACCCTGGCCGATGCCGACATTGATGGTTTCGCCCTCGTACCAGGGTTTCTTCAGCGCCTGCTTCTTCCAGGCGCGGGTCGGCGCGACGCCGGCCTTTTCGTTGGCCAGGTCGATGCCGGTCTGTTCGCCCAGCCCGAAGCGGCGCGCCATGTCGGCGATGCGGTCGGGGCCGATGCGGCGCGCGACTTCGTAGAAATAGACGTCGCAGCTTTCCTCGATGGCGGTATGCACGTTCATGCTGCCGTGCCCGCCCGGGCGCCAGCAGTGGAAACGGTTGTCGCCGAAATCGTAATGGCCCGGGCAGGAAATGCGCGTGTCGGCGGTGATCGCCCCGGCCTCGAGCCCCGCCAGCCCGACCACCATCTTGAACGTCGACCCCGGCGGATAGGTGCCCGAGATCGTCTTGTTCAACAACGGCTTCAGCTTGTTGTTGTTAAGCGCCTGCCATTCCTTGGTCGAAATGCCGACATTGAACGGATTGGGGTCATAGGACGGGTTCGACACCAACGCCAGCACTTCGCCCGAGCGCACGTCCATGACGATGACCGCGGCGCTTTCGTCCTTGACCCGGTCGGTGACGGCCTTCTGCAGTTCGGCATCGATGGTCAGGACGATGTCGTCGCCGGGCTGCCCCTCGCGCCGGTGCAGTTCGCGGATGACGCGGCCGTAGGCATTGACCTCGACCGAGGTGTCGCCCGCCTTGCCGCGCAGGTCCAGGTCGTAGATCTTCTCGATGCCCTGCTTGCCGATGCGGAAACCCGGCAGTTCCAGCAGCGGGTCTTCCTCGGCCAGTTCCTTTTCGCTGACCGCGCCGACATAGCCGATGATATGGGTGAAATACGACCCGTAGTTGTAGTCGCGGGTTTCGCCGATATCGACCAGAATGCCAGGCAATTCAGGGCTTTGCAGGTTGATGCGGGCAAAATCCTCCCACACCAGGTTCTCGGCCACCACCACCGGCATGAACTTACGCTTGCGCTGGATTTCGCGCAGGATGCGGGCGCGCTGGTTGTCGTCGATCTGGATGATGGCCGACAGCAATTCCAGGCTTTCGCGCACGTCATCGGTACGTTCGGGCACGATCAGCGCGCGATAGTTGCGGCGGTTGGAGGCCAGCTCGACCCCGAAACGGTCGAGGATCCGGCCGCGCGGCGGCGGCAGCAGGCGCACGGAAATCCGGTTCTCGTCCGACAGCACCTTGTACTGGTCGGATTGCAGCACCTGCAGGTAATAAAGGCGCCCGACCAGGGCCGACAGCAAGCCGCCCTTCAGGCCCGCCAGCATCAGGGTGCGGCGGGTGAGCATTCTCTGCTGGTCTGCGTCGCGGCGGTCTGGCAACTCCGCCCCTCCTCAACAATTCCTAACGCATCGCGCCATCCCGCCGGCCTCAGCCGACGCGGCGCAGCACCGCGATCTCGACCCGGCCGAAGAACCAGGCCACGGCCGGATACACGGCCACGGTCAACACGAACTGCACCACGACCGGCCGGGGATCGTGGAGATGCAGAGCATAGAGCGAAGCGATCGCCCAGGATACGGCCGCGGCAGCGCCGGCCATCAGGACGAAGCCCCACCAGCCGATGGCAAACGACTTGCCGACGAAGACCTTGCGCTGCGACAGGCAGATGCCCTGCACCAGCACCAGAATGATCGAGGTCGCGCCCAGCGGCACGCCGGTCAGCGCATCCTGGATCAGCCCCATGATGAAGGCCGCCCAGCCGGGCATCAGTTCGGGACGAAAGATCGTCCAGTAGAACACGCTCATGACCGCGAAGCTCGGCACGACGGGCCCGAAGAACGGCAGGCCGAACGGCACGGCGGCCAGCAGCACGGCAATCAGGGTCAGCAAGGCCGGGGTCAGGCCAAGCAGCCGGACCTGCCACAGCTTTGCCGTCTCGACCATCATCAGCGCGGCCCCAGGAACCTCGACGGCGACAGGTTCGGCTGCGGCTGTTCATAGCGCACGACCTGCACCCATTCGATCCGGTTCAGATCGACCAGCGGCCGGGCGCGCACCACACCGTCGGTCACGCTCGCCACCTCGCCGATCGCCAGGCCCGGCGGCAGCAACCCGCCATCGCCCGAGGTCACGATGCGGTCGCCGACCGACACCTGGGCGCTGCCGGGCAGGTATTCCAGCCGCGGCAGCGGCCCGTTGTCGCCGGCCAGGATGCCCCGGCTGCGGGCAGTGCCGACCATGACGGGGATGCGCGAATTCAGATCGGTGACCAGAAGGACGCGCGAGGCGCGCTGGCCCGCCTCGATCACCCGCCCGACGAACCCGAGATCGGCGGTGACCGCGTCGCCGCGCCGCAGGCCGTCGCGCTGGCCGGCGTTCAGCAGCACGGTGCGCACGAAGGCGCCGGCGGGCTCCGACACCACGCGGGCGGTGACGAAGGCCATCTGGGGATCGGTGTTGACCTGCAGCAGGCGGCGCAGCAGCGCATTGTCCTGCTCCAGCCGCAGGGCGACCTGCTGCCAATGCTGCAGGCGCTGGTTTTCCTGGCGCAGGCGCTGGTTTTCATCCTGCAGGTGCAGCATGTCCTCGACCGCGTGCACCGCGCTGCGCGCCAGTTGGGTCGGCCGCGACAGGGCGGCCAGCAGCGGTTCGGCGACGTCGATGATCGCGACCCGCGCCCGCTCGGCCCACACGAAATCGGCACGCGACATGGCCAGCAAGGCCAGCGACAGGGCAAGCAGAAGGGCAAAGGCGAAACGCTGCGCCAACGCCTTGATCGGCATCGCGATCCGGGTGATTCGGCCGCCGCGCATCCGCAACTTGGCTACCTCCCTCCCTCGCTCATCTTTCGCCGCTCAGACCGGAGCCATCGCGAGTCGCGTTCCTTAATCCGAGCTTACATCGGATTGTAGAGAACGTGACCCAGGGTCTTCATGTCCTCGAGCGCGCGGCCGGTGCCGAGCGCCACGCAGGACAGGGGTTCGTCGGCCAGCGTCACCGGCAGGCCGGTCGCATGGCGCAGCACGTAATCGAGATTGCCCAGCAGGGCGCCGCCGCCGGTCAGGACGATGCCCTTGTCGACGATGTCGGCGGCCAGTTCCGGCGCGGTGTGTTCCAGCGCGACCTTGACCGCCTCGATGATCTGGCCGACCGGCTCGGCCAGGCTTTCGGCGATCTGGCGCTGGCTGATGACGAGTTCCTTGGGAACCCCGTTCATCAGGTCGCGGCCCTTGATCTCCATGGTCGGGCCGTTGCCGTCCTCGGGCAGGGCGGCCGAGCCGATCTGCTTCTTGATGCGCTCGGCGCTGGATTCGCCGACCAGCAGGTTATGGTTGCGGCGGATATAGGCGATGATCGCCTCGTCCATCTTGTCGCCGCCGACGCGGACCGACTTGGAATAGACGATGCCGCCCAGCGACAGCACGGCCACCTCGGTGGTGCCGCCGCCGATATCGACGACCATCGAGCCGGTCGGCTCGGTCACCGGCAGGCCCGCGCCGATCGCGGCCGCCATCGGCTCCTCGATCAGATAGACGCGGCGGGCACCGGCGGATTCGGCAGATTCCATGATCGCGCGGCGCTCGACCGCGGTCGACCCCGACGGCACGCAGATGACGACCTGCGGCGAGGCGAAGGACCGGCGGTTGTGCACCTTGCGGATGAAATGCTTGATCATCTCCTCGGCGACTTCGAAATCGGCGATGACGCCGTCGCGCAAGGGGCGGATGGCCTCGATATTGCCGGGCGTGCGGCCCAGCATCATCTTGGCTTCGTCACCGACCGCCAGAACCTGCTTCTTGCCCCGGTGGTTGACGATCGCAACGACGGAAGGCTCGTTGAGCACGATGCCGCGGCCCTTGACATAGACCAGCGTATTGGCGGTGCCGAGGTCGATCGCCATGTCGGCCGACAGCATGCCCAGCAAGCGCGAAAACATCCGTTAGGTCCCACTTCCTTCACGACCCGCAGGGCTCGCCATCTTGCCGATGGCGGCGCGCAGGATACTGCTCCCAAGCCTGCCGCCTTGACCGGCCGCCGGCTGTTTGAACCGTCCCCAATCCGACCGGCCCAGGCTGCATCCCCACAACCTGGCCCCCCAGCCCGCGCCTGGGTCATGCCCGCCCCCCGGCGGAGATGACCCTATGTCTCGCACGCGCTGCCCGTGGCGGCGCGTGGCGGTCGGGGGGATAGCCGGTTCCTGCGCCACGGTCAACCGACCGTGGCGAGTTATCCCCAAATGTCTCAGGCGCTCATCGCCGCGGGCGCGGTCTTCTCGCGCTTGACCAGCAGCTTGTTCAACGCCGAGATGTAGGCCCGGGCCGAGGCGACCAGCGTATCGGCGTCGGCGCCCTGGCCGTTCACCGTCTTGCCGTTTTCCTCAAGCCGCACGGTGACTTCCGCCTGGGCGTCGGTGCCCGCGGTGACCGCGTGGACCTGGTACAGCTGCAGCCGCGCGTCATGCGGGAACAGGTCCTTGACGGCGTTGAAGCAGGCGTCGACCGGGCCGTTGCCCGACGCCTTGGTCGCCTTGACGACGCCGTCGACCTCGACCTCCAGCACCGCGGTCTGCGGGCCCTTGGACCCGGCGACGACCAGCAGCGACACGAATTTCACGTGGTCGTGGGCGTTGTGCAGCGAATCGTCGACCAGGGCCACCAGGTCCTCGTCGAACACGTCCTTCTTGCGGTCGGCCAGATCCTTGAACCGGCGGAAGGTGTCTTCCAGCTGGTTGTCGGCCAGGTCGAAGCCCAGTTCCTTCAGCTTGGTCTTGAAGGCATGGCGGCCGGAATGCTTGCCCATGACCAGGGTCGAGCGGTTCAGCCCGACCGATTCCGGGGTCATGATCTCGTAGGTGCCGGCATGTTTCAGCATGCCGTCCTGATGGATGCCGCTTTCATGGGCGAAGGCGTTGGCGCCGACGATCGCCTTGTTGTTCTGCACGACGAAGCCGGTCACGGCCGAAACCAGGCGCGACGCCTTCATGATGTCGGTGGTGCGGATGCCGGTTTCGTAGGGCAGCAGGTCGCCGCGGGTGCGGATCGCCATGACGATCTCTTCCAGCGCCGCATTGCCCGCGCGCTCGCCCAGCCCGTTGATCGTGCATTCGATCTGGCGGGCGCCCGCCTGCACGGCGGCCAGGCTGTTGGCGACGCCCAGGCCCAGGTCGTTATGGCAGTGGGTCGAGATGCGCGCCTTGTCGATATTGGGCACGCGCTCGATCAGGGTGCGGATCAGGTGGGCGTATTCGTCGGGCAGGGTGTAGCCGACGGTGTCGGGCACGTTGATCGTGGTGGCGCCGGCCTTGATCGCGCTTTCGACCACGCGGCACAGGAAATCGGGATCCGACCGGGTGCCGTCCTCGCACGACCATTCGACGTCGTCGCACAGGTTGCGCGCCAGCGTCACGCTGTCGATGACCGCCTGGTGGACCGCCTCGGGCTCCATCTGCAGCTTGAACTTCATGTGCAGGGGCGAGGTCGAGATGAAGGTGTGGATGCGCGGCCGCTTGGCCGGCTTCAACGCCTCGGCCGCGCGCTCGATATCCTTGCGGCCGGCCCGCGACAGGCCGCAGACGACCGTCTGGCGCAGCAGCTTGGCGACCTCGTTGACCGCCTCGAAATCGCCGTTCGAGGCGATGGGGAAGCCGGCTTCGATGATGTCGACGCCCATGTTCTCGAGCACTTCGGCGATGCGAAGCTTCTCGTGCAGGTTCATCGAGGCGCCGGGCGACTGCTCGCCGTCGCGCAGGGTGGTGTCGAAGATATAGACCCGGTCCTTGCGGGTGGCCGAAGCGCTTGCCGTCTGGCTGGCCGTGTCGGTCATCGTCATCATCCTCGCATTGTCGGTCGGGAGCATTCCGCGTTGCCGGGTCGCTCCCCCCATGGCGGCGCCCCACCGCCACCATCATCGGTACACCAATTTCGGATTGGCTTGGCCGTTCAGATGCTTCGGGAAAACAGTACCGACAGCATCTTAACGATTCACGAAACTTCCCCGGATCGCCCGGTTTTACGCCCGGGGTCGCGAACGGGGCAAGCGGATTCGGCAGCCAAAGCCGCCGAATCCTTGAGTTCCCGGCCGATCAGCCGGCGGCGCGGTAGATCTCGGCCCCTTCCTGGCGGAAGCGTTCGGCCTGGGCGGCCAGCCCCGCCGCGGCCTGGGCGCGGACTTCGTGGGTGATCTTCATCGAACAGAACTTCGGCCCGCACATCGAACAGAAATGGGCCAGCTTGGCCCCCTCGGCCGGCAGGGTGGCGTCATGGAAGGACAGGGCCGTCTCGGGGTCCAGGCTCAGGTTGAACTGGTCGCGCCAGCGGAACTCGAACCGCGCCCGGCTCAGCGCGTCGTCGCGGCGGCGCGCCGCCGGATGGCCCTTGGCCAGGTCGGCGGCATGGGCGGCGATCTTGTAGGCCATCACCCCCTGCTTGACGTCGTCGCGGTCGGGCAGGCCCAGATGCTCCTTGGGCGTGACGTAGCACAACATGGCGGTACCCAACCACCCGATCATCGCCGCGCCGATGGCCGAGGCGATGTGGTCGTAGCCCGGCGCGATATCGGTGACCAGCGGCCCCAGGGTATAGAACGGCGCCTCGTGGCAGATCTTCATCTGCAGCTCGACGTTCTCGCGGATCTTGTGCAGCGGCACGTGGCCCGGCCCCTCGATCATCACCTGGACGTCGCGGGCCCAGGCAATGGTGGTCAGCTCGCCCAGGGTTTCCAGTTCGGCGAACTGGGCGGCGTCGTTGGCATCGGCGGTCGATCCCGGCCGCAGGCCGTCGCCCAGCGACAGCGACACGTCGTAGGCGGCGCAGATCTCGACGATCTCGGCGAAGCGTTCGTACAGGAGGCTTTCGCGGTGATGGGCCAGGCACCATTTGGCCATGATCGACCCGCCGCGGCTGACGATGCCGGTCACGCGCTGGGCGGTCAGCGGGATATGGGCCAGCCGGACGCCGGCATGGATGGTGAAATAGTCGACGCCCTGCTCGGCCTGCTCGATCAGCGTGTCGCGGAAGATTTCCCAGGTCAGGTCCTCGGGCCGGCCATCGACCTTTTCCAGTGCCTGGTAGATCGGCACGGTGCCGATCGGCACCGGGCTGTTGCGCAGGATCCATTCGCGCGTCAGGTGGATGTCGCGCCCGGTCGACAGGTCCATGACCGTGTCGGCGCCCCAGCGGATGGCCCACACCATCTTCTCGACCTCGTCGGCGACCGAGGCGATGACGGCCGAATTGCCGATATTGGCATTCACCTTGGTCAGGAAGTTCCGCCCGATGATCATCGGCTCGGTTTCCGGATGGTTCAGGTTGGCCGGGATGATCGCCCGGCCGGCCGCGACCTCGGCCCGCACGAAATCGGGCGTGATCGCGTCGGGCCCTTCCCGCCCCGGGTTCTCGCGGATGGCGATGTATTCCATCTCGGCCGTGACGATCCCGGCCCGGGCATAGGCCATCTGGCTGACCGCCCGCCCCGGCCGGGCGCGCTGGATACCGCCGGGCCCCGGTTCGCTGTCGCCGCGGGCGGCGATCCAGGCTGCCCGCAACGGCGGCAGGCCGGCATCCGGATCGATCCGGGCCTCAGGGTCGGTATAGGGGCCGCCGGTATCGTAAAGGGTCAGCGGTGCCTCGCCGGTCAGGCCGACCTGGCGCATGGCGACCCGCAACTCGGGATGGATCCGGCCGGGCAGGTGCAACTTGGTCGAACCGGGCAGCGGCCCGGTGGTCACGGTCATCGACATCGTGGGTTCTCCTGGAAATATGGGAACAGGAGATCCGGGCGCGCGCGGACGCAGTACGCCCCGCAACTGGCCGACGATGCATATGGAGACGGATTGGCGGCCCGATGGCACGCATGACGATCCCTTCCCTACGCCGGTATCACCCGGATCAGGTTCGAAGGGTCGTCGCGTTGCCGGTTTTCGTCGAAAACGGGCGGGCGGCCTCTCAGCCCTCTAGCAGGGCTCCCCCGGAACGCCGCCATGCTGGCCGGGAAACCATGTCGAAGTCAAGCGATGGCGTTGCCGCGATGCCGGCACCGCCCTGCATCGACAGCCAGGGTTCGACCCAGGCGGCCGCGCCGGCCGTACGCTCCAGCAGGGCCTGCAGGAAATCCCAGGCCGCCGCATCGTCCATGTCGCGATGATGGGTCAGGATGCCGACGGGGTCGAGCAGCCGGCCCTGGCGGCGGCGGAGGCGCAGTTCGGCGATCAGTTGGCGCAGCAGCCGCCCCTGGCCCTTGAAGTGCGGGCCGCCCCGCCAGGTCAGCACGTCGACCTGGGTATCGATGCGGCGCAGGCCGCAGGCCATATGCGCCCCGCGGCCATAGGCCGACAGCCCGACGTAACCCGCCATCCGCGCGGCCACCAGCAGGTTGGGCTGGACGTTGTTCCACGGCGGCACCAGCACGGGCACCACCGCCGGCAGGTCGGCCAGCATGGCCCAGCCTTCGCGCAACCGGCCGGCCAGGGCGGCGCTGGACATGTCGGGCGGGAATTCGCCCCTGGCCGATCCCCCGGCGCGGTCGATATGGTCGACGCCGTGCTGATAGACCACGGCCATGTCGCCATGGCCGTGCAGGACGTCGGCCAGGGACCGGTCGAGGGCGGCGGGGATCACGGCCAGCGCGACCGGCACGCGATGACCGCGGGCCAGCGCCAGCAGGCGGTCGAGGGCCGGGGTGCCGGCGACGGCGTCGTCGTCGCGCCACCACAGGCAGGGTTGGGCCCCCACATCCTGCCAGGCCGCCAGTTCGGCGCCCAGCCCGGCCCAGGATGCCCGGCCCGGCAGCCAGCGGCCGATCACGGACGGTAGACCTTGATCATCCAGCCCTGGCCGCGGCCGTTCTGGACCAGGGTCTGATCGACCGGGGTCAGGGCCGCATCGATGCGCGGCCACAGCACCAGGTTGCGCTGGCTGACCCACATCGAGACGATGATATGGCCGCCCGGCTTGAGATGGCCGGCATAGCGGCGCATCTGGCCTTCCAGATCGTCGAAATATTCGACGACCTCGCTCATCACGATGATGTCGTGGGCCTGGTCGGGCACGAACCGGCAGGCATCGGCCACGGTGAATCGTGCGCCGGGCGCGGCGCCGGCCCGGGCCTGTACGATGCCCTCGGCCGAGAAATCGACGCCGTGATAGGCGGTGCACCAGCGGCGCAGCAGGCGTTCGCTGACCCCGCTGCCGCAGCCGATGTCCAGGACGTCGCCGTCGGGATTCAGGCGACCGACATAACCCGCGATGACCGAATGATGGCCCAGTTCGTCCAGGTGGGCCAGGCGGTCATAGGCGCCGCTGCCATAGTCGCGATCCCAGGCCGTCGCCGTCATCGCGGCCGACCGCCGGCGCGACAGTGCCGCCAGCGTGCGGGCCGCCGCGGGCGACGACAGCCCGGCATACTTCATCATCTGCCTGACGGAAAAATACGGCACTTGGAGCCCCCACGGCGCAATGAGCAACTGACTGCCTGGGTACCTGAAATGCCTGGGCGTATTGCCGATCGGCCGGCAACAGTCAGTTACTGTACAGATACACAGTGAAACATACCAGACCTGGTTGCATCGTCGCTGGAATCGGATCGCGCCACGGGGGCAAAGATCCTTCCACCGCCCATGCTGCCGTGGTAGGTTTTTAGAAGACCTGGACCTTATACCTTGGAACTAGATCGCGCACCATGGCCATCGACAGCCCGGCCCTGATCAATCAATCATCGCCATCACCCCATACCGCATTCGTGCGGGATGCCCTGGCGAATGCGGGTAGTGAGCGGAATGCGAACGAGGCCAGGTTGCAGGCGGAATCCCAGGCCCGCCAGCAGGCCGAATCGCGCGCCCGTGCCGCCCCGCCGCCGGGCCAGGGCACCAAGGTCGACATGACCGTCTGATCTCGGTCGCCGGCATCGCTTCACGGGCGGCAGTCGATGCCGCCCTTGGTGTTTCTAGGCGATCTTTTTCCCAGCCGGCAGGGTCATCGCCACCACGCCGACGACCACCAGGCCCAGCCCGGCATAGGCGCTGCCCGACAGGGTTTCGCCCAGCAGCACCATGCCGATGACGACGCCGATCGGTACCCGCAGATAGGCCTGGGCCGACGTACCGACCGATCCCAGCCGGTGCAGCAGCCGGAAATACAGGACGAAGGCCAGCGCGGTCGAGAACACTGCCAGCCCCACCAGCGCCGCGACCGACGCGGCCGACGGCTGCAGCGTCCAGGGCCGGTCGACCACCAGGCTCAGCGGGATCAGAACGACGGTGCCGGTCAGCAGCGAGCCGGCGGCCGGGACCATCGGGTCCAGCCCCTTGAAATGGCGGCCGAAGATCGCGGCGACGCCGTAACAGACCGACGAGGCGACGACCGCCAGTTGTGCCGCGACCTCGCGCCCCAGCCCGCCCAGCGCGCCGACGCCGATGACCAGCACGATGCCGGCCAGGCCGGCGGCGACGCCGAACAGCTTGCGGCCCGTCGCCGGTTCGTGCCGCGTGATCGCCCAGGTCAGCAGGAAGGTGAAGACCGGCGTGGTCGAATTCAGGATGGTGGCCAGCCCCGCCTCGATCGTGGTTTCGGCCCAGGCGATCAGGGTGAAGGGCAGCACGCTGTTCATCAGCGCCTGAAACGCGAACAGCTTCAGCGTCGCGACGTCGGTGGGCAGGCGGATGCCGCGCAGCCGCAGGATGACCAGCAGCACCAGCCCCGCGATGATCGTACGCGCGGCGATGAAGGTGATCGGCGGGATGGTTTCGACACCGATGCGGATGAAGGTGTAGGACGCGCCCCACAGCGTCGCCAGCAGCAGAAGCAGCAGGTAATCGCGCGGCGTGGCGGCGGGGCTGGCGGGCGACATGGGCGATTCCATCGACTTTCGTGCAGGCGCCCTGATTACCCGCCGGCCAGGCGAATGTCGCCCGCGAACGCTGCGGCGCCGGCCGAACTGTCGCGTTGACAGATACCGCTCGTCCGAGCGATCGTCGCTCGTATGAGCGAAACCGCCGCACGCGAGCAGCTGATGGTCCAGGCGGCCAAGCTTTATTACGACCTGGACCAGACCCAGGCCGACATCGCCGACCGGCTGGGCGTGACCCGCTGGCAGGTCGGGCGCCTGCTGCGCGAGGCGCGCGACATCGGCATCGTCCGGATCGAGATCGTGCCGCATGCGCCGCGCCGGCCCGACCTGGAAAGCGCGTTGCAGCGCCGTCTGGGCCTGCGCGATGCGATCGTGGTGCCGGGCGACCAGGATGCGGTGGCCCGCGCCGCGGCGGGCTATCTGGCCGGGCTCAAGCCCCGGCCGCCGCTGATCGGCGTATCCTGGGGGCGCAGCATGGCCGCGATGGCCCAGGCCCTGCCCCCGCGCTGGAACGACGGGGCCGAGATCGTCATGCTGAACGGCTCGACCACCATCCGCGCCGCCAGTGCCCGGGCCAATACGGTGGCCGAACGCCTGGCCGAGACCGCGGGGGGCACGGCGACCATCCTGCCGGTGCCCGCGATCGTCGGTGCCCCCGCCACCCGCAGCGTGCTGGAACAGGACCCCGTGATCGGTGCGATCCTGGCCCGCGCGGCCGCCGCCCCGGTCGCCTGTTTCGGGCTGGGGGCCATCGACGGCTCGGTGCTGGTCGAATCGGGATACCTGGATCAGGCCGCCATCGCCGCCCTGAAACGCGCGGGCGCAGTGGGCGACATCCTGGGGCGGTTCGTCGACGGTGACGGGCAAATCGTCGATGCCGCCCTCGATGCCCGCACCATCGGCCTGGACCCCGCCCTGCTGCGCGACAAGCCGGTCGTCATCGGCATCAGTGCCGGACCGGCCAAGCACGCTATCCTGCGCGCCTGCACCAGGGCAGGTTATGTCAACGTGGTCGTGACCGACGAAGGGTCGGCCCGGCATCTGCTGGAGGAAACGTCGTGAACGATGCACCCCGCCATGGCGCCAACACCAGGCCGCGCAATCCCGGCATGCCGCTGGCGCTGGACCTGGTGCGATCGATCCAGGTCAATCCCAGCGCGGTCGAGCGGCGCACCGCGACCCTGCCCGGCCGGCGCAGCGTGAAAAAGGAATGGCAGGCCGCCTGGCTGGTGCGCGCGCTGGAATGCATCGACCTGACGACGCTGGCCGGCGACGACACCCCGGGCCGCGTGCACCGGCTGTGCGCCAAGGCTCGCAACCCGCTGCGCGCCGACATCGTCGAAGGGCTGGGCCTGGATGCGCCGCCCAGGGTCGGCGCCGTCTGCGTCTATCCGACCATGGTCGCCCCGGCGGTCGCGGCATTGGACGGGTCGGGCATTCCCGTCGCCTCGGTCGCCACCGGGTTCCCGGCCGGGTTGACGCCCCTGCCCCTGCGGCTGCAGGAAATCCGCGCCGCAGTGGCCGACGGCGCGGCCGAGATCGACATCGTCATCACCCGCGCCCATGTCCTGAACCAGGACTGGCAGGCGCTGTACGACGAGATCGCGACGATGCGCGAGGCCTGCGGCCCGGCCCATCTGAAGGCGATCCTGGGCACCGGCGATCTGCGCACGCTGCGCAACGTGGCACGGGCCAGCCATGTGGCGATGATGGCCGGCGCCGATTTCATCAAGACCTCGACCGGCAAGGAAGATGTCAACGCCACCCTGCCGGTCAGCCTGGTGATGGTGCGCGCCATGCGCGACTATTTCGAGGCCACCGGGCATCACGTCGGCTTCAAGCCGGCGGGCGGCCTGCGCGCGGCCAAGGATGCGCTGAACTGGCTGATCCTGATGAAGGAAGAATTGGGCCGCGACTGGCTGGAACCCGACCTGTTCCGCATCGGCGCCTCGTCGCTGCTGGGCGATATCGAACGCCAGCTGGAACATTACGTCACCGGGCGCTACGCGTCGCTGTCGCGCCACGCCATGGCCTGATCAGGAGCAAGATCGAGATGGGCAAGATCACCGACATCCTGCGCAGCATGGATTATGGTCCCGCACCCGAAGCCGACGATGTCGTCACCGGCTGGCTGGACCAGCATCGCGACGGCTTCGACCACTTCATCGGCGGCAAGTTCGTGCGGCCGGCCGACGGGCGGCGGTTCGCGGTCACCAACCCGGCCACCGGCGCGGAACTGGCCCAGGTGGCGCAAGGGTCGCCGGCCGATGTCGACCGCGCGGTCAGGGCCGCGCGCACGGCCCTGAAGGGATGGGCCGCCCGCACGCCCGAGGACCGCGCCCGCTATCTCTATGCCATCGCCCGCCATGTGCAGAAACGCGAACGGTTCCTGTCGGTGCTGGAGAGCATGGACAACGGCAAGCCGATCCGCGAAAGCCGCGACATCGACGTGCCGCTGGTCGCCAGGCATTTCTATCACCATGCCGGGTGGGCCGCGCTGATCGCGGACGAATTCCCGGGGTCCGGGCCCGTCGGCGTCTGCGGCCAGATCATCCCGTGGAATTTCCCGCTGCTGATGCTGGCCTGGAAGATCGCGCCGGCCCTGGCAGCCGGCAACACCGTGGTGCTGAAGCCGGCGGAATACACGCCGCTGACCGCCCTGGCCTTCGCCGGCATCTGCGCCGAGGTCGGCTTGCCCGCGGGTGTCGTCAACATCGTCACCGGCGACGGCGATACGGGCGCGGCGCTGGTCGCGCATGACGGCGTCGACAAGATCGCCTTCACCGGCTCGACCGAGGTCGGCCGCAAGATCCGCATGGTCACCGCCGGGACCGGCAAGAAACTGTCGCTGGAACTGGGCGGCAAGTCGCCGTTCATCGTCTTCGACGACGCCGACCTCGACAGCGCGGTCGAGGGCGTGGTCGACGCCATCTGGTTCAACCAGGGCCAGGTCTGCTGCGCCGGGTCGCGCCTCTTGGTGCAGGAGGGCGTGGCCGAGCGGTTCTACGCCAAGCTGAAGGCGCGCATGGCGACCTTGCGCATCGGCAACCCGCTGGACAAGACCATCGACATCGGCGCGATCGTCGCTCCTGTCCAGCTTGCCCGCATCACCGACCTGGTCGAACAGGGCCGGCGCGAAGGCGCCGCCTGCCATCAGCCGGCCAGTACCCTGCCCGGCCAGGGCCTGTTCTATCCCCCGACCCTGTTCACCGGGGTCGAGCCGGCCTCGATGCTGGCCCAGACCGAGATCTTCGGCCCGGTGCTGGTCGCCATGACCTTCCGCACGCCCGACGAGGCGGCGGCGCTGGCCAATAATTCGGCCTACGGCCTGTCGGCCTCGATCTGGTCCGAAAACATCAACCTGTGCCTCGACCAGGCCGCGCGCATGCAGGCCGGCGTGGTCTGGATCAACGGCACCAACATGTTCGACGCCGCCGCCGGTTTCGGCGGCTATC
>Ga0206117_100523_pt1 | contig 36863 bp, 45 predicted proteins | sample 3A5Ametagenome_FD_177997 | JGI IMG/M metagenome (GOLD analysis project Ga0206117, IMG submission 177997) | Enriched microbial communities from leaf-cutter ant dump, University of Wisconsin, Madison, United States - 3A5A | ecosystem: Environmental > Terrestrial > Nest > Insects nest > Nest dump... | reverse complement strand
CCCAGCTTGTTTCAAAAATATAATCAGGATTATTGAGTCGCTTTGCCATAAATGATGCTAATTCGTGTCTTACGTTTATGAATAAATAGAATTAAATAAAAGCAAATAAGGGCTATCGTTCTCTTTTTTTAGTAACTTTGCCCTCGCTTTTAGAAACCGCAAAGGTAACAAAGATAATAAACATATAAATATATTTTGACTGTGAGTAGTAGAAGAAAGCTTAAAAAAAGTATAAACGAATCAATAGATTTATTATATACTGACTGTGTATTTTACAAAGTATTTGTAATAGATGCTGACCAGGCAGCTGCAGATAAAGTAATAACCCGAATAGTAGAAACTCAGGAAGAATTTCTGAAGAGAGTGAATGTAAACGAGGGAAAAGAAGTTAAAGGCAGAGTAAAAACTTATTACAAAAAGGTTAAAGCTGATTTCAAAGAGCAGATCAACTCTATTGCCAAAGAAATAGAATCTTTAGGTTAATGAAAAGTATATGTAATTTTATCCTCCGCCTTATAGGTTGGAAGATTACAGGTCTGAATAATTTACCAGACAAATGTGTTATATGTGTTGCCCCACATACCAGTAATTGGGATCTACCATTGGGACTGATTGTTTATAAAGCGATGGGACGAAAAGCATCCTTCCTGATCAAAAAAGAATGGTTTTTCTTTCCCATGAATCTATTATTCAAATTGTTGGGAGGAATCCCTGTCGACCGTTCCAGAAAGTCATCACTAACAGAGCAGATGGCAGAAATATATTCTAAAAGAGAAAATTTTCAACTAGCCATAACACCTGAAGCCACCAGAAAAGCCAACTCTGAATGGAAAAAAGGTTTTTATTTTATAGCGATGGAAGCCGATGTGCCTATTGTAATTGCAGCTCTTGACTATGGCAAGAAGGAGGCAAACTTCAAGCAGATAATAATGCCTACAGGTGATGTAGAAGGAGATATTGCCAAAATAAAAGCTCTTTACAAAGATGTAGTAGCTCGTCGTCCCGAACACTTCTCGATATAAGAAAAAGGATAACAAAACAAAAATATTTATTATTTTTAAAACTCTGGCTTAAACATTTAAGTCAGAGTTTTTTGTTTGTTCTTGTTTCTTAATCTCATTTTTAATTTATGCTTGAGTGAAATATAATCAAAAATCACGACCCAATAAAAGTTTGAACATAACACCTTAAATATCTGTTTATTTATATATATATGACCTTAAACTTATATTGTAAAAACAAAGTCTTGGTGATTTATAAAACAGGTGCGCATGCAACGAACCGGCTCTATTTCCGTCTAAAAGATAATTTACAATAGAAATGAATATACGTATATACATTGCTTTATTTATATGTATAATTCCGGAGGATAATTCAATATAGAATATTAATCATAAAGAAAAAACTACATAAATATTGACAAAATTAAAAGAGAAACATTATGAAACACTTTTTAAAATCAGCAACCTTTTTTGTTACACTTCTTACTTTAGCTTTCGTTATTCAAAGTTGCAATTCTGTAAAACCTATCGAAAAAGCTCAACTAGAAGGTGGTTCTTGGGTTTTGAAAACACTCAAAGGAGAGCCTGCACAAACAGCATTTTCGGGAGAACTTCCGAATATAAATTTTGATTTTTCGAAAAACCTCCTATCCGGTAGTGGAGGTTGTAATCGTTATACAGGAGGTTTTACATTGAGTGAAAAAAATATATTTTCTGCGCCTCAATTAGCATCTACCATGATGGCATGTATGCATGCGAATAAGGAATCCGAGTTTTTAGCAGCTTTATCAACTCCTAATCTTGTGGTTTCTCTATCAAAAGAAGGGCAACTCACATTTTCGGAAGGAAAAAATGTATTATTAGAGTTCGAAAAGTCTCAAAAAACAGCCACTTCGGAAGTAACAAATATTGTAAATGTTGATAATATATCAGGAAAATGGACTTTGAGTTCTATCGTGGGAGAAGACATGGTAGTATTATTCCCCGACAAACCAGCCTCGATGGAAATAACAACAGACGGTAAAGTTTTTGGTAATGCGGGATGTAATACCTATCGCAGTACTTTCACTTTAGAAGAAAATACGATTAAATTCGGTCCTGCCATGTCTACCAAAATGGCATGTCCGAGCTTAAAAGGAGAATCTCTATTTCTTTCTAAATTGTCTACACCTCTACAAGCAGCTTTAACAGGAGATAAACTCACCTTTTTGAGCGAAGGCAAAGTTGTCCTGGAATTTATAAAAGACACAGGCGATAAATAAATAACGATAAAAACAAGATAATATGGAGCTGTATTTAAGTAGAATACAGCTCTTTTTTTAATTCAATACTTTTTTTACATTTTCACTGTAACAAATTTTTGGGTTGTTTCGTCTTAGTAATAGAAAGAGGATGAAAGCGCGCATCTAACAAATTTATAACGACTCAAATATAAAAACATTTATGAAAAAGTATTTAATTTGTCTGGTATTAACTATTGCGTTGAGCCAGATAGCATACGGCCAAAGTTTAAACAAGTTGATGGATAACTTATCTAAAGTAGAAAACATTGAAACCGTTAAAATCGGACCTTTTATGATGACTTTAGGAAAAGCATTTGGAGGAGTGGGTGATATGCCGGTTGCCAGAGGAATACATTCGATGGAAGTATATGACCTATCAAGCTGTAACTCTGCTGTAAAGCAAAATCTAACCGACCAAATGGAGAAATTAAAAGATGGGGACGGTTACGAAACGCTGCTCATGGCTAAAGACAAAGATGATAATGTACGCATTATGATGAAAAAGAAAAACAATACAATAAGCGACATGGTTATACTTTGTATGAGTGCAAAAGACCCGACTATAGTGAAGTTTTCCGGTAAAATAAAAGAAGAGGATCTGACCCAATTAGTTCAGAAATACGACAAATAGCATCTATTAAAATTACGTAAACACAATTATAAATAAAAAACAGAACATTATGAAAAAGTATATTTTTTCTTTAGTATTGACCTTCGTTGCAGTACAATTCACTTATGCTCAAGATTTTAATAGTTTTATGTCTGAGTTTTCGAAACAAGAAGGTGTACAACGACAATTAGTAGATCGCTCTATGCTCGATATGTCTATGAAGGCAGCCATGACTGCTGATTCAACCGGGCAAATGGTTTCCAAAATGCCGGCATTCATGCAAAAGATAGACTCTATAGAAGTTCTTGCTATTGAAAAATATAGTCCTGAGGTAAAAACTAAATTCCTGGAAGGTATTCAAAGTTTCAAAGATGGAAATGGATATGCAACCCTACTATCTGTGAATGAAGCCGACGACAATGTGAAAATTATCTCGCACAAAGAAGGTGACTTATTTACCGGTGTATACATTCTGGTATTAGATAATGAAGATGCTGTGATTGTAAAGATGTCCGGCAACCTTACCGAATCGGATCTTACGGAAATACTTAAAGAACAAAATAAAAACAAATGAGATGGATGCAGAAACTTTTAAAAAAGTGTTTCTACCATATCATCAGAAGTTATACCGAATAGCATACCGAATAGTACAGGATACAGCCAATGCAGAAGACATAGTGCAAGAAACGTTCATCAAGCTCTGGAACAAGAAAGACGAATTGGAGCAGATTGAAAATACAGAAGGCTTTGCCATTATCATCGTTCGCAACACTTGTCTCGATTATCTGAGAAAAGCAAAGAATGACTATCATACGTCATATGATACCGAAATACCCGAGAGCTCATCTCTGTCTAAGCAATTAGAAATACAGGATGACGCTGCATATGTAAAAGATCTGATAAATAAGCTACCCGATCAGCAACGGCAGGTGATAATGATGAAGCACTGGGATGGATATACCGATGAAGAAATAGAAAACATTACCGGAATAAGCTCCGGAAATATACGGGTTATACTATCCAGAGCAAGGAAAACGATAAGAGAGCAATACTCTAAAATAGAACAAAGATGAAGACAAGCGAAATAAAAAAATTAGTCGAAGCTTTTTACAATGGGGAGACTACAATAGAAGAAGAAAAGCTATTGCTAAGTTATTTTCAGGGTGAAGACGTTGCGGAAGAATTGCTAAAAGAAAGGGATTTATTTCTCGACTTATACAAATCCGAGCCTATTGACGTTCCTCTTCATTTAGAAGCGAAGCTAGGCACTCTGATAGATGAACTAGCAGCAAAAGAAACAGTAAAGGTAGAACTAAAACCTGCATCAAAGAAGAAATATATACTGAGGTGGGCAGGAAGCATCGCCGCGGGTATAGCGATATTAATTACAGCAGGCATATATTTCAACAAACAGGAAAAGGCAACAACGACACCTATAGCTCAGACCATTGATAAGACTATCGACAAAGCAGACGAACAAAAGATAAAGGAAGCTCAAGAAGCACTAGTCCTGTTATCGTCGAAGTTCAATAAAGGTATGGATCAACTGGCTTTAGTATCAACAAATCTGGATAAAACAAACGAAATATTAAATAAAACTTTCAACAGAAAAAAAGATAAAGAATCATGAAATTAAAAGGATTACTAACAGTATTTGTGTTTATGCTCAGTCTTATAGCTGTTCAGGCACAAGATAAAATGTTTGAAAGATTCTCTAACAACAAGGATATTACAACTGTATACATTTCTAAAGCTCTTCTGTCTATGGTTCCTAATATGGATACCGGAGGTATGAATGTAAAAGGTTTGGCAAATAAGCTGGAACAACTCGAAATATACACCAGCGAAAACAAAAACTCTATCAAACAGATGATGCTTGAAGCTGAGTCTTTGAAGAAGAATAAGGCATTCGAATCTCTGATGTCTGTAAGAGAGAGCGATCAGATAATCAATTTTTATGCACAGAAAGACGGTAACAACAAATTCAAAGACTTGGTAATGGTTATAAGTCAAAATACCGAATGTACTATTATTCGTATCGTAGGTAGTTTTACGATGGAAGATATCAAAAAAGTAATGGATAAATAAAATATGATCCTTGCTATTAAATAGTAAAGAGGCTGTCTAAATATTAGACAGCCTCTTTACTATATATAGATAACTTGTATTATCCGTTTACTTTAGCCATAGCTGCGATAAGATCAAGACATTTGTTAGAATATCCCCACTCATTGTCATACCAGCTAACTACTTTAACGAAAGTTGGGCTCAATTGGATACCAGCTTTTGCATCGAAGATTGAAGTACGAGCATCGCCAAGGAAGTCTGAAGAAACTACTTCTTCGTCTGTATATCCAAGAACACCTTTCAATTCGCCTTCTGATGCATCTTTCATAGCTTTGCAGATATCATCGTAAGATACTTCTTTAGAAAGACGAGCAGTAAGGTCAACTACAGAAACATCCAATGTAGGAACACGGAATGCCATACCTGTAAGTTTTCCGTTTAGTTCAGGAATAACTTTACCTACAGCTTTAGCAGCACCGGTAGAAGAAGGAATGATGTTACCGGCAGCAGCGCGTCCACCTCTCCAGTCTTTAGCTGAAGGTCCGTCTACTGTTTTTTGAGTTGCAGTAGTAGCGTGTACTGTAGTCATCAAAGCTTCAACGATACCAAATTTGTCGTGCAATACTTTAGCGATAGGAGCAAGACAGTTTGTAGTACAAGAAGCGTTAGAAACGAATTGAGTTCCTTTTACATATTTATCTGTGTTAACTCCACAAACGAACATAGGGGTATCGTCTTTTGAAGGAGCTGACATTACTACATATTTTGCACCAGCGTCGATGTGACCTTGAGCTTTTGACTTTTCAAGGAAAAGACCAGTAGATTCAACAACATATTCAGCACCTACTTCGTTCCATTTCAAGTCTGCAGGATTCTTTTCAGCAGTTACACGGATAGCGTTTCCGTTAACAACCAATTTACCGTCTTTAACTTCAACTGTTCCGTCAAATCTACCGTGCATAGTATCGTAACGCAACATATAAGACATATATTCTACGTCGATAAGGTCGTTGATACCTACAATCTGAATGTCATTTCTTTTTTGTGCAGCACGGAAAACAAGACGTCCAATACGTCCAAAACCGTTAATACCTACTTTAATCATTTTGTTTTAATTTTTATAGTTAAAAAATCGAGTATATCCAACTTAAAAGCTTTTGAGAAGATGTGAAATTATGTTATAAAACATGCTTTCTAAAAAGCTGTACAAAGTTAATATTTTTTTCCTTATCAAATAATTTTGTTTATTATTTTTAAGGGCTATGAAGCTGTTTGTTGTGGTGACAATCACCTTTTTAGCCTTTTTGTAAAGTCGAGTTATCTTTTTTACACATTTCTTTTGACTAAAAAAAGACCCTCTGCCATCCTCTTTTTATTTTCGGGTTTTCTTCCTTACACTTGATTTTCCATTTCTCATACCACTACCACCTTCTTTGTATCCTGCCTGCATCTTTTTCTCTTTGTATGAATTAGCAGACTTGCCTTTAGTTTGAGGAGTCTTTGTTTCTTGTGGTTTTGTCTTCTTTTTCGGCGCACTCTCAGTTTTTACAGAAGATGCTGTTTTCTTACGCAGTATTTCCAATTCTTCTTTTGTAATATTACGCCATTGACCAACTTTTATGTTACCCAACTTTATATGCATTATTCGTATGCGCTCGAGCCTCACAACATTATATCCGAGATATTCGCACATACGCCGTATTTGGCGGTTCAGTCCCTGTCGCAATATAATATTAAACGAATGAGTCCCCGTTTTAACCACTTCACATTTACGAGTAACAACTCCTAAAATTGGCACTCCGCCTTGCATCTTTTTAACGAAATCCTCATTTATAAGCTTATCCACAGTTACATGGTATTCTTTTTCATGATTATTGTCGACGCGCAGCATCTTATTCACCATATCTCCTTCATTGGTCAGGATTATAAGACCTTGCGAATCTTTATCAAGCCTCCCTATCGGAAATATCCGTTCGTCATGTCCCACGGCATCAATAATATTATTGGGTTCATCCAAATCTGTGGTACTTACAATTCCAATCGGCTTATTGTAAGCAATAAAGACAGGCTCAGTATTACAAGTAACTGTCTCTCCATAGACTTTCACTTCTTGCCCGGCCAGCACCTGACTTCCAATAGAAGCTCTTTTTCCATTAATTGTAACACTCCCCTGTTCAATCAGTTTATCAGCCTCTCGTCGCGAACAATAACCGCTATCGCTGATATATTTATTTATACGCATTTACTTTATTTAAGATGTTTTTTATTAGAAACAATTTGAGATATTTCTTCGAAGTTATAAGACCGACGATAGAAAAAATCAAAAAAAATTAGTGGCACATATCTTACGGATATAGATAAACTAAGATGTGCCGGATGAAAAGTAAGCAACCCCACTTTACGCATTAAATATTTTCAACACGAACCTCTATGTAAAGTTACACATTTTTAGCGATAAACGCTAATTCTACAACCATCCATTTTCTTTATACCAACTCACAGATTCTTCAAGCCCATCCTTCAAGTTGTATTTAGCAGTAAAACCCAGATCGTTTACAAGAGGGGTTATATCACACTCCCAATTGCGCTGTTTCATTATTATATATTTATCCCTATTCAAGGTCGAAGGCTTCTTTGTTATCCTAGAAATACTTTCAGCCACAATAGAAACAGCCTTCAATATCCACAAAGGAACTTTAAGGCTCAACACGCGTTTCTTTTCTATAACTTGCTTTACCAACTGCGTATACTCCTTGTCTGTATATACATCTCCGTCGGCTACAAAATAAGCTTTATTCTTGAGTTCCGTCTTCAGCGCAAGAAATACGGCATCCACCAAATCTTTCACATATATAAAAGTCAGGTGTTGTGGCTTAAAACCTGCACCCACATCAAGTCCGGATTTGACAGTCTTTAGCATCAGAAAGTAATCTTTCTCTCGAGGCCCATATACACCTGTAGGGCGTAATATTATATAAGGGAAATCGTCCATCGAGCGCAGATAACACTCTGCTTTCAGCTTACTCTTCCCGTATGCCGTATTAGGATTCGGCGTATCGGTTATCTTAATAGGAGTATAATTTTCTTCATCTCCTACACCAAAAGCACTGAGACTACTCATCAATACAAATTTATCGGGAACAGCTTCTACTTCTCGCAATGCATCGATAAGGTTGGCTGTATATCGAAAATTTATTTTATCAAAATCTTCAGCATCTAAACATTTAGTGACCCCGGCATTGTGTACGACATAATCAAACTTGCCATATTTCTCTTTAAAGTGAGATAGCTGTTCTTTCAATTTATTTTTATCCCCAAAGTTCAGGTCTAAAAATTGAATACGATCATCATTCAGATACTCACGACTGCTGCTTTTACGAACGCCTGCCCAAGTTTCATACCCTTCCTCCAAAGCCTTCTCGACAAGAAAACTCCCTATAAAGCCACTGGCTCCTGTAATCAAAATACGTTTGGTACTCATATCGAGAACAAATTTACAACAATCTGCGTATTCCTTACATTTTCAAAATCAATTAATTTATTTATTGCGTTTAGTGTAACTTTAACCTTTTAAATATTTGTAGGTTTGAAAAATATAACTAAATTTGCAACCCGATTTTGCACGATAAAACTAAAAAATAAACATATAATAAATACAATAGCAATGTCCAAGATTTGTCAAATTACAGGAAAGAAAGCTATGGTTGGCAATAATGTTTCTCACTCAAACAGAAAGACTAAGAGAAAATTTAATGTCAATCTTTTCAGAAAAAAATTCTACTGGGTAGAAGAAGATTGTTGGATCAGCCTGAATGTTTCTGCTGCCGGTCTTCGTACAATCAATAAAATTGGATTGGATGCTGCGCTTAAAAGAGCGGCTGAAGATGGTTTTTTGAACGCATAAATTAGGAGGATCAAGAAATGGCTAAGAAAGCAAAAGGAAATAGAATCCAAGTGATACTTGAGTGCACAGAGCACAAAGCAAGTGGTATGCCAGGCACATCACGTTACATCACTACAAAGAATAGAAAAAACACTACTGAAAGATTAGAATTGAAGAAATACAATCCTGTTCTTAAGAAAGTTACTGTACATAAAGAAATAAAGTAAAAACAATATAAACCATGGCAAAGAAAGCAGTAGCAGGTTACCGCGACGCTTCAACGAAAGACGGTCGTAACTATGCAAAAGTAATCAAAATGGTAAAATCTCCTAAAACAGGAGCTTACACATTTAAAGAAGAAATGGTTCCGAATGAATCAGTAAAAGACTATTTCACGAAATAATCTTGTTAAAAATATCTAAAAAACCTCCTTCATTTTCATGTGGGGAGGTTTTTTATTATCCATTTCGTAGCTTTGTATAGCAGGAAATAAGCCTGTTTTAACATTAAACAAGTATGCGATAATTACTTGATAATAAAGAGTAAACTATGGGACTATTCGATTTCTTTTCGAAGCAAAAAAAAGAAACTCTAGATAAAGGTTTAGAGAAAACCAAAGAATCTATGTTTTCTAAACTGTCACGTGTTGTAGCCGGCAAATCGAAGGTAGACGATGACGTATTAGATGATTTGGAAGAAGTACTCATTACTTCGGATGTAGGAGTGAATACTACATTAAAAATCATAGAAAGAATAGAGAAAAGAGTTGCAAAGGATAAATATATCAACACAGATGAACTAAATTCAATTCTTCGGGAGGAAATTGCTCATCTGTTGACAGAAAACAATACCACAGATACAGAAGGCTTCTCTACACCCGAAAATTACAAGCCTTATGTGATAATGGTTGTTGGAGTAAATGGTGTTGGGAAAACAACGACAATCGGGAAATTAGCAAATCAGTTTAAGAAAGCAGGCAAATCAGTTTATTTAGGAGCTGCGGATACATTCCGTGCTGCTGCTGTAGAACAATTGGTTATTTGGGGAGAAAGAGTTGGCGTACCTGTAATAAAACAGGCAATGGGCTCCGATCCTGCATCAGTTGCTTTCGACACGCTGAGCTCTGCTAAAGCAAACAATGCGGATGTGGTAATCATAGATACTGCCGGACGCTTGCACAACAAGGTTGGCCTGATGAACGAACTTACCAAAATCAAAAAGGTAATGGAAAAGATTGTTCCCGAGGCTCCACATGAAGTTCTGCTTGTGCTTGACGGCTCAACAGGACAAAATGCTTTTGAACAAGCCACTCAATTTACAGCCGCTACCGATGTTACGGCTTTAGCTATAACAAAACTGGATGGCACGGCAAAAGGAGGTGTTGTTATAGGTATTTCCGATCAATTTAAAATTCCGGTAAAATATATTGGATTAGGAGAAGGAATCGACGACTTGCAAGTTTTCACTCGTAAGGAATTTGTCGACAGTCTTTTTGGAGCATAAAGAATGAAAAAAAATAGAATCGATGTTATAACACTGGGTTGTTCTAAAAACCTGGTGGATTCAGAGTTGTTGATGAAACAGCTTTTAGCAAATGGATATACAGTAAAGCACGACCCCGACAAACCGGAAGGAGAGATTGCTGTAATCAATACTTGCGGATTTATAGGGGATGCAAAAGAAGAATCCATAAATATGATTCTCGAATTTGCAGAAGCTAAAAAGGCAAGAAAGCTTAGTAAGCTTTTTGTAATGGGATGCCTCACCGAAAGATATATGGACGAACTGAAAGCCGAAATCCCGGAGGTAGACAATTTCTATGGTAAGTTTAACTGGAAAATGCTTATCTCTGATTTGGGAAAATCATTCAAACAAGATATAGCTTTGGAACGTAGCATAACAACTCCCAAGCATTATGCTTATTTAAAAATATCGGAAGGATGTAACAGAACTTGCTCTTACTGCTCAATTCCTATCATGACGGGCAAACATCAATCACGTCCGATAGAAGAAATAGAAGAAGAAGTTCGGAATCTGGTAGCTGCCGGTGTAAAAGAATTTCAGGTGATAGCGCAAGATCTGTCATTCTATGGATACGACAATTACAAGCAAGCCAAACTCCCCGAATTGATCGAACGTATTGCAAAAATAGAAGGGGTGGAATGGATACGCCTCCACTATGCATATCCGGCAAACTTCCCTTACGATCTGCTAAGAGTGATGCGAGAAAACGATAATGTGTGCAAATATCTGGATATAGCTCTACAACATGTTAGCGATAATATGCTTACCAAAATGCGACGCAACATATCCAAGCAAGCAACATACGATCTGATGAAGCGTATCCGAGAAGAAGTACCGGGTATACATCTGCGTACAACATTAATGGTAGGTCATCCGGGCGAAACAAAGAAAGACTTTGAAGAACTATTACAGTTTGTAAACGATATGCGCTTCGAGCGAATGGGAGCTTTCCCTTATTCGCATGAAGATGGCACATACGCATACGATAACTATAAGGATAGTATATCAGACTCTACAAAGCAAGAACGAATGGACTTGCTGATGTCGGCTCAAGAAAAAATAGCTTTCGAGACGAATGAGGAGAAAATAGGCAAAACACTGAAAGTGGTTGTAAATAAAGAGGAGAGCGACTATTACGTAGGCCGTACCGAGTACGATTCGCCGGAAGTTGATCCCGAGGTCTTGATAAAGAAAAATAAAATGCTTAATATTGGGGAATTTTATAATGTTAAGATAACTGACACCCAATCGTTTGATCTGTACGGAGAAGTTATTTAACCTTAATAGGAATATCTATGACGAACCAGGAATTAATAGCCGCACTGGCAAAACGTTTGAGCTGGACACAGCGTCAGACATCAGAAGTGTTGGAAGCCACAGTTTCTATCATCAATTCAAACCTAGAAGAAAACAACTCTGTTAATATTCAGGGATTTGGATTATTTGAAACAAAGAAGAAGGCTGAGCGTATTTCTGTTAATCCTGTTTCGAAACAGCGTTTTCTGGTTCCTCCTAAAATCACTTTATCTTTCCGCCCCGGACAAACCATAAAAGAGAACCTCAAAAAACTTGAAATAAATGAATGAACGTCTTAGTCTACAGGATTTGATTGATCTTCTGGCTAAGAAACAGGAGATTACAAAAAAAGAAGCCGAAGTATTTCTGCGTGAGTTAATAGCTGTTATATCAGAAACGATAGAAAGCAACGAGTCTGTAAAGATAAAAGACTTTGGGACTTTTAAACTGGTAAAAGTAAATGCACGTAAAAGCGTAGACGTAAATACCGGCGAAGCTATCGAAATAGCGGCTCATTACAAACTGAGCTTCACTCCTGACAAGTTACTAAAGGAAGCTATAAACCGTCCTTTCGCCCACTTCGAGAGCGTCGTTTTAGAAGAAGGAGTTTCTTTTGACAATATAGAAAAAGACGAAACAGTAAATATAGAAGAGGCTGATGAGGAAGAAGATGTTTCTGTAGATGAAGATACAAATGAAGTCTCTCCTACCCCAACAGCAGATTCCACCCAAGTAGAGAATGAAGACTTCACGCTTGAATTAGGAAGTGAAGACACCACTATAATAGAGACAGAAAACACTGCCCCTCATACAGAGGAAGAAGAAGTCGAGGAAATAAATAACCGGGAAGAAGAAGCACGACAATCTGATAATGAAGCAATAGCTCCAATTGAAACTGAAAATATACCTGAACCAATAACTGAAGAGGTCTCTGAAGAAAGAATACTAGAGTATAAGCAGAGGATTGAAGAGGCTAAATTAGCTGCTAAAGAAAAAGACCTGGAATACGAAAAGCTAGTGAAAGAGACGAGACATGCTGCTAAGAGAAGAAAGAAATTCGTTTCCTTAGGATTCTTCATATTCCTTATTATTGCAGCATTCCTGATCGGGGGATTGTATTTCCAAGAAATTGCCAGATTCCTGACTGAAGGCCCCACAGGAAACGGTAATACAGCCATAGTTGCTGACAAGCAAAATATTGATGAACAAAAAACAGATACTCTTGCCGTATCCTCCGACTCTATAACTAAAGCGAAAGAACAAGATTCAATTGCCATTGTAACGGAGAAAACCTTGCCGAGCGAAAACTCGATAAAGCCTCAGACTCAAAAGACAGAGCAACCAACAGCCACGAAAGGAAATACTCCTCTGGCAATCATAACGATAGAACCAGGTAATACCTTACGTAATATTTCACTAAAGTATTATGGACACAAATCGTTCTGCGTATATATCTATGAGGAGAACAAAGATAAGATAAAGAATATCAACAGTATACCTCTAGGGACTAAACTAACCATCCCTTCTCCATCAAAGTATGGAATAAATCTTCAGGATCAAGCATCTCTAGACAAGGCTAAAGCGAAAGAGAGAGAGCTCTTCAAGACGATGGGACTATAAATATTCAACTTTAAGAAAGTGGGTTGCCCGCTTCTCTTTGGGAGGAATGGTAATGTAATCGCCATATTGCTTTTTCAGATATGTTTCAGGTTCCTTAGGTGCTGAAAACTCTTTCCCTTCGAATATAACTTTTCCTACCGGAAACATATACCCTGCATTGTGATTCGTAGAGTTTCCTATTCCATAGCTATGTAGTATATTATCAGGTTTTGTAATAGAACAAATTCCTCTGGCTGTATATTTCAACAAAACTCCTATAGGGTATAACAACAAAGACGTTGCGTATTCATAAAAATATGTCAGTGAGAAGAATGGCCTCCCTCGCTTTAGACGTCTAAAAGCTCTTCCATAGAAAAAGTCAACAATATTTTTCATCCACCGATAGCTTCTTTCCTCAGGAAAGATATCGATGAATATACCTTTCTCCTTATAGCTTGCCATATCCTCTTCTTCGGAATAAACAATAGAATGTCTGTCTCTCACCTTAGAGAACAACAACCTATAACTTTTCTCTTTGGGAGTTTGTAGATACAGATTGTCCGGCAACTCCTTAGGCAGTATTTTCAATAACTTCTGATAGTCGGGAAAAAGCAATTCGATATCAATATCATCATCCCAAGGAATAAACCCTCCATGCCGGATAGCGCCAAGCAAAGTACCGCCGCTTATCCAATATGGGATATTATGCTTGTCACATATATTGGCTACAATAGATAATATATCCAACATCTTCAGCTGTAGCGTCCTTAATTCAGAACCATCAGGATTGTATATTTCTCTAAGTTCTTCTGTATCTGTCATTATTTTTTTCTTAAGAAAAAGATCAATTTTATTAGTCGGCTCAATATAGCGGGATTGTATTTAGCAAAAGGAGGGAATAAAACTTTCCCATACTTCTTTTGCGAAATGCACAACACTGCCCAGCGAGACCAAAGAAAAGCAACCAGTGCCGACTGTATATAAATATGCTTTATTTCATTTTGTCGAATCAGCTTCGTAAACCAATTGGCTATATCTTCAAATCGGTCAACGGGGACATCCAACTTATTCCCCAAAGCATACAATTGGAAAGTTACTTTATGACAGTATAGCTCCAATTCGGTAGGAATTAAGTCGAGTCGGCTCAACTCTCTTTTTATAAGTTCATCTTTCAGTTCACGCTGTACTTCACTATTTAAAACCGACACATTGCTGTCGTGCCATCTGTATCGGAGCAGTTCATCATCAATATTTGCAACCTTGCCGAGCTTGGCTATTCTGCACCACAAGTCATAGTCTTCCACATGCTTATACGCCTCATCGTACTTATTCTGTTTCAGCACTTCGGTGCGAATCATCATACTCGGATGAATAAAAGAAGGGGAAAACATCAGGTTGATCTGAAGATAATCATCACTAGTCAGATTATGAATATTTCCGGTCTTCTTCCCACTATTATCAATCACTGTAGCGGCAGTGCCACACATCAGTACTTGAGGATGCGAATCGAGGAACTCAACTTGACGCTTCAATCTATCGGGATGACAAATATCATCGGCATCCATGCGAGCTATATATTGTCCACCGCAATAATCAATACCTTTATTCAGGGTTTTTATCAATTTCAGATTCACAGGATTCTTTATATAAAAAATCCGTTCGTCATCATAGTCCATAATAATAGACTCGCTGCGATCGGTAGACCCGTCATTTATAAGTATCAGCTCCCAATCTTCGAAGCTCTGCGATACAATACTGTCTAATGCCTGAGACAAATATTGCTCGGCATTATAAACTGGCATTAATATCGATACTTTTGGCATAATTGGCTATTTTAATAAAAACTGTCACTTTTTGTAAAACACTCATTCTAAACGGCATAATCTTACAATTATGTTAAAAGGTGACAAAAGTGACACTTTATTGTATGTTTTTATACTGTTACCTTTTTCCCTCCTGAAAGGCTAAACCGTATATAATAAGATAATCTTGACACTAAAATATATTATCAGATCTTGATCCACCCTTGAGGATAAAAACAATCTAGCAATTCATTTTTTTGCTCATCCACAAACCATCGCTTGGGAGCAATTACCATTTTCTCTTCACTGTTGTTAAGCCACGCACTCCACCAACTAAAGCTGCTATTGGCTATAATATTATGTTTGCACAAGCTCATCAACTGCATGTCTATATAGCTGTCTTTTCCTTTATTCCAATCTATAAAAGTAACAGGAAATTCTTTAAAGTTAAGATTATCCTTTATCCAATCAAAATCCTCTGAGAAAACATAAAATTCAGGATTCTTTACATGCGCAGATATATAGTTGATGGCATTCTCGTAATAGTCTTTTTCAAGGATAGCAAAATTCGATTGTGAATTCTTATTCAGATAATCCCCTCTGCGTATATGAACGGCAATAGACTGATTTTCTGAAACCTGCCCTGCGATATCTTTATTTTTTCCGGTTAATGGATATTTGAAGGAAAAATCCTTCCGTAAAAGCTCAGATATATTATTGAAGTATGATTCATTCTGAAAATAGCCGGACATTATCACGTCTCCCGTCAAAGCTTCAAAAGCCGGTTGGTATAAGATTGCATACGTATCGGTAAACACTCCTAATCTCTGAAAAAAAGATCTGTACTTTTGAATAAAGGGTCTGGCTTTAGTTACAGCTTTTGCTTTCAGAGACGAGGTTTCTACTACATCTTCTATATTAAATATACCCAGTTCGTAGGGGCGTAACGTAGCTTGCGTTTTTTTAGAAAATGTATATAGATCAACAGACAGAGTCGTATTTAAACGAATAGCCAACGACTTGGCAGCCGCATACTGAAACATCTGATTCCCCAATCCACCCGATAATAATACTGTAACCATTCAGTTTCCATTCGTTTTACAAGTATCTGCAAAGGTATTAAAATGCTCCGACAATATGTCTGTATTCTTATTATTGTTAAATCATTTCGTGCTCTTTTCCGATAATTCTTTTTGCTTTACATATTCGCTCAGTAATATAGGGTGAGGCTGAAAATTACTTTTTATAATATGATGGATAAAAATATATAGAGCAATAAAGTAAAAGATTGATTAAATCACCCAAAAAAACATATTAAACGAATGAGAAAGGGACTACTCCATAACGAGATAGTCCCTTATTTAATTAAAGTAATATATAAAAACGAAAAGAGTGTTTTATTCTATTTAAGCTTTTATCCGGCTACCTACATATCCAAAAAACGATATATATAAGAAGCAGATCAGCGGTATAATAAATCCGACATTCATACTTTCGGCACCCAATACCCCCATCAACGATGGAGCGATGGCTCCACCCACAACTGTTAATACCAAAATAGATGATGCTGTTTTTGTCTTATCACCCAGATCTCTTAAACCCAGCGCAAAAATAGATGGGAACATGATAGACATAAATAAGTAACAGCTGATCAGAGCGATTATTCCAAACCGATTGTGATTCATGATAACAAAAAACATCAGCAATGTATTTACAGCAGCACACAAGCCAAGCAAAGATCCCGGCTTCATCTTCTGCATAATCATACTTCCCGAAAATCTTCCGACTGCAAATAACGACATTCCGCCTAAGCCAAGTAACAAACCGGCCTGTATTTCGGTCAGTTGCAACTCTTTTACTTCTATTGCGTAATTTATAAAAAAGCTACCAATACCCGTCTGCGCTGCTACATACAAAAATTGAGCTACGACCGCCAACACAAAATGTCTTTGTTTTATCAATGGCAGATCTCGCGTTACGGTATTATTATTTAGGATTGACGTATCTTTATGATTATCCGATTTTATTTCAGGCAATTTTGCAAACAAGAAAAACACTAACACCAGAACTACCACACAACCCAATCCTACGTATGGAAACATCAAAACGGAATTACTCGTATGATCTCCAACCGCTTCCACAATATTTGCAACCGAGTCATTAGCACCAAGAAAAACTTTTTTAATAGCATCAACAAATAATTCGATCGTCGACCGATCAGACTCATTTTTAAATATAAGAACAGAGCCTACAAGGGGCCCTAAAATCCAACCGATAGCATTAAAAGTTTGAGCGAGATTGATACGGCTTGCTGAAGTTTCGGGCGAACCTAAAACAATAGTATACGGATTGGCTACTGTCTCAAGGCAAGTAAGTCCGCAAAACAAGATTAAGAGTCCTAAAAGAAAAGCCCAAAAAGTATTTATCTCTACGGCAGGAACAAACCAGAAAGCACCCAATGCAAAAAGAGCTAATCCGACAACGACTCCGCTTTTATAACCAAATTTACGAGCAATTAATCCCGCGGGAATAGCCATCAGAAAATATGCCCCATAAGCCGAAGCCTGAACAGCTCCCGACTGCGCCTTTGATAGATGCAGCGAGTCTTGAAAATGCTTGTTTAACACATCCAGCAAACTATGGGCAAATCCCCACAAAAAGAACAAAGAGGTTATCAGAATAAAAGGGAACAAATAGTTTTGCCCATCCTTTCCGATAAATAAAAGCTTTTCTGATTTGGTCTTCATATTGGTCTTAAATTTGTTGTTTTTACGTTATCAAATGCTCCATTCTAGTAGCAAACAACTCCCACTCTCTCGAATTCTGAGGATAATAGGTTTTAAAGTTAAAGCTGTTTTTTACAATCTGATGTCCCTCCCTTATATTTTTTATTTTTTTATCTGTTACTGCTTGCTGAATAATATTTCCGATTGCTGTAGCCTCTGTTAGCCCAGTTACAACCTCTACATTCAGAGCATCTGCAATAAATTGATTTAACTGTTCGTTGCGGCTTCCCCCTCCTACTACCGAAAGATATTTAATCGTTCTGCCGGAACACTGCTCCAATTTCTTCATCACAAAATGATATTTCACTGCCAGTGATTCGAGAACACAGCGAACCAACTCGCCTTTGGTGTGAGGTATATATTGATCGGTCCGCTTGCAATATGATTGTATGGCATCTTTCATAGATGAGGGAATGGTAAAATCAGGATCGTCGCTATTGATAAGGCTTCCGAAAGGTTTACACTTTTCACATTCCGACAATAGGTATTGGTAAGAACATTCTTCATCACTCTTCTCCCATTCGGCTATTAATTGTTGAAGTATCCACAATCCCGAAATATTACGCATAAACAGAATCTTTCCAACCCCACCTTCGTTCGTAAATTCGTTATCCATAGCCTCCTGCGTCAGAATCGGGTTGTCCCTTTGTATCCCCAGCAGAGACCATGTTCCCGAACTAAGAAAAGCCCATTCTTCCCCATCGAACGGAATAGCAGCAATCGCACTCGCCGTATCATGCGACCCTACAGCAAACACTTTAGTATTTGGGGCATTCGTTTCTTGTGCAATATCATCGGTAAGATTTCCGACCAGAGAACAAGGCTCAATAATATTTTTGAAAAGATATAAAGGAAGATTCAACTTATTGAATAGTGACTTTTCCCACGTTCTTGTTTTGGCATTTATCAGCTGCGAAGTGGAGGCTATTGTATATTCATTATACATATTACCTGTAAGATAAAAATTTATCAGATCGGGGATAAACAATAAACCATCGCCAATAGCAAGTACCTGAGCGTTCTGCTCTTTCATGCTCAGCAATTGAAAAACGGTATTGATCTCCATTTGCTGAATACCTGTGATAGCATACATGTCTCTTTTAGAAATGATAGCCTCCGCTTTTTGAGAAACACTTTGCGTACGACTATCCCTATAACATACGGGATTCGACAATAATCTTCCCGCTCTGTCTATTAACCCAAAATCAACACCCCATGTATCAACAGCAAGACCTTGTAAATCATAACCCTTCTTTACGGCCAAATAAATGCTCTGTTTTACATTTTGGAATAACGACAAGAAGTCCCAGCACAATGTACTTCCCAATTTTACAGGAACATTTCCAAAGCGGTAGATCTCATCTAGGCAAATACGTCCGTCCACTATTGTTCCTACAATAGCCCGTCCACTTCCTGACCCTAAATCCAGAGCCAAATATGCCATGTTGTTATTTTTGTGTTTTTCCTAAAATATAAACTTCCAAATCGCGAATTTCATCATCGCTCAAGATATCATAATTTCCTTCACCTGCACGCACAATAATGCGACATGCAAGTTCGAGGAAAACCGCTTTCTGAAAAGCATCATCAAAGTCTTTGCCACACACAGCCTGCCCATGTTTACTCATCAACACGCAATCATGATCAGTCAGGGCATGTGTTACAGCATCGGCCAACTCCTTCGATCCGGGGCGATAATATGGTATAACTGCAATTTCTTTGCCACAGTAGCAAGGAACTTCGGCAACTACATTAAAGCTTTTCGGCTTATTTTTCATACAAGATACAATTGTCGCAAACTCTGACTGAAAATGCAACACCACATTCATATCTTTACGCTGACGTAAAACCCCGAGGTGAAAAACACTTTCCATCGATGGCTTAGGACCATCGACACGCATACCGGTAGAGATATTACAGATAGCGACATTTTCTTTGGCAATACGTGGCAACCACGAACCTGTACCCGAAACCAAAGCTAAATCTTTATTTACTCTCCACGACAAATTACCACTGCTACAAAGCTGTAGACGTTCTTGTCCTACACGATGGGCAGCTTCTATAAACCGTTCTATATATTCCGCGTTTATCATACTGTTTTTATTATCGAAGGTACAAAAAACTATTTATAAAGAGGACCATAAATCTGACAAGCTCGATAATCGGCTCCTTCTTTATCCATCCCGAAAGCAGACCATGCGGCGGGGCGATAAATATCATCCGAAGATACATTATGCATGCAAACAGGGATACGAAGCATAGAAGCCAACGTTATGAGATCGGCTCCGATATGTCCACTGCTGATAGAACCATGATTGGCTCCCCAGTTGTTCATCACGGAATATACATCTTTAAAATTAGGATCATCGGTCAGGCGAGGAACAAACCATGTGGTAGGCCATCCTTTATCTGTACGCTCATCCAAAATTTTGTGTACATCCGGATCTAGATCTACAGTCCACCCTTCGGCTATTTGCAACACCGGGCCCAGTCCTTTTATAAGGTTTAGGCGAACCATGGTACATGGCATTCCACCACGAGTAAGAAATTTAGAAGAAAAACCTCCTCCACGGAAATACTCACGGTTGGCAGGCATCCATGTAGTAGCATCTAAACACGACTTGGCTTCGGCTTGTGAAATATCCCAAAAAGGTTTCATCACAGGTTTTCCTGCCTCATCGCTTTGGCGACCACTCCCATCCAGAGACGCAGCACCGGAATTTATGAGATGAATCATACCACCCGAAGCTAAACCTTCTAACTTTTTCCCTGTCACTCGTTCTACAGCCTCAGGACTCCAATAAGTACGCACATCCGCAAAGATCTGAGCGGTATTTGTCAAAAGATAACCAAACATCATTGCCGTACCATTCAGCGAATCATTTTCTGTAGCTAATATATATGGTGCGCGAATACCTGTCCAATCGAAAGAGGAATTGAGGATAGCTTCTGTAAAATCGCCGTTAGGATAGAAATCTGTCCATTGGCGTTGTCCCTGAAAGCCTGCGGCAAGAGCATTATGCCCTAAGGCCTCTTCTCCGAATCCCATTTCTTTCAGTTTAGGATTGCCTATCATCAGATCACGAACAATCAATGTCATTTTTACAATGAATTCCCAATCCTTATCATTTGCCGCACGATCTTTTTTCAAATCGTCCCGGTTTATCGTATCTTGCCCTTCTTTACAGTGGGTCTTCGCCCAAGCTAAGGCTTTTTCATATTCTTCTTTATCGTATATCCCTTCTGTCATGCGGCGAATAATTTCTACCTCGTCTACACTCTCGCAACGCATACCTAAATAATCTTCAAAAAAATCGGTGTTAACTACCGAACCGGCAATACCCATACACACCGAACCGATGGAAAGATAAGATTTACCTCGCATAGTTGCTACAGCCAATGCAGCTTTAGCAAAACGTAACAACTTCTGTCTTACATCGCCAGGTATTTCGGTAGTACCTCCATCCTGAACATCATGTCCATAGATACCAAAGGCAGGTAATCCTTTCTGTGCATGTCCGGCAAGGACTGCAGCCAGATAGACTGCCCCGGGACGTTCCGTACCATTAAATCCCCAAACAGCTTTGATTGTATGCGGCTCCATATCCATCGTTTCGCTACCGTAACACCAGCACGGAGTAACTGAAATTGTTATCCCCACTCCCTCTCTACGAAACTTCTCGGCACAGGCTGCACTCTCTGCTACACGACCAATTGTGGAATCTGCAATAACACACTGAACAGGCGACCCGTCGGGATAGCGTAAAGTAGAGGTTAACAAGTCTACCACACTTTTTGCCATATTCATTGTTTGGTTCTCAAGAGACTCTCGCACCCCGCCCATGCGTCCATCGATAGTAGGACGAATTCCGATTTTAGGCCATTCACCTTGAAATCTTTTCCCAGCCATATATTTTAGATTTTAATGGTTTATTACTATATTTTGGTTTTATATTCAATAAATAAACAGGAGATTGTGTTTTCTTTGATTGAATTAGATTTTTAATTGTTACAAGCTTACCACCGGTTTCCATATCCTTACTATATAAATAGGGGTGGTGATACTATAATTATATCTTAAGGAATTAAATTCAAAGACATTGAATCTAACATTAAAGAAATATCAGATAAAAAGTTAATTAGAGTGAGCTTTTTTCTATTCGGTCAGCATCTACTCTATTACAACGACTTACAACTCCAAATATATATTTTAGATACCCAACAAGCTTTCATTTTTCCGATGAATAAATAGTACTATTTCGACATCAGGCAGTTTTTATTTTGCTTTTTAGCCCCTATATCCAGTCCTTATTATATAAATTGGCACAAACCAACAAGCATATACAGTTAATTATCAGACCATTTACCACAACAAAATCATACCCTTTATACATTTCAAAGAGAATTAATTGCATATGAAAATAAATTTTATATACAATTCTTAATGATTAATATTACTTTTCATATATATTTGTAAACAACAATTCGTTTTTAAGGAATTGCCCGGATTTCTGTACAAATGTGACTATATAAATATTGTTAACGTAATTGACTATGGCTAAAAAGGAGGATTTTAGGCAAGACTCGTTTGATCTTTCCTCTCAAACGCCTACAATAATCTGTAAAAGTTTTGTGCTCTATGGATCTGTAGAAGAAACGCATCACATACGCGTGGAAGGGACTATAGTAGGAGATATAAAACAGGCTCATACTGTTGTAATTGGTACAACAGGTATAGTTCGAGGAAATATTCATGCAAAAAATCTAGTTGTATTCGGTCGTATCGAAGGTAATATATGCGTAACCGAGTCTATCTCCATAAAAAGTACGGGTAGAATAGTGGGCAAACTTAATGCGCAAATATTCACATTAGAGCATGGCGCAACATACGAAGGACTCATCGCTATGAAACCTCTTCTTTCATAAAATAAAGTTTATTTATCCCCATAATTATTAACGAATCTAATATTTTATCGCTATGGTTTATGAAATCCAATCTTTTCCCAGCTTAGTTGAAAATAATAATACAAATCTGTCACAAACAGCGAAGGATTTGCTTCACGGCTTGAAAATTCAACATAATAATAAATGGTATATCTGTGGAGACCTTGCCCTGAATGAAGGTCAATCTCCTCATAAGTTAATAAACTCATCACCCGATGATATAGACTATCAGATATTAGCTAAAGCAGCTATGCTGTTAGTAGAAAATCAAGTGGAGCAACCGATAACAATCACCACAGGTTTTCCTTATTCTACTTATTATATTTATAAAGACAAAGCCATAGAATTTTTCCAACGCACTCATATGCTCGATTATGACATTTCAACACACAATGCGGGGAATAAGAAAAGAGTAATATTAGAAGTACAGAAGGTTGAAGTGATTCCAGAAATTGTAGGATGTACAATCGGAATACGTAAAGGAGAACCTCAGGTTTCGGGAAATTTCTTTGTATTCAGTTGTGGGTTTGGAACATTTGAATCTATCCTCAGTACAGATTCAGGTATTATTGAGCAAACAATGATCAGTACGCATGGAATTCGTTATGCTGTAAATCTGATGATAAATGAACTGAAGAGCAAATATTATTTGGAGCTTAGAAATACACATCAAATTGATGAAGCATTCAAACGTGGATATATTTTCTTGAATCGTCAAAATATTGATTTAAGAGAAATACGTAAAAGTGTTATTCAAACATATTATCAAGAAGTGATATCTCCAAACTTACGTAGTGTTATTAATGACTCTAATCTGGTTAAAGCCAACCGTATATATATGTGTGGAGGTGCTATGTATTATGAAGAGCTTATCGATTGCTTTAAGGAGGAATTCGGCAAATTCACAGAAATAACAGTTTTAGATAATCCGGAAACATTAGCAAGTAAAGGTTATGCAATTAACTCGTTACGCGTAGGACATGGCAAATTTAAATCATCTGTAGGTATAGATATAGGAAATGCCACTACTGTAGTAGCTAACTTTTCGGGAGAATAAATAATAGGATAGAATATTACTTTATAAAGATCAGGAATGTTTCTCTTTAAGCGAAAAATTGATGAGATCGAACCTCAACCTGCCAGAATCGTAGAATTCGGACGAGACGTAATTGTATTAGGCTCACTATACCTAACCGAAGGACTAGAGAAAAATTTCTATGTAGAAGACACTCTGAATGTTGATATTAATGCTCACATTACCGGTAGTGTAACGACCACAGGTTGCATCATTGACGGCAAAGTAACAGGTAATATCATTTGTGCAGAAAGTTTAGAACTTGGCCCGACAGCGGTTATAGAAGGTACAATCACAGCCAAGGCAGCTGTCATAAATGCGGGTTGCATTGTTAATGGTGAAGTTGTATTAGATCCTCTACTGGAAGTTCCTATATTAAATATAAAGATTGCAGAAGCAAAAAACTATCTTGAAAAAGAAGGAACAACGATCTCTGTAGATTCTTTCTCCAAAATAGAAGAAGAAATTCCCCAAAAGGATTCAAGAGCTTTCAACAACCCACCAAATAAAGAGCAAAAAAGCCCGATAATCCAAGACAGAAAAATTGAAACAAAGCCCCTGGATGAAAGTGATAATTGGTGGTAACGCATATACTCATAAAAACAAAAGCATGTAAAGAATTCTTTACATGCTTTATTTTTAAATAAAATGTGCCCCCACAGCTCAGACTCTTTCTTGGAAGATTTGAGACGATTAAATCAATAAAAAAACAGTCTGTACAAATCTGATAAATTCGTGGAAAAGGTTTATCAATCTAAACAGTCTAAAAACTCAAAAAAGATAGTGAGGGCGTTCAATAAGGTATAAACACATCAAAACTTGGTATATCCAGGTACTTTTCATTATATTTGTCTAATGAAGAAATCTGATTAGCATACAGCAAATAAATGTTTCGTACATGGCACTCAGTGAATGCCATAGAATTCTATTTGTTAAATTTTTAAGATCTGCTAAAATGATTAATTTTTTTGAAAGTCCTTTTAAAGGCAAAATAATCAAAGACCACATTACCAACCCCAATATTATTGTGGGCAAATACTCCTACTATTCAGGTTACTATCATGGACACTCTTTTGATGACTGCGCTCGCTATTTAATGCCAGATAGAAACGATATCGATAAATTGATTATAGGTTCATTTTGTTCCATTGGAAGTGGCGTTAGTTTTATTATGGCGGGAAATCAAGGGCATCGACACAGTTGGATATCCAGTTTCCCATTTTTTTATATGCCGGAGGTGGAAATCTTCAATAAAGCAATTGATGGATTTGAAAACGCAGGAGATACCGTTGTCGGGAATGATGTTTGGATTGGAACCGAGGCAATAATCATGTCAGGAGTAAAAATCGGTGATGGTGCCGTAATTGGCAGTCGGTCGGTGGTCACTAAAGACGTTGCCCCTTATACGATTATTGGCGGAAATCCATCGAAAACTATCAAATCACGATTTTCTGAACAGCACATCAAAATGCTCTTAGAAATCAAATGGTGGGATTGGGATGAAGAAAAATTGTCTGAAGCTATTCCTATAATTTGTTCTGATAATATAGAATTGCTATATGAATTTTATCACAACCATATAGTTCAATAAATCTTTAGGCTCTTCACATGAAGAGCCTAAAGATTTATTGTTATTTATAAAAACAGACATGAGAATCTATATCCAAGTATTAAATATCTCTAAGTGGTCTATTTACTTTCTCGCTATCACATTTTGCCCTCTTCCAATGACCAATAAATTTCTCATGACTTCGACATGTGTCTTGTGGAAAACTCATTGTAAAGGATAATATTTGTATGTAGATAGTGGTAGTATGCCTATTAAAAACTTTTAAGAACAGTATCACTCTTGGTTCAACTTTGGATATGAAACCCCATCTTAAACTAGACAAAATTGTAATAAAAAACCACCTACGCTATGCATAAGTGGCCTATTATCAGTGACCCCGGAGGGGCTCGAACCCTCGACCCATTGATTAAGAGTCAATTGCTCTACCAGCTGAGCTACGGAGTCGTTTGGTGAGTGCAAAAGTATAATAATTATTCTTTTTAAGAAAATTAATCTAGAAAAAATTAGCTTTTATTAATCACTCTTTTTCTTCGTCTTAAATAATACACTACTATAAATATAGCTAAATATTGATTTTGAATACAATAATTCTTCAGAGAACACCTTTTAACTAAAAAATATAGTTACAACTAAAACATTTAGTTATATTTGTTTTAAATAAATATCTAACATGAAAAACCTAACAAAAAAAGAAGAGGAAATAATGGACATTCTTTGGTCGCAAGGTCCTATGCGAGTCAAAGACATTCAAGACCTGTATGACAACCCAAAACCTCATGTAAACACAATATCAACATTAATCCGTATACTTGAGGACAAAGGCTATGTGGGCTACGAACCTACAGGAAAAGCTTACAAGTATTATGCACTGGTAAGCAAGGATAGCTTCAAAAAAAACACACTGACAAAGATAATCAGCGAATACTTCAACAACTCTTATTTGGGAGCGGTATCTTCACTTGTCGAAGAAGAGAAAATTTCCGTCGAAGACCTAAAGGGGTTAATAGAAAAAGTGGAAAATGCAGCTAAAAATAAAAAGTGATGGCAGACTTATTAATATACAGCACCAAGGTTTCCTGTGCTTTATTCTTCTTCTATATGATATATAAACTGGTATATAGCCGGAATAAGCATTTCAGAATAAACAGATTTTGTATTCTTTTATTTTATATCAGCAGCCTTTTTATCTTTCTTATAAAAATAAAAACCTCTGCATTAAACGAAGTACATCAGACCATTGCCGCATACGAATCATCACTGACCAGCGAATCGGCTCCGATAGAATTCATCCCCGCCACCTCCGCCACTTCCATAGTAGTCGCAGAACATGCAACAATAGATTGGATTAGGATAGTGGGAATCATTTATCTGGCAGGAGCGCTCTTTATACTGATACGTAACACTTACTCTACTTTGCACATATTGGCTATGATAAAGGGATGTGAAAGACTGAAAACAGAGGGGATCAATATTCTTATTACAGATAAAGACATCCCTTCATTCAGCTGGATGAATTACGTTATCATATCGCGAAAAGATTATAATGAAAACAAAGAAATAGTACTGACTCACGAATTATCGCACATAAGGAATAGACACTCATTCGACTTGCTCTTTTCAGAGCTTTTCGTACTTTTTCAATGGTACAACCCCTTTGCGTGGCTTTTTAGAAGAGAACTGCGTAATGTTCACGAATTTGAAGCAGACAACTGCGTACTAAAATCAGGCATCGATGCTAAAACATATCAAATTTTATTAATTAAAAAAGCTGTCGGCTCACAACATCTCACCTTTATGACCAACAGCTTTAACCACAGTAAACTCGAAAAAAGAATCACTATGATGCTAAAAGAAAACAACAATCCGCATGCAAAAATGAAGTATCTACTTCTAGTTCCTGTATTTGCAATTGCCGTATCAGTTTTTGCCCACCCTCAACTAACAAGTAAATTGGACGAGCTTTCAGACGCTGAAGGTATAGAAAAAAATGCTTATTCGCAAAAGACCGACAAGACTGATGAGAAAACTGAGGTCGCCGAAAATTCGGAAATAAACGTCGGACAACAAAAAACTGTCACCCACCCTTCCGACACTATCGACCTGAAAAAGTATAGGGTAGAAGCCTACAAAAAGGGCAAAAGAATCAATTTTAATTTATGGAAAAACTTTGAAAGAAAAGACGGCAAGATTCTTGTTACGTCAGACTCCGCATTTTATTACAAAGGTGATAAAATACTATCCTATACTCACGGAGGAACAATTCACATTGCAGAAAACACCAAAAATTTAAACGCAGCAACAATACAACGCAGAATGATAGCTGCATATGCCATATCCCATGAAAAACAAAAGGATATGATAAATGCAGCAGGAAGCGAAGATGCTTTTTTTAAATCAATCGATTTGGATAAATACAGGATAGAAGCCTATCGGAACGGAAAGAGAATCAACTTTGATGACTGGAAAAATTTCAGCGAAAAAGACGGTTATATCGTTATAGACTTGGATTCGGCAAATTACTATAATGGTGATAAAAAAATCGGACAAGAGTCTGCCACTCCCGGACCGTTTCAAAAAAACATATCTAAAAACACTGAAAACCTGGATGGTGAAACAATCCAACAGAGTATAATCGGTATGGTTTTACTGCTAAATGGAATCAAGCCCCAATAAATAATCTTAAAGTATCAAAAAGAGCTGTATCCCCAAAATAAGGATACAGCTCTTTTTCGTTTTCACTTTTCATTTTTCACCTATTATTCATTACTTTTGTAGCCGAAGAGAGATTTCTCCTCCGTGTATCTTAGGATTAACCACGTAAAAAACAAAGTTATAGAATGAATAAAACAGAATCAGCGTTGGTCTTGTTTTCGGGTGGACAAGATTCAACAACATGCCTCTACTGGGCTCTTGAAAATTTCGCATCCGTTCGTACGCTGTGTTTTACCTACGGACAACGTCACTCCAAAGAGGTAGAAGTAGCAAAGGCTATTGCCGAAAAAGCCAATGTACCATTCCAGCTGCTGGATGCATCTATTATCAGTCAACTATCCGTCAACTCTTTGACAAGCGATATTGTTATGGATCAGGAAAAACCGGCAGACTCTTATCCAAATACGTTTGTACCGGGACGTAATCTATTATTCCTTACTTTTGCGGCTGTTATTGCCCGCTCGCACGGTATACGTCACATTGTAACAGGAGTATCAGAAGCCGACTACAGTGGTTATCCCGACTGTAGAGATACATTTATACTTTCAGCAAATGCGTCTATTAATCTGGCAATGGACGAACATTTCCAGATACATACGCCATTGATGTGGAGAGATAAAACTGCTGTATGGCAATTAGCTGATGAGCTGGGTGTTTTCGATATCATTCGTACTCAAACCTTGACCTGCTACAACGGCATTATTGCCGATGGTTGCGGACACTGCCCTTCTTGCAAATTGCGTAAACAAGGATTAGACAACTATTTAAAGACAAAACTATAATATGACAATAGAAGGACTTAGCCATTTAGGTGGAAAAACCGAATATAAAGATAATTATGCTCCTGATGTATTAGAAGCCTTCGAAAACAAACATCAGGGAAATGACTATTGGGTAACATTCAATTGCCCGGAGTTTACAAGCCTATGTCCTATTACGGGACAACCCGATTTTGCAACAATACACATCAACTACATACCTGATGTGAAAATGGTAGAAAGCAAGAGTCTTAAGTTATATTTATTTAGCTTTCGTAATCATGGGGCATTCCATGAAGACTGTGTAAATATTATGATGAAAGACCTTATTGAACTGATGAATCCGAAATATATTGAAGTGGTAGGAATATTTACACCACGTGGAGGCATTAGTATTTATCCGTTTTGCAACTATGGACGTCCGGGTACGAAGTTTGAGCGACTGGCAGAAGAGCGTCTGATAAATCATAACCCACAGCAAATATATAAATAGTTAAGAGGCTTTAAAGCCTCTTTTTTTATTCTGATTATGCAATCTTAGGTCTTCGTTTTTGTACTCTTTTATAGACTACCGTAAACCAAACAGGCAGTATTATGCCTTTACATACTGTAGATATAGCGATTGCCCACCACACCCCAACAATGCCCATTTGCGAAGCCAGATAATAGGCCAAAGGAATACGTAGCGCATTGAATGTGATACTTATCACGGCAGGCTCTACCGTACGGCCAATACCATTAAACATACCTTGTGTAGTCAACTCAAACATCATAAAAATCTGAACCAACCCCATAACAAACAAATATTCGGCTCCGGCTCGCATAGCATTCTCTTCAGGAACAATAATTCCAAAAATTTGAGCACCAAACAAAATAAATGCAATACTGACAAAAATTCCTAACGTAAACATAACACGTATCGTATAGATATATGCCTTTTTACCTCTTTCCAATTTATTGGCAGCATAGTTCTGAGCAACAAAGGCGCTCAGCGCCGTAGAAAATCCCTGCGATGTATTCCACGTAACCGCCTCTATCTGTCCTCCCGTTGTCTGAGCCATCATGCCTAGATGCCCACCATGAATAGAAGCAACACGTGCCAAGTTCATATTAATGATGGCATACAATGAGTTCATTATAGAGACAGGCGTTCCTAGAAAAATTATGCGTTTAAGGTAAATACCTTTCGGCTTAATAAAGAAGGAGAAATCGCCTAAAATACGATTACCATATTTAATCTGATAAAAGAACAAAGAAAACACAAACAATTGTGCAGCAACTGTGCCAATAGCCGCACCATGCAATCCCATCCCCATACCAAACATCAATATAGGGTCGAGTATCATATTTAACACGAGCCCGGCTGCATTATTTTTGAAAGGGACAGTACTTCGCCCTGCTCCATTGTATATCCCTGCGAAATTGTATGACAAGAACTGAAACGGAAGACTAATAGTGAGTATTCGTAAATAAAGTACCGCATCGGCTGTAATATCAGCAGATAATTTGAAAAAAGATAAGATAGGATTAGCAAATATAAAGAGTGTAGATACCCATACCACGCTAAGCACAATAGAGGTAGTTGTAGAATGTGAAGCGTATATAGCTGCACGTTTCATTTTCTTCGCGCCTATCGATTGACCTACTGCGACCTCCGATCCGATCATAGCCAGATATGCGACCGATGAAGTCAACCACAACAACATCCCTATAGCACCAATTGCGGCTTCCGATTTGGTTGCTATTTCGGGATGAGATACCGTACCCAACCTGCCAACCCACGACATAGCCATCAGCGTGTAAGCCATCTGTAAAAAGCTTGTACCCATCAGGGGTAAAGCCAAACGTATTAAGGTAGAGAATATTTTTCCCTCGGTAAGATTATGAATACCTGATTTCACGTGTATGAATTATAAATTTTTGAGCAGTTTGTCCCCATTTTCGCTATCCGAAAGCTCTTTAATTTCTAAAATAGTCTCCCACTCTTTCCTGAATTTTACATTTGTATCAATCACAAAATCCTCTGAACCATACATCTCTATTTTCTCAAACAGATAACTTACGGTAATATGATTGATATCCAAAGCAGGTATAAAAGCGGGTACTAATGCGTTTTGAGATGGAGTCTCTACAATAAGCCCGATATCCTGCAAATAAAAAAGAGTATCACTAGTCAATTTTGTCGGAATTTTATATTGCTCCGAAAGTTCATCAGCAGTATAAGGCATATCGCCTTTTTCAAACCGCTTAACAATCAAAGTAATTATTAGTAATGCAACAAAATCCTTATAGCGACGACTTATTTTAGAAGTTTCATGCTCGAAACTAAACTTATTTACATTCTGATAAGCAAAAGATAGCTGCACACCAAACAAAACAAAAAACCATGTCAGTTGCAACCATAGCAACAACAAAGGCAAAGCAGCAAAACTACCATATATGGCATTGTATTTAGATATCCATATCTGACCACCGATATACAGCATTTGGAATACCTGAAAACATATACCCGTAAACACACCGCCTAATAAGGCACTAGTAAACTTAACCTTCGTATTAGGAATATAGATATATAGTATTGTAAAGAGTAAAATGGTAATAAGAAAAGGAACAACTTTCATAAAAGGGCCAATAACCAGGCCCAGTATATACTGTTGCTCGGCTGTAGTGCTCAAGAGAATATTAACCCCGGCATTACATATAAGAAAAACAGGTGCAATAATGATAAGAGCCAGATAGTCCGTGAACATCCGAAAATAGGTACGTCCTTTTTTTATCTGCCATATTTTATTGAAGTTATCTTCTATGTTCGAAAGCAGATTGATTACAGTATACAATAACAAGATGACACCGACGCCCAAGAAAATCCCACCCTGAGCATATTCGATCGATTTGTCGATAAAAGCTGTCGCCTTATTCAATATCTCTTCTTGTCCTGCAAAATAGCTAAAGAGTTGAGTCTTTACAATATTCTGAAAACCAAAGCCTCGAGCTATGGCAAACAATACAGCTAGCATGGGGACGATAGACAGTAAGGTGCTATATGTCAATGCTGATGCACGTGTAAAAAGTTGCTCTCCATCAATATTCCTGATGGCTAGGATAAAAGACTTAATAATATCGTACAATCCCATTTTACGAGACGATCTCTCGCGCTTGTTTATCCGCCAGATATCATACGTAAGAAATCGAATTACTCTTTTTACAAACTCTTTTATTCTTTCAATCATACGAGATTTTTATCCGAAATATCTACAAATATAGCTTGTTCTTTATAAGTAAACATACTTGATAGATAGAATCTTAAAAAATAGTAACAAATATATCTGCAAATAAGATCAATCTTCATTGCTAAAATTTGTAAAAAATCTCTACACTATACCAATAACCTAATCATAAGAGACACTGTGTAGAATATTCACGAAAGAGGAAGACCGATAAGTATAATTTAACTTTGGCATAGAAATATAAAATATCTATACTGGGATATTTTTATTACTTTCGTGTTAGTAAATAACAATGATAGATCAAGCCACCATAGACCGTATAATAGATGCTGCACAAGTAGTGGATGTAGTATCTCAGTTTGTTACGCTCAAGCGTAGAGGTATTAACTATGTAGGGCTGTGTCCGTTCCACGAAGACAGAACTCCGTCATTCTACGTTTCTCCATCTAAGAATATATGTAAATGCTTTGCTTGTGGCGAAGGAGGAACCGCTGTTCACTTCATTATGAAGCATGAGCAGCTCTCTTATTTCGATGCACTACGTTATCTGGCGAAGAAGTATAACATCGAAATACAAGAACGGGAGTTAACCGATGAGCAGAAGCAGGCTTATAACGAGCGTGAAAGTCTTTTTATATTAAATGACTTTGCCCGAAATCATTTTGTAAAAACTCTGCATGAACATATCGAGGGTAAATCTGTAGGTCTAAGTTATTTTAAAGAAAGAGGATTCCGTGAAGATATTATACAGAAATTCCAACTCGGATACAGTCTCGAACAAAGAGACAGCCTCACGCAGGAAGCTATAAGAAATGGCTATAAAGAAGAATTTCTTGTAAAAACAGGTCTCACGATAAAAAGTGAGAGCAACGGGGCTCTTATCGATCGTTTTCGGGGGCGAGTTATATTTCCCGTACACACGTTATCGGGGAAAGTTGTTGCTTTTGGAGGACGTATTCTAAAAAAGGCAGAGAACACAGGAAAATATGTAAATTCTCCCGAGAGTGAGATATACCACAAGGGCAGCGAACTATATGGAATATATTTTGCAAAACAAGCTATCACCAAAGCCGACTGCTGCTATCTGGTAGAAGGATACACCGACGTGATATCAATGCATCAGGCAGGTATAGAAAATGTAGTTGCGTCATCAGGAACAGCACTTACTCACGGACAAATCAGGCTCATACATCGCTTTACAGAATATGTAACAATACTCTACGATGGTGATGCTGCCGGTATAAAAGCAGCACTGAGAGGAATAGACCTCTTGCTTGAAGAGGGAATGAAAATAAAGGTAGTACTCCTTCCTGATGGTGAAGACCCCGATTCATTTGCACGCAAGCAAAATGCAGAGTCGCTGACAAAATATGTACAAGAACATGAAGTGGATTTCATACGCTTCAAAACACAATTACTATTAGATGATGCAGGCAATGACCCTATAAAGCGAGCAACCCTCATCTCCGACATAGTAAGCAGTATCGCGGTTATCCCCGACAACATTATACGCAGTGTATATATAAAAGATTGCAGCATACTACTGAATATAGACGAACGGATACTTATTCAGGAAGTAAATAAGAAAAGGCTTGCTCACCTAGAGAAGGCTCCTCAGCCGAAGATAGATCCTGAGCTATCGGCAATCAACGTTGACCTCTCACAGCCTGAAGCGCATAGAGGAAAACCCGTTGTAAAAAAGACTAACATTGATAAGTTTGAGTTGGCGATCCTCTATTTCATTGTCCGGTATGGAATGGAAATATTGATTGAAGGAGGAGAAAACAATCCTGCGACAGGCGATATGCCCACAACCGTAATAGATTGGGTAAAATTTGACTTGCAAAGAGATGGTTTTTGGTTTACAAATCCTTTGTATAAAACAATATTGGAAGATGCAATAGAACACTCGGCAAATGAATATTTCAACCCTAGCCGTTACTTTCTGGCTCATACAGATGCACATATAAGCAAGATTGCGGCCGAGCTGGTTAGCGACAGATATCAGTTGAGTAAACTGCATATAAAACAATTTGGTGAGAATCTTAAAAAGGAAGACACCCCTCTTGCCGAAGAAAAGCATCTCTGGAAAAACGTTCCTCGTGCAGTTACCGAGTTAAAAGATGCTCATATATCTAAACAGATGAAGGAGATCAAAGAAGATCTGGAAAAGAAACAAAAGGAGAAAGACTGGGACGGGGCTATTATCCTTATGCAAAAGCTTAAGGAAATGGACGAAATAAAAAAGATTCTGGCAAAAGAATTAGGCGAAAGAATTATTCTGCGATGGTAAGTCGCGGTTGAAGTATTTATTGCCGTACCTCATCTTCAGATCTCAATGCCTTTAGAAAAGGAAATGCTTAGTCACATATCTATATAAAATACGACAATAACTCTTCGCAGAGACTTAAAGTACCTTATTCTTCATCCTCGACTATAAACCAGCGAGTACTATCTTTTTCCCTTGTAGCAGCTTGTCCCGGTTGCAAATCAGGAAGTTTCTTCAATATCGGCTCCATCTCCAATATCTCGTCTACCGATACCAGATAAGCATCCTCTTCGTCATCAACTTCATCCTCACCAAACAACTGCCAGTCTCCGTCTTCATCATAGAGGACGAAGGTTATGGGAGATCCGTTTGTTAGTACATAACTGGTTGTCAGTACCGATTTGTTTTTTTGTTCTTCTTTTAGCTTCATTGTTATATATTTTGAAAATAAAGGTAAGCATTATTTAATTAGACAAGGCCTGATTAACTCTCCTATTTATACGCCTTAACAAAGAAGCCTTTTTACATATATACATAAACAGCTTAGTGACAGGTGCGAAATAAGATATCTCAGCCATTATCTTCCGCTTCTTTATTGTTTTTATCACGTCCCTATTTTACTCTTGGAGATTGGTTTCTATCGATGACGATACAACTCTGAATATTTTTCGCAAGTAATCACTAAGCGTCATTTATTACAGAATAGTTGACACGAAGAATCAAGGATAGATAAGGACTTTTCGTTAAAACATCCTTAAAAAAGCTCAATAAAATTGCACAGGTCTTTCCTTCTTTTCCTAATTATATTTATTGGCAGTACTCTTGTACCTCCAAATAATAAGTTAAATGAAAAAATCGATAGGAATATTACTGCTTGGTATTTTATGTATATTTCAGTCATGCGAGATGATCGAATATCATCCGTACGATGGTCGCATTTCAGGGAAAACAGATATCAACAAAAAGAATATAGCACGAATAGAGGAAACTTGTAGAAACAAAGAAACAATACGGTTTGCTATGATTGGCGACACCCAACGATGGTATGATGAAACAGAGGCTTTTGTGAATGCACTAAATAAAAGAAACGATATAGATTTCGTCATTCACGGAGGTGATGTATCAGATTTTGGCCTTACCAAAGAATTTCTATGGCAACGGGATATTCTAAACAAACTGAAAGTACCTTATGTAGTCTTATTGGGAAATCACGATTGCCTCGCAAATGGAATAGAAGTCTTCAGGAAAGTTTTTGGTGAAGAAAATTTCTCTTTCATTGCCGGAAGGACGAAGTTCGTATGTTTAAACACCAATGCCTTGGAATTTGATTATTCGCTCCCTGTACCCGACTTTCAATTTATAGAACAAGAAATAAAAGACAAGAAGGATGAATACGATAAAACAGTAATGGCAATGCATGTCCGTCCTTTTTCAGAGCAGTTCAACAACAATATAGCCAATGTATTTCAACGCTATATAAAAGAATTTCCGAATCTTCAATTTTGCCTCAATGCTCACGATCACAACATAGCAGTAGACGATCTCTTCGATGATGGAATAATCTATTATGGCACACCCAATATAGCTAAAAAGAAATATTTACTATTCACATTAAATTCAGATAACACCTATGACTATGAAGTGGTCGCTTATTAAATATATATCTTTTTTATCACTCGTCCTATTATTCAACCTATCCGGTTATTCTCAGAATGGCTACGAAAAACGTGTAGAAAAATATCAGAACCAGTGGGCCAATCTCATTCCTACACATATAAAATTTCAGTATGCAGGCGGCATGGGGCTTATATCGATAGGAACAGGATGGGACTATGGAAAAAACAATCAGTGGGAAACGGATGTGTTCTTTGGATTTCTTCCCAAATACTCAACAAAAGAAAATAAGATAACATTTACCTTGAAGCAAAACTTTATTCCCTGGACAAAGCCAATAGGGACAAAAGGATTTTATATAGATCCGCTAGCCTGTGGCTTGTATATCAACACTATTCTTAACGGAGATTTTTGGATAAGTGAACCCGACAAATATCCAAACGATTACTATTCGTTCTCTACAAAGATGCGTTTTAATGTCTATATAGGACAAAGGCTTACGTATAAGATTCCACACGAAAAGCGTTTTTTTGCTAAGTCTGTTACGGCTTTTTACGAACTAAGTACAAATGACTTATATCTTGCAAGTGCTTTTACGAACAAGTACCTTAAACCAAAAGACTATTTAAGATTATCGTTTGGTTTGAAGCTCCAATTCTTTTAAAAAATCAATATTGATCTTTTACAAACTTGTTTTTAGAAGACAGCTTGATCGGATTGTTGGAGAACCAGTCTGTAAAGCTTTTCCATTTACTTTCATTCGCGGATTTCCACTGGAGAAATTCGGAAGGATCTCCCTGCATCAATATCCAATAGTTATAGGCTTCAAGGTGTCCGGCATTC
>Ga0206117_100522_pt1 | contig 36902 bp, 24 predicted proteins | sample 3A5Ametagenome_FD_177997 | JGI IMG/M metagenome (GOLD analysis project Ga0206117, IMG submission 177997) | Enriched microbial communities from leaf-cutter ant dump, University of Wisconsin, Madison, United States - 3A5A | ecosystem: Environmental > Terrestrial > Nest > Insects nest > Nest dump... | reverse complement strand
CTCTTCCCATTCCGAACAGAGAAGTTAAGCCCGCCAGAGCCGATGGTACTGCGGTAACACGTGGGAGAGTAGGTCGGTGCCTATCCTTACAAGCCCCCTTCAGAAATGTCGGGGGCTTTTTTTGTATAGGGGAAATTTTGTAGCGGCCAGATACAGGACAGCCCAGGTATGTTCCGGATTCAATAAGTACCTAGCTTTTTTAAGACACGAAAAGAAACAGGGATTAGTGATACGCAAATAGCTATATGGAATGCGTAGGTAAGATATAAGAGGATATCTGTAATGATATATATAAGGTGTCATTGTCCTTCTGATAGCCTCTTTATAAGCTAGAATGGACTATCTTTTTTTACAGTTCTATCCCTGGTTGAGATATGTGATCTGTATCGTTGAAAGGAATCTTCTTTTTTTTATGAATATTGGTGTGCAGTAAATCAAAAGATGCAATGTCTAAACGTCTAAAGGAATTGAAATTAATCAATAGCAACTATTATATAAAACTAGTATGGCACCTTGTCTGGAATTGGAAACAATCAGAACTGTTGACAAGCCTAGAAATCCACAGGGAGAAATTTCATGTATTCCTCCAAAGGCATGTGTTTTTCTTTCTTAAAAGGTTCGCAACGGTTTAGAATGTCCTTAATTCTATCTACCCTAAAGTCGCGGTATTCATTGCGCAAATGACACCAGGCAATCAAATGCCAACCAAAAGCGTAAAAAATTAGTCCAATAGGTTCAATTTCTCGTTTACTTACTTCTTCTTTATTGTTTTTGTAGCCAATTATAATGCAATGTTTGGCACTAATGGCATTTTGTAGCTGGGCCAAATACTCAAAATCATTCTTTAAACGTTCGGGAAGTTGTAGTTTAATGTTTTGGTTAAGGTTTTCCAGTACCTCTTTTTGGTTGCTTTTCAATACGTTCTTGACCTTGTCCAGCGCACTGTGGTAATGTTGTTTGATTGATTTATCGGCAAAACCCTCTAGGAACCTTTCCATCATGAGCAAAGCCGCTGCCTCATCTGTATTGAAGGAAACAGGCGGTAGAAAATAACCTTGGACAATATAATATCCCTTGTTAGGCTCAAAACTAAGCGGGATGCCCTGCTCAGCCAGTGCTTTCACATCACGATAAACAGTACGTACGCTAATTTCGAATCTGTCAGCAATGGTCTCGGCACTTACATGCTTCTTAGATTGCAGTAAAATAAGGATACCAAAAAGCCGATCTATTCTGTTCATCACACAAATATAAAAGTAGGAGAGCTGCCTTGCAAACCTTGTTGAATTAATAATTGATTGTGAATTGTTACAATTTTTTTAAATAGTTAAAACACTTTCGGTGCGTGTTTTGTGGTTATTACTAGAATATGGCTATCAAATCAACAGCTCAACCCCAAAAACGTTTCTTTACCGCTACAAAAGGAAAAGTTGTATTAGGCTTCTTGTTCGCAGGTTTGGCCCTGCTATTGGCGTGGGGTGTAAGCAGATTTGTATTTGGCGAGATTTTGGTAACGGTAGAAAAAATATCAGCTCCTAATGATAAACTGAGGATTGTTAATAAGCTTTCGCACCAAATCGCCTCCTTGGATCAGTTGCAGAGGGAACCAAAAAACAATGTTAGTTTTTTTGCTGCCACGCAAAAATTGAGTAGAACACTTGATACGTTAACAACCTTATATGTGAACGATGAGGAGCAGTTGAAACGTATTAAAACGTTAAAAGGACTGCTAAAAGATCGAGATAAACAGTTTTTACTTTATCTAGAAGTAAAAGAAAATCTGGTGAACACACAGTCGTTTTCTGAAGAAGTGGCAAAGCTGAACGAATTATTTGTACAGCGTACTCGCGAAGCAGATAGTGCGGTGTTTACCACGCAAACTTCTACTTCAACTACTACCGTAGCCCCGGAAGAGGAGCAAAAATCGAGGGGTTTTTTAGCTAGGTTATTTGGGAAAAAGAAGGCCGATGTTTACAAAATCATTAACGAAGAATATAAGGTAAAAAGAGATACGTTAAATCCACAGGTACAGGATAGTGTGATGCAGAATGTGGAAACAACCCTCAAGACCATTGAAACTGAACAGAGAGAAAAAAGCAGCCGTTTTTTAAAGAAGGAAGCAGAGCTGGCGAGCTCAAGCAGTGCCCTAACCAAGCAAATGCTTAATGTATTGAGGGAGGTAGAGGCAGAAGCCCTGATGCAAATTGATGTGAACGGCGAGCAGGCAAAAGGTATTGTAAGCGAAGGAGTTTTCCAGATTAAAGTGATTATCATAGGTTTTTTTGTGATTACCTTGATTTTGGGCTCACTCATTTTGGCAGATATTACCAAGAATAATAAATACCGGATAGCGTTGGAAAAGGCTAAGGAAGAGGCCGAGTATCATGGTAGGGCAAAACAGCGCTTTCTATCAAATATGAGCCATGAAATTAGGACGCCCTTGCAAGCCATTTTGGGTTATGCCGAATTTATTGCTAAGCAAGAGAATCCAGATAAGAAACATGTAGATGCCATTCATCGTTCTTCGGTGCATTTGCTACAAATCGTAAATGAAGTACTGGATTACAATCGTATTACCTCTGGAGAGTTTAGTTTCCAAAAAGAAGACTTTGACCTAAAGAAATTGTTAGATGAGGTAATTGACGCAGTGAAACCTCTTGCGGAGAATAAAGGCATTCGTTTGATCACAAACTTTAATCTTTCTGGACAGCATTGGATGAATGGTGACGCTTTTAGGTTAAAGCAAGTGTTGTACAATTTGCTTGGAAACGCTATAAAATTTACTTTAAAAGGCTATGTAAAGCTTACGGTAGATTGCAAGCAGCATGATGAAAACCTACATTGCTATTTTACAGTTGAAGACACAGGGATTGGTTTTTCGGAAGAAGATCAGGAGAAAATTTTTAGGGAATTTGAACAGGGAGCAAATCCCGACCACCAGTCGATCAACCAAAATGGAACAGGTTTGGGCTTAGCCATTGTGAAAACATTGGTTGATGCGCAGGGTGGTAGAATTAATGCTAAAAGCAAGCTTGGGAAAGGAACTTCTTTTGTGGTATACCTACAATTTAAACCGGCCCAAATGCCAACTGAAATGACAAGCTTAGCAAATGATGAAGCGATAGATCATACCAAAATGGTGTGGATAGTAGATGATGACAAGCTGATTTTGGATTTGTGTAAATTGATTTTTTCTGCACATCAAATTCCTTTTAAGGTTTTTAGTACCGCAGATGCAGTGTTGGCTGAGCCTATAGACCAAAATTTGGCTTATGTATTTTTAGATATGCGTTTGGAAGGGGTAACAGGTATTGAGCTACACCATCAGTTACGAAGAAAACTACCAAACAAAGTAAGGTATTATGCCATTACCGCACAAGTGCTTCCTGATGAGCAACAAGCAGTGCTGGATCAGGGTTTTGAAGGTGTAATTATTAAGCCATTTAAGGCGGAAGATTTATTGGCGTTATTTGCAATATCCCCCGACTTGGTGCAAAATGTAGATTTTGATGATAGCTCACTACATAAAATGACAATGGGCGACGAAGCGATGATGGCTAAAATTCTTGCCAGTTTTATGCAAGATTGCCAAGATGATCGAGCGCTATTACAACAAGCCATTAATGATGAGGATCATGCAAAAGCGAGATTGGTAGTTCATCGGTTAGCGGGGCGTATTGCTCAAATTGGGGCCAAAGAATTAGGTGGTGAGTTTAGACAACTTGAGCAAGAAATAGCAGCGGCCGATGTGATTGACCAAGTGTTGCAAACTAAAATATCAACCATCATGCAGCAGTTGCAATCACTATTGGAAACGGTAAAATTGCGTATCCATTCTTTTGCTTAGAAGCTTTGCTTGTTATCAAGAGAGTGACCTGTACCGATATTTAGGTAGTGAGGAATTTAATGTGCATGGCTTTCGGGAGATTCCTCGCTATACTCGGAATGACAAAAAAACGGAGAACTGTTGGAGACTTACGAAGTTTTAACTTCTATTAAGTGATTGTTTTATTGGTAAAGTTGAGGGCTTCGCCGTTTAAAAACTTCGTAAGTCTTTCCGTCATTTCGACTATGGTGATTGTTGTAAGTTAAGATTGATAAAGGTTTCGGTATTAAGTTAATGGAATGTTATCTTTTGGGTTCTTTTTTGCTTGCCGCTGTTGGCTTTGCTACCTTTGTGATATGCAAAATCCAACCGTGAAAGCCGTTTTTTTCGATATCGACGGTACCTTACTCAGTTTTAAAACGCACAAAATCCCTGAGTCTACAGAAAAGGCGATAGCCGCATTGCAAGAAAAAGGAATCAAGACCATTTTATCTACTGGACGGTCTATTAACAGCATAACGCATATTAAATATTTGAACTTTGATGGTTTCATTACTTTTAATGGCGGTTACTGTGTAGCTCCTGAAGGTGAAGTGTTGTTTAAGAAATGTATTGATGGGGCAGATATTCAGGCTATTTTGAATTATGCGAAGAAAAATCCCCTGAGTTTTTCTTTCATGTCGGAGAAGGAAATTAGTATCCACGATGTAACCCCAGAAATTGCTGGGATGTATGCGCATCTGAATTTGCCTGTACCACCTTTGGTAGATATGGATAATGTTGATGTGAATTCGGTGCTGCAGACGAATATTTTTTTAGGGCCTGAGCAGGAAGCTGCTTTTATGGCAGCAGTAATGCCTAATTCAGTGGCTTCAAGATGGACACCGCTGTTTGCCGATGTAAATCCATTGGGGCAAAGCAAAAAAGTTGGTATCGACGTTTTTTGCAAATATTTTGATATTGACTTGGCTCATACCATGGCTTTTGGTGATGGGGGGAATGATATTGAAATGCTGAAGCATGTAAATGTTGGGGTAGCGATGGGCAACGCCAATCCTGAAGTAAAAGCCATTGCCGATTATGTTACCGATGAGGTGGATGATGATGGGATTTTGAATGCCTTAAAGCATTTTGGGGTGTTGTAATCTTTTATTAAATAAACCTCGTAGGTTTCTAAAACCTACGAGGTTTTGGCTTCAGTTGAAGTGTTGGAGAGGTTTATAGAAAATCAAATTTCAGCAATGGACAAAGTCAGCCCCGCTTTTCGTTGCAATCTTTTTGTGATTGTTAGCTACAGTCCATTGTCATACTGAGTTTATCGAAGTGTTTACCATTAATCCTTCGACAAGCTCAGGATGACAGTATCAAAAAGTATTTTTACTTCAATCGAGTTTAAAAGGCAAGAGTAGTAAAGATATTGAAATTTCCTTTCGACAGTTCGTTATTCTTGAGTAGTGATGGGGAAACCCTCTCTGCCTTTCAGGCATCTCTCCCTCATGGGGAGAGAGAAACGGTAAGGAAAGTTTGGGCGCATTTACTTTGAAGCGTAAGCAATACGAGTGTCTGTTAATTAAACCTTATTGAAGCGGCAGCTCCAAAGCAAGCTGGCGAGCTTTGGACTATAGCGGAAAGAAGGACTTTCGGGAACTAGAAGCTGTGTACTTGATTTTCAAAAACTAATCAATCCCGTAACGTTCCATTTTGGCATAAAGCGTTTTACGGTCAATGTTAAGCAATTTGGCCGCTTTGGATTTATTGTATTTTACCTTGGCCAAAGTTTCGGTAATCAATGCTCTTTCGTTGTTTTCATTCACCGCTTTCAAATCAGAGGGATTGTCCAAAGGGACTTCGCTAGAAACGGCGATTTTCATTTCGTCAGGTAGGCTGTCGGCAGTAGCCACTGTACCGGCAGTGAGCAGCACCATGCGTTTAATTACGTTTTTGAGTTCACGTAAGTTGCCTGGCCAATCATATTTTAGCAACAACAATTTCGTTTCCTTGTCAATTTCTTCCACATTTCTGTCCAATTCCTCATTGGATAGCTTAATGAAAAGGTCTATGAAAAGTTCCAAATCGATACCCCTTTCTCTTAAAGGAGGGAGTTGTATCTTGAATTCATTTAAACGATGGTAAAGGTCTTCCCTAAATTCGCCGTTTTTCATGCTGTTGGCCAAGTCGTCATTGGTAGCGGTAATGACCCTTACATCTACGGGGATTTGCTTGTTGCTGCCAAGAGGCTGTATTACTCTTTCTTGTAATGCACGTAAAAGTTTTACCTGCACTTCGTAGCTGAGGTTACCAATTTCGTCTAAGAAAATAGTTCCGCCATTGGCGGCTTCAAATGAACCTTTTTTATCGGCAACGGCACCTGTAAAGGCACCTTTAACATGACCAAATAGCTCACTTGCGGCAAGGTCTTTGGATAATGCTCCACAGTCGATAGCAATAAAAGGTTTGTTTTTGCGCTTGCTTTGCAGGTGTAGGGTTCGGGCTGCAAATTCTTTTCCCGTACCGCTCTCACCTTGTATAATTACCGACATATCGGTGTTGGCTACCAAATCAATATGCTGATATAATCGGTTGGCTACCTCACTTTTTCCTCTGATAAAGTTATCGCTGGAAGTAGTTTTAGGTGTTGCCTTTTTTTGAAGTGCGTTGCTGATGACCATTAACAGCTCATCGGGGTTAATGGGCTTGGTAATATAATCGCCCGCTCCTAGTTGGATTGATTTTACCGCAGTACGTACATCGTTAAACGAAGTCATGATAATGGCAGGTACGGTTAATCCTGTTTCACGTCGATGGTTCAGAACGTCAATACCAGTGCCATCGGGTAAGCGGTAGTCGATTAGTAAGAGCTGAAAATCCTCGTGGGCAATTAGTTTTAGTGCCTTTGCTACATTGTTAACTGTGGTAACGTGGTAATTGTTCTTGCTTAAAAAGCCTTCAATAATCTGAGCAAATGTACTGTCGTCTTCAATAATTAAAACTGATGCCATATATACAAAAATAGGAAAAGCCAATATTATATAACTGGCTTTTCCTTATTTAGTTTTAAGAAATATAGAGGATTGATTATTCTACTGGTTTACCTTCAGCATCAAATTTTAAAGAAGCAGTTTCTTCTTCTTTTTTCACATCCACTTGGAAGTATGATTTGCTACCATCTTTCACGCTGAATGCTGCTGTTGGAGTCCACGCTTTATATGGGTCTGTTTGTAGAACAGTTTTAATTGCTTCCGGTAATTCTTCCAATTTAATAGGAGTTTTCACAACACTGTCCTGTACAGTAACGATTTCTACTTTGTTAACTGATGCTTGTGCTTGAACTGCGGTAAATCCTGCGAATGCTACGATAGCTGCTACAAATAACTTTTTCATAATATCTAATTTTTAAGTTTATACATTTTGTGAATTATACTAGCTAAGGTTTCATAATGATGCCAAAACTTTTATTTTTTGTTAAGTGCTTGATTTTTAGTATTTTGATTGTTGTTTGGTTGAGATGACGTTGTGGAATTTCTCTACAGGTTGTTGCCGAACGCTACAAGTGCTTAAGCTTGCTTTTTAGCTGGCAAGATTGATGGTGTTTTCTTTTAGAGAGCTCCACATGTTGGAAGGGTTATATTCAGCAGTCTAATCAACTTGTGTATTTTATTGGTTTGTTTAAAAGGTGTGCGAAACGTCATGGAATGCTAAAGAATGACGTTACTATCGTTAAGATTTTGAATGACCCTGAAAAAAAGGACAAAAAATAAGCCAGCGTAAAGCTGGCTTATTGAAATTATGTAGTTTAAGTATGATTTAAATTATTCTACTGGTTTACCTTCAGCATCAAATTTCAAAGAAGCAGTTTCTTCTTCTTTTTTCACATCCACTTGGAAGTATGATTTGCTACCATCTTTCACGCTGAATGCTGCTGTTGGAGTCCACGCTTTATATGGGTCTGTTTGTAGAACAGTTTTAATGGCTTCTGGTAATTCCTCTACTTTGATAGGAGTTTTCACAACACTGTCCTGTACAGTAACGATTTCTACTTTGTTAACTGACGCTTGTGCTTGAACTGCGGTAAATCCTGCGAATGCTACGATAGCTGCTACAAATAACTTTTTCATAATATTTAATTTTATAGTTTTTACAATTTTTAATTACACCAACTCATGATACATAATGGTGCCAAGTAGCTATGCCAAAAATTAAATTTCTGTAAATGAGTTTTTTATGTTTTTTTGGAAAACGAGTGTATTGGGGAATTTCTCCACAAGTTGTAGTTAAAGGCAGCAAAAAAGTTTTTAATTTCAGTATTATGTCTTATTCCCTTTAATTTGTAGGATGCAAAGATACTTATCGGCAAATTGGATATACCCCGTTACTAGTGCTCCTATTGCTAATGGCGTACTTGAAATTTCACCAGAGGGCGAGATTTTGAATGTATATACACAGGAGCAAGCCGCGGAAAAGAAAATAGAGAGTGTAGAAAAATTTGAAGGTGTGTTAGTGCCAGGCTTTGTGAATACACATTGCCATTTGGAACTTTCGCACCTGTTTGGCAAAATACCTGAACAAACGGGCTTGCCGGCATTTGTTCGTGAAATTGTAGCACAACGTGCAGCTGCTGATGAAGTGGTGATTGCTGCAATGGAAGCCGCTGATAGGCAGATGTACGAAAATGGTATTGTAGCCGTAGGCGATATTTCGAACGTGCCACTTTCTAAAACGGTGAAACAAAATAGTCCGCTTTACTACCATACTTTTGTGGAGGTGTTTGGCTTTAACCGACCTTCGCAGCCTATTATAGAGGAGGGCTTGAAAATAAGAGATGGTTACTGGCCATTGAATGCCTCGATAGTACCGCATGCACCTTATTCTGTATCTCCCGAACTTTTTCAGCTGATAGAGAAAAACACTAGACCGCAGGATATTTTAAGCATCCATAATCAGGAGACGGCAGCAGAGAATGAATTTTTTGAAAGAGGTACTGGTGATTTTGAAGCAATGTACCAACGCATGGGCGTGCCAAAGGCAGCAGCACATGGTACTGGCGAAAATGCCATTCGTTATCATTTGCCTCAAATGCCGGCTAACCGCACGCTTTTAGTGCATAATACTTTTACTTGCCAAGCAGATGTTGATTTTGCTTTGGCACAGCATAAGGATTTATACTGGTGCCTTTGTCCTAATGCCAATGTATATATAGAAAATAACCTGCCAGAGGTTACCTTATTTATACAACCACAGGTAAAGGTTACTTTGGGTACGGATAGTTTGGCGAGCAATCACCAATTATCTATCTTGGCAGAAATGCAAACTTTACAACAGCGTAAGCGTATCGCTTTTGATGAGCTATTAAACTGGGCAACTATTAATGGAGCGATATTTTTAGGCATAGAACAACAGTTTGGAAGTTTTGAGATAGGTAAAAAACCTGGTGTGAATTTGGTAGACCTTTCGGAATCGAAAATCATAAAATCTAACCATGTAAAACGATTGATTTAATGGCTAATGCAATCAATACTTTATTCGGAATCAAATACCCCATCATACAAGCGGGGATGATTTGGTGTAGTGGTTGGCGCTTGGCTGCTGCTGTGTCTAATGCTGGTGGTTTGGGAATTATTGGTGCAGGGTCTATGTATCCCGATGTTTTAAGGGAGCATATTCAAAAATGTAAGCAGGCCACTCCGAATCCTTTTGCGGTAAATGTGCCGTTGCTTTATCCTAATATTCAGGAAATCATGGATATTTTGGTGCAGGAAGAAGTAAAGATTGTTTTCACCTCCGCAGGTAATCCTGCCACATGGACCGCTTTCCTTAAAGAAAAAGGGATGACGGTAGTGCACGTAATTGCTAATACTAAGTTTGCACTTAAAGCTGAACAAAGTGGTGTGGATGCCATCGTAGCAGAAGGCTTTGAGGCTGGAGGACATAACGGAAGAGAAGAAACGACAACACTGTGCTTAATCCCGATGATTAAACAAGCGGTAAATATTCCGGTAATTGCTGCTGGTGGTATTGGAAGTGGTAAAGCAATGTTAGCCGCTTTTGTTTTGGGAGCCGATGGTGTACAAGTAGGCTCGGCTTTTGCGGTAGCAGAAGAGTCTTCGGCCCATCTTAACTTTAAGGAGAAAATCGTTTCATCGGTGGAAGGCGATACCAAATTGAGATTGAAGAAACTAGTGCCTGTGCGCTTGCTTAAGAATGAATTTTCTGACGCCGTAGCTCAGGCAGAAGCCAATGGTGCTGGAACTGCTGAGTTAGCCGAGTTGTTGGGCAGGGCTAGGGCAAAGCTCGGAATGTTTGAGGGAAATTTAGATGAAGGAGAATTGGAAATAGGGCAAGTGTCAGCGATGCTTGATGGAATAAAACCAGCAGCTACAATTCTTAATGAAATTTGGGAAGGGTTTTTGGTGGAGAGGGAAAGAGTTAAAGGGCTCGAGTTTTAATAGATTTTAGTTTAAAACATTAAGGCATGAAGGAACATTAAGATTTTCGACAAAGTTTGGTTTTATATACCACCTTATACATTTAAGAATTATTTTTTCACCACCTAAGACACCTAAGAACATCTAAGCCTTCTATCTAAAATGAACTTAGGTGTCTTAGGTGGTTCAAATATTGAGTGTGGCCTTAATTCCCTTAATTTCTTAATGGTTTAATTTTACCACCATAGACATTTAAGAACATCTAAGTTGCTTGTCTAAAATGTACTCAAGGGTCTTAGATGGTTCAAACTTATTGGCGGATTATTAAATTTACGACCTTAGACATTTAAAAGTATCTAAGTACTTTGTCTAAAATGAACTAAGGTGTCTTAGATGGTTCAAAACTATTATTGGATGATTATTTTACTACCTTAGGCATTTAAGCAGCTTGTCTAATATATACTTTAGATATCTTAGGTGGTTTAAATATTGAGTGTGGCCTTAATTATCTTAATTTCTTAATGGTTTGTTTTTACCTTTGTGGTCAACTAGTTCTCAGGCAATATTAATACTCGATACTCATATTTCAATACAGAATGAAGCATATCAATATAAAAGTAATAGGTAAAGTACAGGGCGTGTTTTTTAGAGCAAGCACTAAAGCAGTTGCCGACCAAATGGGGGTGAAGGGAAAAGTGAAGAATGAAAAAGATGGGTCAGTGCTTATTGAAGCGGAGGCAGATGCCATTACCTTGGATATGTTTGTAGAGTGGTGCCATAAAGGACCCGAAAAATCTGTGGTGGAGCAAGTACTAGTAGAAGAAGGCGAAATGCAGCATTACACCAACTTTGTGGTCATTAAAAAGAACTTGTTGTGGTAAAGTTTATTTACGGTTGTAGATTAACGAATGACGATTTAGCCTATTAATAATAAAAAAATGTAAACCTCGGTTTTAGAAAATCATAAATCTAAAATCGTATATATAAAATTAACTTGTCTGCATTAAAGAAATTTGTTGGCCAAACGGCAATTTACGGAGTTACTACCGTTCTTTCACGACTGCTGAATTTTATTCTGACCCCAATATATACGAGGGTTTATCCAGCTGGAGTGTATGGCATTTTTACCAATATGTATGCTAATGCCTCTATCATCAATGCGGTGTTGGCTTTTGGTATGGAAAGTACCTTTTTCCGTTATCTTAACAAGCACGAAGACAGAAAGCAGGAAGTGTACAATAACACATTTTTGTGCGTTGCCTTTATTGGTATCCTGTTTTTAATTACTGGGCTAACTTTTAATACCCAAATAGCACAATACTTTGCAGCAGATGCAGGCCAAATAGCCGATTACAAGTGGTATGTGAAATTCTTTGTATGGATATTATTTATCGATGCCATTTGCGTAATCCCGTTTGCAAAAATAAGAGCAGATGAAAGGCCTATCAGATATAGCGTAGCTAAATTCTTGAACATTGGCCTTTTTGTAGGTCTCAACTTGGTGTTTATCTTGCTCATTCCAGCCATCATCAAACATCAATGGGCCGGTACGGAGTGGTTGGCCTCATGGTACCGCAAGCAATGGGTAGGTTATGTGTTTATCTCCAATTTGGTAGCAAGTGCAGCTACTTTATTATACCTGCTGCCAGAGTTTTTAAAAATTCAGCTTCGATTGGATAAAGCTTTACTAGGTAATATGTTTGGGTATAGCTGGCCTATTTTGGTGGCTAATCTATCCTTTATCATTAATGAAAACCTAGATAAGATTGTACTTAAAAAACTGCTTCCTCCCGAAATTGCGGATGGAGAAGTGGGTGTTTATGGAGCAGTTTGTAAAATAGCCATCTTCTTGAGCATTTTTAATACCGCATTCCGTTTAGGTGCCGAACCATTTTTCTTCAGCTTTGCCAAAAATAAAAACGCCAAGCAAACCTATGCTGTTATTCTCCATTATTTTGTAATTGCACTGGTGGTTATTTTTATTGGTTTAGTGGCCAATATCGAAATCTTAAAATACTTCATCAGTAGAGATAAGGCACATATTGCAGACTATTGGGCTGGATTGCCAGCGGTACCTTACCTTTTATTAGGTTATGTGTGTTTGGGTATTTATATGAACCTTTCTATTTGGTATCGCCTTTCAGATCAAACCCGTTTTGGACTTTATATTTCTGTGCTTGGTGCAGTTATTACCATCGTGCTCAATTTAGTGCTCATTCCAAAATATAGCTATATGGGTTCTGCATGGGTCAGTATGATTGCCTATTTTGTCATGATGGTGATATCATATGTGTTGGGTCAAAAGTATTATCCAATTCCTTATAATTTAAAACGAATTGCTTTGTACTTCATCTCCTCAACGGTAATTGTCTTTGTTTCGTTTTTCGTATTCAATAGAAATATATTTATTGGCAACGGCCTATTGGTTTTGTTCCTCGGAGCAGTATATTTTTTAGAGAAGAACGAACTGAAAAGATTTTTCAAGAAAGGCGATGCAAAAGTAGAAAGTTAAAAGCATCACTATAAACACCAAGTCTAAATACTAATATCTGAATACTAGCTAATGGAAATAAAAATCATCAATCAATCAAACCATGCCTTGCCAGCTTATGAAACTGCTCATGCTGCGGGAATGGATTTAAGAGCTTCTTTAACTGAAGAAATCATAATTAAACCTTTACAGCGTTCTTTAATTCCAACGGGTTTGTTTATAGAGCTTCCCGTAGGTTATGAAGCACAGATTAGGCCAAGAAGCGGATTAGCGTATAAACATGGAATTACGGTGCTGAACTCACCAGGAACTATTGATGCTGATTACCGTGGCGAAATAAAAGTATTGTTGGTAAATTTGTCTAATACCGAGTTTAAGGTAGCTAACGGTGAGCGCATTGCGCAAATGGTAGTAGCTAAGCATGAAACAGTGGTTTGGCAATTGGCCGATGAACTCAGTGCAACCGATAGAGGTGAAGGTGGTTACGGACACACAGGAAAAAAATAACGGATGAAGAAATTTCTTTTAATAGCATTGACCATTGCTTGCCATGAGATGGCATGGGCGCAGCAAAATACAATTGCCGTAAAAGATAGCAATGCTATAAAGGAACTTTTCTTTGCGGGCTTAAAAGATAAACTGAACGAAAACTATGTAGGGGCCAGTAACAATTTTTCAAAGGTGTTGGTGATTGACCCCAATAACGATGCAGCTTATTTTGAACTAGCTAATATGCAAATCCGTCAAAATAAGTTACTGGATGCTGAAGTTTCTATCAAAAAAGCACTTGCTGCACAGCCCAACAATGTTTGGTACCTAAAACTGCAAACAGAGGTGTATAAACGCAATGGAAATATGGATGCGTTGGTACAAACTTTTGACAAGTTGATACAGTTGGATCCGGAAACGGAGAGCTTTCATTTTGATAGGGCAAATGCTTTGTACATTGCTGGGAAGATTGAAGAATCGCAAAAAGCTTATGATTTGCTGGAGCAGAAATTTGGAGTATCTAAAGCTTCAACAGCGGCAAAAAAGCGATTTAAAACGCAAGCAGCGGCTAGCACTGATTTAAATAAGCTCATTAGCGACAATCCTAGTGATGTTAAAAATTACCTCGATTTAAGTGGTGTGCTATTGGAGAAAAACCAAAACAATGAAGCACTCGCTACCTTGATGAAAGCAAAAGCCCTTGCCCCTGATAACTATGAAGTGAATTTGGCTTTGGCTGATGTTTACCATTCTTTGAAAAAAACAGACGAAGCATTGGCTGCTCTTAAATCAGCTTTTGAAAGCCCTGAAATGCCTTTGCCTATTAAGCTGAAAATTTTAAGCCAAATGTTGCCTCGATTTAGCAATCCGCAAGTGGCAAAAAGTGCTGCTCAACTTGGAGCAATTACTTTGGAAGAACATAAAGACGACCCTAAGGTAAAAGTGCTTTATGGAGATATTCTTTACCAGCAAGGTAACCTACAAGGAGCAAAAGAACAATATTTAGGGGCGGTAAAAATCTCCGAGCAACTTTACATCGCTTGGGAAAAGGTACTTGGTGTGCAAACATTAATGGGTAATTACGAAGAGGCCATTAAAACAGGAGAAGATGCGTTGTCAGTTTACCCCAATCAGGCAATTTTGTATTACTACCGTGCTTTTGCTCTACACAGAAACGGGCAAAATGCAGAAGCAGGATTTGAACTGAAAAATGCTTTGCAGTTAGAGCCAGAAGATGTGAATTTAAAGGCAATGATTTTGGCTTTGCAAGCTGAGGTGCTCATTGACCAAGGTAAGTTAAAAGAAGCAGATGCCGCTTTCGATAAAGCAGTAGCTTTGGCTCCAAACAATTATCTGACTTTAAGTAATTACGCTTACTATCTTGCTTTGCGTAACCACGATTTGCCAAAGGCAGAAAAACTGGCCTCAAAAGCGGCTTTGGCCATGCCGCAAAATTCATCTATCCTAGATACTTATGCCATTGTATTGTTCAAACTTAATAAGTTAGACGATGCGTTGAAATACATAGAAAAAGCATTACAAAACAACGAGGGGGGAAATCCCGTTTATTTGGAACATTACGGTGATATTTTGTTTTTAAAAGGCGACAAAGAAAATGCCCTTGCCCAATGGCAGAAAGCAAAAATTGCAGGAAATCAGTCGGAGAAGTTAAACAGAAAGATAAATGAGAAAAAATATATTAAATAAGTTTTTTTTAGTTGCCAGTACAGTTTTTGCGGTAAGTTGTGCGCCGAAAAAGGAAATCGTAAAAGCACCGCCGCCAGTAGAAACAGCACCCGTAACAGATAAAAAAGCGGAAAATCTGGCTACACTGCTTACTAAAGAACTTCAATACAATACCCTATCGTTAAAAGGAAAAGCTGAGTTGGATATTAACGGGGATGCCAATAACGTGACCTTAAACATTCGTATCAAAAAAAATGAGACGATTTGGTTTAATGTGACAGCTTTGGGCGGTGCTATAGAAGCTGCACGTGGAATCATTACTCCTGATAGTTTGTTGCTCATGAACAGGTTTCAGAAAACCATTCTTAGAAAACCACTTTCATATATCCACGATTATACCAATCAGCAAGTGAATTTTGGTTGGCTGCAAGCCATTATTGTGGGGAATACTATTCCAGAGTTTATGGTAGAAAAATCAGACTTGAAACAAGAGGGGGGAGTATGGATTTTGAATGGCACAGAACAAGGCTTAGCTTATCGGACTTTGTTTAACACCCTTTTAAAAGCTGCGGAGCTAAACTTAAATGATGCAGAAGCTGGTCAGGCCCTTAAAGTAGTTTATGATAAGTATACACCGATAAATAAAGGACTGTTTCCTTCAAATTTAAAAATAACCTCTGCCGTAGGCGATAAAAAAATAAGTGTAGCTGTTGAGTTTACAAAAATTGACGCTAATGTGCCTGTAGAGTTCCCTTTTAACGTTCCAAAGAGTTTTCAACTAATCCATTAATTTTTTTATACTTTTGGTTAATGAAGTTAAACAAAGCCCTACTTTTAGTTGTATCCCTGTTTTTTTGTGTAAATGCTTTTGCGCAATCCAGTAAAGAGCTAAAGCGTAAAAAAGAAGCTTTACAAAGAGAGATTGAGCTGGCTCAAAGAAATTTGAACAAAGCGTCGAGCGGTAAGAAGCTGACCCTTGGTCAAATCAATGCCATTAAAGCCCAAATTAGACTAAGGCAAGAAAAAATCTCTACCATCAACTCGGAGATGAAAAGCCTAGACCATCAAATCTCGGAAAACACCAATAAGGTGCACAATTTGAAGGGCCGTTTATCTGATTTGAAGAAGGAATACGCGGGTATGATTCGCTTTGCGCAACGCAACAAAAATGCCTATGATAAAATGATGTTCATTTTTGCTGCGAAAGATTTTAACCAAGCTTATAAGCGAATTAAATATTTACAACAGTTTGGTCAGTACCGTAAAAAGCAAGCAGCATATATTCAGGGTACAGAAAAACAGTTGAGCAACCAAATTGTGGTACTGGATAAGGACCTTAAGAATAAAGGAAGCTTACTGAAGGAGCAAGAGAGCGAGAAAAACAAACTGGATAAAAATAGAAGCGAGCAAACGGTTGTATTAAATAAATTAAGCAAGCAAGAAAAACAGTTCCAACAGGATATTAGTAAGAAAAGACAGCAACAGGCAGCAGTAGATAGACAAATTAGTGCTGCTATTGCCAGAGAAATCGCCGCCGCTAGGAAAAAAGCGGAAGATGAAGCTAGAGAACGTGAAAGATTAGCAGAAGCTAAAGCTAGAGCAGAGAATAAGACCTCACCAACTACCACTACTGCAGCAAAACCGAAAACAGCTAGTGAAGCTTTAAGAGCAACTCCAGAAGCTGCCAAGCTTTCTGATGCTTTTGAAGCCAATAGAGGAAGTTTACCTTCACCTGTGTCTAATGGTTATATTACAGGAAGGTTTGGTGCCTATAAGGTTGATCAGGCTACCGCAATGCGTAATGGTGTAGTGTTTCAAACCAGCGAAGGTGCCGCGGTTAGAGCCGTTTTTAATGGAACCGTCAGCTCAGTTTTCCAACAATTTGGCAAGTTTTATATTGTAATTATCCATGGGGAGTATTTTACTGTTTATGAAGGGTTGCAAAGCGCTAGTGTAAGTAAAGGACAAAAAGTAACCACCAAGCAAACTATTGGTGTGGCTGGAACTAGTGACGGCGTTCCAGAATTGGGATTCCAGATTCACAGGGGGGCTACCGCACAAAACCCTGAAAGCTGGCTAGCTCGTTAATAGCTAGCTTTTGCTTAAATAAACGCTATATTTGTATAAAATCGTTTTAAAATGTACAACACGCCATTATTAGAGTTTTTGAATATGGGAGGGGGCGAGATGATTCTCATCGTAATTGCCATACTTTTGTTATTTGGAGGTAAAAAATTACCTGAATTAGCAAGAGGTTTAGGTAAAGGGATCAGAGAATTTAAAGATGCTTCCGAAGGAGTCAAAAGAGAAATTCACCGCAACATTAACGCGGTAGATATTGATGAGGAAGACAAAAAAGCTGAAGAAAATCGCAGGTATCGCGAGCCAGAGGTAGATCATTCTCATTCTATCCACGAAGAACCTACAGTTGCTGCTGAAAACCAAAAAGAAGCGCAAACCGTAGATAGTGTAGAGGAAAATAAAGAACCAAAAAGTTCTGTTTAAAAAATTGAATATATAAAACAATAGTCATGTTACAAACCCCAATGCTAGCAGCGCTAGGTACAACCGAAATCATCTTAATTATCGTGGCAATTTTATTGCTTTTTGGAGGTAAAAAAATTCCAGAACTAATGAGAGGCTTAGGTAGAGGCGTAAAAGAATTTAAAGATGGCAAAGACGGTGTAGATACTCAGGATCACACTAACAAACCTCAATAATTTCAGTTTACAACGCTTTTAAATTTAGATTTTGAAGAAATATACCTCTCTTACAGAGATACAAGGAAAACTCGCGCAAAAGCAACTAACTTTAAAAGAACTCCTTGCTTATTATTTTGAGCAAATAGAAAAGCATCAACACCTCAATGCATTCAATGAGGTGTTTTTTGATTCTGCTAATAAGCAAGCTAATATCATTCAGCAGAAGTTAGAACAAGGTACAGCAGGAAAGCTGGCCGGAATGGTGATTGGTATAAAGGATAATATCTGTTATCAAGATCATCAGGTTACTGCTTCTTCCAAAATGCTCGATGGCTTTGTTGCTCCCTACTCTGCAACCGTAGTTGAACGTCTTTTGGCCGAGGATGCCATTATTATCGGACGTTTAAACTGTGATGAATTCGCCATGGGCGGTTCTAATGAAACTTCCTATTTCGGTACGGTTAAAAATGCTGCTGATGAAACACGTGTTGCTGGTGGTTCATCAGGTGGTTCTGCAGTAGCAGTGCAGGCAGATATGTGCTTGGCAGCTCTGGGAACCGACACGGGAGGCTCTGTACGTCAACCGGCAGCATTCTGCGGTAATATAGGTTTCAAGCCTACTTACGGACGGATCTCTCGTTATGGTGTAATTGCCTATGCTTCGTCTTTTGACCAAGTGGGAACTTTAACTTCTTCTGTTTCTGACGCTGCTTTACTACTGGAAATATTGGCAGGTGCTGATGAAAATGACAGCACAGTTTCTACTTTGCCAGTTCCCCAATATTCACAAAGCATATCTTCTTCTACAACCAAAAAGAAAATAGCGGTTTTGAAAGAGACGCTAGACAGTGACGCTTTAGATCCTGAAACGAAAACTGCTATTCTTTCTGCCATTGAGAAGTTTAAATCTGAAGGACATGAGGTTGCAGAAGTGTCTTTTGATTTGTTGGAATATTTGGTGCCTACCTATTATATTTTAACTACGGCGGAAGCGTCTTCCAACCTATCTCGTTATGATGGCGTTCACTATGGCTACCGTAACACACAGGCACAAAGCCTAAATCAGCTTTACAAAAGTTCCAGAGCTGAAGGTTTTGGAGAAGAAGTAAAGCGACGTATCATGTTGGGTACCTTTGTGCTAAGTGCAGGTTATTATGATGCTTATTATCAGAAAGCGCAAAAGGTTCGTCGCCTTATTCGTGAAAAGATAGAAGCATTGCTGCAAAACCATGATGTATTGGTGAGCCCGGTGGCTCCAACCCCTGCATTTAAGATAGGCGAAAATGTACAAGACCCATTAGTGATGTACATGGCCGATATTTATACTGTACTGGCCTCTTTGGCGGGAATACCTGCAATTGCTTTGCCTTTAGGCAATAACAAGCAAGGTTTACCGTTAAGTATCCAGTTAATGGGAAAGCATTTTAACGAACAAACTTTGCTTTCATTGTCATATAGTTTTTTAGAGAAAACTTAATCATCGGAAAAAAATAAAGCACGTAGACACATAGCGTATTTGTTTAATTATTGAAGGATTGCTAGAATGAACTCCGAAATCCTTTACGAACTGATCATCTATGTTTCTATGTGTTTAACAAAATTGGCCTATGAGGAAATTGATACTTACTGTTTTAGGTTTGGTAACTGTTTTAAGCGCTCAAGCTCAAGTTCCAGTTAAAGCTGTCCAAGGTGATACCATTTTAAAAAGACTGACCACTGCGCCGGCTACAGATACAGTGGCAGTACCTTTAATTAACCAGCCAATGTTTTTCGGGCAAAACTTGTTGTACAAGTTAAGGCTCGATTCCATTAAGCAAACCGTTCCGCTAGATTACAATGAGTATGTACAAAGTTACATAGACATTTATGTAAAGCGTAAAAGTATGTATGCCGATATGTTGGGGCTTTCTTCGTATTACTTCCCAATTTTTGAAAAGGCATTAAAATCATACAATATTCCAACCGAAATTAAGTACTTGTCCATTGTGGAGTCGTCTTTAAATCCCCATGCGGTTTCTAGGGTTGGAGCTACAGGTTTATGGCAATTTATGTTTGGTACCGCAAAGGCTTATGGCCTAAATATGGACAACTTTGTGGATGAACGTAAAGACCCTATACAAGCCAGTTACGCTGCTGCGGCATATTTTAAAGATGCTTATGAAGAGCTGGGGGATTGGCTTTTGGCCATTGCCGCTTACAACTGTGGCAAAGGCAATGTAAATAGGGCTATAGACAAAGCAGGTTCGCGTGATTTTTGGGAAATCAGAAGATTTTTACCCGCCGAGACTCGTAATTACGTGCCCGCCTTTATTGCGGCAGTTTATGTGATGAAGTATGCTAAAACGCATCAGATACAAGCCAAAACAACTCCTTTCGTTTTTAAGACCGATACCATACAGGTGAGGAATTTTGTAGCCTTATCAGATGTGGCTAATGCCATTAATCATACAGAAGAAACGCTTATTGCCTTAAATCCAAGCTATAAAAAGAAGATTGTTAACGGAACGGCACTCTCTCCAAAGCGTGTGGTAATTCCTAATCCAGAACATCAGTATTACGAGCAGTTGTTTGAGGTATTGAATAAGGATGTGGATATTGATAAAGAAATTATTCTAGCCTCTACTGATGACGTAAGAGACTTAAGAAAGAAAGCACAACCTAAAAAAGAAGAAAAGGCGTCTGGTATTTTAGTTCATAAAGTGCTTCCAGGTCAAAATCTTACCATCATTGCCAATAAATATGGTGTGGAAGTTCAGGACTTGAAGGTTTGGAATAAATTAAGTGCTTTAAGCATTGTTCCAGGGCAAAAGCTGAAAATATACAAAGAGGGCACAGCTCCGAAATTGGCGCCAAAACCTAAGGCTTCTTTTGTAAGTTACAAGGTGAAACAGGGCGATACTCTTTCGAGCATTGCGGAGAAATTTGACGGGATTACCGTGGCGAGCCTAAAGCAGGCCAACGGTTTGAAAACTGCTAAAATTGCTGAAGGCATGACCTTAAAGATCATGTGAAATTAAATATTAAAGATTTAAAGAAGGGACTTTTCGGTCCCTTTTGCTGTTTATAAAGACTATTTTAAGGATGTTTACAACTCGCGGCTACTCCATATTAGAATGTTAAAAAACAGGTTGTATCCTAAAAAAAGATTGTAACTTTGGCCGCTACAAAAGATTAAAGAATGAGCAAGATTAATAGAAAACAAGACGCTTTAGATTATCACTCACAAGGTAGGCCTGGAAAAATTGAGGTAATACCAACCAAACCTTACTCTTCACAAAGAGATTTGACATTGGCCTATTCCCCAGGTGTAGCAGAACCTTGTTTAAAAATTGCAGAAAACAAAGAAGACGTATATAAATACACCGCCAAAGGAAACTTGGTAGCCGTTATTAGTAACGGTACTGCAGTATTAGGTTTAGGTGATATTGGTGCCGAAGCTGGAAAGCCAGTAATGGAAGGTAAAGGTCTTTTGTTTAAAATTTTTGCAGATATTGACGTTTTTGACCTTGAATTAGATACGAAGAACGTTGACGAGTTTGTAAATATTGTTAAAGCGTTAGAGCCAACTTTTGGTGGAGTAAACCTTGAAGATATTAAAGCTCCAGAATGTTTCGAAATTGAGCGCAGGCTTAAAGAAGAAATGAACATTCCGGTAATGCACGATGACCAACACGGTACGGCAATTATCTCTGCAGCAGCATTAATTAATGCTTGCGAATTGCAAAAAAAGAAACTTGATAAGATTAAAATCGTAGTGAATGGTGCAGGTGCTGCGGCTATTTCATGTTCTAGACTTTATGAGGCTATTGGTGCCAAAAAAGAGAACATTGTAATGTGCGACAGAAGCGGTGTAATTCGTGCAGATAGACAAAATTTGGATGCCATTAAGGCGGAATTTGCGACTACTCGTGATCTTCACACTTTAGAAGAGGCTATGAAAGATTCAGATGTTTTCATCGGACTTTCTTCTGCAGATTGCGTTTCGGTAGATATGCTTAAATCAATGGCTAAAAATCCTATCGTAATGGCAATGGCTAATCCAAATCCAGAAATTGCTTACGATTTAGCGATTAATTCACGTAAGGATATCATCATGGCTACGGGCCGTTCTGATTATCCTAACCAAGTGAACAACGTATTAGGATTCCCTTACATTTTTAGAGGTGCTTTAGATGTTAGAGCAACTGCTATTAACGAAGAAATGAAGATTGCGGCCGTTCGAGCAATTGCTGAATTGGCAAAAAAATCTGTTCCGGAAGCGGTTAACATGGCCTACAATGCCAAAAACATCAAATTCGGGAAAGATTATATCATTCCTAAACCAATGGACTTCCGTTTAATGACCAACGTTTCGATGGCTGTTGCAAAAGCTGCGATTGAAAGTGGTGTTGCTCGTAAGGTAATTACCGATTGGGATGCTTATGCAGAGGAATTGAAACAACGTTTAGGTACCGATGACGCCATTATGCGTGCCATCACCAACAAGGCAAAATCAGATCCTAAGCGAGTAGTTTTCGCAGAAGCAGATAACTATAAAATCTTAAAGGCTGCCCAAATTGTAAAAGACGATAACATCGCCATTCCAATTTTATTGGGTAATAAAGAGAAAATCCAAGCTATTATTGAAGAAAATGCTTTGGAGCTAGAAGGTGTTCAAATTATTGATCCAGCTCTGGAGCCTGAAAGAACACAGAAATATGCACAATCATTATACGAAAAAAGACAAAGAAGAGGGGTGACCTTAACTGAGGCTGTAAAAATGATGCGTGACAGGAACTACTTTGGTTCGTCAATGGTGGAGTTTGGTGAGGCAGATGCGATGATTTCTGGCTTGACTAAAAACTATGCTACCACTATTAAGCCAGCTTTACAAATTATCGGTACCGAAGAAGGAGTGAATCGTGTAGCTGGTATGTATATGATGATGACTGAAAAAGGGCCGGTTTTCTTCGGAGATACTACAGTGAACGTAGATCCAACAGTGGAAGATTTGGTAGATTTAACCTTGTTATTAGAGAAGTCGGTAAGAAAATTCAATATCACACCACGTATAGCGATGCTTTCTTACTCAAATTTTGGTTCTAATGAGGGTGTCATCCCTGAAAAAACCAGAAAAGCGGTTAAAATCCTTCACGAGAAGTATCCAGAAATTATAGTAGATGGCGAGATGCAAGGAAACTTTGCAATTAATAACGCCATGTTGAAAGATAACTTTCCTTTTAGTAGATTAGCGGATGCACCGGCAAATACCTTGGTATTCCCTAATTTAGAGTCAGGAAACATTGCTTATAAATTGTTGCAGGAACTTGGTGGCGCAGAAGCTGTGGGTCCAATTTTACTGGGTCTTAAAAAGCCAGTTCATATTGTACAACTGGGCAGCTCGGTTAGAGAAATTGTGAACATGGTAACCATTGCTGTGCTTGATGTACAAGCTAAAGAGGAAGCCGAACCTAAGAAAAAAGGTTTGTTCAAAAAGAAATAATTGCTTTTGCTGATTAACAGCAACAAAAAAAGGTTGTAAAAAATTAAAAAGCTAATTGTTTCTACTACTTTTAGCTTTTTAATTTAACTTAGAACTATGTACGCTTATATTGATGGGAGACTGACGTTTAAATGTCCAACTTACATTGTTGTTGAAACAGGAGGGGTTGGTTATCACATCAATATATCGCTTAATACTTATGCCGCATTAGGCAGCGCAGAACGATGTAAGATTTATACGTGGTTACACGTAAAAGAGGATGCGCACACCTTGTACGGTTTTGCAGATGAAGGCGAACGCAGGTTATTCCTTCATTTAATTTCAGTTTCGGGCATTGGCCCAACCACTTGTCGTATGATGCTCTCTTCTATAACACCAAACGAAATACAGCAGGCTATTGTAGGCGCAGATGTAGCTTTGATTCAGAAAATCAAGGGTATAGGTGCTAAATCTGCCCAGCGAATTATACTTGAATTACAAGACAAACTAAAAAAAGAAGGAATAGAATCATTAATTTCTATGCCTAGCCACAATACAATTAAAGATGAAGCGTTATCTGCTTTGATCATGCTTGGCTTTAGCAAACAGGTTGCAGAAAAAGCATTGGATAATGTAATGAAGAAGTCCGATGGTGAGCTAACTGTAGAGCAAATGATCAAACAAGCTTTGAAGAATTTATAAATAAACCAAATTGAAAGACAAACTAGCCTATTTTGTTTTACTGGTAGGCCTTTGCATTGGCAAAACAGCGTTCTCACAGGTAAATAATGTTGGGTCTAGGGTGGACTCTGCAAAAAACACATTTAACCCAAAAGAAAAGCAATGGATGGGATTACGCAATTATTCCAATCCATTTAATAAGCTTCCAGAGAACGTTAAGCGGGAAGTTACTTACGACGCTGCCAGCAACAGGTATATCATTTCTGAGCGTATTGGCGATAAGCTATATACGCCCCCTCAATATTTAACGGTTGAGCAATACCTCCGTTTGGTCAATAGCGAAATCAAACGTGAGAATTGGCGCTTATTCTCCAACCAAGAAATAGACGACATTCGCAAGACGGGAATCATCCCGGAAGTGAAAATCAATAGTCGGGTATTTGAGAAGATTTTCGGAGGAACTACCATTGATATTCAACCTAGTGGTGAGGCTGAACTTACTTTCTTAGGGCGTGTCAATAAAAACGAAAATCCACTTTTCAACGAACGACAAAGAGTACAAAGCAATTTTGATTTCACACAACGGATCCAAATGGACGTGGTGGGTAACATCGGTACCAAAATGAAAATCAAAATGAACTATAACACCGAGGCACAGTTCGATTTTGAGAACCAAATTAAATTGGACTATACTGGTGGCCCCGATGATATTATCAAAAAGATAGAAGCGGGTAACGTAAGTTTACCATTGAATACCTCGTTAATTACGGGTACACAGGCCCTGTTTGGTATCAAAACCCAATTACAGTTCGGCAAATTAGCGTTGACCACCGTTTTCACCCAACAAAAATCGCAGTCAAAACAAATAGAGATTAGTAACGGTGCGCAACAAAGCGAATTTAGGGTAAGCGGTAGTGACTATGAAGCCAACAAGCACTACTTTTTGGCTCAATACTTCCGTGATCAATACAATAAATCCTTAAAAACTGCCCCAGTAGTAAGATCTGGAATCAATATTACCAGAATTGAAGTTTGGGTAACCAATAAGACAGGCAATACCAACGACTCAAGAGATGTAATTGGTTTTATGGACTTAGGCGAGTATGCCCCTTATAATCCTTCATTTACCCGTACTCGACCAACCGACAGTCTTCCTTCCGCTTTCTCAAACTCCACCTTCCCAACACATTCAAATAATTTATTAACCACGATACCAACCGATGCAAGGTCATCAAGCAGCGCTAGCTTAAGTACTTTTTTTGCAAGTACAGGCGCTACAGATAACTATGCTAAAATTACTTATGGTAGAAAACTTACTGATAGGGAGTTTACCTTGCAACCACAATTAGGTTATATCTCGTTAAATACCCAACTCAACACCGATGAGCTATTAGCAGTAGCCTATCGATATACTTACAATGGCGTAGAATATCAGGTAGGTGAATTTGCTGCAGATATACCCTTTGATCAAGCCACGCCAAATGTGCTTTTCGCCAAATTATTAAAAAACGAAACGACCAAGCCTAATTTGCCAATCTGGAATTTGATGATGAAAAACATCTATAACATAGGTGGCTATCAAATCAGTAATCAAAATTTTAAGCTTGATTTATTTAGACTTGATGAAACCTCTGGAGTGGAAAGAGCGGTGATTACAGAAGGCGCAAATACTACTAACAAAATATGGTTGCAGGCGGTTGGTTTGGATAGATTAAATCCTCAAAAAGAAGCTAAACCAGATGGCGTTTTCGATTTTGAAGCACAAAGTAATCCTTTTGCTTCTTCACAAAGTAATTTAGGTACCACCAACAATCCAAATTTTGGGACAGGAGGGTCGGCCACTTCATTGTTGAATACCAATAGTGGCTATGTAACCATTGATCCTCAAAATGGGCGTATCATTTTCCCGGTAATTGAACCGTTTGGTAAAGATTTAGCTAGCCAATTCCTTACAACTGAACAAAGTTTAATCACTAAATATACTTTCCCACAACTGTATAGTGCTACTAAAGCAGATGCGCAACAACTATCACCAGATAAAGACCGTTACCTTATCAAAGGACACTACCAATCTGAAATTTCTTCAGAATTTAGCTTAAATGCGATCAACGTTCCCGAAGGATCTGTAAAGGTATTTATGGGGAGTATTCCTTTGATCGAAGGGAATGACTATACCGTAGATTACATGAGCGGTAGGGTGAAAATTTTAAATACAGCCTTGCTAAGCTCTGGTCAATCCATCCGTATCTCTACAGAAAACAATGAGTTATTTGGCTTACAACAACGTTCATTGTTTGGGGTAAGAGGTGACTACCGAGTGAACAATAAGTTGAATATCGGGGGTACCTTTATGAACCTCACCGAGCGACCAATTACGCCAAAGGTTAATTTTGGAGAAGAGCCGATTTCCAACTCTATTTGGGGAATGGACGTAAACTATACTTCATCTTCGAGATTTTTAACCAAGATGATTGATAAGTTGCCGTTAATCTCTACCAAAGAAAAATCTAATATATCGTTCTACGGAGAGTTTGCCCAACTTATTCCGGGCCATCCATCTGCGCTGAATATGGGTGGTAGTAAGGGCGGTACCAGTTTCATCGATGATTTTGAGGCCTCACGTTCAGTAATTGATTTAAAGAGCGCTATTTCTTGGCAAATTTCAGGCACACCGCAAATGTTCCCGGAAGGAGCGCCAGGTTTGCCTCCAAGTTTAGAGTATGGTTACAATCGTGCTAAACTTGCTTTCTATAATATCGATCCAGTTTTTTATAATAGAGGTGGTGCAGGTCAAATTCCTGATAACATCAAAAATAATAAAAACGAGATGTCTAACCACTACGTAAGGGAAGTGCTAGAAACGGAGGTTTTTCCTTTCAAGCAGATCAGTACTGGTCAGCCTATTACGTTACAAACACTCGATTTGGCATATTATCCAATGCTAAGGGGGCCTTATAACTATGTGACAAACGGTTTCAACCCTAATGGTACTTTGCAAAACCCTAGAAACAGATGGGGCGGAATTATGAGAAGGGTAGATGTGAATGATTTTGAGGCCCAAAATATTGAGTTCATTGAGCTTTGGGTGATGGATCCTTTCATGTACAAACCAGGTTCGCAGGGTGGAGATCTGTATTTTAACTTAGGTAATATCTCCGAAGATATTTTGAGAGACGGTCGTAAGTCATTGGAAAATGGATTGCCAGCTGACGATGATCCAAGTAAGTACGATGAGACCATTTGGGGTCGTGTACCTAAATTACAACCCGTAGTACAGGTATTTGATAATGATCCAAATGTGAGGAGAGCGCAAGATGTTGGTTTGGATGGTTTATCTAATGCTAATGAGAGGGTTAAGTTTGCGGCTCAAATCCAACAAATTAAAGCCCAATTGAATCCTGATGCAGCCTTAGCTTTCGAAAATGACCCTTCTTCTGATGACTATACTTACTTTAGGGGTGGACAATTAGATCAACAAAATGCAGGTGTTTTAAAACGTTACATGAATTTCAATGGGGTGGAAGGTAACTCGAAAACCGCTCAGCAATCACAGCAAGAATTGGGATTGGAAAATTCGGCGTCTACTTATTTACCTGACGGGGAAGATATCAACCGTGATAACAACATGACCCAGTCCGACGAATACTATCAATACAAGATATCTATGCGTCCTGGAGATTTGCAGGTTGGTCAAGGCTTTGTAACTGATAAAGTAACCTCTTCGGTTAAATTAGCTAATGGTCAAACCCAAAATGCCACTTGGTACCAAATCCGTATTCCATTGGCGCAATACGAATCAAAATCAGCTAACATTCAAGATTTCAAATCCATCCGTTTCGTAAGAATGTTTATGACCAACTTCGCCGATACTGCAGTATTGAGATTTGCGAAAATTCAATTTGTAAGAGGAGAGTGGAGACAATATAACGCTAAAAATGAAAGCGGTAAAGTGATTGCTGATCCAAGCTTGGGAACAAATCCCTCACCAGATAACTCCATCTTAGAATTGGGTACCGTAAACATTGAAGAAAACGGTCGTAGAGTACCTATTCCTTATGTTGTTCCTCCAGGTATTGAAAGAGAAAGAGATTTTAGTAACTATAGAGGTGATACTCGTCAAAATGAGCAATCGCTTTCTATGATCGTTAAGGATTTGAGAGACGGTTATGGTAGAGCTGCATTTAAAACAGCTATCAATGACTTTAGATCATACAAGAAGTTGGAAATGTACATTCACTTAGAAGGTGATGGTATCAATAGTTTGCAAGATAATGATCTAAGTGCGTTTTTAAGGATAGGAACTGATAACGACGATAACTATTACGAATACAATAAACCGCTAAGAGTAACCCAACCAGGTACCAGTGATGCTTATGCCATTTGGCCAGAGGAAAATAAGATGATTATCGAGCTGGAGCTTTTCCAAAAAGCGAAAATTGCTCGTAACAATGCCCGTTTAGGAAATGCACCATGGCCTATTAATGTGCCATTTAGATATACCGATGGTAAGAATACCATTATTGTAAAAGGTCAGCCAGATATGAGTAAGGTACGTGTGTACATGCTCGGATTGAAAAATCCTTTGCGAACTGGACCTGATGCTTCTCCTAATGATGATGGTTTATCTAAATACGCGCAGGCTTGGTTCAACGAGTTGCGATTAACAGAATTTGACGAACGTGGAGGTTGGGCAGCTACCGCAAGAATGAGTGCCAAGCTTGCCGATTTTGCTGATGTGAACATTTCAGGAACTAAATCAACGGTAGGCTTTGGTTCTATTGACAGCAAGGTGAGCCAACGTAGCAGGTCAGATAATATGGCTTTCGATATCTCGTCGAACATGGAATTAGGTAAGTTCTTACCGCAAAAAAGTGGAGTGAAAATCCCAATGTTTGTAAGCTACTCTAAACAAGTTGCCACACCTCAGTTTGACCCACGTACGCCAGATATTGAACTTTCAAAAGCATTAGATAATGCCAATAAGGCTCAAAGAGATTCGATATTGAACTTTGCACAAGACTATACCACCAGAAGTAGTTTAGCTTTTACTAACGTGCGTAAGGAAAGGGTAAAAGAAGATGCAAAAGTGAGATTGTGGGATATAGAAAACTTTAACGTTTCCTATGCGCAAACTAAAATGTCGCATCGCGATTTTATCAACGAAACAACAATTCAGAATACTTACAAAGCATCATTGGCTTATAACTATAGCTATAATTCAAAAAGCTATCAGCCATTTGATAAGTTGATCAAGTCTAACACTTTAAAGTTGTTGAAAGATTTTAACTTTTCATTGTTGCCTAACTCTATCAATTTTAGGATAGATTTTGACCGCTTCTATTCGGAGAATACGTTGAGGAATAATGATCCTAACAACTACATCCCAATCAATACCACCTTTAATAAGAACTTTTTGGTGACCAGGGTGTATGGCATTGCTTGGGATTTGACTAAATCACTGAGTCTGGATTTTGATGCGACTAACTATTCGATTATTGATGAGCCAGAAGGTCGTATTGAAGGATTGAAGAGGGAAATTCTTTGGAATAATATCAAAGGCTTAGGTCGTACTACGGATTACAACCACAGCCTTAATGTAAGATACAATTGGCCAATTGCTAAAATACCAGGTTTAGACTGGATCAGTTTAGCTACTACTTACGGTACCACATTTACATGGCAAACGGAGGCCTTGTCTACCTTAAATGATCCGACTATTAATTTAGGTAATACAATTCAAAACTCGCGTACAATCCAGGTAAATCCTACTTTGAACATGATTTCTCTATATAACAAATTTGGCTTTATCAGACGTAGCCTAAATAATAGAGACACCACTTTCAAAATGTCGAACGTAATGGTAGGCTTGTTAACTAGTATTAAAAATGTTAATGTGGCCTATACCAAAACCCAAGGGATATTTTTACCAGGCTATCTGCCAAAAACCAGATTTTTCGGGATTGATGATATGAGTGGTGCACCGGGCTTAGGTTTCGTTTTTGGTAGTCAAAGAGATATTCGTTTAATGGCGGTAAATAATGGCTGGATCACTACGGATGACAGTCAAATGCAGTTGTATGTAAATACACTTCGTGAAGATTTCCAATTAACCAGTACAATTGAGCCTATACGTGATTTAAAGATCACCTTACTAGCGAGTAAAAATAGGACCTTGAATTATTCTACCAACTTTAAATACGATATTAATTCTAGAGCGTTTGCCAACCAGAGTCCAAATACTACCGGTGATTACAGCATCTCTACCATTTCCATCGGAACGGCATTTAAGGATAAAAGCGGTGCTGTTTTGTCAAGCGTGTTTAACGACTTCATGAGCAACAGGTCGGTAATCTCACGTCGTTTAGGAGCGTTAAATCCTAATTCTATTGGTACAACCAATGGTTTTGCCAATGGTTATGATAAACGTTCGCAAGATGTAGTTGTATTAGCGTTCCTTGCCGCTTACACAGGTAAAGATCCTAATTCATCTAGTTTGAACAGCTTGCCAAAAATACCGCTGCCAAACTGGAGGTTAACCTACTCGGGGCTTACTAAGTATCCTTTCATTGCAGAACGTTTCTCTGAACTAAGTTTAAGACATGGCTATCGTTCTACTTATAGCATTAATGGTTTTAATAGCTTATTGAAGTATGAAGAGTCGAACGGAGCGGTAAGTAGCACGGATGTAAACGGAAACTTCTTGCCTTTCTACCAGTTCTCACAAGTAACCATCTCTGAGCAATTTGCACCGTTGATTGGTTTCGATACCCGTTTGAAAAATAACATGACCCTTAACTTTGAGATTAACAAAACCAGGTTATTAGGTTTAAGTTTGGCAAATAGCCAGTTGGCCCACCTTTCCGAAAACAATATTGTTTTTGGATTGGGTTATCGAACTACTAAATTCAGATTCCCTTTTGGTTTGTTTAAGCAAATGAAAATGGATAACAACATGGACTTCAAGCTAGATGTGTCGGTAAGAGATAATAAGACAGTGATTTATCGTGCAGATATCACCGAAGCAGAGGTGTCTTCGGGAGCTAAGAATATTACCTTACGTCCAAGTGTAGATTATGTGTTGAACCAACGTTTCAATGTAAGGGTATTTTATGATTCGAATATCACTAAGCCATACACCTCACAATCGTTCAATACTTCATTTAGTAACTTCGGATTTAGCCTTAGGGTAACCTTAAATTAGTAGATTGGCAATAGCATAATTTCATTACCTTTGCCAGGTACAGATATTAATCTAAAACAAACTTAATAAAAACATAAAAATGAACTTTCCATCAGAACTAAAGTACACTAAAGATCACGAATGGGTATCAGTGTCAGGAAATGAAGCTACTATTGGCATCACAGATTTCGCTCAACGCGAGCTAGGTGATATCGTTTACATCGATATTAATACTATTGGCTCTGAAGTAGCAAAAGAAGAAGTTTTTGGTACAGTAGAAGCTGTTAAGACCGTTTCTGATCTTTTCATGCCTGTAACTGGAACAGTAAGTGAATTTAACTCGGCATTAAACGACAATCCAGAGTTGGTAAACTCTGATCCATATGGTGAAGGCTGGATGGTTAAAGTTACTTTGGCTGATGCAAGCGAAGTAGACGGATTGTTAAGTGCTGATGATTACAAAGCATTAATAGGCGCATAATATGGCCAAATTCAAAGCACTAAAGTATCAACGTTGGGCCATCTTGTGGACCATCATTATTTTAGTGCTTTGTAACATTGATCTTTCCAGTGGCCAAAGTTCTGGGTTTTTCTTTACAGGCTTTGATAAGTTGGCGCATTTAGGTTTTTTCTATGTGCTCACCATCCTACTTTTTTACGGGAAGATAAAATATCAACATAACTACAGTTTTCGCTCGCTAACCATCTTTAAAATTATCTTAATCTCAGCAATCATTGGCGGAGGAATAGAATTGCTTCAGTGGAAAGTTTTTACCTACCGTTCAGCGGAGTGGTGGGACTTTGTATGCGATATGATTGGCTGCCTAATGGGTGTGTTTAGTTACGTGCTTTTACACTTGTCAAACTACAATGAGGCCATTATGCGCAGCAATGACGTATTCACCAAGACAGATGAATTTGGAAGCGCATGATAGTTTCATCACAAAGTTGAAAAATTATAGACTGATGAAAACAAGGTTTAATCTGATTTTAATTTTTTTTCTGTTTTTAGTGCTTCAATCGTGTAGCATCTTTAAACCTAGTTGCAAGTGTCCAAAAATCCCTCATTCACGTCATAGGAGCATGTAATTTGAAATTTGCTCCCTTATAGCTCGATTCCAATTTCCGTATTTGTAACGATAAAGTTAGTTGTATTTAAAATGTTACCGCGCTTTTAACATTTCTTAACAAACCTTTAAGGCTTTCAGAAGTCTGATTAGGTAATTTCAATAAAATAATTTTTTTAAAACATACAAATGAACAAACATTTACAAAGAGCTTTATTTATAGCCCTACTTTTGTTGGGCAATATCGCTTTTGCACAGGCACAAGGAATAGTGAGTGGAAAAGTGTTAAATCAAAAAGATAAAACCCCTATAGATTACGCTTCTATTGCAATCAAAAAATTAGCTGCAGACTCAGCGGTGGTTGGTTCTACCACAACGAGTACCAATGGTACTTTCTCCGTAAACAACATTGCTGCGGGTAAATACAGACTATATGTAGTATTTCTTGGATTAAAAACCATTAATAAAGATTTCGAACTTACTGCTGCAAAACCAAGCATCAATTTTGGTGAATTACTAATGGAAGATACGGGAGTAACCTTAAAGGGAATCGAAATTAAAGGTGAAACCCCTCCAGTAGTAGTTAAAAAAGATACTTTGGAAATCAGTGCTTCTACCTTAAAGGTTAAAGAAAACTCGGTGGTTGAAGACCTTTTGAAAAAGGTTCCAGGGGTTGATGTGGCTAAGGATGGTACTGTAACTACACAAGGCGAAACCATTAAAAGAGTACGTGTAGACGGTAAGGACTTTATGGGCAATGACCCTCTGTTAGCAACCAGAAACTTGCCAGCTGATATGGTGGACAAAATCCAAATTATCGACGATATGTCAGAGCAGTCTAAATTCTCTGGTGTGGATGATGGTAACCGTGAAAAAATCTTAAATATCGTTACTAAAAACGGAATCAAGAACAAAGGCTATATGGGTAACAGTACCGCTGGTTACGGTACCGATGATCGTTATGACGTAAACATTAACGTAAATCGTTTTGATAACGCGCAACGAATTTCCTTAATAGGTCAATTCAATAATGTTAATAAACAAAACTTTGGCGGTGGTATTGGCGGTGGCGGTAGAGGAGCAATGTTTGGCGGCGCAGGCGGAGGCCAGCAGCAACAAGGGATTACCACAACTACTGCAGCCGGTATTGATTTTGCCGATACTTACGATGACGGAACTCAATTTACTGGAAGTTATTTCTTTAATAAAACTTCATTGTTTAATCTCAACAACTCTAACACACAGAGATTCATAGGAGGTAATACCGTTAATAGCTTAGAGGATTTGGAAAGTACCAGTAAACGACTTAACCATCGTTTAAATTTTATGGTTGATACCAAGTTGGATTCAGCTACTTCTATCAGAATACAACCTAATATTTCTTACACAGATAATTCTGCAAACAGTTTTTCTAACTATGATAGAACTAACCAGGCGACTGGTCATGCAGTAGGTACTCAAACACTTGCTACAGGTTCAAAGGCACCGTCAATTAGCAACAATTTATTGCTTCGTAGAAAGTTTCTTCGTCGTGGCCGTACATTATCGTTAAATGTTAATACTAACATCAATGATAGTGATGCAGATAACTATAACAAAAATCCGGAGACAAGAACTGCGCTAAATGGGGCTATATCATACTCAAATCTGGATCAGTTGAATGACAATAATGTTAACTCATTTAGCAATACGGCAAGATTGGTATATACCGAGCCTTTGTCCAAAACTTTAAGCATGGAGTTCAATTATCAAAATGTTTATATGCATGACAATAGAAAACGTTATGTGTACGACTTTAATAATATAACTCAGCTGTATGATATCGTAAATATTAATTATAGTAACGAATTCGAAAATACTACTTGGACCAATGCTCTAGGTTTTAGTTTGAACAAGAACGAGAAAAAATATAACTGGAACGTAGGAGTTGCTGGTCAGCTTACTAATCGTAGCAATGATAATTTAACGACAGGAAAACTTTTCAAACAAGACTTCTTTAACATTACACCAACAGCACAGTTCAGATATAATTTCAGTAACAACAAGCGATTGAACATTAGATATGATGGTAGAACCAATCAGCCAAGTATCGACCAAATTCAACCCGTAAGAGATAACACCAATACGCAAAGTGTACCTTTGGGAAATCCGAACCTGAAACCTTCATTTTCAAACAACTTGAGGATTTTCTATAATAACTTTGATTTTGCTAGCTATCGTACCCTGTTCTTGGGTGCATTTATTACGCAAACGTTCAATGATTTTGGAAATACACAACGAGTAATAGAAGATCCAGCATCGGAAGATTTTGGTAAAATTGAAAATGGCTACACTAACGTTAAAGGAAACTATAGCGCTAACCTTTTTGGTAATTTAGGATTGCCAATTATTAAAGGTAACAAGCTAAATCTTCAAATAGATGGAGGTGCTTCATTTAGCCAAGGGACAAACATTACCAGTGGTCTTAGAAATGTAACTAAAAATATCGGTTTGAGAAATGGTTACAAATTGGTGTCTAACATGGATAAGTTTGACTTAATTGCGGGTGTTTCTGGAAGATGGGATCGTGGAACCTATACCGTTGGTCAAACTACTAATTTCTATACATTAGCACCTAATATCGATATCAGCTATGTGTTCCCTGGGAACATCCGTTTACAAACAGATGCTACCTATAATAAACTTACAGGAAGAGGGGCAGCTAATGCAGATTACACACAGGTAAATGCTTACATCAGCCGTCAGTTCTTTAAAAACAAAGGAACATTTAAATTGGCTGTTAATGACTTGTTTAATGAAAATACCGGTATTTTACGTACTGCAAACGCCAACTCAATTGTAGATCAGAACTTTAACGTATTGAAACGTTATTTCATGTTCTCGTTCACTTACTCTTTGAGTAGTATTGCTGGTATGCAGATGCCGGGACAACAAGGAAGAGGTCAAGGCAACTTCAGAATGGGTGGCCCAGGAAGAAACTAAAATAACATATATAAGAGAGAAAAGGAGCTTCGTGAGGAGCTCCTTTTTTGTTTGTGCCAACTAAGCAAGTATTCTTGCAAGGTTTTACGGTTTTGTTACACTGCCTTATTTGGATTTGATATAAATAAGGGCTAACTTGCGGCAGTTTTTTTGGGCACTGAATATGGTTTTTCCTGCTCGTAAATAAAGATTTTGTATGAAACTTTCGCAATTAAATCCAGGACAAAAAGGTATCATTGTTTCTTTTACTGATGCAGAAATGGCAGTAAAATTAATGGAAATGGGATGCCTTCCAGGCGAGGAGGTTGAAGTGGAGCGATGTGCACCATTAGGCGACCCTATTGCTATCCGTGTAGCTGGATACCAACTTTGTTTACGTAAAACCGAAGCTGCCGTAATTATAATTCAATAGTATTTTGGCTGATTTAAAAGTTGCTTTAGTTGGAAATCCGAACACCGGAAAGTCTACCCTATTTAACCTTCTAACAGGATTAAATCAAAAAATTGGAAATTTCCCTGGAATCACTGTCGATAAAAAGACGGGCTTCTGCAAATTGCCATCGGGCAAAACTGCTGAAGTGATTGATTTACCAGGTACTTATTCATTATATCCCAAAAGTAAGGATGAAAGTATCGTTTTTCAGGTATTAGCTGATAAAGGTAACAGCAGCCATCCGGATGTAATTGTTCTGGTGGCCGACTCTACCAACCTACGTCGTAATTTACTTCTATTTTCACAAGTTGCAGATTTGGGTATTCCAATGTTATTGGTGCTTAACATGGCCGATATGGCTAAAAAGGAAGGCATTAGCATTGATGTTGACAAATTAGCTCAACGATTAGGGGTACAAGTAGTTAATATCTCTGCTAGAAAAGGCGAAGGTTTATCCACTTTAAAACAAGCTATTGCTCAAATTACGCCATTAGCTACACAAACCAATAGTATTGATGCGAAAAGTTTTGCTCCTGAGGCAGTAGAGGCCATCAAGCAAAAAATTGCTACAGATAATGATTATTATGCGCTGCAAGTGTTGCATCAGCATGAACACCTAGCTTTTTTCACAGAGAAGGAACAAGAAGAAATTGAAGCCATTGAGATAGGAAATGGTTTTGACACTGTAAAGCTCCAAGGAGAAGAAACGGTGGCCAGATATCGACATTTAAGTAAAGTACTAAGCGATGTGGTAGTAGATACTGGTGCCACTAAGAAATTTACTTTTACGGATAAAATTGATGCCATATTAACGCATAAGATTTTCGGCTTTGTCATTTTCTTTTTTATTCTGTTTTTCATCTTTAACGCCATTTTCTCTTGGTCATCAGTACCAATGGATATGATAGAAGGTGGTTTTGCATGGCTTACTGAAAAAGGGCATGAACATATGCCTGCGGGAGTATTAACCGATTTGCTGTTGGATGGCGTAGTAGCTGGGTTAGGAGGGATTGTGATTTTTATTCCTCAAATTGCTATTCTTTTTGCTTTGATATCCATTTTGGAAGATACTGGCTATATGGCCAGGGTAACCTTTATGATGGATAAAATCATGCGTAAGTTTGGTTTGAGTGGTAAATCAGTAGTACCTATGATTGGTGGAATCGCTTGCGCTGTACCTTCTATCATGAGTGCCCGTAATATCGAGAGCTGGAAAGATAGGATCATTACCATTATGGTTACTCCATTGGTAAGCTGCTCTGCCCGATTACCTGTTTATACGTTATTGATTTCTTTGGTAGTACCTGACGAAAAAATTTGGGGAATCTTCAACCTGCAAGGATTAACCCTGATGGCCATGTACTTCATCAGTATTATTGCAGCGATTTTGGTAGCCTTGGTTTTTAAATTTATCATTAAAGCCAAAGAGCGTTCTTATTTTATTATGGAACTGCCAGTATATCGTATGCCACGTTGGAAAAA